>Ga0179591_1419225_pt1 | contig 10159 bp, 15 predicted proteins | sample CZOMad2_1_08_16f_FD_182891 | JGI IMG/M metagenome (GOLD analysis project Ga0179591, IMG submission 182891) | Vadose zone soil fungal communities from Angelo Coast Range Reserve, California, USA - CZOMad2_1_08_16fungal (PacBio error correction) | ecosystem: Environmental > Terrestrial > Soil >... | reverse complement strand
CGAACTCCATGTGTACGCCAAGAACCACTCCAATGATGAGGACGGCGAACCAGCGCTGGGTGGTCAACGGTTGCTAAGCGATAAGAGCTTTGACAGGGCGAGCGCCTAACAACGTGTAGGGCGGGGCCCCAACCGCATAGTGATCGCACTGTCAGTACGTCGCAGGGTCGAAGACCATCAGACAACACTTCGATTGTTGCCCCTGTCGTAGAGAGATCACCAAAGACCTAAATCCAGAGGCACAATACGCAGGGCTGGCCAATTGAAACTTGAGATTTGGTCCCGCCAAAATGCCATTGATGCCAAGCGCGAACGTCATAGAACCGAAAGTGCCGGGCCTTTTCTTTTTTCACCGCTGGCGCTCTTAAACAGCGAAAATCGCGTTGTTGTCCGCGCCAGTCCACATGTCATACGTAAAACGCGTGCGACGGCGCGCAAAGTGCAGATCACCAAGTACCACGCTCATAGGGGCGCAGACTCGGATCCACCTCAAGCCAGGACGAGAAGTTTGGAGCCCGCGTTCAAGAAGGGTCAAGCCCAAACCGCAGTACCAGCAAAAGGCTCACAAACGTCCGCCCCATAGACACTTGCGGCCGAAGAGGAATAGTTTGCATATTAAGAACCCGCTGGCTCACCGGCACAGTATGAGGAATTCATCTCGCGATCTCCATTATCTGTGCGTTGTTCCATCTCAGCTCATCAAGGTGGGCACCGTTTTGCTGTCTGACAAATACGTCCCGCAAGCAGTTAGATATGGCGAACCTATCCTTTCCCCCGAGCAAAGGCGGTCGCCATCCTCGTTCGGCATAAGCGTGTTATGCGTACAAATTCCGAATAGAGCATTGCGCGAGAGCCGGCGCATTTCGACACTCCGGCCGTCTCCTTTGCTCTGTGGGTCGTCGCAGTCCCGGCGATGACCGTTCGCCCCACATCCAAACTGACAGCCAATCGACTTGCACGACTCGGTTTCGTCAGCGCGATGCGGCGTCTTCAATCCTTTTCCAAAGTTTTGGAAAAACGCGTGCGAAGTGGGGAAAGTAGTGCTGAAAAAGCCGTAAGCGCGACCGACAGAGCGAAAGAAGATTTCGTCATCATCTTGCTGGCGACAGCTTCGGACATTGGCCAGTCGGCAACAAAGTCATTGGGTTACGATCCATAGTCATACGCTGCTCCTTTGTTGCGCCGCTTGCCCACTCGTGGTTGACTCCTGTCCGCGGCGTCGGGCAAACATTTGCTAACGCCGTGCAAAGACTTCGGAATTGCTGGATCGTGGGCCATGAGCGATACAGCTCGCGCTCCGGATAGCGAGAATGTCATCTGCGTAGCTTCGTCGTCCTTTGGTTCTCGAGGGACAGAACAGCGTGGTGGTCTGACAGTTGCCTCAGTCTGTTCGAATCTGCTCTACGACGGCGAGAGTGGCAGGGCGAGGCCGCAGTTACATCATCGGGCGGCGACAGCGGAGCAACATTCTGCGCTACGAGCTCGCGGCACCGCCGGCGCCCGCCGCGGCGGGGGTGCGCTCGCGCGAGAAGTAACAGCATCGCTCGAAACCCTACCCGCGGGGAGCTTCTAATGCCGCGGCGAACAGCGTCGCGTTTGCCGGGAGCCTCGCCTATCGACCGCAACAGGGGGCCGGGCATCCGCTGCTGATCGATGGCGAATCCGAATCGGCACGGCCGCCCGACAGACTTGCATACGGCCCGGCGGCCGCGTGGTACGAGGCGGACCCGAGCCCGGTTCGTCGCCAAGCGACGCACGCCCGAGCCGCTTCATCCGCATGGTGATTCTACCCGCGCGCGCTTCTCGGTCAAAAGCTCGCTGCAGTCGTCGATCCCGCCGACGCGGCGGAACCCCGCGCGCAAGCAGTACCAGATCTTAGCCGACGCCCCGATCGCCCGACGGCGGGATAGAGGCTTACGGAACCATCAACGCATCGGTTTGCTACCTCTCCCCACCGAACTAGGGTTAACCTCGAGTTCGGACACGTCAAGTCGGCGAAGTCGGATAAATCCGACTTAGGCTGCGGGAGAGGGGTGGGGTGAGGGGGTAAAATCTATAGAGAGGATTACCCCCTACCCCACCCCTCCCCCCACCCCCCCCCTCCCCAGCGGGAGCGGGAGCAAATGAGTTCGCGGCCAGCGCGTAGCCCGGATCGCGCGAAGCGGGCGGCGCCCTCATCCTGAGGAGCGAGCCTTAAGCGCGTGTAGCGCGTCTTCGACGCGATATGGCGAGCGTCTCGAAGGGATGGGGACGGGCTCATGCTTCGAGACGCCCACAGTCGGTGGGCTCCTCAGATGAGGCCGAGCTCTGCGCCAAACAAAACAGGGACGGCCCGTAATATGGACGCGAATTAACTCGGCGCGGCGTGAGCGGAGCGGTAGGGATTGCAGCGCGAGTGAATGCGGCGTGATGCCGAACGCGGCAGCGCAGGCGATGGGCAGGCACGCGATGCGGATCACGGAGCGAGTGTACGTGGCAGTCCGCCGCTTCGGTCATGATCCCGCCACCGCCCCGGCGCGCGCGAACCGACGCCGAGATCGAGCAGATCGTGCGCCGCCAGTGCAAGCCGATGTGATCGGCGCGGCGGGGGCGGTGCGCGGATAAACCGCGACGGCCGCACGCTCCTTTAAACTACGGGCTACGCGGACGTGGCGCGCAAAACATCCATCACCTCAGACTCGTGTTCACTCGCCTCCGTCGGCAAGGCCTTCAACCACGACCTTGCTGGCGCAGGGCGGTGACGCAGGGCGAGTCGAGCTCGACGACCCGTCGGCCAAAGACGTCAACGAGATTCAAGCAGGGCGCGACATCAGCAGCGTGGCGCTCGGCCAACTCGGAACTGCCACACCTCCCGGGCTCGACCGCTCGCTCGCATCATCCGAAGACCGTGGCACCGCGGCCCCTAAACGCACCCGACTTCATCCGACCTCAATGCCTGGAGGCGGAGGGAGGGTCACCCCCGCGAAGGCAGGACATTATTCCAACCGGGGGCTGCGTGGCTTGCTCGCGCTGGCGACTGAAACGAGCTTCGAAACGGCCCTACGAGCAAACTCTTGCAGACGCGGCTCCGGCCCCGCTCGGCATGACTTCGACAGTCTGCAGCTGCAGCGGCGGGCTGCGCGAGGACAGTCGCGCCCCGAGTTTCGCCGCCGCGCCAGTGCAGGATAACAACGACGACGCAAGCAGGGGGAAGGAGACGGGGAGCGATGCAAGGGCGGTCAACTTGGCCCGCACGGGCAGATGTTATTCATCCGCCGCGACATGGCGCGCTTACGACCCATCTCGGAGCGCTTGCGGAAAGCGCGACGCTGCAGGAGGCGATGGGCTGGGCAGGCGGCGTGTCCAGGCTCAATCGCGTTTAACCCAGGCGCTCGCCTGGCAACGGGTGAAGAACGATGATCTCTCATCGTCGACAAGACGGAGGCCTGCATACAATACCGCGAGCCCCCATCCTTGCCATTGTGCCCGCCATCGCCCTTAGAGAAGCGCAGCCCCGGCTCTCGATTCGCTCGGCGGGTCGCTCCTAAGCGGGGGGGGGGGGGGACGAGGGCGGCACGGCACGTCGGCCCAGTTAACCCGGCGGTGCGCAGCCGAAGCAGGCGCCGCGGCGCGCGGATGTTGGACGCACAGTGACTCCGCCGCCGCGCCTACGCGTGTCCGGCACCGACCGCGCAACTGTAGAACGTCTGCGTGCCGCGGCTGCGCCCAGAAGCGGCTTAAGAGGCTCGGGTCGCCACCCCCCCCGCCCTTCGAGAAACGTTGGCGTAGGCGGCGAGCGGGGCGTAGTCGAGAGAGCGTGGTTCGCGCGAGAGCCCGGCGGGCGGCTGCGCCCACGGAGCCGCGGCGACGACGTTCACGCCGCGGCTCGAGGCTTTCGATGAACGCGGTTGGGCGAGACGGTTTGCAGGAGCGCCATCGCTCGCCGCACGGGGCTTCGCCAACCGGCGCCGCTCGCGTTGCCGCTCGCCCGACCATTTCGTAGACGGGAGCCGGATGATGGCGCAGCCACGTAGTTGCGCTCCCGCCGCAGCGGGCGACGCGCAGAGGGAACTTCGCGCACGCGTCAAGATGCGGCGTGTTAGGAGGCCGGGCGGAGAGCCGAGATTGCCGAACGCGTTGGCGAGCTCGCGCAGAAAATTAAGCCGTACTTCGGCAGCATGCTTGCACCGGATCGAACGGATCGAACACGCCGCGCTAAGGGCCGTGAGTCGGAATGAACTGGGCGATGCCTTGAGCGGCGATAGCAGCTGAGAGAGCGAGGGGGGGCCAAAGAAGATTGGGCGGAAGAGGCTTACTGCCAGATAAAAAGGGCGAAGAAAGAAATATCTATATTATACTATCATAAGTGTGGTTTGTCTGGCTGTGTATGTTTTCGTTTGATGTTTATTTGTTTTGTTTGTTGACTGGAATCTTTTTTTGTTTTTATTTTCTGTTTTGTTGGTGCTTTCTTCTCTTCTAGCTTGGTTTGTTGTTTTGTTGCATTTGATTCTGTTTTGTTTGAGATTGAGTTTTGAGGTGTGTGCTCTTTTTTCTTGGTACTACTGGGAAAGCATTTCTGGGAGTTCTCTTTTCACATGCCTCGTGAGTTCCATTATCTGCTTGGCCTGGCCCCTCCATCTCCCCCCTCTAGTTGTCTTTTCTTTGCTTCGCTGCAGTGACTAAGTTTTCTTTCTATACGTCTTGTAGTCCCATAACCGCCCTGAGCCTCTGTCTTTTTTCTTTTGTCGTCAGCTGACCTTTGGGCTTCGCATTGTCGTATCCTCTTTTTTGTTGCTCTTTTTTAGCCCCATATTTCTTGTGGGTTTTTCTGTGCGTTATTACTTTTTGCCTATGTTCACTCGTCTTACTTTTCTTTTTCTCTATGTCCTCTAGCCCTTTCTATTGACTTTATGTGTGTCTTAGATGTTGTGCAGGCTTGTATTTCCATTGTTTGATGTATTCGGCATATTGTGCTCTTCTTTGACTGTCATCCATTGATATTTCATTTAGTCTTTAGTGTGTTCTTTCAGTGTTGATTTGCTTTGTGCCTTAATTGATGTTGCGTTGTTTGGTGTGTCTTTTTTTGAGAGTTGCTCTGTCTTGCCTCTCTTAACCTATCATTGTTTACGGCGTCATTTGCAGTATTGTTGTAACTTTTATGATGTTCTTGTCGACTATTTCCAGTTGTAATAATTTTTCTGATACCGTGAGAGAGAACCTTTTTATCTTGATTAGCTGCTGATGTTTTGATTGTTGAGTGTTTGTTTTTTGTTTGTTGTTTTTGGTGTTGTGTTTTTTGTTTTTTTGTTTGTGTGTGTTTTTTTTTTTTAGAGAGGATGCTCGAGTTCTTCGCCCGGTGATCTGGCGGAGAGCGATTCCAGCCAAAAACGTCGTGGGCCCGCGCACCGCGCAGCGGCGATCGCGCGCAAGGCATCGCCCAGTTCATGCCGCGCACGGCCGCTGAGAGAGGCCCTGTTAGATCGTTCGATCGGTGCAGCGCTGGACGTCGGGAATTTCTGCGCGAGCTCCGCAACAGTTCGGAAATCTCGGGCTCGCCGCCGCGCCCTTCCAAACGCGGCCGGGGACGCGGCGCGAGTTCCTCTCTGCGCCGTGACCGCCTGAAGGAGAGACGCGCAACTAATAAGTTGTTCGCCATCACCGGCCATCCCGGTCGACGAATGGGCGCGAGCGGCAGCGCGCAGCCGGCGCCGGTGCGAAGCCCGGCTTGCGGCGCGCTGTGGCGCTCGCCGAGCGCCAACCGTCATCGAGAAGCTCGAGCAGCGCGTGAACGTCGTCGCCGCGGCGCCCGTGGCTGGGGGTGCAGCTCGCCGCAGGATTCTCGCGCGACCACGCGCTCTCGAACTACGCCACGCTCGCCCAGACGACGCCAAGTTCTCGAGGGCGCGACTCGAGCCTATGAAGCACGCTTCTGGCAGCCCGGCAGCAGACGTTTTATCAGTGCGCGTGACGGTGCGACAGCGAGCGGCGGCGGAGTCACTGTGCGGGCAAAATCCGACGCGACGGCAGGCCGCTGCTTCGGGTGAGCCAACCGCGGGGGTTCAATGGAGGCGCGGAACCTCGCGTGCCGCCATCGTCGGGAGCGAACCCGGCAAGCAGGCGAAGCGAGAGAGCGTGGGTTCGGGTGCTCGAAGGGGAGGGCGGAAATGGCGACGGGATGGGGGCTCGCGGTTATGGTTGAGGCCGCCGTTTTGTCGACGATGACGGAGATCATCGTCTCACCAGCTTGCCATGCGAGCGCCCTGGTGTGTGATTGATTGATGAAAACGCGGATTGACCTGGAACACGCCCTCCTGCGGCCAGCGCATCGCCTCATGCAGCTCGCGCTATCCGCAAGCGCGCCGCGGGATTGGCGTGAGGAAGAGCGCCAATTTGTCGCGGGCGGAGGGTAATACATCTTGCACCGTGTCGGCCGTTGACCGAGCATGTAGTTCCCGCGCTCGCCAACGGCTTGGCGTCTCGGCGTTGTAGCCCTGCACCCGCGCGGCGGCGACCGGCGAAAAATCGGGCGCGATCTGGCCGCGGCGCGCCCCGCGCGGCAGCGGCCAGCACGGTCGAGGTCATGCGAGCGGGGGCCAAGAGCGCGTCTGTGCAAGAGAGTGTTGCGCGTGGGAGTGGTCGAAGCGTCGTTTTGCAGGCCAGCGCGAGTCAGCACGAAGCCGGTGGGAATAGTGTCCTGCTTGCCGGGGAGGTTGCCCCTCCTCCGCCTTCAGGAAATTGAGGTAGCGGATGTGACGTCGGGGAGCGTGGGTGGGGCCGCGGGCCACGGCTCGATTGATGCGGCGACGACGGCGAGACCCCGGAAGGTGGGCTCGCGGAGTTGGCCGAGCGCCACGCTGCGGAGTCGCCGGCCCTGCCTTGCGCTCGGTGACGTCTTGCAGAAGGGGTCGTCGAGCGCGACTTCGCCCTGATTCACCGCCTGCGCCAGCAAGTCGTGGTGAAAGGCCTGCGACGGAGCGAGTTGTTGAACGGAGTCGGAGGGTGATGGGGGTTTTCGCGCCACGTCCGCGAGGGCCGTCGTTTGAAGAGGAGCTGCGGCCGGCGATGTTGACGAGACCGCCAGCGCGGCGGCGATCCGCTCGCTCTGACCTGGCGGCGCACGATCTGCTCGATCCGGCGTCGGTTTCGGCGGCGCGACGGGGAGGTGGCGGAGCGGAGAGCATGAACGAAGCGGCGACGCATGCCAGCGTTATCATCGAGCCGTGATCCGAACCGCGTGCCTCATCGCGCGATGCCGCGCTTCCGGCATCACGCCCGCATGAACTCGCGCTGCAATCTACCGCGCGCGCCGCGCGAGTTTAATTCGCGTCACTAATTAAGGGCACTCCCTGTTTGTTATGGGCCGCGACAGAGCTCGGCCTCATGCTGAGGCGCCCACCGAAGGTGGGGTCTCGAAGATGATGGGCCGCCATCCTTCGAGACGCTCGCCTAGCGCGTCGAAAGACGCGCGGGTAAACGCCTTAAGGCTCGCTCCTCAGGATGAGGGCGGCCCCCGCCTCGCCGATACGGGCTACGCGCTGGCCGCGAACCGATTGCTCCCTCATCCCCGCTTGCGGAGAGGGCGGGGGTGAGGGGTTACATGATCTCATCTAGGAATTAACCCCTAACCCCAAACCCTCTCCCAGCCGAAGTCGGATTTATCACGACTTAGGGCCGACTTGAAGTGACCGAACTCGAGTTAACCGAGTTCGGTGGGCAGGGGAAGCAAACCAGAGTGCGTTGTGGTTCGTAAGACCGCTATAACGACGGGCGGGCGCATGATCCGAGGGCGTCGCGGCGAAGATTCTGGGTACTGCTGCGGCGGGGGTTCGACCGCGCGGCGGATCGCGAGCGGCAGCGGCTTGGCCGAGAGAAGCGCGCGCGGGTGAGAGAATCATCACGCGGAGTGAAGGGCTCGGGGACTGCGCAGGGCTTGCGCGACACGGGGATGGGGGGCCGCTCTCGGACCACGGCCGCCCGGGCCGTAAAGCAAGTCGTCGAGCGGCCGGCGGTGCGATGCGGATGCCCGCCCGATTAGGCAGCGGATGCCGGACCGGAGTGGCGGTGCGGATGGCGCAGGGCGCACGGCGGCTGCACAGCGACGCCTGTCGCCGCGCCGGAGAAGCTCGCCCGGGGTAAGGTTTGTCGAAGCGAGTGAGGTGAGCTTCTCGCGGCGGAGGCGCACCCCCGCGCGGCTGGGGCCGGCGGTTGCGCGCAAGTCGTAGCGCCAGAATGTTGCGCGGCTGTCGCCGGGCCGATGATGGTAATGCGGCCTCGGTGCCCAGTCTCGCGTCGGAGAGCAGATCTCGAACAAAAGGGGGAGGGTCAAACAGTAAGACACCAACGCGGTGCGTCACTCGAGAACCAAGGACGACGAAGGCTTACGCGATGCACATTTACGCGTATCCGGAAGTCGCGAGCTGGAAAGCTTCATGGACCCAAGATCCCGATCAATTCGAGAGCTTTGCCGGCGTTAGCAAATGGTTTGCGAGACGCCGCGAACAGGATGTCAAACACGAGCGCAACGGGGCGAAACAAGGATCCGGGCGTATTGACGTATAAGGATCGGTAAACCCCAATGAATTTGTGCGCCAACGGCCAATGCCGACGCGTCGGCGCACGTCAAGCATGAGCAACGAAGATCTCTTAGCTTCTGTCGCAGCGTTACGGCTTTTTCGAAGCACTACCTTCCCACTCGCAGCAGTTTTCCAAGACTTTGGAAAGGATTGAAGCGGCCAGATCGTGGACGAAACGAGGCGTGCAAGTCGGATTGGCGCAGTTGAAGGTGGGCGGAACGGTCTATAGCCGGGACGCCGAGCGCTCCACAAGAGCAAAAGGGAGACGGCGAGGGCGAAAAAGGCGCCGCTCTCGCGCAATGCCCGATTCCGGATTTCGACGCAAGGTAACACGCTATGCCGAATAAAAGAGGATGCGACCGCTCTTTGCTAGGGGAGGAAGGGATAGGTGGCCGCCATATCGACCTGCTTGCGGCGGATATTTGTCGAGCCAGCAACGTTGCCCACATTGAGAGCTGAGATGGACAACGCACAAGAGAATGGAGGATCCGCGAACTGAAATTCCTCATACGGTGCCGGGGAGCAAGGGTTGGTCGTTGCATTGGCCAGAACAGATTCGTCTTCGGCCGACAAGATACGAAACGATTGTCGAGCCTTTGTGCTGGTCTGCGGTTGTGGGCTTGGACCCTTCTTGAAAGCGGGCTCGCAAAACGCTGTACTGGCTGAGGTGGTCCCGAGCTGCGCCACCGATGAGCGGGTAATTGGTGATCTTGATCATGACTTTGCGCGCGGGTCGCACAGTTGACGTATGACATGTGGGAGTGGGCGGGACAAACAACGGATTCGTTTAAGAGCGCTCAGCGATGAAAAGAAAGGACCGGCACTTCGGTTCTATAGTTCGCGCTTGGCATCAATGGCAGGTGCGGGACCAAATCTTCGTTTCAAATGGACAGCCAGTGCGTAGTTGGGTGGCCTCGGATTAGGGGTCTTGGTGAAATCTCTCTACGACATGGGCAACCAAGATCGGAACGTGTTGTGGAGGCTTCGAAGGCCTGCGAGTACTGACAGTGCCGATAACTATGCGTTGTGGAACGCCCCTACACGTTGGGTAGGCCGCTCGAACGGTCACATAGCTCATATGATATAGCACGTGAGACACCCAGCGCGGGTTGCCTGCCCAGTCATTGGAGTGGTTAGGGCAGTACACCATGGAGTTCTGCCCGGAAATCTTTAGTCTTGAGAGAAATCAATTTTTTTACAGCCTGGCACTGCTCCCGCCGTACGCGATCCGAGCACACCAGAATGGAAACTAAGCGGATGGAGTTAGTCCGGAGCAGGCAACTAAGGATTTCGAAAAATCTTACCCACGTTTCGGGAAAGACGGGAACTCTGCGCAATCTGTACAATCCGCCGATGGACGAAGAACCGTATACGAATGCGTAGAGGAATGCCGCCGACCCGCAAGCACGACTGCGCGGCAGCGATGATCGCCCGATTAAACTATGCACGTCTACGGTGAGAATTGGTGTCTCGAATCCGCAATGTGAGCGAAGCGCTGAACAACAGGGCCATGAGCTGATGCACGTAAAAACTTGCAAGGACTGACCGGCGATCCCGGTCAGTTGAAACCCTCAAGGAGGCGGCCGATTTGTCAGAAGTAAACTGAT
>Ga0179591_1400025_pt1 | contig 10159 bp, 14 predicted proteins | sample CZOMad2_1_08_16f_FD_182891 | JGI IMG/M metagenome (GOLD analysis project Ga0179591, IMG submission 182891) | Vadose zone soil fungal communities from Angelo Coast Range Reserve, California, USA - CZOMad2_1_08_16fungal (PacBio error correction) | ecosystem: Environmental > Terrestrial > Soil >... | reverse complement strand
CCGTAACTATTCTTATCGACGGATCCCTTTCGTTGTTTCTGTCATTCTGGTATTAATTTTGCTCGGACATGGGCATTTTCTGCTTTAGGCGCTCTATCTCTTCGTTTTACTTGTTCGCTTTATTTGAGTCGGTTCAGTTTATATTTGGATGTGAGTCGTTTGACCATAATCTCTATTTATTGTTGGTGCTGACCATCTTATGTCGATTTATTTGTATCTCGTACCACTTGCGTCCATTTCTACTTCGACGTTATATTTAGAATCTTTTACTGTGCATCTATGTTCCGTCAGGGGTTTCATTCTGGTTGTACTTGTGTCGCAGGTTCTGATTTCACACGCGGGCCACGGCGTCTTCTCTAAGCCTGCTTGTTGCGGTGTGTTATTGATTGATCAGCTTATGCTCCTTGTAGCCGGCTGCCTGATTGAGTCTGCATTTGGCTTATTCGTTGAATGCTTCGGGACTTGTGTATTTGATTGTCTGGTGTCTTTCATCATTTTTCGCCTCCATGGTTCATGATGTTTGTTTTCGTTTTTGCTTAGCGATTGATTATGTCCGGTTTATCATGTCACTATTGCCTCGCTGCGGTTGATTGATCAGCCTATGGAGTTGCATGTTTCCTGTGTTTTTATCGTGGCTTTGGGTTCTGTCTTTTTTGGTCTTCTGCTGCGTTCGCACCGGCTGGAGCTTAAGTTAAGAATGTCTTTCTTGTGTTCTTCATATTCTTTCGTGCTTTTTAATGTGCTGTTCTTTTTGTGGTGGATAGTCTCTTCTTTGTTGTTTCCTCTTGTTTCGTATCTCTTTCCTATTCTTACTGTCATTTTACTAATTCTAGTCCTTCTTGGTATATTTTTCCGTAACTCGGTTTACTTTGTCGTATTATTGCGTTTTTCTCGTCTGTTTCGTTCGCATATTAGATTGTTTTTTTATTTTGTCTTTTTGGTGTGTCTTTGTATTGTTATTTTGTATTTTACTTTATTTTCTTTTGTTCGCTTCTTCTGTTTTGTGATTTTTTTGTTATGTTTCTCGAGTGTTCATTATTTTTTTTCTCGTCTTTTCACCTATTCAATCCGATTGTTTTCTTTTGTTTGGTATTTGCATTAGTGTCTATTCGTTTTCGTTTTGTTTGGTTTAGTATTTGTTTTTTATCTGTACTTTTCGTAGATATAACTCATTCATACTGCTGAAAGCTGCGTGTTTTTTCTCTTGTCCGTTCAATATTTACCTTGCGTTCTGCGTTCAGCTTTAGTCTTCTCTTTGTCTTTGTGTATTCTTGTCACTTTGTTTTTTTTTCTTTTTTTTGTGTGTGTGGTCTTGCGTCTTGTGTGATTCTATGCTTATGAGTCTTGCTTTTTTTTTTTTTTTTTTTTGTTGTTGATGTGTTGCATTACTTCGACGTTGGGATGCGGTGGTATATTGTTCTTGAACTCTTCTAAGTGACTCGATGTTTGTCTAGGGGATTATTCGTATTATCATACTCTTCGTCTCGGTTTTTATTATTGGTCGATTTCGTGTTGGCTTCTTACCTTTCTTCTGTTCTTTGAGCATCCAGTGATATCTTGCATCGTATTTTCTGTTTGATACCTTCGTTTCTTTCGCTTAATTTGTGATTTATTTTTTGTTTTTTTTTGGGTTTTTTTTTTTTTTTTCTTTTTTTTTTGTTTTTTTTTAGAGCGGCTTGTATCTATTTTATGTTGCTGTTCTCTTTTTTGATCTTCCAGTAGCATTTTCCCTTTTTTTTGTCTTGTTGGTTTTTCCGAATGTCTTTGTTCGCAACAATGGCTTTGTTTGTCTGTCTCGGACTTCACAAGGGACGGTATGATTTTTTTTTTTTTTGTTTTCTTTCTCTACTTTTGCTTCGATGATTATTTGTTTTTTTTTTTATTGTTTATTCTGCGTTTCTTTGCTCTGTTTTATTTTTCGCGCTTTTTATTTTTCTTGTCTTCTGTTGTATTTTGTGTTATTTTTTAGTTTCTCGGCTCTCATTTCACTAGTTTTAGTTCTTGTCGTCTATGTCTCTTCCGGTGTGCATTGTTCTTCTTTAGTCCCCGTCATGGTTTCTGCTTTTTTTTTTTTTTTTGTTTCGCGTTGTGCTCTTTTTCGTTGCGTTATAGCCGTGCACGTTTATTGTTTTTTTTCTTCGTTTCTTTATCTATTCTTTTTGTTTGTCTGTCTCCGTATCACTGATGTTTCATCTGTTTCGCCGATGGCCTTTTGTTTCTTTTGTTTGTTCTTGTCCACTTCGCGTGGCTTATCATTCTTTTTTGATGTGGTTTTTGTGTTTTTTTCGAATTTGTAACTGATTCTTCTGAATTTCTGTCGTTCTCTCCTTATGGATGTTGCTTCGCTTCGTTTCCTTTTTGTGTGCGTTTGGTGCGTTAGATGTTGGCTTTCGTTCTTGTTGTTTCGTTTTTTTATGTTTTTTTGCGTCTATTTTTATTCTTCATTTTCTTTATGCGTCGCACGCAGTTTTTGTTTTCTGTATCTCTATGATTGTGTGTATTTGGTAGTCTGTTGTGATATTCGGAGTATCGTCTCCTGTGTCGGACTGTAGTTCCGTGTGTTGTTTCACACACGGCTATCATTGGCTCCTGGTTTGATAACCTTTTTGCGCTTTCTGGACGCGTTTCTGTTTAAGAATGTTTCTCTTTGGTCGTCACGAGTTGTTACTGTGCTCCGCCGTTAGTTTTTTTGTTGCCCCACCACAGCATGACTTTTTTTTGATATGATCTTCTCATGTTTTCCGTATAGCGTATTCCGGTTTTTTTGGTTCTTTTGGATTTTGTATTTTTTTTTGTTTTTTGTTTTGTCTGTCATAACTAGTTATTTGCTTTTTCTTCGTGTTGGTGCACCTTGCTTGTGGGACTTTTTTCGCTCTTATGGTGACTATTATTTTATATGGTGTGCATCGGTGTTTGTTTTTGTTTTTTTTTGTTTTTTTTTTTTGTTCCTTGGGTTTATGATGTTGAAATTTTTATGTTTGTTTTTGAAATTAAATATTGTTCTGGTCTTTGTTGCTTTCACGGTTTGTAATTATTGTGGGTTATTTTGTCGTTGTTTTTCTTTGCTGTGATTCCATCGACACTTGTTCTTGTTTTATGTCTTTTTTTTCGATCTGCATGTTGTTCGATGGTTGTCTTTTCTGTTTTAGGGGTGTTGTTATTCACTCTTTCTTATATGTTACTCTTGTTGGCTGTGATTACTTATTTTTGTGTTTCTGGTATGGTTTTTTTTTTTTTGTGCTTATGGGTCTCAACTCATTGGTTTTCTTTTTTTGTGTTATCTGTGCTTGTGAATTTTTATCTTCAGTCCGCCTATACTTGACTCATGGTGTTGCGTTATGTCGATTTGTTTTTTGTATAATTAGGTGTGCAGTGTTTTTCTTTGGATTTGATAGCGTTCCACACGCCACTCTTTGTTGGTTTGTTTTTTTTTTTTTTTGCTTTTTTTTTTTTTTTTTACTTTTTCTTTTCTGTTTTTGGTCGCTCGTCTCTTGTTTGGTATTTTTCAAATAGTCTTTTATCTATTGTTCTTTTGCGGCGATGGTCTCACATCTCTTATTAGTTGTAATTTGTACAATAAGTTTGACATACGTGCTTTTGTTCGGTTCCCATGTCGTACATTTCCCTCGTACGGTCTTTTGGGTGGTATTTTGGATTCTTCGTTACGTAGGTCAGTTATTGTCGCGTTTTTGTGTTTTCGGATTTTCGTGTTTCTTTTGTTCTTCGTATGTGTCTTTGTATTTTTTTCCTTCAGCGTCATCTTTGTCTGTATTGGTTAGTTCATTCGTATTTTCTTGCGCTTTTATTTTTTAGCTCAGTTTTCTTTTTTTATGATTTTATCTTTGGTTTATTTTCCCCCTTACCACCCCCCTTGTCCGCGAAACCTCCCTCATTCGTAACGTACTCCCCACTCTCCTGGTCTGTCTTTGGATTTTTTTTTTTTTTGTTTGTTTAGGTCTTTTTAGATGAGTCGTATTTTTTTTTAGCACTATTGCTTTTGGTTATTCGTTGCTAGGTCTGATTCTACGTTTTGAGTCTTTTTTTTTGCTATTCGACGTTATGTTTTGGTCGTCGCGGCTTTGTACTCTGTCTCAGTAATGTTAATTTAATATTCTTCCCCCCCCCCTTTCTCAGCATCTTTGTGTTTGTTATTTTTTATGTGTTTAATTTTATTACTGTTTGTTTTTTATTATCGCGGATTGCTTTGACTTTGTATCGCCAGCTTTGTGTGTTCCTTTCTTTTTGTTTGTTTTTTTTTTTTTTTTTTTTTTTTTTTTTTTTTTTTTTTTTATTTTTTTTTTTTTTTTTTTCTTTTTAGTTTTTTTGTTAGTACTCTGTTGTCGTGCTGTGTCTTGTGATTTTTTGTTTTTTTGTTATGGCCTTTGCTTTTGTTGGCTAGGATGCTTTCTCATGTTTGTTTTCGTCTGGTTTCTGTTTCTCGTTTTTCCTTTTTTTTTTTTTTTTGTTTTTTATTTGCTTTCATGCATATCGTTTTGGATATTTCTGCTTTCTTGTTTTTGTTTCTCCTTGTTTTTGATTCACTTTTGTTTTTATTTCCTCCGTTTGATTCTGGTCTCATAGTGTGTTATTCGTGGTTTTCTTTTGTTGCGATTTTCTTGTGTTTTTTTTTTGGCTATGTGTTTCCATGTCTGATAGTCTTGTGTTTTAGTAAGTCGTTGTTTTTTTTATTCGATATGGTTCATTTCATGTTTTTGTCTAACGGAGTTTGCACTTTTTCTTTCTATATCCGTTTCTTTTTTTGTTTCGGTCCTTTTGTTTATGTATCCCGCGTGGTCATTCCGTTTCCTTGTTCTGTTGTCACTTGCCCGTAGTCCTTCTGTGTTGGCTGCTTTTGTCTCGTATGTTCCTTTGCTGAGTTATAAAGTACCCCAGGGCGATCGTCGGATCGTCTGTGGTTCTTGTTATGTTTTCTTTGGTCTTCATTTGATTTGTATTTTATTCGTTCTACTTAGCTGTTCGTCGTCTGGTGCTGTGATTTCTTTTTTGTTACTTCTTGTATATCCATTCCTGTTTTTGTTTGTGATTTTGCCGTCGGCTGTTGTCTATGTTGTTATTTGTGTGTCTTGTCCGTGTTCTTGTTGTTTTTTGGTGTTTTTGTGTTTTTTGCTTGCTTTTGTTTGTTTTTTGTTTTTTTTTTTTTTTGTTTCTCTGTATGATCGCGCGCTCTAATTACTTCTTGTTTCTTCTTCTCATTCACGTCTTCTTTTTTTTGTTTTTTTGTTTGTTGTTGTTATTGTTGATGTTTTATTGTATTTGTCTTTTTTTGTATTTCAGGTCACTCCTGTATGCGGCTTTTTGATTCTATCCTAATTTCTTATTTTTTCGCATGTCTTTGCTGTTTCTGTGCATCTATAATTTATCGACTTGTGTTTGTTGTGCTTTGAATCTGCCCCTTTTGATATGCTTGTCTTTGGGTTGTTTATTGGGCGTATTACAATTCTGGTTTGTTCATGGGGTTTTGCGGGTTTTGATCTCATGTCGTGTTCCTGCTGATTCCGATAGTAGTCCTTACTATATTTTTTATTTTTCTGGGGTCTGAGGTCTCATAGTTTGTCCTTCCATTGATTGGTCCTCTGTGTGTTCTGTTACTATGTTTTGTTTTAGTAAATATTATTTATATTATATTTTTTATTGTTTAGTTAATATTTTTGTGCTTTAGTGTTTCGTGTGATCAAGTTCGTGGGTTATCAGGGTGTAATCTCTGGCCTTGTTTAGGCTCTTTGGTTGTGGTAACAATTTTTTTAGTTGCTCATATGCTGATGTTCTGTTATTCGTCGCTTTTTACTTCTCGTTTTTTCGTGCCTGCATTTTCGTGCTTCGTTCGTATTTTTCTTTATATTGGGTTTTATCTTCTAGTGTTTTATATTTCGGTGGTCGTTTGTCTTCGGATGATTTCGGTGTCTCTATTTGTTCTATTTTATATGCTGTGTAGTCTTCGGTACGTTATCGTCGCGGTTTATGTAATGTTTTTTTTTTTCTTGGTACACGTTGTTTGCTTTGTCTTTTCAGTTTGCTTTATAGTTTGCTGCGCTTGTATTTTTCACTGTTCCTTGTTGGCGTTTGTAGTTCTGTCTTGTCGTAGTTTTATCTCATTGTTTCTATTGATGATCTGGACGATATTGCTGTGGTATTTGGGTTATTGTTTGCGTATGTTCCAAGTCTGGTCTGTCCTTTCGTCCTTATCTTGTTGATGTACTTTTGTCTTAATCGTGCGGTCTTATTTCTCTGTTTATATCCGCATTGTCTTTGCTTTTGCTGATTTCTGTTCGCACTCCTGGGGCTTGTCGTCAATGTATTGGTGATTTTCTTTCTTTGAATGACGTATGTTTTTCTCTGGTATCGCTCTGTTTGTTGTGTTGCTGCTATTATGATTGTAGTTGTCTGCGATCGTGGAAGTGCTTGTCTTTGTTGGTCCTTGCATTTTTCATCTTGTGTCGATTAAGAAAGTTCGTGTTCGGTTTTGTATGTGATCGTTGGACTTTTTTTTTTTTTACTACTGATTTCTTGATGTTTATTTCCTTCGATCAGGTTATTTTTTTTTGTTCTTGCTTGGTTTGCTGTCGTGTTCTCGATTTTCTTTGTCTTCGTTATTTGTAGTTTATTGGGCTTCTTTAATCTGTTCTTCGTATGCTTTGATTTTTTATATCATTGTTTTTCGTGTGTTAGTCATTCGGTGTTTGTGCACTCTCGCCACCAATGTTTCCGAATGTGTATTTTAATTTGTGAATAAGCAATTTTGTATAGTAGATTGAATTTAACACATAATGGTTTGTGGGTGTATTGAAGTTTTTATAGTTGTGTGTAACTCGCTCCCTCTTCCCCAGCCCCCATTTTTTTTTTATTATTTACACTTTTTATTTTCTTTTCGTATCCCCTATATTTAATTGTTTTTATTTTATTATTTAGTTTTTTGTGTTTTGTTTTGTTTGTATGGTTTTGTGTTTTGTGCTTTTGCTTTTTTTTGGTGTTTTGTGTTGGTGTTTTTTGTTTGTTTCTTTGTGTGACGCGTATCCGAATTCGTTATATATTTTATTATCTTGTCATTTGTTCGTCTTTGCTGGTTTGTTGCGTGTTGGTTCTGTTGTTGTTCTGTCGACTCCGTGAAATCCTATTTTTGGTTTGTTACCTGCACACCATTCTCCTTGCTCTGTTTTCTACTGTTTCTCTATATTTCTGTGCTGGGGTCTATTTATATTTTTGATCTTTTTCTTCTTTGTCATTTGTGCTCGTTCGTTTTATTTCCTTAGTGTCTCGTGTTATTTTCTTATTTCGATATGCTATTATGTTGTATTTGGTCGCGTCCGTTCTTTGTATTATCCGTAATTTATTGCATCTTTTGTTTTTTTCATTACTTTTTTGTCATTCTCTGTAGTTGAACTGATTCCGTGCCTTACTGTATATGTGTCCTTGGTCTTTACCACCAGCTTATTGGCCAATTGTTTTCTGATTTATTCGGCGATCCTGATGTCTTGCGATGGCGGGTCTTTCATTTGTTTTTTTTTTTTATGATTTTCTTATTCCTAGTTTCTTTTTATGCGGTTTGTTCGTTGTATTTTTCTGATCGCGTTCTGGTGGCCGTCAATTCTTCGTCGGCTTTTGATATCCTGTTTTGAATTTTCGCACGTCACTTGATGTCGCGTTTTTCATGTTTCGGTTTCGTGTTGTCTGTTGTTTGTGGTATTTTTTCTCTTGTTGTTCGTTACTTTTTGTTCTTTGCTTGTTTCTTTTTTCTACTCGTGATGACTTCTCTCGTATTGTTATGTCTATCTTGGTCGATCTTCATTGTCCTTGTGATATGCGATTTTTGGTTCATTGTAGTGATTTTGTGCTGCTGCCTGCGTGATGTCTATTCTTCTGTCTCTATGATTTTTCCCGGGCCGGTTTTTGATTTGTTTTCTTTCCATACTTGGTGTTCGTTTCTGTAGTTTCTTGATTTTTCGATTTCGTCGTAATTTTTTGTCGCATATCTTTCAAGATGTTCCGGTTCGCGACTTCGCAAGTGTCCATCTGGCGAATTTGTTATCTTGATGGTTCGATCTTATAAGTGACGTGACTGCTTTAATTTTTCGTTTCGCGATTTGCCGATTGGTGCCACGCGGCTGCTCTGAGAGTGGTGTGGTTCTGTGTCTTGTATATCACTCGTGTTATGTATCATTGGCGTTAGTCGTGGGAAGTGAGGCGTTATTCGTTGTTTTTGCTATTTTATTCCTTAGTTTATCTGTGTGTTGATCGCATAGATTAGCTTTTTTGGATTATTTACTCTTCGGTGTGGTTTTTTATGTATATTAACATTTTTCTGTCTTTTTTGGTATTTATAGTGAGGCTGCCTATTTTCTGCTGCGGTATCTCTGCGGTTGCTGTTTTTTGTTTGTAGTGGCTGCGCGTATTTTTGTTCGCTGTATTCCCGATGTTATTTTTCTAATATGGGGCGAGGTGGTAGCTGGTTGTCGGTTTCTTGTTCTTTTGTTTTTGTTGCTCATAGAGATTACCTGTTTGGTTTTTCTGCTATCTTAGCCCCTTTCTTACGAGTTGTTTTCGTATTTTTTTGCGTTGGTTTTGTTTTACGTATTGTTTCCTGCATATATCATGTCTGAGTTTGGAGGTCAACTGTCTTGCCTTGCTTTAGTTCTGTTCGAGTTCTCTGCTATTTGATTTCACTGTGCGCTGTCCCTCTCTATTTAGTATCTCTGGGCTAGCGGGAGATCCGTCATAGATTTATGTAGCTGGGCGTTTGTTTCCCTTGTTTGGTGTTTTGTTTGGTTGTTTTTAGGCGTTGTATTTGTGTTTGTGGTGGTTTTGTGTTTTTTTCTTTTTTGTTGGGGTGGGGGGTTTTTGTTTCTTGCTTGTTTTTTTTTGTTCTAGTTTTTTTTGGATTGCTGGTTTGGCCGCGTCTAAGGTTTAATAACACGGGTTCATATTTTGTGTTGGTTGTGTTTTGTAGTCTAACCCCTCTCCTTCTCTCGCGAATCCTTCTTATTTATCTTGACGATGAACTTCTTCATCGTTCTTTTTTTGTTGTTCTTTTTTTTTTATTTTATCGAATTTGTGGGATATGCTGTTGGGTATTGCATCTCGCATATCCGTTAATGCGTATTCCGTGATTCGATCTGATTTTCTGCATTCTTGACTGTTTTACGCGTGAAATCTTTTGAATCTCACTTTGATGTTCGGTGTTTTCTGCGGAGGTTTGTTGTTTTGACGGTGGATTTGTGTGTCGCCTGTTTGGATCACTTAAGTCGTTATATGGTACTTACCTATCGCTGGCCGGTTGGGTTAGAGTTAGTTCGATTCTTATTGTATCGCCGTGGCGCGATGGAGCCGATGACTTTTCTTTTTTCATTCCCTTTTTTCGCCCGTGTTCCACTCTTTTCTTTGTTTTCTTTGCACCTTTTGTTATGTTCGCAGTGGTGCTTTTATCTCTTCGGTCGGTTTGGTGTTCCTAATTTGACTTTTTTGTCGTATCGGGCTATTTTGAATCGCTGTCTAGCGCTTCTATATTGTACTTCTATGTTTCTTCTGTAGTTTGGCTTGATGTGAGAGCTTTTTTCGATCATTCACTGTCCGCTGTGTATTCCTGTTGCTGTGTATGATCTTTTTCTGGCAGCGTTAGGGTATCGGTGGCTATTTTCTGTCTTCATCTTCCTTGCCAATTGCTTTGCTGGTGCTGCACGTTTTTTTTTGTTCGCTGTGGTTCGCCTTGTGGCTTGTGGAGCATCGATCGCTCGATTGTCTCTTTCCTGCGTGTCCGTGTCATTGTTCTTTTTGTCGTGATAGTGTGGATTACGTCATGTGCGTATCCTGTTAAGTATCGTATTATTTTTTTTTTTTTTTGTGTTTTTTATTATTTATTTTTGGTGTTTTTATTTGTTCTTGTACCTTGGTTGGTCTGTTTTTTGTTTTTTTTGTTTTTTTTTTTTTTTGTTCCAATGCTTATAATATGAAGAAGTTGTTGTCTGGTAGTCTGCTTCTATGCTGTGCCTTTGATTCTTCTGATGTATTAAGTTGTTGGTTGGTTTGTTCCGTAAGAGCTTTTCGTTATCTCTGTTCAGGTCGTTCTTATTATATTTTTTTGGTATGAATATGTACTTATACCTGTTTTATTTTTGTTTTTTTTGTTTGTGGTTTACCTGTTTGTCGT
>Ga0179591_1389767_pt1 | contig 10159 bp, 20 predicted proteins | sample CZOMad2_1_08_16f_FD_182891 | JGI IMG/M metagenome (GOLD analysis project Ga0179591, IMG submission 182891) | Vadose zone soil fungal communities from Angelo Coast Range Reserve, California, USA - CZOMad2_1_08_16fungal (PacBio error correction) | ecosystem: Environmental > Terrestrial > Soil >... | reverse complement strand
GGCGGGGACCGTCGGTTCTTCCCTTTCCTATAAATCGCGTTTAAGACCCTCCTCCCCTCTTACGGTTGTACCCCCTTCCATCAAACCAGCCTCTTAATCTCTCCCTTCCCGCTACCCCCCTTCAACAAAAAACTTTTTTTCGCGGCGTAACCTGTGGATTTCCTTTTTCCTGGCCAAGTCAAGAACTCCTTTCCTTCTTTTCTCTGGTCTTCCCCTCTAGGACACGGAGACTCCCCTCCCCTCTGCTGGATTATCGTTCTCCTCATTTCCCGTTTGATGATAGTATGAAAACCGTTTTTTTTTTTTTTGATGGGCCCTTTCCCGTCAATTCTGGTTGACGTTAGCTTTTTCCCGCAAATACTATGACCTCCCCCCCTTCTCGTAGTCTCCTTCATGGGGAGGTAGCCCCTTTGAAGCGGGTACCCCCCCCCTTCTTCAGAAGATCATTTTTCCAGTACCCGTTCACTTTCTTTTCAACGATTACCTGCTAATTTCCCAAGATGCTAGAAAGATCTCGTTTTTCCACGACTCTCAGCAACTTTTTCAGCCGCTTTCTTCCCCCTTTTTGAATGCATCAGGTAGAGACTGGGGATCCCCTTCCCCCCTCCCCCTTGCCGAACACGACACAAAAGAACCCTTTTCTTTCCCCAGAGTAGGCTTCTCTTCCCCCCTTGCCATCCCCCCCACCCCCCCATCCCCAATAAAGGCATGTCCCATGAACGACCTTCAACCCCCCCCACAAGGAGCTGCCCCCTATTGCGTTCTTTTTTTCCTCTGCCACCCTGTCTGATAAGGTATTTCCTCGCCCCTGTAACATGCTCCTTTACCACCACAGACTTCTTCTTCTTCTCTCTTTATCCCTTCCCCTCTTTTAAAGAAAGAAATTATCCCTTTTTCCACTCATACACCCCCCCCCTCCTTAGTTACCCTGAATTATGTAGATTTTCCTCTTGTGTCTGGCAGAGTACTTTTTTTCCTTTTTTTATATCCATTTTTCCCTCGAGATAAGAAGCGGCACCCCCCCCCGCTTGATACTCATGCAATCCCCCCCCCTTTTTAATTAGCAAATCGAAAATACTTCTTTTCTTCCTAAAAGGGTTTCACTTCTTTTTTGTTTTTTTGTATCCCCTCCCCATTTGGAGGTTTTGCTTCCTTTCCCCCCTGCCAAACAGATCTGGCCTACCCAATGAAGAAGGGACTCTCTTTTTAATCCCCTTTCCCCCCTTCCTCCCCTCATACCTTCGATAAATGGATAATTGATTTTCTTTTGTACGATTTCTCTGAAAATACCCCTTTTTCTTTCAGTAAGATACATTTTTTTTCTCTTTTTTTTCCCATTCTTTTCTTCATTTTGGGAGGAAAGGTTGATCATTTTCCGACTATCTGTCCCCCCTGTTATTTTGAGTGTAGGATATTCTTCCTCAGTAGCTCCTTCCTTTTTTCCTTTCTCCCGACCAAGGCCCTTCCCCGGTGGGTGAGAGGGAGCGGCTATCTTTTTCCCCCTGCTGATGGAAGATTGAAGAAGTCCCCTTTAACCTCTCTTCCTTTCTTTATTAAGTTCTTATCGCAGGTCCCCCGTGGTAACCCTTGTTCATTTCTACAGCCGCATTCTTTAGAAGACCCGAATACCGCTCCCTGCCCCCCCTTCCTTTTTTGGGTAAAGAACGCCCCCTCAATTCCCCCTTTTTTTTCACAGCCACCTGCCTTTTTGAGAAACCCTGTTGCCCTTGAATTCGGAATCAGCTGAAGGCCCTTCCCCGGCATATAGTCATTGAAAGGTCTCCCTTCTTTCTTTTATACCTTTTTTCGGGAAGATCTTTTTCCAACCGAGCCTTCTTACAAGTGCAATCCACTTTTCTTCCTTCCTAAAAATATTTTTTTCCCCTCAAGTTTTAATTTCCGGGATAATTCTGACTTCCCCTTCGTTTTTTCTTTGTGGATGAGCTACCCCAGTAAGAAAGTATTCTCGCCTTGTCCCTATTTTTTCCTCACGATATCTTTGGCAATCCTTTGCTTCGCCCCTCCACTGCACATTCTTACGGAGGATGTGTTCTTTTGAAATACTCTGCCTTCCCCCTCTTTGACGGTCCCCTTCTTCCCAATCCCGGCAGTATTTTTTTCCTATATTTTTCAACTCCTTCTCCAAGGGTGGCCATTTCCTCCTTGCTGTATCCTTTTCTTTCGTTGTGTTCGTTTCCTCCCCCGAAATAGAGTTGAAGAGTACTTTTGCCAGCTCCGGTCCTCCTTTCCTTGCTCTGGGACGACGAATTCGGGACTTTTATACCCCCTCCCCCCGTTTTTTTGCGCTTCCTCATTCCTCAAAATCACATAAGCGGCCACTCTGCATCCGGGGACTTTCTTGAAGCACCTGATCCTTTCGGTGAATCACGTTTTTTCTTCTCCTTGTTTCGGCCTTCCCTGTGAGGGATACGTAATCCCCTAATTTTGCCCCGTTTATCGGAGGGGGTCCCCCTTAAACTGGAAGTCCCCCTCCCCCAAGTTGTCCTTTCTCCAGACCCCTTTCCTCTCCCCGGCACAAGCACTTTTTTTCTGTGATAGATGGTCTTTTTCCTTCGGGCAGGTTTTCCCGTTTTTTAGGATGAAAAGAAGTATAGGGTGGCCCCCCCCCCTGAAGGTTCCCCCTTTTCAAAGAAAGAATACTTTTACCATGGCACACTCCGCCCCCCATTGCCACCTACTTCCCCCAGGTTACTGCACCCATAGCCCACTCCCCACTCCTTCTTTGGCCACCTCTCCCGCCCCTCTCTTACCTCGGCTCTTCCCGCTCCACGCCACTACCCCATATTAACCCGCCCCTTTTACGAACGCCCACTCCCGGCCCCCACGAGACTCTTTTCTTCAGCTTCCAACACGTCCCGCATCACCAACATCATCCCACTTCCTAATTTTTCTCTTCCCTGCGCTCACCATCATACTCCCTCCCCCCCCAATCCCCCCCCCCACGCTTCACTTTACGTCCTCAACGCACTCACGCCCACGTCGAAAATTTCTTTCCCCTCGCCACCCACCCGCGACCCGCTTTGCTCTCATCCCTACAAGACTATTTCCCCACTATGTCTTCACTCGTCATCTCTCCGCCTCTCCCCTACCTTCACCTCGTAGATCCCCCCAACCTCCCCCCCTCGTTACCACCCGGGCTCACGTCCACACGATAGACCCAACCTCCTCCGATTTGAATCTTGAACTCTCCTCTCACCCCCCTCCCCCCCTTCTCGATACCCTTCTCTTCCCCCAAGTATTCCCCCCCGGTGGTTGCCCTGCCCCCCCCCCCCCCCCCCCGGTTTCATTTCCCTCCCCCTTCTGAATGACAGGGAGGAAAGCCGGATCCTTTTTTTTCCCCCCGACTCCCCTTGTCCCCCCCAAGTCGATTATCTTTCTCATACTATCTGTTTCCTCCCAAACGAACCTCCCTTTTTTCCCCTTTCTTCAATTAGAGGTTTACTCTCTTTCCCGTAATCCCCCTACTTTTCCCCCCCAAGTCCATGAAGAAAAAGGACCGTGAGAATCTTTTCCCCCCCTCCCAAAAATAAGGAGTGGTTTTCCTGCCGTGACCCTCTTCTCTTTTTTTTCTAAATATTTCTTTCCAGTATTGGTTATGTACCTTCCTTCCCCAAGAACGTCGTCTAGGGTATCCTTTTCCCCCCTTCTCCCCCTTCCTTCAGTATCTCCTCTTTTAATCTCCTTTTTTTTTTTTAGAAGATCAACGAAGCACGTTATGGATTCTCCTGAAATTCTTTTCCCCCTATTCTGGTTTTTCCCCGCACCCCCCCGCGTCCCCTAAGTTTAACCTTCCCCTTTAACAAACACAACAACTCCCCCTTCCTGGAGATGCACTTTTCACCCCTTTTCCGACCCTCCCAAAGCTCCCTTTCCTTGTTGATGAGTTTCTTTTCCCGGTAGGGTTTTACACCCTCTTTTCAATTATTCTTTCCCTTGTTTTCCTTATGACTCCCCGGAGGTTAGGTTGACTTAATGAGATACCCCCTCTCCCGCTATATAGTATATATATGCTGTCTCCCTTCAGAAGGGTATTCTTTTTTCTCCCCCCCCCGTTTTTTTTCCAGCAAGGAAGGGTCTTCCCCCTTTTTTGTCAAATGGCCTCCCCCCCCTGCCCTGGCAATCAAGGCTCTTTCCGTTTTTCTTTCATAATGAGCAGGTTCCTCTTCCCTCCTCTCCCCGCATTTCCTGAGTGCAAAAACAGGTTTCTTTGGGACATTCTTTCCCCTTTGGTTCCACCACTCCTTCCTGCTTTTGCTTAGCAAAGTAAACGGACCCGTCCCCCTGAATATTTTTCCCCCCCCAATCTCTTTTCTTCCCCATGGAACCTCCCCGACAGGTACTGCGAAATTTTCCTCCCTTTGGAGGCTCTCCTTTTTTTCTAGCCACCTGCGCAACTGAGTATTCTCCGGCCTTACTTTCTCTCGTTCTCCTTGAGGGGTCTGCTGTTTGCCTTAGCCTCCCTTCTCTCCTTTTTCTCCCCCAAAGGAAGCTGTTCCTTTCCCTTCAAAAATCCCCACTTTTTCCCCCTGTGATTCTACGGGTAGAAACCCCCTCCCGGATGACGCGATGTCCTGGATTATAAGCAACCTTCCTTTTAAGGAGCTTTTCCTCGTCTGCATCCTAGTTACCCCTTTTTTTCTCCAGTACCCCGCCCCCTGAAGGATTAAAAGCGATCTTTATAAAAACCCTTCTCCTCCTTCGACCGGTACTGGCCCCCCCCCCCCCCCCTTCCTGGATAAGCTGTTCACGGCACTTTTCTCCCCCTTATTTGAACTCTTGTATCCCCCTCCCTTTTGGACCCTACACTCTGGACCGCTCAACGGCCTTTCTCCTTTTTTTCCCTGCAGACCTTCCTTTTTTTTTTTCTTCAACCCATCATCCGTTTCCCCCAAGATCTCCTGTTCTGGAGCCTTCAGCTTCCCCAAAAGATATCTTGATCCTTTGGGACACTTTTCTAGAAATCGGTCCCTCCCGCGATATACTTTCTCCTTTTTCACCCTAACTACGTCTCTCCCAATTAAGAACGCATCCCTTCTGAAACCCCCTATTTAGGAGGAGATCCCCCCCTAATATTGAACTTTCTTGTGTGGGGACTCCCAAGAAATTCGCAAACTCCGGATATGGTATCCTCCCTTTCCTTCCTGATAGTACTTTTTCTTGTTTATAAGGAATGAATCTTACTTTCCGGAGCTCGGGGATGGAAATCCCCTTTGGTTGTCCCCTTTTCTTTTTCCCCCCGACCCCCCCTTTATTCGGTCTTCTCAACGCTGACTACTTTTTTACACACCCCCTTTTTTTGGTACACGGATTTAAACCTTCTCTTGGATTAGCTCCCCCCCCCTTTTCCAAATCGTCCCTGCTTCAAGATAATGATACATCCCGCCAATCTTGCTAGCCCCCCCTTTCTAGGAGGAAGCGAAGCTCTCCCTTCAGGAACCTCCGGTCTCGCTTCCTTTTTTCCCCACCCCTTTCCTCCTCCATTAGCAAGGCGGCAACTTCCCCCCCGCACAAGAACCTCTTTCCCTCTTTTTTTTTCTCGGCAGCATTTCAGCGCTGCTCCCCCCCCCCCATAAATGTCTTCCTTCCCCATGAACTTACACAAGGAGCGGCCTTCTTTGTTTCTTTCAGAGTCCCTTATGAATCAAAGTCAATGCTCCCTTTTCCCCATGTATATGCTGCCCCTATGGAATGTATTCCCTTTCTTCCCTTATGTCATTCATTTTTATCCGGTCCGAATACTTTCTTCCCCTCCCCCAAAGGAGTTCACGTTCCCTCAAACCAATCCTCTTTCTCGTCACTTCCTAGTCTTCCCCGTTTTGTCCCTATTTTGCGAATTACCAGAATACCTTTTTTTTTTGTCTCTCGCTTTTCCCTTCTCTCTCTATATATTTAATACTTTTTTGTTGTTGAGTCGCTCCCTTGCTTGATCCTCTCTTTCCCATTCGAAAAATCGACTATTTCTTCTTTTCTTGAATACTCCCCCTTTTCTTAGGGCATCTAAGGAGGAGTTTTTGCCTTTAAAAGACTTGGACTGTTTCCGATTCCCCCTTCTATGACCTACATTTTCTTTCCTAAGTAGGTGGGGTAAATCCCGTCCCTTTTCCTTCCATTGTCTCTCCCTTCGATAAATGGATCATCTCCGGTGGAGCCTTTTCCTTCCCTTTTCTTCCCGTCATTAGTTATGTGGTTTTTTTTTTTTAATTAGTTCATTCCCCTTCCATCCGAAGGAAAATTTATTGTTTTTTTTCCTATCAGACCTCCCCTGTACCTTCCCCCTGGTTAGGCTATAGATGTTTTCCCGATAAAGGCCAAGGGGGGTTCATTTTTTCTTCCTTAACGGCGGACGAAAGCGCCGACCCTTTTCCTCTTTTTCGAGGGCCTCCCCCCTTATCTAGAAGCTTCTCCGGCCCAAAGAGTTAATTGCTTCAATTCCTCCACAGTCAAGTCCTTTCTCATAACCTGATCTGACCCAATCCGGTTTCCCCTCCCCCGCAAGCTTTTTTTTATCAGACCCTCCCTTGTTGTATCCATGGTTGCGTTCCTCAGCACGTCACACCAGCCTCCTCAAGCCACCCCTTCCAAAACGGGATTTTTTCTTTTGAGACCGAGGTTTTTTCCCCCCTTTTTCTCACGATATCAAGCAGGATTTCTTTCCTTGAAAGTCTCTTCTCCCCCCTTATCCCTAGGTGCTGGCAACCCCGTAGAAGGACCCAAGTTAACTACAACTTTTTTCCTCCTAACCCTTTTTGTTTCCCCCCCCCTTTTGGCGGACTAATGATAGTTTCCTCTGCGCTAACCCGTAAGAAAGGATAGAGCGGTTTCCCTTTCCCCGATTATAGACATGTCTTTCCTGCTTAAATCAGGGCTGAAGGGATCTCCCTTCATATTCTTCTTTTTAGGGATGGTTGAATACTCCCCCTCTGAATTCCCTGTACTTTTCCCGCATACCGACTCCAAAGCAAGCGCCTTCTTTCCTATATTCCCCTACTGTGGGGAAATGTACGGTGCCTTTAAAGTCCCCCCTTTTGGGGTCCAGTCCCCTAGAGTTGAAGAGTACCCGTTTTGCACTCCCCTTCCCCTTCGTCAGGATGGCAGTAGTTTTCCTCCCGAATTCCCTTCCCCCCCCTTTTTTATACTCGTTGAGAATGTCTGGACCTTCCCGTAGGATAATACAACTTTTTCCAGCTGCTTCGCCCTGCATATCAAAGAACTGATCGTGCTCGGTGAGCACTTCCTCCTCCGGCCATGCAATAAAGCGTCCCTTTCTTAAATTTTTTCCGTAAAGAAGAATGACCTTCATAACCCTCGCTGAGCTACCTCCCAAGTAACTTTTCCCTTCTCCCCTTAAGGCCATGGATAGAGACCATTTTTTTTCTGATGTCCTTTTTTCTTTCTAAATGGGAGGACTCCCGGGGCATATCCTCTCTTTCCTTTCCTCTTCGGAAGGCGACTGAAGGGGCAGATCTCGCTATTTGTCAGAAGACGTCTTTGGACAAACTATCCTGTCCAAAAACCTCCCAACAGGTTTTCCCCCTCCGACGTTCCGGGAAAAACCTTTTTGGTTTCTCTTTGGTTTCAGAGTAGAGCCTCTCAGATGTGATGAATCGATTCCCCTTTCTTCATGAGGATTCTTACAGTTTTTTTTTTTTTTTTTTTTTTTTTTTTGGGGGTGTTTCCCGTCCTGCTTGTCAAGACGGATCCTTTTCCCTCAAACTCCAGGATGCCCCTCCAATCTGTCTATTCTCGTACTCTATCATCATCAAACTCCCCCCTTTCTTTTTCTTAGAGGTTTTACGCCAAGGCTCTACCCCTCCTCCTCCTTTGTAAACCCCTTCCCCCTTTTTCCTAGACAACACCTTAGATATTGTTAACTTCAATACCCCCCTTCTTTCTATACAGTTTTCTTTGTCGGGTTGTTCTTCAATAAGGAAACGTCTGTTCCAGGCCCCTCGACTGTTATACTGTCCTGCTCTCCCACCGGCTTAGTTAATTTCCCACTCAGTTGTTGTTGTTCGAGATTAACGAATCTTCTTTTTTGTTTCATGCCCCCGAGCCGACCACTTTTTTTTCCATCCCTTTTACCCCTAAGTTCCACTATTTCCTTTAATCAAAACCCGCCAAATTCTTTTTCACGGTCAAACCCCCTTGGGTTAGGACAGGTAAACACCTATCTTGGTCGAAGTTCTGGTTGCTGCGTTTTCTTTTTTGTTTCCCCAATTTTCTTCTCTAGCCCCTGGAGTAAACAACATCTAATGTTTTCCCGAACAGGAGGTTCTTTTTTTGATAAAAAGGATAGATTCTCGAGATCGTTTACCTTCCTGGCAGATTTTTTTTAGTGGATAGAACCCCTTCTTACCCTCCCTTGGAAAGAAGGACGGTTCTTTTTTCCCCCCCCCCCGGCCCTACAAGGACTTAAAGGAATATTTCCTCCACGGTCATAAGCGCCCTCAGCCAGCCGATTTATCTTCTTGAAAAAAACCCTTTTTAATTTTTTTTTTTCTTGGTACACCCCTCCTCGGCTTTGCTCCATGCCTCCAAAGTCAACTGTGGAAACACGTCCGAGAGCTATTCCATGACCCCTTTTTCAGGTAATGCCCCTCCCAGACCTTTTTTTCTGGCCCCCCCCCTTTTGCAAATGTCGGAATACGGCCGTTTCCCCCTTCCCTCAGAGAGGATTTTTTTTTGACTTCTTTTGTTTGATGAGGACGTCCCTTGTCATGAACGTTTCTCCCCAGGAAGATGGATGGCTCCCCCCGGTAAAACTACTTTGGCTTTTCCCGATCAGGGCTTCAGGTCCTTTTTCCCCAGATTTCCTTCCCCGCAGATTTTCCTTTCTGGTATTTCCCGTCCCTTCTCTGCTTTGACAACGCGGTGTTCTCGTTCCAGAATTCTTTCATACTAAGCCCCTGCCGGCTTACCTTCTTTGAAACGAAAAGGAGAATCGTACATATTTTGCTAGATAATTAATGATTTCCAAAAGTCTGCTTTCCAAGCTGTTCACTTTCCCACCCCTTTGAACCCTCCCCCTCTTTCCCCTGAACCCTACTTGTCCTGTACAAAGTAGATACTTTCGACCTATCACCTTCTGAAGAAATTCATGGACCTGCCCAACAGGTCCCCGAAATTCTTATGGGCTTGAGATCCTTCAGACCTTCTTTCCATAGATCGTGATCCATCCTTTCCCTCAGCATTCCCCTTTTCCACTAACCCCCAGCTCCTGTATTATATAGACCCCCCCCCCCCAGCCATTATCCCCCCCCCTTCTTCCCCTTTATAACGTCCACCTCTGTCTGGAAACAAAACCCTTTTCTTTTTCTTCGATACCGTTTTTTTTTAAATACAGAACGGTGTTTTTCCCCCGCAAAGCCCCTCCTTGTCTAAGACAGCCTAACATTCCCCTTCCCCTTAGACTGCAGTTTGTTTCATGAATACTACCCTCCGTCGCCTCGCCTTTGGCTCTGCGGCCACTGGAACTTTTCCCATTTCCCATTCCACTTTCCCCTGGAGACCCCCCCTCTGACTAAGCTGGAGGATGTAGCCTGCAAAAGCGTTACCCCTCCCCCGCCAGATAGGTTAGTCCCCCCCTAGGGAAAACCCTCCAAAATGAATATGTGGCCCTTGCCCTTAGCCTCTTTCTCTCTCCGGTATTTAGAGGAGGCAGTTCCTCCCAACCTGTAGGCGCTTTCCTTTTGTCCTGTCCCCATGAACACACCGGTTAGCGATGGCTGGTCAATAGCTCCCACCTCCCCCCCTTGAAGAGTTTGCAGAATTAAGAAGTCCCCCACCTGGCTCCCCCCCTTTAGGAGCGAATAATAAAACCCGTCAAGACATTTCCCCCAACCTGAGCTTAACCCCCCCACCCCCCCCTTTGACGTATAATTCTCCCCCTTTTCTGAGGGACTTCCCCCTCAATTCTCCCGAAGGAAATGGCCTTCGCACATGAGAATTTATGTCTTCCCCCCCCCCCCTCCCTTTACTTCAGTTTTGTAGAATAGTAACAGGCCCCCCTTTCCAAGGCGTGCCGTTCCCCCTCACACGCAAAAAACCTCCTCTCTTTAACCTTGGTTTTTTTCTCCCCTTTCCCCCCCCTATTTGTTTGAATGTCTTGAAGAGATCTCGCTGGTATATGTTTTTTTTC
>Ga0179591_1359423_pt1 | contig 10159 bp, 13 predicted proteins | sample CZOMad2_1_08_16f_FD_182891 | JGI IMG/M metagenome (GOLD analysis project Ga0179591, IMG submission 182891) | Vadose zone soil fungal communities from Angelo Coast Range Reserve, California, USA - CZOMad2_1_08_16fungal (PacBio error correction) | ecosystem: Environmental > Terrestrial > Soil >... | reverse complement strand
CTCGGGGGTGACGGGGAGCCTAGTTGACCTATTGCCGACAAGGTCTCGAGCGAATAGGGATGAGGATCTTCGATTTGTTTTTTTTCGAAAAACCTGCCCGCATGAAGGAGTAAGCTCCTGCGGCTCTCGTGGGAGAAGCTTTTCCCCCCTTCTTACCGATCTTTTCCCCCGGACTTCCGCGCGCAGTTTCTTCATACAAAGCCCCTTTTATTTTAGCCCTCTTCACGGTTCACTGATGTCGTAAGATTGGCAACCCTGAGAAATGTCCTTTTCTTCAGAGTTAGCTCTTTTTCTCCCCCAATCAGCCCCGCCAGATCGCGATTCGATTTCAGGAAGGAGCCGATCTTGTCACGCAGCGCAGCAACGTTAGGCGTGGGGTTGTTTTCTTCCCGTATTTCCGTACTTGCCTGCCGTCGATTTTAGGGGATGAACCCGATGCCCATCGATCCAGAATCTCCCCCTGACTTCATTTGGAGTCCTGTTCCCGCAGGAATTCTCTTAATGTGGCTTACGAAACCTTTTCTGGCTGAGTTTGGTAGAGATGCCGGCAGGGCGCAGCTGATCCTTTTCTTCATCTCACCCCCATGCCCCATTGTACCCCTCCCTGGACCTTTTTTTCTATGGGAGAAGAGCCTGTCCGTTCCCCCCCCAACACTGCTTTCGGCCTACTTTGTTCGGTTCTCAAGAAAGAGACTTTTTTTCACCCCGACGGCACTCTCCCCTTGACTTGCCGTTTTTGACCCATCCGGACTGGTCGTCTCATCTGCTCCTCGCTCCCTTTTCATACCTGAGCCCACCGGGTGAAGATTTAAAGCCCTACTTGATGTTTTTTTGAGCACTAAGTACACCCGAAAGCTTTGGTCTCCGTCTGATCCAACAAACACTCTTCCCCCCCTCTTGCGAATGACACAAATGCCGTTTAACCCCTCCTGACTCTCCCTAGTCTTTTCCCAACAGAATCTCCGTAAATATACTAGTGATCGGAAAGAAGTCGACCTCTTTCCGCAAGAGGATCTTTCTCTCCTGAGAAAATTGGTCGCGCTCTACCCTCCCCCCAGCTGAAGAGGTCCCACCACTTAGGGCCCAGGTGCTCCTACGATTTAGCCTCCCCTCACGAGAATCAAAGGTATTTGGTATTCCCTCCTCGGTCAGCGGGACCGTCGGTTCGAGTAGCCGAACTCGGCAAGCTTCCCCTCCTCCCTTTTAACGTCAGAGAAGTACCATTTCTTGATGGGTTCCCCTAATAGTGTAGAATTCGTCTCTTCCTTTTACATCCTTAAGAACTAACGCACCCCTTGTGAAAGTCCCGCCCGAGATAATTCCCCTCGAAGATCTCGATTTGGAATAAGTGCGGTACACGTCTCAGGGAGCAAATTTTTCCCCGAGATCTCGTTGCTGTCCATTGCGCTCTCCGAGCTAGACAGTGAGAACATTCGTCTTTTCCTTTTCATTCTTTCTTCTGGCAATGGCCTTGCAATAATGTGGGCCGTAGGGTCCTTCGGCTCTTATCCACCTCTTTCGATTCCCGCTTCTCCGAGTCCCTTCGTAGGAGCCAGTAAAGCGGCTAGAATCTTTTCGGATACTCTGTTTGCCTTCTCGAAAAACCTGTTTAAGCCTCGCAATGGACCTCTTCCTTCTCCGAATTTCTCCAAGTCGGGACCCCGGACGAAGAGTGCCCCCATTTTGATACCCTCTTTTCATAAGCCCCCACCGCTTTCCCAAAACTTTTTTTCGATGATGGTCGCCCGTGTTGTGTATGATTTGTAAAAGAAATTCCCTACCCCCAACCTCTTCGGGAAGATTCTTCCTTCCTTCCTGAATCTTTTTTATGTTCCAGTTTCTTAGAAGAAATGTGAGGACGTTCATTCTTTTCTCTCTCTCAGGATGAAATTAAGGAGCGTGAGGAGCTGACAGGGATTAGCCCTCCTTCCTCCCCTTTTAGTGACGGCTAGCCCCAGATTAAGAAGACATCCAGTAACCCCTCCCATTCGGTATGCGCTTCTCCTTTAAGGAGTTCCAAGCCTCGGCGTGATACCCCCCCCCCCTTTTCCCAGATCGTTTTCCTGAGATCACAGTTTCAGGGCCCCCTTCATCGAGAATGCCACGGCGGAAGGCCGCCTCCTTTTCCTTTGTTGTCCCGCTTCCCCCTCTCCGGTGCGTGCGGTCCGAATTCACCGATCCTTGTTCCCCCCGTCCCCTTTCTTGTTTTCTCCCGGGCTAGCCGTACCTCCCTCTCCCCAAAAGTGCCCCTCCGTACATTGCAGTCGTCACCTTTTCCTTATAAAAACCTCCCCCTTGTTGCTCCCGACTAGAGCGCCTCCGTTCTCTAGGGAAGGTCCGCAGAAATAGATGTTTTCCCTTCGGACATTCCCCCCTTTTCGTTCGTGGCAATTGAGTTGCCTCGAGAGGCCTCTCTCCTATTCCTTTGTCATTCGGCAGGTTTGATAGAAGATAAGATAGAGCTCTTTTACGCTCGGTGACAGTCTTTGGCGGATCCTTTCCCTTCGTTCCATACGTGTCTCTCCCACGCGGGCCGCCCGGGGTGTTTTTATTTTTTCAGTTTGGGCGAAGAGTACGCTAGAAGAGGCGATTACCCTGCGGCCGGTTGGATTTTTTTCCTCCTTCTCGTCGGCCGCCCGCGTGGTGGTGGCGATCGCCCGTTTCTCCCGTGCTGCGTGGCGGAGACGCTTCTCGAGCCCCAGTGTTCGATCAGGCGTTTTTTTTCTGCGATTCTCGCGTAGTCTATACGCTTTTTGAGAGAGATAGCAGCTACTGCCGTCTTTTCTTCTCCCCTTCCTGAAGACTGCCATTGTCTCTTTTTCCCAGCCCTTGTCTCCTTCTCCCAAAACAGCGCGGCTTCCCCCACGACGGTCGTCTTAGACTGCTAGGAAGGAAGGGAGATACTCTCCCTTCTTGATTTTCTCCAAATCGCCGTCCTCCCTTCCCCCCCTTTTTTCGTGGAGAATGACCAACCGACCTTTTCTCTCCCTACTGACCGTCGCCTTTACTGTCCGAGAAATCTGAGCGGAGAGGAGAGCCGTTCCCTCCCTCTTTTCCTGCCATCAGAGACAACTCCTCGGTCCCTTTTCAAGGAATCATCTACCCCCTACACGACGCGGAGCACTTCCCGGCGGATAACACCTTTTTTCAACGGACGCCTTTGCGGAGTTTTTTTCTCTTTTCGTTTTAGGAGGTTTTATTGCGTTCTGACGAGAAGGTGAAGTCTTGAAGAAGGCTTGGTTCGCTGTTCCTTCTCCGATTTCTCCTTTTCCCCTTTTGTTTTTCCGCAAGTAGTTTTTCGGGAAGTTCGGGACGCCGTTTTTCCTCACGAAGAGCCTTTTTTTGGACTCAGGAGTCTTCCACCTTACTCCTGTCTCCAGGCTCGGCTTCTTCCGGGGTTCTCCGTTAGGCTATCTGGGCCCTTCACTTTTTAGCTCCCCCTGAGATGAGACCGCTCTTTTTTCTTCACGCGTCTTGTTCCCAGGGACCCCGGGCACCCGAGGGTTTACAAACCCCCCCCTCCGCCCCGCCGGATTTCCCTTTTTTTTGTCCTTTCGTCCTATCCCGCCTCAAGAAGACCCCAGCAGTTGGAGCCCCGGCCACAGACTCTAAAAAGGGCTTTCTTTTCCCGAGCGCCTTCCTCTCCCTGGTCTTTTTTCTCCTAGCCTGGACATTCCGCGTGTCTGCTCAAGGACGGCGAAAGAGTTTGGTTCCCTTTTCTGTCGTGGTACTCCCCCCCTACCCTGTGTCCTTGACCTTTTTTTTCTGTTGCGACGCCGAGAGAGGAGAAGTTTCCTTCTCTTTCTTCCCTCAGTTCTTCTTCATCCTGGAGTGAAAGACGGGTACTTCCTTGCGCGTAGGGGTCCCTTTCGAGAACCTCAGAGAAAATGCTCCTTAATGTATGGAGTCTCCGCTGACGTAGCCGTTTTAGCGGAGGTATAGTCCCTAAGCCACCCCCTCATCGGAAAATCCCCTTCGGCAAAGTTTCTTGAAAGACCTTACCCCAAATCCCCCTCCCCCCCGAGTAACTCTCCGTCTGGCCCCCTCCGACACCCCCCCTCTAGGATAATTTCCTCTACAACGCCCTCCCTTGGAGACTTACTTCCTACACTGTATCCCTTTTTACAGGCAGGAAACGCTTTTCGTTCCTCCAGTGCCGGTGTACTCCATAGAATAGGGTGAGGTCCTCAAGAGGGTTTTGCCCCCCGCTCACATTAATGCTAGATGTGAGGCTGGTCCGGATTCGAGGTTCGGCAATTGCGCCGCTGGACTCGAACCTTTTTTTTTTGCAGAGGTGCGTCGCTCTTGCCCGGTGAAGAATAACATAGTCCTTCCTTTTTGCCCCCGCGCCTAACTCAGAAGTAAAGGAGGTCATGCGCGTCTTCCCTTTCTTTCTCCAAAGCTCCCCCGGCCCTCCCTTTCCCCATTCCCTCCCATCTCTCTTGACGGCCGATCACGTCTTTCACTCTAGTCCCCCTGAGGGAGAGTGCTTTATTTCCTTATAAGCTTCTATTTCCCTTTTAACGATGTTTTTTTGGCGACTAAGGCGACAGCAGCGCTTCCCCTCCCTTTTTAAGTAGGTAGAATTTTCTTCAAGACAAGGCCAAACCCTTTACTCGTCAAAGTTTCTTTTCCTCCCCTTTTTTTTTTTTTCTTTTTTCTAATTTCGCCTATCCACGTAACGCATACGGCTCTCCCCCCGTGCCAACGTGGTAGTATTTAGTTGAAGAAGGCTCCTCTTTTTCGAGATTCCCTCCACCTTTTTCCCCACCCCCCCAAACCACCCCCTCCCCCGAGGCTCGAATTAAAGAGGACCTCCCCCTCACCCTGAGATGAACCTTTCCTTTCGAGTGCTCGGGCAGGCTAGATCTGTTCTCGTTTTTTATCTCCCGGACGGTATATAGGGAAATAAGCCAGGCTAAACCGGGGGCTCTTCCTCCCCTTTTCAATTCACTCGGCCTGTTCTTTTCAAAGTAGCTTCAGGGAAGGAGTACTTTCCTCGGAATTCCTCGCCTTGACCCTTTTCGAACGGAAACATTCCTTTTTCGACATGTTTACACACCCTCGGGAGTTTTTTTCCCCCTCCCCCCTCTTTCCCGTATGCTTCCCTCCATACGATCTGGTTCCTCTTTCTTTTTTGCAAAACTTTTTCGAAGTAGACCTTTTTTGCTATATGACTCTTTAATAGATTCCTCAATCGCACAGGCGTGGCGGCTTTCCCATCAATACAGATAGGAGCCTTTCTTTCCGTGAGAAGAAGATTTCTATACCTTTTTTTCATGCGTAACCCCCCCCCACCCCTCAGTTCCACTCACCCCCTCTTCGAGGACACCTTCTCTATTCCTGTCCCCCTTGCGACTAAAGGCGCCCAAATACTCTCTCTCCCTTCCCCCACTTCTCTAGAGTCTCCTGGTCTTGTCCCCTTCGCTCCACTGAGAGAACGTTTCCGCACCCACCCACAGAATCTCCTCCCCCCATGTTTTTCCTCTTTTATTTGTTTTTTGAGAGAGACCTGGCTTTTTCTTTGAGAGTTTCGTTTTTTTTTTTGTAGTTGCATAGTTTCTAGAGAACCGGCTCTTTGCTTCGGTAGCTTTCGGCGAGAGCAACCTTTGAGGATGAGACCTGCAGTGTTTATGTTCGCAGTGAGTTAGGTCGTGTTGCTCTCTGTTTCTTCTTTCTAGAAAAGCAGCATTCTCTTTTCGTCGAGGCGCTTTTTCCTGTGAGCTCGGAGGGAATAAGAATTGTGCGATCTTCATAGACTCTCCTTGCCCTTTTTCCGACCCCTCCCTCTCCCTCAACGCTTCTTCTCGAGTGGTGGCCCCCTTTTTCCGGAAAAGCAAAGATCGCCCCCCCTATTGAAGGAAGGACACCCTTTCCTTTTTAATCCGCCCTGAGTTTGCGTTTGTTCAACGAAGAAGGGTGGCCCCTTTTTCTTTTTGCGCTTTTTTCTCCCCGTCCCTCCCGCCCCCCCTTTCTTCTAGAGATAGGCCCGCCTGCCTTCCTTTTCTTCTGTTGCTAATCTCTCGCCTGGTAGCTTTGCGATTATAGCTTTTTTTTTCCACAAGCTGAGCCACCTCTGCCGGCCGATCCCCCCCCCAACCTCAGAGATTCCGTCTGGGAGCCGAGTTTTCTTCGGCCGCATGCAACCGCCGCTGTCCCTTTTCCTCCTTTGCTGGCGGGTCGCCTCCTTTTTCACACCACTGGGCAAAAGACGGCCCTCGCCTCAAGACGGCCCCCGGTTTCTTTCCCCCCTTTATTTCCATCTCATTTTCCTCTGACTAACAGGATCGATTTTCTCCTTGCACAAGAACTTTTTTGTTGACCTTCCTTTCTTCTGACGCAGGCGACGTACACCTCGAAAGAGCTTTTCCACAACCAGCTCGAACAGTGTCGTCTCCCCTGAACACCTGCCCTGCGGTATGATAGACCTCTCAATCTCAGACACTTTTTTAGAACTCGCTCTTCCTCCCCTAGATCTGCCCTCCCCCTTTCCCCCCCCCAGGCCCCAGGTAGACAGCGATTTCTCCGAAGAGGAAATTCTTCAAAGTCTTTTTCCTCTCAGCAAGGCCCCTCCTCAATTCTGACCTACCCTTTGAAGATGTATTCGTCAAAAGACGTCTCCCTCCCCTTAATTCTTTTTCTCGCTAAGGAAAGAGTCCTCTTTTTCTCGTCTCTTCCCCCCTTCCCCAGAAGGCCTCTAGATAACATCGAGACCTACAATTTCGTGGTGAGCTCCATAATAGTTAGACTTTCTTCCTATCCTTCCTTCCTCCAACTCTCAGTATTCAAGTTCCCCACATGCTAAGAGTCAGAAAGGCTTTCCAGGGGCCTCCCTTTTTCAAGGCTCTGCCCAAAACCGATCCCGCGGACCGAGGTTTCCAGGGGGAAGAAGTTTGTCCTGTCGCTTTCCCCGTTGTGTTCCCCCGCTTCTCGCGATGTTTTTGAGATAGTTCGTTTTCTTTTGAACTTCTCTTTTTTTTTCTGTTTCTCTTTGTCGTAGGGAAAGAACCTTTTTTCGGACGTCGAAACGCCTTCCTTCTTCGACTTCAAGAGGAGCTTTGGAAGAGGGATTAGACCTTTTTTCATCGTAACGCTTTGCTTTTTCAAGAACCCGTGGCCTCTCAATTTCCCTTCGTAAACGAAGGGTATCGAACTCCCCCCACTTCTTTTCCAGACAGTTTGAAAGCAATGCCCTTATCTGTCGATCCACTCCCAAAAAGCCCCCCCCCCCCTTCTTCCAACAATTTCCGATGTGCCTTCTCCCGGTGTATGCGGGGGTTTTTCCAAAAGAAATTACAACGCCTAGTTTCCCTCTCCCTGGGCCCTCCCCCTAGCGTAGCCCTCTCCTTCTTCGTGATAAGAAATTCTTCGAGGAAGGACCTATATGAACTTCCCTGTTGACGTTTGCAGGATTAGCACTCTTTCTTTTTCTTGCGGAGGATCCCAAGAAAGGAGAAGTTCCGTGGTTTATTCCCCGCTCAAGAGGTGACTTTTTTTAAAGGAACTTTCCTTTTGCTAAACCCCTTTCCCCTTCTGTCGCTGTTTCCAGTTAAAGGAGGCAACTCCTCTCCTGAGGTCTTTAGGAAGAAGAACGTATCCCTTCTTTTGTGTTTTCCTCCTCCTTTTTTTTTTCTGTTGCTTTCCTCCACCAAAGGTTATAAAGAAAGAAGAGGCCCCGCCCCTCCCCCTGCCTTCCTTTCCCACTCCTGGACCGTCCTCCTCCTGAGGCACAGTACAGGCCCTCCCTTTCCTTCTCAATAAGACCCACGAGAGGGAGAAAGGACTTCTTCCTTCTCCTCAATAAGGCCTTCCTCTTTTCAGGTCTGACAATCGATGTGAAGACCTTCCCCCCTCCCTTTCCTCGTAGTGATGGTGCAGATAGAATTTCTTTTTTTTCTAGGCCTGTTTTCTCTTCCGGGTGATTCGACTCCTCTTGCCCGGCTAGAAGATCCTCTTTCTGGACAAGTAGGTGGACGAAGGTCATTCCCCACTAGTTTCTCGGTGCTTTCTTTTCCCTTTTTTTTGGGGAGTGTTCTCCTAGAGGTTGGAGAAGAGTCGATCGACTCTTCCCTCCCCTGTCGTTCCGAGGAAGTCTTTTGAAAGTAGTGGTATGAGGCGCCGAGTTGTTTCTTTTTCTTCTTTTTCACCGTTCTGGCTATTAGCAAGTGATTAGATCAGGCTTTCCCTCTTTCCCTCTTCCGATTGAGTGATATCTTTTTGAGAGAGATAGCAGATCCTTCTTTTCTCCCCTCCTCCTCCTTTACGAAGACACTGTCAATCTGTTCCTCTCCCCGCAGGTCGTCCCGCCTCCTCGGCGGACCGCCCAGACCCACCTGTTTTTTTCTACCCTCGAAACCAAAACCCTTTCTCATGCGAATAGTAGAGCGCTCCTACCCTCGTATCAGAACGCCATCCTTCCCACCTTTCCAGAATCTTGGACCACGAGACGAGGGAAGGACGAGCCCTCCTTTTTTCTCCCCGACCTGTAGATAGTAGAGGTATTAGAGCAGTCCCCTTCCTTCACCAGGAACCTCCATTCCCCCCCCCCTCTCGATCTAACCGCTTCCCCCACGGAAGCCACCATTTTTCCTCTGAAATGAGGAGTCCCGAGGTAGGATTAAAGTCCTCCCGAGAGACGGGCTTTTTTTTTTTTTTTGTCGTCTATCCTGAGCACCGCGCGTCCCTTCCTTCTTTCTCCTGCCATGGACTTTGAAGCAAGGATTGAGTTCCTGCTTTTCCCTTGCTGGCCCTTGCTTTCTTCTTTTCATTAGGTGATCCCTGGATCGGGGAAGTTCGGCTCCTTTTTTTTTTTTAGAGAAATACGATTCCCCAAACTGACTTTTCTCCCCTTTTCCCCTTTTAGGGAGGCCTGCTTCTCTATGGCAGCCTGTCCCTGTTTCTTCCTCTACCCAGAGCCCCTTGGGGAAAGACATCCTTCCTGGATTCTTGCCCCCCTCTTCCCTTATCCCCACCCCCCTTCTAAAAGCGGACGCCTTTCTTTTCTTCCAGTGGATGCAGCAAAGACGACCAATCCCCCTCCGTTCCAACGCCTCATTGAGTTACCACGAGGAGCAATTTTTCCTCAGGCGTAGTAGTATACAGCTAAAGGCGGCTCCGGTATCCTTGATCCTCTGGCACGACTTTTGGGTCTTTGGTAAAAGTGCAAAGGCCCTGGGCTCCCTCACCACTAACCTCCAGACTGTTGCAGGTCCTTTCGACTCTTCGGGAGACTCCACTCTTTTTCGTAGTCGCGTTCCCTTTACTTTTTTTATGAGTTCGTGGAAAGACTCTCTTCATTGCCTCCTCTTGGGAACACTATTTCTTTTCCTCGTCCCCGAGAGTGCTTAAAGTCCCTTTCTTTCCTGGAGTCCTAGCAGTTTTTTTGGAGGTAGTCCAGAGCCTTTTTGTACTATCCGCATCCCGCCCCTCAATTTTGAAAGACCCTTGACAAGCCCCCCCTTTCCACGTCTAAATTTTCCTCTTCCCCCCCCCGCCCCAAGATAGGAGGCCCCTTCCATTGAACCGAACGTGGCGCTTTTTCCGCTTTCCACGGTTTGAGACTTTTCCGGAGGGAACCCTTTTTTTCCCCCTGGTTTGCTGATAGCAGATCGCGGATTCTCGGACATTCTCCCTTTTTGGGATTTTCTGGCATTTTCCCTCAGTCCGTTCCCCCAGAGGAGTTTGTATCTCCCATCAGACTTTCTGGTGATGATGACAGACTCTTTCCCTCTTATCTCTCTTTTCTCTCCTCGACTGTTCAAATCTCCGGAGATCTCGAAGAAACTTTTCTTTTTTTTTATAGGCTTTTCCTCGTCAAGTCCTCGTCCGTGTAGGAAAGCTTTTTCCTCTTTACCGGAGGCTCTGGGAGAAAAACGCCCCTTCGATCTTACTTTAGACGTTCAAAATGTTCCCCCCCGGTCAGATCCTCTTTTCAGCTCACTGCTGCGCGTTCCCCTTCCCTTAGAATTTTTTGTGTTACTCCTCGCCCTCCCCCCTTGGCTCGGCGGCCCCCTTCCCCCAGGTATTTTGTAAGTAGGTCTTGGCCTCCTCCCCCAGCCCCAACGCGTTACTCCTTCTGGGGAGTCTTCCCGGAAAGAGAACTCTCTGAGACTACCCCACCCTCTGCGTCCCTTTTGGTAGTATTGCGGAATCGTTCCTT
>Ga0179591_1348586_pt1 | contig 10159 bp, 16 predicted proteins | sample CZOMad2_1_08_16f_FD_182891 | JGI IMG/M metagenome (GOLD analysis project Ga0179591, IMG submission 182891) | Vadose zone soil fungal communities from Angelo Coast Range Reserve, California, USA - CZOMad2_1_08_16fungal (PacBio error correction) | ecosystem: Environmental > Terrestrial > Soil >... | reverse complement strand
CAAATCCTTGTACACTAGTTTTTCCCCCATCCCCCTTTTCTTTCCTGGCTTTTTTTCCCAGACCAATCTTCTTTTCCCCGTTGTTATAACGGATCCCTCTTTCACTCCTCCTGTACCTTTTCGCCGTGAAATTGTTTTTCCTTCTAGTTCTAAGAACCCCTCTTCTTTCTTAGGAGAGTTTTTTATATACAGATCCTTTCTTTCCCTGAGGTCGGTCTTTGAGCCCCTTATGAGACAGTTTTTGTTTGTTTTTTTTTTTTCCCTTAGACCTTTTTCCTATCCTTTCCCCTCTGGAACCCTTTTTTGTTTGTTCAACTGTGCTACGTTCTTTTTTTTGAAAGGCGCTTGGGAGGAGGGGTTTTCTGTCAATTCTTCTCCTTTTGTGAGGTCCCCCTTTCCCCTTCACTCCTTTTCTTTTTTTCTTATTCTTTTCCCTTTTTCTGAGTTTCTACCCAAGTCCTTGCTCTTCCACTTTTGGCCCTAAAGGATGATGGAAGTTTTTTAGCCTTTTCCTGTTGACTCTTCTCTTTCTCCATAGTTCTTTTTTGAGGCCTTGTATCCCCTCTTCCCTTTCCCATCTACAATTTTCCCCCTGGATGGGGTTTCCATTTAAGATCGTTTTTCCCTTCCTGAAGCTGACTTTCTCACCTAGGGCGGGTTCGTAGACTCTCCTGTTCTCTCCTCAATTAATCAATATTTTCCTGTCTCTTCCCATAGTTCCTTTTTCTCTTCATCTTTTTGATGGGTTTTTTAGGCGGCTCTAAAAGGTACCTACCCTAATCTCCTCTTCTCCTGAACCCTAGGCCTTATCTTTTTCTTTTATCAACTGGTCCCCCTTTTTCCTCTCTCTACTCCTTGTTCTTCTCAAGGGGCCCTTTCCGAGACGGGTGATTCCTCCCGTTCTTTAGAATTTCTTTTTTTTTTTTTAGACTTCAATCCTTCTAAGGCCCCCGGATTCTCCCTTTCCCCTTCGACCCCCCCACCGTTCCCAGATTTTCTTCTGACCTTCTCTTTGGTTATCCCTTTTTTCTCGGACTCTCTGCTATTAAGCATGCTTGAGGCCTGTCTCTGGTCTTCCTGACCCCCCCCCCCTCCAACTCTCTAGTCTTTTTCCCCTCTCGATGGTTCCCTCTTCTTTAACCTGGAGGTATGCCTCTCGACCCTATTTCTTTTTGGCCGGGATGCTTTTGCCTTTTACCTGGTTTTTTTTTGGGCCCTCTTCTGCCCCTGAACCTTCATGAGCCCCCCCTTTTTTGGCCTTTTTAGAGATTATGGACCCTGGGTTTTCCTCGGCCCTGAAAGCTTCATTGAATCTTCTTTCCCCCCGAACTTGCCTATCCCTTGAGTGGAACCTCTCCCCCCTGCTCGGAAACTCACACCTTTTCTTTGTCTATTTGATCCCCTCTCTTAGTGCCTCTTGGTTTTAGCCCGGGGATCCAGCCCGGTTTCCGAATCCTCCATGCTCCCTGACGTCCCGCCCTCCGATCATAACCGGGTTTCACTGTTGGTTTTTTTTTCCTACGGTTTTCTAGAATCCTCTCCCAGTCGGGACCCTGATGTTTCCCCCAGGTCTTCCACAGTTGGTTTATTTCCTTCTCCTCTTTTCTTGGACCCCTTTAGGAGTTTTAATTTGCTCTTTTTTCAATTTGGCACAACTAAAGTCCCCGTTCTTTTTCCGGTTTGGAAAACCCCTTTCGGTCGATGAGGTACCCTGGCCACACATCCTCGATTCCCCTGGTCTTATCTTCGGTTATTCCCAGTAGCTAAGATCGAGTGAAAATCGACACTACATCCTAGTCTTCCCCCCTCTTCCAAGCCCCCCCACCCCGAATGTAGTGTTCGGACCTTATGGACCCCCAGGGCTTTTCTCCCTCCCCTCCCAAGTTGGCCCCATTTAGGCTTAGACGAGCCCCCCTTTCAGATTCTCCAGTTGTTTCCCAACCGGGCCTTAGCCGTTCCCCCTCTAGTTTGGGCTTGCACTGATACCCTAATCTTAGTTTTCCTCTCTCTTTCTCCCCTTCCCCCCGGGGACGTGTCCTCTCCTTTTACCTCTTTCTTTGGTTCAAAGTTTGTTTTTTGACAGGGTCTCCTAAAAGAGGTTCCTTCCTTCCTGACTCTTTTTTTTCCGGTCGGATCTTTTCTGAATTCTCCCCGGGCGAGTTTCATTTTGGACAGAAGGATGATGAATCCGTTACTGCTTTTCAGAACCCCTTCTACCCTCTTTTGATTCGCTTTCCTTTTCCATCAATACGACTCAATCTCTATGCCCGAAAGTCTTTCTTTCATGATCCAAGTCAAATTCCTATCTCTCTACTCCTGGCCTTTCTCCACCTTTCTCCCTCTCTTTCAGGGAGGCCCAGTCTTATCTTTTTTTTCCCCAGGCCCTCTTCCCTCTTTATTTTTTCCCGAGTCTCGTCAACACTCTTCTTAAGCGTATTTCCCAGGAAGTCTCATCCCGAGCTCTCCTTCCCCTTCAACTTTTCTTTTTCTTAGGAGTAGAGGATTTTTGAGGGCCCCCTCTTTTGCCCCTCCTCCTCCCTTCCTTCCCTTCCCGGAACGCTTGCTTGTGAACTTTTCGCTCAATGTTTCCTTTTCCATTTCCCCCTTCCTCCTCTCTCCTTTGAAATGAAACGCTTCCTGCGTGTCCTCCCGGGGACTTCTATTGGCGGTTTTGCTATCTCTCCCCTCCAACTTCTTGCCTGTTCATGACACCGGTTGATAATCCGTCGGAGAGTCTAATCTTTTCTTTCTTCTCCGTCTTTTTTTGCGGAACTTTTTTTTTTTACTCTCTCTCCCGCGATTCCGTTTTAGATTTGTAAACCCTCCAAGCTCCCAGGCATCACCTTCTTTCCACCCCTTAGTTCCCCCCTTTATGGCTCCCCCCCCTCGTTCTAAGCAGTTCTTCCCATATTTTTCTTTGTTCAAGCTCTTTTAGGCTTCCTGAGTTCTTCAACGGGCCCCCCCTTGGTTTTCTCGGGGCTTCTCTTTTCTTCAGTCTCGTCTTTTAAAAGTCTTTTCATTTCACGCCTGCGACTCCCAGGGCTTCTTTAGTTTTTTTTCCCCCCCTCCCCACTAAGTCCCAAATTACCTCCCCTTTCTGGAGCTTTTTTCAATCCCCTTTTTACACCCCCCACTAGATTTTCTTGGGGTATTCTGGTCTTCTCCCTTTTTTTGCCAGGGCCGTGGTCTTCAGTCTTTTGCGTCACCGAACGCACGTAATCCCCTTAAGAGGTGATTCTTCCCATCTCCCCTGCCCCCAGTTTTACCGGGGGTCGGCCGGCCCCGCAAGCTCTCTTGCCCCTAACCGATACTTTTCCCCCCCTCCAGATTCGTCCCCGTGTTGACCGCCCAAATTTGATCCGCTTCCAAAAATTGGGACTTTTTTTTTGAGTTTTTTTTCCAAACAGTTAAGGGGCCTTCTTTCTTCGTGGCTTGTGACACCTGAATAAGTCTTCCAAACTACCCAGGCTAATCTCCCATAAACCTTCAGAGGCGTTTTGGTTGAAAGTGGGTCTGAGGTGGAGTTATAGACCCCCCTCAAACCTTCGTGTGGACTTTTCTTTTTTTTTCCCCCCCGCGGCGCGGGTTCCCCTCAGTCCTGGCGTGATTGCAACCGGAATTCCTGACTCCGTTTTACGGGCCCAGATCTTTTTTCCCCATTCCTATCTCCTCATTTCCTCACCCAATTTTTCTCTCCCAGACACCTGGGAGGTGTCTGGTTAATTTTCAAACTGAAATCCCCTGAACTTATAGTTTTTCCAGTTATATCTATTTTCCTGACCCCCACGTCTTGGTCCACCTTGTACCCATTTCTCTCCTTCGATTTCCCCCCCGTAGGCCAAGTGTCTCCTCAACCGGTTAATGAATCTTAGATTCTTCATCTTCTTCCTCTTGATGCTACGTTGGTAAAGCCCCAGTTCAAAGGCCTCGCCCTTTTAACCTCGCCTGTCCCGGCCGCCTTCCCGTTCCCTTGAGCCGTCCGCCTCCTCTCTTATAGGTTTCCCTGTAGGGTTTTTTTATGGATTCCCCGTCTAATTTTAAGATCACCTTCTTCCTCTACGCCTCTTAGGCTTCTTTCCTTTCCACCCCTTTCCTTTCGGCCTTCCCTTTCAGGGATTGCCATTTCTGAACTGTCATTTTTGCACCTTTTTTTTTTCTTTATACCTTTCTTCCTTGAGTCTCCTTCCTTCAGCGCCCTGTTTCGAGACTTAAGCAACCGTCCTCTTCGGGATGGTCCTCCTCTTCCTCCTCACTTTCTCCTCTTCATCGGCGTTTGTCAGTCTCTCCTAATATAGAATCCTTGCTTCTTTTCGGTTTTTGCGACTTCTTCCCTTTTCCCAGTCTAGTCGTTTGAACCTTCCTCTTGTCGTCTTCGCTCTTCCCCCGTGAACCCCCTATCATAACCCTCCCAGTAACGGGACACGCGTCCGGTTGTGAATCTTCTTGACCCAGGCTACATGTCAAGTTCAAGTTTGCTCCTTTGTCCAGAGGACATTGCCTTTTCTTATAAGCCTCTTCTTGATTCGCTCAGAGATGCCGCATCACTGAGCCTCTCCTAGTCGCCCAAATTTTCTAGGGATGGTGGAGGGTTTAAGGGTCCTTCCGGGCCCTTCTTCCGTGTTTTTTCCTGACAGGCCGGTCTCCCCGTCCCTCTACTTTGCGATTCCTTCCTCTTCTTTCAGGACCTCTTCTCTCTTTGGTCTTATCCCCTTGATCTTTCACAGACTAGATTAGGTTTTCTTTTTTCCAAGCCTCATGTCCCAAGGCTCCTCCCATTGGAACACTCTTCCTTTCCTCCGAACTGCCCCCCCAAGAGTACCCCTCCCACGGTTTTCCTTTTCTCCCCAGTTCTTTTTCCCCTTAATTCTCTTTTAAAGCCAATTTTTTTTGAGGTCCTCGCGCTCCTTTTTCAAGAGAAGTTTTCCCCGAGTCTCTCTTCTCAGCAAATCCCTTTTACTGATTTCTTTTTTTTTCTTAGGGACTTTCCTTGACCCTCCTTAGTTTCCCCTCTTTTACCAGGGTAGCTCTCCTTATCGTTTTTCGGCTTTTTTTTCGAAATTCCTTCGAACCCCCCTTTTTGATTGCTTTCAGTTCGGGTACTTCTTCTCGGGATTCATATTTTCTCTATACTCCTTGTTTTTTGGTTCTTCCCTTTTTCCCGAGCTCTAAATCCCCCTTTGGGGGTTTTCTTCTTTTTTGTAATTGTCCCCCCTGATTTTCCTCGTCGGGGATAGATACGCCTTTTTTTTTTTTGCCTTTGATAATTTCCGAGTCAATGTTTTCCCTCTTTCTCCCCCTTTCGGATTCTTCACTTTTCTCCTCCCATTCCCTTTCCAACATTCGTTGTTTTTTTTTTAGGGAATCCAAGGCCCCCAGGTTTTTCGGAGGCGGCCTTTTTCTTGGTTTTCTCTTCCTTTGCGTCTTTTTAAGTCCCACAAACTTTTTCGTTTTACTGGCTTTTCGATACGGTGGTTTTTCGCACTTCGAGAGTTTTTCCTTTTTTCCCCTTTATTTTTCTCCGGTTCCTCTTCAGACCCCTCTTTTTATTTCCACAGAAGGGTCTATACAACGCCCTTTTTCCATGGCCCACTTCTCTCTCCAGACTCCTTCTGTCTCTTTTCCCAGGAAGCCCCTTCATGGTCATCTGCTTTTCCCCGCTTTGAAGCCTTTTATAACTCCCATTTTGGCCCGCTTCCTTTCACTCTCCTCATTAGACCTCCCCTCAAGACTCTTTTTTAGGGTACATTTTTTTTGTTGAATACGAATTTGGCCCTTCTAGGTCTGTTTTTTGTCTGTTTCTTTTTTAAACCTTTTTTTTACCGAACTCCTTCCTCTTCTTTTTTCTGCGACCTCCTTCGTGAGATTATTTTTCCCAGTGGGCCTTTTTTATCTCCTCTAACTTTAATTCCCTTGGTTTTTCCTTTCTGGACCGCTTTCCCCTGTCTCGAGACCGAGAGTCCTCCTTTTGAGGCGCTTCACTCCCCTACCCCTGGACCCAGCTTCACCCTGATAACCTAGGCCAAGTTTCCTGACCTCCCCTTGTTTTTTTCCGCCAGGGCTAGGGCTATTTTATGACTTTGACTTCTTAGTTAAATTCCCTTCACGCCCAAACTTCCCCTCCCTCTTCTTCCTTGTCAATTACTGACGTTCCCTTTCTCAAAAGCCGTGATGTGTCTGACTTTAGATTACTCTGAGCGGGTCCTTCTTTTTGACCTTTTCTACCTGTATTCCTACCCCGAGGTAGACTTTCCCCCCCGTACCTTACATTTTTCCCCCCTTCTTCTTTTCGACCCCTCGCCTCCCCCTTTCTTCTGCAATCTTCCCCTCGCCCAACTAACTGCCGCTTCTGGGAATTTTTATTTACCTTTCAAGCCTTCCACGTCTTCTCCCCTTTTTCTCCTTCCCCGCTCCCCGGGGGTATACGCCTTTTTGATCTTTTTTTCTCCCCTCCAGGGCCTAGTTTCGCGAAGCTTCGGTTTAATCAATTTTCTATCCGCTTTTTTTTCCCTTCGTTTTTCTCCTTTGACCGTCTTGCCCCCTTAAGAAATCCTCTCAAACGGGGTTTCCCGTCCCTGCGTTTTACCCTCGAATTTACCCCCCCCTTTTCTTTGATGCATCCCGCCGCCCTTTTTTGTTCTTTTTCTTTTTCGGAGATCAGGGAATTTTTTCCACCACCCCCCACTTTTTCGGCCCCCTCTTTCCTTGGGCCCCAAGCCCCAAACTTTCCCCCCCCCCCAACCCATGAATGGGGTTTTCAACACTTTAAGTCCAGGAGTTCCACTCTCAGCCCCTTGTTGCTCATTTTTCCTTGTTTTGGGATTGGGTTTTGGCCTTATTCAGGCCTTGTCTTCCGAGGTGGCCCTTGGTCGTCCGTCTTAGTCCCCGGGAACGCTCTCTTTGGACCCTTTCGGTTCTTTGGTTGGACTAAACTTTTCCCTACAGGGTGAAGACAGGGTCCCTCCAGGGGCTTTTTTCTGTAACAACCACCCGTTCCTGTTTTTCCTTTCTTCCCGTCCACGGATCCCCCCTTAGCAGCTCTTTCTCAGCAGCTTGGGCTTTTCTCTACTGATGCCAGCGTGTCTCCTCGCCCACCACGTCGGTCTAAAGGTTTTCCGTTTTTTTTTTTTTTAATTTTCGACTTCAAGAGGGCCTTACCGTTGACCGTCCTCTAGCCCTAACTCTCGTTTTAGTCATTAGAGCAACTTTTAGTAAATGCTTTGGTTTTCAGCCCTATGAGTTCTTTCTTTGTCTCACCCAGGTCCCTTTCTAACCTTTCCTTTTCTTTCCAGCTCTTCCCCGGTTACAGAAATAACGCGATCAAGCTTTCTCCCTCTAAAGACTGGACGCTCATTCCATCCTCTATTATTTCTGTAACCCTCTTATACCTTACGTGAGGCCCCCGTACATAAGAGTCCGGCTGTTTTCTGGAGCCCTTTTGAGAGTCTCCCTTTTGGAGGCCTCCTCTCTGATAGTTCCCCTATCGTCTCCCCCGGTCTCCTCGTTAACCCCCCCTTCGCCACCCCCATACTCCCCCCCTTGTCCCTCCTTGGCCTTATGATTTAACGGTCGGACCACGGGGTCTCGTGTGAAATCAAGCTTTTTTGAAAGCCCGCACGTTTTAACCGGGCTTTCCCTAAGTTCCCTTAGTCGCTACCATTCTTCGAATTGAGCAACCAAGCTCTCTCCCCCCCTTGGGCCCTGCAGTGTCTCTCCTCCCGGCCCCAGGTTGGGTAGTTCTCTATCCAGACTGGAGCTCTTTCTTCTGAAAGGACTTTTCCCCTCTTCAGATTCCCTTTAGTGTTCATCTCCTCTTTAATGTTCCCCTCTCCCTTTTCCTATTATGAGTTTTAACCGATCCCTTCTGGAAGTTCATCCCCCCTCACACCCTGGACCCCCCCAGAAGGCTAGGTCCCTTCGTTTTTTCTTTGCCTCCTCGCTTTCTCCCCAGGACTGTTTCTTTCCCCCTTTCCTCTCTCCCACTTTTCTGATCTTTTCCCCGAGTTTTTCTGCCCCCCTCCCCGTTCTTTCTTTTTGGCGAGCATTAGTACCCCCTGACGTCCACAGACTCACTTTCCTTTGGTCCTTTTTTACGAAGTCGTTCCTTTTCTGATCTCTTGGACCGTTCCACAGGCTAATTTTTTTTTGGAGGGTTACTCTTCTGAAAAAGGTTTTGTGTTTCCCCCCCAATGCTGCCTTTCGGGGCCCCGGTACCTTGTAATTTTCCCCAAAAGTGGATTTCTTTGGGGAAACGCCAGAAACAGCCCCCCCAAATTTCTCTCCTCTCTTCTTCTCTTTTAGATTGCTGTGGAGGGACGAACTCTAGTAGGGTTCCATAGTTTTTACCGCTAATCCTTTTTAAAAGCAATCAAATCCATGGATTTCAACGGCGCCTTGCTGATTCGTTTCCCTACCTAACATGGTCCCAGTTCTTTTGCGTTTCTCCCCCCCCCACCCATCCCTTTTTTTTTTTTTACAACCCCCTTTTGACTCCCTCCCCCCGAGACAAACCCCCACGGTTTTCCCCCCGCCCCCCCCGGCCTTTTCCTCCAATACCTTCTTCCTTTTCTTTTGGATTCCGAATTGTCTTCCATTTAGGGAAAGTTTCTTTCAAATTTTTCCCCCCTTTCACCCCCCCCTTTTTTCCACTAGCTCCTAGGACCCTAGACGGTCCTCCGGTGAGGCCTGACGATCATACTCCTGAACTTTTCACGGACAGGGGCCAGACGGCATTTCACCCTCTCTTCCTATTTTACCCACCTTCGGTTTTACCCCCTGCGGTGCACCAGGAGCCGTCCCTTTAAGTCTCCTGACCCCTTTATATGCTACTCTGAAACCGACTCCTAACTCTCCAAGCCTGGTAGGGACCTCCCTTCCTAACATACCCTCCCTCCCCTAAGCCCCCCCACAACCCGAAATACCAAAGCCTCTTTTCACTGTCATTCCAATCTCCCGTCTCCCTTCCCCCTGTTCATATACATGGGTACATCTTGTCTTTCCAGCTAAACTTCCCGATAAAGGACCAAGCTTTTTCCTCCCTCTTCCAGTCCCTCCCCTTTATTCCCTTTCCCCATGGCCGATTTTAGGGCCCCACTCGTAAGTCTTTTTTCTTCTCCTTTCATGGCGGTCTCAACTTTTAAGAATTCCAGTCTTCTTCCCCTGACTCCTCTCTCTTTAGACTGTCCCCAGGTTTTATGAAGGCCGTGTTCTACTCTCCGTGCTTCCTCAGTCCTATTTCCGATCAAATGTCCCCCGTACGACCTTGAGGGCATTTTTACTCTCCTTTTTTTCTTTCCCCCCTTGAGGGACTTTGATAAGGTCCTCTGGATTGAGTATATCCCTGGTCCCACCTTTTGTCCTCCCTCCCAGTACATCATCGAAAGGCTCCTCAGAAAGATTCTCAGGTATTGTTCCTTGATCCCTTTTTTATTTCAGTAACGGTTTTTTCAGTGTCTTGGCTCAATTTTTCTCACCCGAGACTTACCTTTTCTCGACCATGGGAATTTTCTTTTTTAGATGTACCCTCCAGATCTTTTACTTTTTCATGAACGGTCTCTTTTTTTCCCTTTGACAGGGAATCCTAGGTTTCATAGCATATCGGCTTCTTCCATTCTCCCCTTTGTAGTCCCTTTTCATTTAATTCTTTCTAGGTATCTTTTCATTTTCCCTCTTGGAATTCCCCTTCTCCTTGTTTTCCTCCTATTCTGCTCCATCTCAAGTCTTGGGTCTCCCTTGGGAAATCTTTTAAAGTTTTACGTGGTTTTTTCGTAGTCTTCCCTCTTCCCGATTCTTTTCTTTTTTAAACCCTTCCTTTAGGTTGCCTCGTCGACAAAGCCAAACTTTCCCGAAGTTCCGTGGTTACTGGGCTCTTTCCTAGTTTCAGGATGACTTTTTCGAGAACCTTTACGAATACGTTGACCCGGGGACCATTTGATAATGGATCAGAGACTCTTCTGGGTAACGTCTTTTTCTATTTCTCTTCATGAACTTCCCCCCCCTTGCGGTCTTTCTGTCCGAAAGGGCGTTTTTAAACCTTTTATTCTCGTCCAGTGCTTTCCCCGAGGTTTTTTCCCCCCCGTATAATTTCTTTTCCTAACAGTTCAGACATCTCCCCAGCCTCGACCCCCCCCCTTTTTTTTGTTGAATGTACTTTACTAATTCC
>Ga0179591_1344712_pt1 | contig 10159 bp, 16 predicted proteins | sample CZOMad2_1_08_16f_FD_182891 | JGI IMG/M metagenome (GOLD analysis project Ga0179591, IMG submission 182891) | Vadose zone soil fungal communities from Angelo Coast Range Reserve, California, USA - CZOMad2_1_08_16fungal (PacBio error correction) | ecosystem: Environmental > Terrestrial > Soil >... | reverse complement strand
TTTTTTTCACTGTGTTTTTACCTTCTCGACAGAGGCAATTGCGTGGTGTACCCTTCCCCCCCTTCTCTCCCCACTGTGGAAGCCCCCTTCTTTGCCCCTTTCTGGCCAGTTGAGCAAATAGGGTTAGAAAAAATCTTTCCAGTGGTCCTCCTGCCCCTTTCTCTCCAAGTTCTTGTAAGTTGTTACTCTTCTCCTTTTCCTTCCCGCGAGGGGCACTTATCTTTTCTCCCCCCCCTCTGCGAATGCTTCACTCAATCATTCCGGAAAGATGAGTTACCGGCCATTGGCTTTCCTTCTCTTTCCTTCCCTTTTTATCGTCAGTCGAACGTCCTCCCCCCGCCCAAACAAATTAGTAGTGAAGCGTTCCTCATCTTTTTCTCTTTTTTCTTTTTCTCTTCAGACTGGGACATCTTTCCGAGCCCCAAGCCTCTCCCCTTTTGGTCAAAAGCGTTGATATGGAGAGAACGGTCTTTTTCTCCTTCTTTCCTTTCCCCTCTTTTTCCTTCCCGTTCGTCTCTGTTCCCCCTTCCCCAACGAAGGTCGCCAAAATTCAGCATGTCGGGTCGCAGTCCTCTTCCTCCTTTTTTCCCCTCCCGCTCTGATGAAAAAAAATCTACTTCCCCCCCTTTTTTTTCTTTTTCTTCAGTGACGCGCTCCCCCTCCGCTGATTTAAAAAGGAGGCTGACGCCCGTTTACCCTCTTTCCTCTCCAAACGTCCCTCTCTTTCCTTTTCCCGGTCATTCAGGTAAGAATGGCAAGTAACCCCTTCCCATTTTGTGTTGAACAAAAAACTTCCTCGTCTTCCCCATTTGTGAAGTGCAGGGGAGAAGAGGATGTCAGTCCCCTTACTTCTTGTCTTCCCCCCTTTCTTTTACCCCTCTCCCCTTTATTCGCTCCCTTCCTATACAGGAAGGGAGGTCACCTCCTTTTTTCCTTTCCTGCCTTGTCACCGCGAAGCCTCTTTCCAGTTCTCTTTCCTTCCGTGGAGGAAAAAAAGAAGCACCCCGCCGATCTTTCTTCCCTTTTCCTTTCCACCCCTCCCTGACGTCTCAACCGTGTACCTGAGTCTCCTTCTCCTTTCATATATCTTATTTTAATAATAATACGTTGTTGTTTTGTGTTGAGAGAGATGAAGGCGATCTTTTTTCTCGCTACTTCCCCACACGTTTGTTTTTTTTCTTGTTTTTTTTCAGGTAAGACAGGATGGGCGGAGCTGCTTTTTTTCCCTCTCCTCCCCCTTTCCCCAATATTATATTTTTGTGTTGTGGGGGGGTGTTTTTTTTTGGTTCCCTGGCTTACCACGATGGATGTTTTGACTCCCCCGGCGTTAGGGGAACGAAGGAGGGGAGATTGCCTCCCCTTTTTTCGTAAGGGTTCCCAGGTAAAAAGGGGAAGAAAGCGCGGTCTTCCCTTTCCTTCCACCTGCGGGCGCCACATGCACTTTATCGCATGACTTTACTCCCTTTTATTTTTTGTTTTTACTGTAAGGAATGAGATGAGTATTTTACTGCCCCCCCCCCCTCCCTGAATGGACAGAGAAAATTACTCGGCGTGGGGGAGAGAACAGTCTTGGTAATACATTTCGGCAGCGACTCTTTCCCTGTCTCCCTTCCGTCCCCGTGCTTTCTAAGTCACGTTCCGCCCCGGGGCTGGAGTACTCTTTTTCTCTTCTTCCTTTCGTACTCGACATTCTCTTCGTTTGTTCCCTTTTCGTGTAATTGGGAAAGATGAAGGGGAAGGGGTCGTAAATCGGTTCCTGCATCCTTCTTTCCCTTTTTTCCGTCGCTCCCGATCATTTTCCCACCCTTTTCTCTTGCTGCTCGGGAAAAAAAGAATGCTACAGAGTGTCCTTCCTCTTCTCCCCAATCACTCTTTCGTGAAAGCTGGAAAAAGACGGAAGGTTTTTTTTCTTCTCCTCCTTCTCCTTTCCCCCCCTGGCTTTCCTCCCGTTCTTTCTTTTTTCTCTTCCCTTCGGTAATTTAGCAATGGAAGGGAAATTTCTTGCTTTCTTCCTCCTTTTTCCCCTCCAGTTTTTTTGTCAGGATTCGCGGGGACGCCCCTTGCCCCCCTCTTTTTTTATCTGCGAAGATCGGCCCAACGGACAAGGACGCTTGATCGCTCTTTTTTTTTTCTTTCTTTTCTCTCCCACTGGGACCCCTTTTTCTCCCCCCCCCCTCTTGGCGCAACTGCATAATTGAACCGGCCTGATGGTCCTCCTTTTCTTTTTCATTCTTCCAGTTTTTTCCTTCAGTGTTGTCAAAGAAATTTGGCCTTTCCTCAAAATTCACACCCCCCCCCTTTTCCCCACGCTAGCACCCAAAAGGAAAGAGAGTGTTTCGATTCCTTGCCCTCTTTCTTCTTTCTTCCCCGGCCCGCTTTGGGCTCTTTCTTTCGCCAAACGAGATGTGAAGGAAAGATTGAAAAATAGTGAGGGAGCTCGATGCCTTTTTGTGTGTAATGATCCCTTTGCTCCATTGGCGGGTGTGTGGTTTTTTTTTCTCCTCTCTTCGTGCATGTCCTCTTACCCCGGCCCGGAATTGGATTTGAGTTTGGCCCGGTCCCTTTCTTTCATTGGGGCTCGTTGACGAGAACAGGCGCCCTTCTCTTCCTTTCTTTTCCCCCCTCGGTCTTCTCCTTTCCCCCTCCAACAAATTCGGACGTCAATCGGCGCGCTCCTTTTCTTTTTTTTTTTTTCTTCTGACCTCGGCTTCCCCCCCCCTTTTCCTGAAAAGTGTGCACCTGATCGATGATGCCTTCTCCCCTTTTTCTCTCCCCTTGGTGCTTTCTTATTTTTCCCTCTTTTTCCCACCGGCGTTAATCGTCAGGCGGGGGTTGACGCCGCCTCCCTCTTTGCTGCCCCAAACCTTTTACCCTTTCCTTTTCCCCCGGTATTTGGCCGGTTCGTGCTGGAAAGCGGCAACCTCCTTTTTCCCCCCCCCCGCCCTAGCGATGAGCCGGCTCCCCCTTTTTCTTTTTTTTTTCTTTCCGGTTGTCACTTACCCGTACCGGCACAAAACCGTTCCCTTCCTTTTTCCTCTTTTTTCACCGCGCTTTTTTTCCTTCCTTTTACCCGCTCGCCAACGGTGACGATGCGCCAGATCACGGTGCATGTTCTTTTTTTTCTTTTTCCTCCTCCTTACTTTTTTGCGCCTCTCTTTCTCCCCTTTTAACGGAAATTGGAGGAGGCGGGCGGCGACCTTCCGCCTCTCTCTCTTCCCCCCTTTTTTTCTTTTCTTTCCGTTCCCCTTTGCGCGAGAAGAGGTTCGGAAGTACACCCCTTTCCCCCTTCTCTCTTTTCTTCACCGACACCCTCCTTTCTTTTCCCTTTTTTTTTTTCTTCTCCAGCAGCAAAGACAAGCAGGGTGGAGGGGGCGGGGCCCGGTGTGTCTCTTTGCGTGGGTCAAACACGGCCGTTTTTTTCTTTTCCTTTCCCCCTCCCCCTATTATCTGGGACTTTCAGTCTTCCTCGGTGGGTCAAGCCGAAGCTTTCTTTTTCCCTCTTTCCTCTGTCCCCATCTGGTTCTCCCCAGGTCCCCCTAGCCATCATAACCCGTACCTTGCCTATTTTTTCTTTCACCTTTTTTTTTATGCAGCAACTGTTTTTTTCCCCCTTCCTTCTTCTCCCCCGTACACCTCCCCTTTGCAACCTTTTTCCCCCCTTCTCTTCCCGTGCCAAACGAGCGATCAGCCAGTGAAGAACCAACCGCCGACCTCTTTTTTTTTGTGCCGCGAATGCAGCTTCGGTCTCCCCCTTCCCGAAAACCAACGAAACTAGTCGGTTCCACCCACTCCCTTCTTTCTTTCCTTGTTCTGGTTTTTCTCTGTTTGTTAGAGTGAGACTCTAACGCGTTTTTTTTTTCTTTTCCCCCTGCCGCCCTTTTTTTCTCCGTGGCTCTGGTCCGGCCGATGGGGGAAAAGGCCGCAATCGCTCCCCTTTTTTTTCCCCCTCTTTTTTTTCTAGGACTCCCCCCTTTTTTCCCCCCTTCCCCCGCCGGTTAACAAAAGGGGGGCGACGTCCTTTCTTTCTTTTTTTTTCCTCTTCTTTATCGCACGTCCGCCCTTTCGCAGATTTTCCCCTTCTTCCCCCTGCGGGACGGCAGGGCCAAGAGATGAGGGCGTTGCCTACGATTCTTCTTCCTTTTCCCCTTCCCCTCTCTTCCCGCGTCTTTCTTCTCAAACAGGCCCGAAGGACGTTGATGAGCATTTTTTCCTCTTTCCTTTCCCTCTGGTACCCTCTCTTTCAGCGACCGGAAACAAGTGGAACAGGTGAGCTGGCGTGCCGCCTTTCTTTTCCTTTTCTTTTACCTCCCCTTTTTGCCTACCCTGAATTTTTTTTCTTTCTCCTTCTCCAACGCCGACTAAAGTAACGGCGGATGATCTTGCAGGGATACACCGGTACGTTTCTTTTCCTTTTTTTTCTTTTTTTTCTTATGGTTTCTTTTTCCTTACTACTTGGCCCCGGGCCGTTGACAAAGTGGGGATCGGAGAGTATTACGATTCCGTTTGCGCGGTTCCTTTTTTTTTTTTTTGTTTTGATTTCCTTCGATAGCCCCAGCAAGACGGAGAAGGAATCGTAATACGAGCCGAATCGCCCCGGCACGTCGGTTCCCCTTCTTTTTTTTTTTCCCTTCTTCTTTCTCCTTCTTTGCCGTACCCCTCCCCAACGTTCCTTTCTTCTCTCCCCTCCACGTGACGTAGTCGGCTTGTAGGTCGTAGACGTTCCACGTAGCGCCCCTTTTTTTTTCTTTCTCCTTTTTCCTTTCCCTTCCTGCTGTCTTTCCCTCCCCCCTCCGTGGGCCATGGTGGAAACAGTAATACCTTGCCGCCCACGTCCTCTCTTTTTTTTTTTTTTTTTTTTTTCCGGCGGACGCCGGGAACTCTCGGGTACGTCATTGGAAATGGGGAATCGCCGTCGTAGGCACCGCTCCCCCTCTTTTTTTTTTTCCCTTGGGATGTTCCTTTCTGCTTTTTCCTTTCCCCTTCGTTCGAGCACCGCTTTTCAGAGAATAGGTGGTTCCGGCGACGAAGGACGGAACGTCGTCCCCTTTTTTTTTTTTTTTTTTTTTTCTTTTCCTGGCTACGCCTTCCCCACCTTTTTTTTTTTCTTCCTTTTTCTGCCGGACAAGAGAACGTAGTAAAGGTGGTCGGGCCCTGATCGAGGAACAGTCTCTTTTTTTTTTTTCTTCTTTCACTTTTTAATTTTTTTTTTGCCTCTGGTGACCGACGAGTTCAGGTGGTTAGTAGGGAAGATGATCGCTGTCCTTTTTTTTTCTTTTTTCTTTCTTTGGTCTTCCTGGATTTTTTTTTCTCCGATAAGGGAGAAGTGGTGCCTGATTTCTTTCTTTTTTTTTTTTTCTATCCTCTTCTTCCTTCCACCCCCACCCCCCCCCTTTGGGGCTGGCAGGATTCGGCGCAATTGAAACCAACGGGCGCTCCAATCCCTTCCCTCCCTTTTCTCCTCTTTTTTTCCCCATTTCCCGGTTTTTTCTTCTTGTGCGGCGGGCGGTCACCGAAAATGGAGGCGTGGAACGGTGTCGTTGCTCAAACCTCCTTTTTCTTTTTCTTCCTCCTTTTTTTTCCCCTTTCTCTCGGCCGCGGGCCTTTTGTACTCCTTTTTCCCTTTTGATCGAAGGAGGGAAGGTAGCGCCGCTCCCCCTTCCCTTCCTTCTTTTCCCTTTCGTTTCTTTCCCTTTTCCTCACGTCTTCACAGTGAGGTTGGAGAATAGTAAAAGTTCGCTATCACGATTCTTTCTTTTTTCCCCCTCCTTAACTTTTATTCACGGGTCCTTTTTTTTTCCCCGCCGGCCCGTGCGGTACAGAAGGTAGAAGGCTATCCGCTTCGGGTTTTTTTCTTTCCCCTTCCCCTCCCGGCCCACATTCCTCTGGATATTCCCTTTTCCTTTCTCCTCTCAAACGGGGGCGTGTTCTACGACGGGGGTAGACGCGTCACAACCGTTTTTTCTTTCCCCTTTCCCCTCCCTTTCCTTTTTAATCCTCTCTTTTCTCATGTTTTTTTCTTCCTCTCCTCGGTGCACACTTTACGGTGAATCAGAGGTAAGATCCAAGCCAGAGGAAAACAGCCCCTTCCCTTTTTTCTCTTTTCTTTCCTTCTTTTTTTCCCTTTCCCCCTTCTTTTTTCCTGGATTTCCTTTCCTCCCCAACGAGCCCACTCCCGAAAGTTGCCGGGCAACAAAAGGACAAATCAATCCGGCCCGTTCCCTTCCTTCCCTCTTTTTCTTTCTCCCCCCCCCTCCCTTAATTCCCCCCCTTTTCTTCCATACGGCCAGGCATTCGAGGAAACTCAACGAGGTTGAATTCCTTTCTCTTTTTCTCCTTGGGGGTTTCTTTTTCCCTTCAGTCTTGCAAGGGGAAATCGAAAATCCGATTGAACGTGTTCCCTTTCTCCCCCCCCTTTCCCTTTTCGTCCCCTCTGATCCCCCCCCTTGCGGGACCACTTCGCCGGGACTCTTTTTTTTTTTCCTTTCTTTGCATTTTTTCTCCCTTTTTTTCTCTCCTTTCAGTGGGGGGCTAAAAAAAAGACCCGTGCATGCTTTTTCCCTTTTCCCTTCCTTTGCCTCTCCATGTTTTTTTCTCCCTTTCCCAAAACGCTGGCGAATGCGGGTACGAAATATTCCGCAAAGATGGTCCCCTTCCCTTTTCTCCCTCTTCTCTGGACCTTTTCCTTCGTGAGCAACCATGTGGATAGTCAGAATTTCGCACTTCGCCGTCCACTCCCCTTTTCTTCTTTTCTCCCTCCTTTCACTTTCTTTTTCCTTTCTTTCCGAGCATCAATATCCGGTGGTAAGAGTGATCTGGGAGCTTACGGGGGGCTTTTCCTTTCCTTCTTTTTCTCCCCCTTTTCCTTTTTTTTTGGACTTTCTTTTTTCCCCAACATTCGGCAGCTCGAGTCGAAGTTGCAGGTCCGCGGGACGAGCGTGCTACCCCCCCTTTTTTTTTTTTCCCAGTTCGCCTTTCTCCCCAGGACGCTGATCAAGAGATGAACGCCGGGAATTACTCTTTTCTTTTTTTCCTTTTTTTTTTCCTTTCTGATTTCAGTAAAATTACTCTAGAAGCAAGGAGATCACCGATTCTTGGGGGACCCCCTTTTTTTTTTTTTCTCTCTCCCTTCCTTCACTGGTTTCCCTCCCTGTCGTAAGTGGAACTGGACCCCCGTCCCTTTCCTTTTTTTTCCCCTTCCTGTGCTGGTCCTGTTTTTTCTTTTTTTGAACATCATCGTGTTAGACGGCACACGCGTCCTCTTTTTTTTTTTTTTCCCCCACCCTCCCCCTCCCCCCCCTTCCCCTTCAACACCCTTCTCTTTTGATTTTTCCTCTCTCCACGGCTCAACCTGTGAACGGAGAGGGAACCGTTTTTTTTTTTTCTTTTTTTTTGAGATCTCCTGGCCGAAATCTCTCTCTTCCTTTTAGATTTCTTCCCACCCGGGATGTGGGGGGGGGTTGTCCCTTCCTTCCCTTCTCTTCTTTTCTTCTTATTTTCCTCCCCCTTATAATAGAAAGGGGACCCATCTTCTTCTCTCCCTTTTCTCCCCCCTCTTTCTTTTGCTTTCCCCTCTTCCCCTTTGACTCCTGCGGGGGGATGAAGGCGTTCCTACGGTCTTCTCCCCTTTTTCCCCTTTGGACGAAGAGAGTTATTACCGGACGTACGGTTTCTTTTTTTTTTTTTCCCCCTCTTTTGGAGCCGATGAAAGTTGTTAAAAGATAGGTGATATAATGGGATGAGAGAGTCTTTTCCTTTCCTTTCCTTTTTCTTACCCTCCTTCTTTGTTCCCCCTTCTGGGGAGAAAGAAGGGGGTTCTTCTCGCCTTTCCCCCCTTTTTCGCTGATCAGAGGTACTTCCGCCACGGCACTCCTTTCTTTTCTTTCCTTTCTTTCTTTTTCTCCCCCTCTCCGTCCCTTTTCCTTCCTACCATTGCTCGATGGTTGGCGACCGTCGTTGGTATTTGTCCTCTCCCCCCTCCCTTTTTTTTTTTCCTTCTCTCTCTTTCCCTTTCCCCCCTTCACGCTGGACCACGCGGATATTGTGCTCGGACCCCCTCCCCCCCCAGCACCTTCTTTTTTCCTTCTTTCCTGAATCTTCTCTTCCCACACCAAACGATTGAGGAACGCGGGCCCTTCTCCCTTTTGCCCCGGCCCCCTCCTTGCCTTTTTTTCCTTCCCCACATGGCTTGGCTCACTCGTTAGGTTGGGGAAATAGGCGGTTCATTAGCAATTTCCCCTTCCTCTCCTTTTTTTTTTTTCCTTCTTTTCCCCTCATTCCCCTTTTTTTTTTTTTGGGCCAGGGGCTAGCGGTTCCTCCTTTCCCTGTTCTCTTTTCCCCAAGGACAAGGGGGGGACGCTGATTCGACGCATGCTTTTCTTTTTTTCTTCCCCCCTTGTATTCCCTTCCTCTTTTGCCTTCCCTTGGGGCTTCCGGCGAAGTGGGTCGCGCTTTTTCCCTTTTCCTTTTTCTTTCTCCCTTTAAATCCTTCCCCCCCTTCTCCCACACGTCATTCGAGTTGTTTCGATTCCTTGCAGAATGGGGGCCTTTTTTCTTTTTTTTCTTTTTCTCGACCTTTCTTCTTTGTGCTCCGAAACGAGCTTGCTTTGAAGGAAATCTCCAAACCTTCCTTTCTTTTCTTTCTCCTCTCTTCTTTTTTGATTCTTTTTTTCTGTGTGTGAGACTCCTTTTCTCCTTTTTTTTTTTTATTTTTTTTCAAGGTTTTTATTTTTTTGCTGTGCACTTCGGGAAGTGGAGTAGTTGGAAGAGGACATGGCGCATCCTTCCCCTTCCTCTTCCCCCTTCCTTTTTTTTTTTCTTTTGCTGTTCAGTAGGCTGAATGAATTTTCGGATTCCCGTCTTTTTTCTTTTTTTTTTGATCCCCCTCTTGTGTGCTTTGGCGGGTGGGACAACGAGCGTTCCTCTTCCCCTTTTTTTTTTTTCTTTTCTTTTTAGAGGCCTTATTGTACCGGCCCGCAAAGTTCAAAGGTATTTTTGGACTTTGTCTTTCTTTTTTTCTTTTCCCTCCCCTTATCCCCCTCACGATAGAAGGCGGGAACTGATGGACTTCCACTTTTTTTCTTTTGTCACTTACCCGTCCCGGTCCCCCCCTTTTTTTCTCTTTTTTTTTTTTTTCTCTCCCGTTTTTCCGATGCGCAAGCAAGATCCCGGTTGTTTTTTTTTTTTTTTTTCTTTTTTTCCGACTTCCCTTTTTCCCTGTGCGCAGATCGCGGAAGGACTGTAGGCGGCTTCTTCTCCCTTTTCTTCCCGAGGCAGGGAGAAGTAAAAAAAACCTTCTCTTCCTTTTTTTTTTCTTTTCCTTTCCCCCTCCTCCGGTGAGGGGGGGAGGAAAAGGTGGTGTCGCGGCTTTTTTTTTTTTTTTTTTTTTCTTTTTTTGGGTCAATTGCGCCGGAATTCTGCCCTTTGCCCCCCTTTTTTTTTTTTTGGTTGGCGATCGGAAGAAGCAAACCGGCATGATCTTCTTCTTCCCCTTTCTCTTTTTCTTCGCTCCAGCCGTGCCGACAACCGAAGAACCTTGCCCCGGGCGCCCTCCTTCCTCTTCAAACCTTTTTCCTTTTGCAACCCCCAATTAGCCACAAGTTGACGGAGGGAGCGGTTTTTTCACCTCTTTTTTCTTTCCTAAGTGGCTCTTGTCGGCCGAATGGTACAAGGGCCCGCCCATCGCTCCAGTTTCCCCCCTTTTCTTCAAAACTCTTTCTTCGTTCGCCGGACCACCGAGGCGAAGGGGGAAGCGGTGGCTCGACGCCCCCCCTCCCCCCTTCCCCTTCCGAGTTTCTTTTTCCCCCTGCCGTACCCGGAGAGTCCCGGCGTCGCGGTACGCGCCTCCCCCCCTTGTTTTCGGCAGGTTATTACTGTTGCACCAGGGGCCGTATGGTTACGAAGTCTGCTGCCCTCCTTCCCTTTTTTTTGGCAGATTTTCCCTCTCCCCTTTTGCTACGTGAACGTCTAAGAAATAAAACGCCGGACTACGTTCACGTGCGGCCTCTCTTCTTTCCTTTTCCGAAGATTTTTTTTCTTTTTCCACTGGTCCAGATTACTGTGGAAAAGAAAGTGAACGTGGGGATTTCGGCTTTCCTTCCCTCTTCTTCTTTTCCCCCCTCCCTCTAAATACGGGGTGGCGGGTCCCCCAACCCTTTCACCC
>Ga0179591_1268771_pt1 | contig 10159 bp, 18 predicted proteins | sample CZOMad2_1_08_16f_FD_182891 | JGI IMG/M metagenome (GOLD analysis project Ga0179591, IMG submission 182891) | Vadose zone soil fungal communities from Angelo Coast Range Reserve, California, USA - CZOMad2_1_08_16fungal (PacBio error correction) | ecosystem: Environmental > Terrestrial > Soil >... | reverse complement strand
GGCTTCGCTTTGGACCCCCCTGCCATATTTTTTTTTCTTTTTTTCGGGCACTCCGCCTCTCTTCTAAGGGCAAATCAGCACCCCCATGCTCTCCTTTTCTTGAACCGGAGGTTTGTTTTTTAGTTTTTTTTTTTGTGGAGTTTTTTGGGGGTGTTTTTTTTTTTTGGTTGGTTTATCTGTCAACGCGCTTCCCCCTAATTTTCCCCGCTCTCCGAGCTAGGAGTACTTCTTTCTTCTTCGTTAACCCAGGCGGCGCAGTTCTGATGCCCTCCTTTCGAAGGAAACCCCCCCTTCCTCTGCTTTAGCTGACTACCAAAAAAGATCTTGGATTTTCTCTTTTTTTTTCCTTTGGGCTACGGCATGACTTTCTGGTTGATCTTCACGTCTTCATTCCTCTTTGACGCCCCCCTCTTAAGACTCCGTGAGAAACCACTTTTGATTTTGCCGAACCTTGTAAGCGAATTGACCTCTTCTCATCCGACTCTAGATTAGCTCCACATGTCTTTGGACGGTTTATTTTGTATAAGCGGCTTGATATTCTCTCGAAATTTTAAGTGTTTAGAGGGCGATTTTCCTTACTTTCCCCCTTTCCAAAATATGAGAGCAGATTTTCTATCCCTGTGATGACCCCCCGAAGAGGCGTTGCCGTTCTCCCCTCCCGAAGGGGGAGTTAATTAACAGAACGGGTGTACACCCAATACTCTAAGAACAATTTTCCTTCCCGTTTTATATATCATTATATTTTGTGAGAGCCTGAAAACGCTAAGACGACTCTCGGTTCCTCTTTTAGAAGCTATCCTTCCGTTTCTCATTGATCTCCCCGCACAAAAAGTGATTTCGTCCAGATGAAAAAACCCATCTGAGTCCAGTTAACCGAACCTCCCCTACATTCCTTCTTTTTTGGAGATCCACTTTCTCCCCTCCTAAGTACCCGTCTTTAATACCCCGCATCCAATACCGCCTCCCCCTTAAACCTCTCCGTTTTAGTTAACTTTCTCTTCTTGCTTTTTTCCCAACTTTTTTTTTCCCCCCTTCGGAATTGCGTTTTTCTGACAAAAAGGTAGGCGTCCTTGTCGCTCTCTCCTGAGATTGAAGGAATTTGATCTCCCCCCCTCGTATACCTTCTAGTTAGGGATATTCCGAGCCCCAACCCTTCCCTAGATAGCGAAGGGTCGCTCCCTGAGCCCTCCTCTCATTTTTTTGTTTTAAAGAAGAAGAGGATTAATCTTTTTTCGGATGAGAGTTGAAGCCTGGTTTCCCCATTCTGATGTTCTACGGAAATTTATTCAGGTCTGCACTTATGAACCATCTCAAAGGTTCCTTTTCTTTCTCCCCCTTACCTGGCCCGCAGAACTTATTTAGCTTTTTTTTTTGCTCCTAGGCCAATCTTCTTCCAGTATTGCTCCCTTGGGTTCAGAACTTTTGAGCTCTCAGACCTCTCTTCCCCTCTACCAGCCGGTCACCTGCCCTTGTCTTCCCTTTTATCGTTCGCTATCTCCCGTTCTCCCCTTTCTCCGGAAATCGCCCCCCCCGCAAATCCCCCTACACCCCCAAGCCCCTTGATCTCCGCGCATATCGCCGCTTCACATTTCTTCTTTTCAGTGCTCGCTATATCCCTCTTCTTCCCCCAGCTTTCCCGCACGTTTTCTTTTTTTAGAGAAAATAGCCTTTAACCCTTTTCCTATCTCTTGTACGAATTCCGCATTTTTTAGTTTTTCCATCTAACCGTTCTCTAATCTTTTCCAGCGTTTCGAGAGGTGTTCGACCCAAATTTCCCCCCCACAAAGCTTGATTTTTAAGTTCATTCGATTCTCCTCTTGGTCGCGGTCTATGATCCCCAAAGAGAGTAGAGCCGCCCCCTCCGAGTCCTTCGCTTCGACTTAAGTTTTAATCCAGGCCTTTCTTGCAAACCTTTTTTGGCCCAAAGAGTTTCCAACTCTTCCGAGAGGTCCGTTTTTCTGGGCAAACGTCCCTCCCTATTTCTTCAAATAAATGAGGAGATGTTCATGTTCTAACCCCTCCTGCCGACTCGAGGTGCACTGGGACCATCGCACTCCGTGCAGCGCATCTTCCTCCTTTAAGCATTAGGCCCCTTTTCAGATTTGAACCCCCTTTGGTTTTGTCAAGAATCCTCCCTTTGTAAGCTCTTCATATCACCCGTTCCCTACCTGGACGGTTCCAATTGTGTCCTTTTTCAACCCTTGTTGACTCTCCCGCAGTTACTCCGAGCCTTTCTCTCACGAGTAGGTCGGGCCCCCCCCAGATCCTTCCCCCATCCTTTTTTGAAATTCGGAAACGTCGGATCTTCTCTGAACTTTCTTTAGCTCGCACTCCATAGCCTCCTCTCAGCGATCCGGCCCTCAAGGAAGGGACTGCCCGCGATGCCTTCAGGCTGTCCTACTCCTCCAATACAGAGATGAACTCTTTTTTTCATCCCCCCACCCGTCCCGTGATTGGAAACCCCTTTCCTGTCGAGAAAAGGCCTTTTTCCCAGAGATTCCTCCCCCCAAAACCTCCTACGCCCCCTGATCCCCTGATTGTAGTATTAGGTCACAACTTCGCCTACGTTTTTTCCCTTGGCGGCGGTTTCCTTCTTTGAGTGATGTTTCTTGCTCTTTGAGCTTCTAAACTTCGCCCCTAGACGTTTGCTTCTCTTTCCCTCTTTTGTTATTTAAGGCACTTTGACCGGTTCCAACCCTTGTTGCATTTCCGAAGATCCCTCCTTGGCGTGCTCCCTTCGCTTTTTGGTGCGTTTTTGACAGACCCGCCCCTTTTCTCCCTTGGGAAGACCTTTCTTCAATAAGATAACGTGCTTCTGCTTCTTTTAAATCCCCGTCCCCTCTCAAGCGGTAGGGTCTTTGTTTTTTCCCGGACTCGCTACCTCTTCGTTTGATCGGGCACTTCTTCCCCCAAACAGCTTAATACCAGCACATTGCTTTTAGCTCTTCTCTGTGTTTTTGATTTTCTTGCCACATTTTTTCCACTCGAGCAAACTTAATTTCATCCTCAGTCGGCTTTTTCCCACCTGGGTATCGCCCCGGAACTTTACTTCAACCTCTTTTTGACGCCTCCCCTCTCGCCTCTCAACCGGCTTCTCTTGTATTTGCTGGTATATTGCATTATTCATTCTTTTTTCCCAGACTCACAAACCTTTTTGCCGCTCCTCGTTCATGAATGATTCTTCAGGATGGCCGCATTTGCACTAGTCAGTCGACAGAAGGAAATTTGTTAAGCGTTTTACTTACGCTCATTCTTATCTTCAAAAAAAGAGTTCCCAAAGGAGTTGATTGCTTGCCTTTGGGACAACCTCGTCGAAATCCGTTGACCCCGTTCTTCTTGTGACCTAGATTTTATTGCATCACTCCACTTTCCCTGATCCTTTTTCCCCAGTTTCCTTTAAACGAATTACCATTTTTTTGTTTTGTATTCTTTTTTCTATATCGAAACCGTATTTCTGTTTTTCCCTCCCCCGTGTCCGGTCCTCCATCCTCGCCCCTGTCCTAGGATCCGGATTTTTTGTATCCCTTTTTTATTGTTTTTTGCACCAACGATCCCAAATTATAGTTTTTTTGTCATTTCATTCCTTACTTTTCGTTAATTAAGCTACCCGATTATTTGGAGAGCTTTCTGAAGGAATGCGTTGCAATTCTTGACGTCACTATTTTAATTAGGAGGTTTTTTTGTTTTTTTAAGACCGCGCTCCTTTTGCTCTGCCTACACGCTTCCCAGAACCCCCGCGGACTTTTTCAATCTTTTCCCTTTTTCTTTAACCCGCGTGGGCCACTTTTCACTTTTTCCATTTTCGCTACCACTGGTGTCCCGCAGTCTGCGCCTTAGTCTCCTATCTTCCTATTTAGTGTGTAAAGGTCCTACCCTTTCCCAGTAAGTTTGCGGTTTGTTCAGAACCTTTGTGAGTTTTACGGGTTTTGCAGAGATTGTCCTTATTCCCTTCCTTGAGTTCCAGGTGCTGATTCCCCCTTTTTTCCTTCCTCTCGTTCGGTTTCCTCCCTTATGCTCTCGAGGACCCTAAGATCTTTACTTATAATCCTTTGTCAAACTCTCGTCGCTTTCCTTTTGTTCACCTTGCTTTTCACACGTGTCCTGCAGCGGTTTTCTTCTCCCTAGGTTCGCCACCCATTCACAGACTTGTCCCCCCCAATTCTCCTTATCGACGAGAGGACTCCCTCTAAGCCTGCACGAACCGGGTTATTTTCTTCTCCCCAACTCTTTCTCTCCAACCGCAAGTCACCGCCGTCAACCCCTATTTCTGGCAGTACTAATAAAATTTCCATGTTTTCTTTTCTCTTTTTTGGTCTCGCGTAAAGTTCTTGTACCTTTTTTAAGGTAATAAATCCCTTACTTTTTTTGTGAAGCTGGTAGCCCCCTTCCTCACTCTCCTTCTGGTCTCCTTTTCCAACTCTATTCCGAACAGCTCTTTATAGCGAAACTAGTCCCTGTCTGTTTTTGTCACGCCCCCCCCCCCTCCCTCCACACACCCCCCTCTCGACCCCACGTCTCTTTTATGAATGTTACGTTTGATATAGAGCTTTTTATTGCTCGGTTCCCCAGTTCGATAGGTGGCGCTTCGCTGATTACCCTTTTTTTCGCCGCCGTTTTCGCACTGCCTTGGTGGGATGGACTGTATGAGAGAGGACTTTTCATTCTTTAGGAACCCCCCCCCCTTGTTCCCTCACATAGAACCTCTCCTTTGGAAGACTGATGTTTTCTGATCTGACCTTGATCTTCTTCGAAGGTTCCAGCTTCCTTTCCTCTTCCTCATAGTACGATCGGTATCTTATACTTGAGTTCTAAGGACAATAGAGTCCTTCTTTTTTTACAGTTGGAAGTTTGTTCCCTCTTCTCCGCTACTCTACCTCTCTAGAGGGTAGGGCCTTACTTATGGAATCGTTTCCCCCGACTTTTTGCGTTAGAAGATCTGGAAGGCTTTCTTTCCTCCCGGAGGTATGTGTCCATGTTTGTTCTATTATTTTTATTGAGGCTCTATCCCTCGCCATCTTACTCAGTTAGATTAGGTTTCTGTTGTTTTCTCGAGCGAGAGACTTTCCTTTCCAGTTTTTTGAGAGAATTCTCACCCGCTGCCCTTTTAATTCTCGTCGTTTTCCCCTGTCCCCTGCCCCTACGAATATGCACTCGCCACTGTTCATTTCTGAAAAGAAACCTGCTTTTTTTCCCGCCTGGACCTCCCCCAAACGCTGAACCCCTTTTCAAATTCTCTCTCCGGAAAATTCGTGCCTTTCGTTTTCCAAGATTTCCCCTTAACTTTTTTCAATTTCTTTTTTGATGTGTGTGGGAGAGCGCATCTTTTTTTGTGTCCCTTTCTAATTTGAGAAGGACCTTCGCTCTAAACTCTCTATGAGAATGTTCCTGGCTTCTGCGTTGCGTTGTCCCCGTGAGTCCTACCAGCATTTTTGAGTATTTCTCCAACAATATCTGGCCCCTCCCGGTTTTTCTTTTGGCTCCCCCTCTCGCTGCTGAAAATTTGTAAGTTAGGATGACCCCGAGCCTCCTTCTTGGAAACGAGGTCTTACAGCTTTTCCCTTACCCCTTCCACCCTACCTCTTGAGAGTTTTATTTGAAGGATTGTACATTCCCTGAAACCATTTCCGTAGGGTTCTTTCTTTGACCGCCCCCAAAACATTACTTTTTTCCTGAGAAAGTCAAACGATAGCCGGCCCTTAACCTCCCCTCTTCAGTTTTGTTCGGCTCCCTTTGCTTTGCTGCGATTTTTTTCAGCCCTAATACTGTTTCCCCTTTTTTTCCTACCTTACCTCCCCCCACTTTTGGAGCACAGTACTTCCCTGTATTCCCGTATGATATAGCTTTACTTTGTTAATACTATGATCCTCCTCTTTCTTAGTCAAAAGGAGTTTTTTTTTTTCCTGAGGGGTCCATTTAGTATTTATCCTACTGACTTAGCCGAGAAATGACTTTTTCTGGTTTTGAGCTCGACCCCCCGAAAACCCCTATGAGTCCTTTGACCATTTTTTTTCTAGTTGTTTCGAACTGACCGACAGACTTTTGTCCAGTCTCCCAACCTCGGGGCGCGTGGAGCCATCGGTGCCTAAAAATCCCCCCCCCTATAGATCTCCTGCTAACAGAGCTTTCAGTCCCAGAGGTTCTTCTCCCATCCTACGGGTTTGTAGGAGCGATCCTAACCACTCGGCAATAATGTCGCCATGTTTTTCATTTGTGATCTATCCAGCTAGATTGCGGTTTGAAAGTAGTCTCCTGCCTCCCCTTCCCACCGCAAACCTGGTGCTAGAGAGGGGCTAACCCCCCCCCTCACTTGGGAAGTGAGAATACCGGAATCGAGTGGTTTAACATCTTTCTTCCCTTGGTTGAGGTAGGGAGAAGTTGACCTCCCCCTCAAATTTTTCTTTGTGTCATTTACTTTTTTCTTTCCTTGGAACCCCTCTTCGCCCTCCCCGCGACACCCGCCCCCTTTAAGTGTTATTTGTCAGACATAGATAATAGGCGGATTCTTCCAGCCTCAGCTCTAGGGACTTTCTGTGAAAAACTTGATGTAGTCCCCTTTATCCGTGTTTTGTTTCTTTTCCTAGGAATATAGAAACAATTATTCATTCTCCATCCTCTGAGACTACTCTGCCTCCTTGTGAAATTTGTTCCCTCTGTCCCCCCGTTTCCAAAATAGATATGTATTTCCTGAGAGCTTTTAGGGTCTCTCGTCTCTTTCCCGGCTTCCTTGTCCCTAGCCCCGCCCCCCCCCCCCCCCCCCCCCCCCCCCCCCCCCCCCCCCCCCCCACCCCCCCTTTGTTTTTACTGTTCAGGTGAGATGCTTTATCTTTTGGTTTTACAGCCAGAGAAAGACAGACCGTCCCCCCTCCCTTCTCTCCCGGACTATTGTCGCAGCCTTCTTCGAAAACCGCGCCACCCTTTTAACCCTGACTCTCCTAACATGACCGGAACTTCCCCTCATCTTGTTTTCCCCCCTCATTTCCAAGGCGCAACAGAAGATTTTGCCTTCTATCGCAAAGGAGTCCATTCCTCCAACTTCCTGGAAACATGCAATTGGCCTCCGCTGGAATTTGATAGGGCCTAAAGCGGGGATCACGATATTTTTTCCTAGCAGGAAACGTGATGACACCCTTTTCCCGAAGGCTCATTTACCTTGAGTTCTCCCCGGAACCCTGATCCCTGACTATTTCCCAATCGCGAAAAATCCTCCTCGTGGCAGTTTCGTTCCGTTTTCCCTATCTCCCTCCCTTTCTCTAGCCCCCCCCCCGATCGTTTACCTGGAGTCTTTTTATTTAGTTCGTTTTTTTGCTTTCCCTTTCTCAAAGTTTTTCTATTTGATCCCCAATGAGCACCCAACTTTAAGAGAGCGACCTGCCACATGAAAGGTGAGCGCTGGCGTCATTTCCGATTCCGTAAGTTGATATTTCGAGGCTCACTGTTAGCAAGACCTTCTTGTCACATGACGGGCGATGAATATCACCCCCAACCCCCCGGATTTCTCAAGAGTTCGTTGATCGCGGGAGCTGCAAAGCATGCTGAAAAAGCAGAGGAGATTTCCCATCACACCCAGAAATTTTCTCCCCCAATCCCAGAGCATCGTTCCCTTTTAACCAAATAGGTGGGGTCACCCGTATTTCCCCCACCCCTGGCGAATTTAAAGCACGGACCAGACGTAATGAGCTCGTTTAAATAGACACCCTTTGGCCCTATCTTCAAAAACTCCATCGGGAATGTCATTGAGACCACAAACCTCTCTCCTCCATCCCTCCCACGCCTTTGACGATGATGTTTCACAGAACCTTCCATCGAACTACTTCCCGTCCTCCTTCAATATCGAAATCCATCCCTGCCGCAGCATGGCCCAATATCGCCTTTTCCCCCCCCTGATTTCGTTGTATTTTTTTGTCAAGCCCCGAGAATCTTCCGCTTCCAGGCTTCCACGTTCTTCTACCACGCGGCGCATAGTGGTGTGGTTTTCTGCCCACGTTTCTTTCCGAACTGTTCAGGACTAATCCCCGACCCCGCGCTGAATGTAGCCCTGATCCGGCCGACTACACGCTTCTGCCATCTCAAAGGCAGACTTTGAACGTCGGCGAGCCGCCCAGTTTAACCCGTAGCTAGCCGAAAGACAGAGCCCTTGGTCGAGCATTTCCTCTTGATCCCTGAAGTTCTGCCGAGAATGCCTTATCTCTTTCGAGGATGACCTTCCGGTACCCCCAGATATTTTCTCCTTTCTTTCCCTCACCCACCCGTCCCCGTTGAGTTGCGCCCAGGGATCTTTGGCCGCCTCCCTCGGAATTGGAAACCTACCAAAACTCCTCGACTTCCCCAGTAACCGACTGTTGATGTCGCTCTGTCACAAAGGACCTACATGTTCTTGGCCGGCTGGGTTGTTGTACGCAGCTTGAGAGACACTTAGCCCGGTTCGGACGATGAGATTTGTCGAGAGGATGGCAGTGAAGTTCGAATTTCCCAAGTGGTCGGCTGGATGTGTATAGAAGATGTTGATCACTTCAGAGGTTTCGCCTTAGAACCGCCCGGTTTCCAGCTTATCGCCCGAGAGTTGTCCTCTCACAAGGGTGACGAGTGCCCCCTTCGGAAAACTTCTTTCCACATACGCTCTTTTCCCCCGGCGTCAGACCGTGGCGTCGTTAACAGAGACACTATTATCATCCGGTACCCACAGGATCGACCCCACAGCGATTTCCCCTTTTGACGATCCCTCGAACAAGGTAATATGTTTTGGTGCACCTGGGCCCAGCACATTTTTCTATGCCTTTCATCGCCGCATTGGTCTTTTTTTTGTTGATTCCCTTGTTAAGAGGCTCGACTTTGACCCGCGTTGACCGAAATCGTAAAAGAGCCCCCTTCTTCGGGACTGCTGTTTTTCATCGTTTCTCCTTCCAGGCGCTGATTCTTAGCATACAAAAACTTTAGAATTGTGTCCTTCCGTCCGAGTTCATACTTCGCACTTTCCTGCAGGCCTGACCGCGCCGCCCGATGACCTGTTGGTTCACCGGAGCGGAATAAAGGTTCTCTCATCACCCATCGATCCAGGATTTGATCGTGTGTCTTACAGGAGAGACACCGCCGTCATATCCCCCCTTCGCGCTTGGACGCGAGATTTTTTTTTCTTCCCTCCTTCCTTCGTCATATCCCTTCTCCTCCCCTCCTCTTTTTCCTATCCTACTTTTTGGTTGAGTATTTTCTATTATCAACGTCAATGATTTTGATGCCGGTCCGTTTGCCTCAAGCATATCGCCTACTTTTTTCTTTTATTTCGAGCGTTTTCTTGCTACTCGTTTGTATACCGCTTGAGCACGGTACCGTCCTCCCACTTTTGCTGACGTGCATAAGCCTTGATCGCTCCCGAGCATCTCTCCTACCTCGCTCCCTGCCGTTTCGTTCTGCTTTTCCCTTCTGCCGGTTCTGTTTATTCTAAGTTCTCGCTTTACCGAATGCCATAGACGATCGAACTCGTCTATTTTCCTTCTTTCACCCCTTATTTTCCAGCCCCCCCCCGACGACCTTCCAGCGTTCGCGCCCCACCTTTTGGACCCCGGTTGCCACCCTGAAGCCCCCCCCCAAGCCGCCAGCGGAGTCTCAGGTTTTTTTCCAGACTTTCCGTTTTCCTTATTTTGTCCACTCCACGCCTCTGCCGGGCAGAGCGCAGCAGCGTGTTTTTTTCGGTTGCAGCTACTGATTGTGCCCGCTCTGAATCTGGGCCCCCCGCTTCGTGCAAGCCACTCCGCGGTTTCCGTTCGCGTGAGGTCCTTTTCCGTCTACCTAGAGCATCTCCCTTGGACTGCCCCCCCTTCTTTCCCCCGCTTTTTCCAACGTGCTGTGTTCTCCACCCTTCCCCAACGGTAGGACGGTGTCCTGCTTTTCTTCCATCCCGACCTGCGAGCCTATTTCCCCAACATGACCTGGCGCCCTCCTCATGCGAATCGCAGCTGAATGAGTGCCGGTCTCCTTTTCTAACAGGCATTTTCGCTAACCAACCGCAACCCCGCCGCCCCACACATTTTTGGTCTTGTATGTGCTTTGTTGACCGTATCTACTAAATCCACCCCCCACCACCCCAACCCAACCCCAACAACACCCAAAACAAGGGCAGGGCGGGTCCCTGTTAGCCAGTCATCTTTTCCGGCTTTCTTCAAGT
>Ga0179591_1276043_pt1 | contig 10161 bp, 12 predicted proteins | sample CZOMad2_1_08_16f_FD_182891 | JGI IMG/M metagenome (GOLD analysis project Ga0179591, IMG submission 182891) | Vadose zone soil fungal communities from Angelo Coast Range Reserve, California, USA - CZOMad2_1_08_16fungal (PacBio error correction) | ecosystem: Environmental > Terrestrial > Soil >... | reverse complement strand
TGTGTTTTCGAACGTCCACCCAGCGCAATTGGTCCCCTTCCAAGGTTATCGAAAACGTGCTTGGAAGAAAAAGCTTCCTGACCTAATTTTTCTTTGGTGCACCAACTCCTGCTTCCCGTTTTTTTTTTCCCCAGGGCGGGGCCGATGTCAACCTGGATAAAGCCCTTTGCTCGGACATGCCACCGCTTTTTTTTTAACTGTCTATTATTTGAAATCCCTCCAGGCCTTTCGTTACGGGAGTTCCCCCGATTTTTTCACACCTTTTCCCCCTTCCCAAAGGTCTTGGAAGATATCCTGGGCTCGAAACCCACGATGTTTCCCCCCACCGCTTTCTTTTCAGGTAACGACTTTTTTCACGTTTGAAGGACGCTCTTCCTCTGGCCTCCCCAGGACCCCCTGGCCTACACTGTTGTTTCCTGCCCCCCGATTGGCTGGGTCGTGCAAAACCTCGCGGTCTTCCTTTTTCGCGTTATACCCCCCTCCCCAATTTTCCCCCTTCGCCTTCTTTACTTTCAACCTGATCCGGGAAACCCGTCCTATTGGAGGAACACGACCTCCCCCTACTCCTTCTGACTCCTTTCCTCCCCCAGGCTGTGGGCCCGTTACCGAAATATCGCTCGTGCACCCGGCTTTTTTTTTCTCATTTTCCTCGGCTTGCAAAACTACGACTGGTCTTTTTCCTCCCCGGTTTGCCCCAAAAAATGTCCCCTTTTTCGAAGTATCCCTACCCCAAAAACCCTTTTTTCCCCTTTCCATCTGCTTAGCAATTTATTTGCTACGGCCCAACTTTTCTGAACCAGTCCCATATTCTTTTCTTTAGTGACGATAAGTGGTTCTTGGCTCCTGTCAACGCCCCTTTCCCCACGAGCACCTCCCTGAACAGGACGGTTCCCATAGGGATCCCCCCTCCCAGTCTTGAGTTGTGGTCCCGTCCTCTTTAGAGGTAGGTTTCTCCGGTTATTCGAACTAAGTTGGAATGGGGTGTCAACCCCCACCAACCCCCCCCCCCCCCAAAAAAATTCAACTGCAGTTCCCTGGTTCCTTGATCCCCAAGATTTTTTTGAATTTCCTTTGCGCCCCCGATCCTACCCCCCCGGGGTTACGCTGAGCAAAATAGTTGGAAGGTTTTGGAACCCCCCTTAGCCCCCTTTGCTGTTCAACACCCAAAACCCAGAAGGCTTTGCCGCAAATATTCCCCCAGCTTCAGGTCTCCCCCCCTACCCTTTACCTGCCACGTCTTTTGTTCAAAGAAGCTTGTTGTATCTTTGTTCACGGAACTCCCCCTTTTTCTCCTTATGTAATTGGGTTTTTTTCATCGCCCCCCTTTGGATGGACGGTTTTTCTTGACTCCACCAAAGGGTGGTCAAATCAAGAAAACTTCCCCCCGTGGTACCTTTCATGTTCCAAGCGGCGTCGAAACACTCAGGCGAACCGGGAATTTTTCCCCTCCCCCGTGCTGAGGCTTTCCCTTCTCCCGTGTTAATTCCGACTTCAATAGGAAAGCGGTCCTGGTCCTTCCTTTCCCTCAATTTTTGAGTACTCGGCTATGGGTCTCTTTTTTTTGGAGTGGTAGCATTTTTTCCAGCTTTTCCTTTGCCACCTATTTGCCGATTTCGAACTTTTTTTTCCCTAGGCTTTCAGGAATTTTTTTTTTGTTTTTCCCTCATTAACTTAGTTTTCCTTTCTGTTCTCTTCGGAAATTAGGAACGAATTTTTTTTTTTTTTCGACCCCCTTTTCAGGTGTCTTTTCCAATCCCCCGGCTTTTTTAAATTTTCTTTTTTGTACCGTTTTTTCCCAAACAACCAGAAACCCAAAAACTTTGAACAGCTCTCTACAGGTTCCCTAAAACTTGTAAGAAAACCTGAGCTACCATTGGGCCCTCTGTGGAAAAAAACCAACCCCCCCCCACCCAAACCCCCCCCAAAAACCCTGGTCCCCCTTCCTTTGTCGAATTTTCCCAAACGTGACAGGTTTGCGGATTTTCTTTGGCTTCTTTTGATTTCCCCTCTTGTTCCACTCTTGGACGAATGGAGTTCAAAAATCCTCCCCCTCAAACAGGTCTCAGGTCCTTCTTTTTTTGAGCGGTATTATTTGAGATGAGGGACCCTTCAAGCTTGCCGGGCTCCCAATACCCCCCCTCCACCATGGTTTCACTGTTTCGGGTCCCCGTTACTTGTCAGTCCTTCTTTTATCTCTCTTTTTTCGTTCGGATTTCCCAAAACGGTTCTTTCCCATATTCTTTCTTCGTCCCGGCGGGCCCCATGGCGCACAGATTTTTCCAAGGGGTGAACCCCTTTTTTTCCTTTTTCTGGCTACCCCCCGAAAGGCCCCTTTTACGATTAATTGTGCTCGCTGCGCTGCTTTCTCCCGAATGACCCTCGTCCGGTCAGGGGGACGGGCATCAAGTCCTTCCCCCCCTTTAGATTGGTGAATACCCCCCTTCATGCTAACTACCGTCTTCCCCCTGATACCAATTATACCAGGATTCGCGAGGAAGGTTCGCCCCATAGAGGCCCTCTTTCTCAGGTTTTCGTATGCTCCCCCTTCCCGAAATCAAGTTTATGTTTTTCTTCAGGAAAAAGCACTGTTTCTAAAGGCCCGTGGGGACATTCTTGCCCGCGAGTCTTTTTCATCTTATTACTTTCCCCCCCCCGCACCTGCTCCCGTCTTCTTTGTTTTTGGCAAAGCGAACCTAAGGGCTAAACGATTGAGAAATGTCCTTTCCTCAGCGGTCTTTTCCCCCCCCCCCCATTCTCGTGGGTCTGATTTCTATTGATCATCAAAATTGGTTACCTCTTCCCGGGCTGCACGGCAGGGTCCCCCTTCCATGCGGCTTTTCCCCGGATTTTTCGCCCCCCTTACTTCTTTCGTCCCCCTAGTAAGAACCTCCAAAGGCCTGGCCAATCTCGACCCCCTTTTCCCCCTTTCACCCCCCCCCCTTTCCCCTTCGTTCTTTTCCTTTTACGATTTCAAACACCCCAACCGCGTTTTGCTGCCGTCCTCCGAAAGTGATCCCCCTCCTCCCCCGGCTCGGGGGAGTCCATTCTTTTCCCTTCAAAAAGGTTTTCCCCCAGGTTCATCGTCCCCCTGTCCTTCTTTGAAGTTTGAGAACAAAATCGTCCCGAAATCACACCGGAGGCGCACCTGCTTTTGCTTCTGCAAGACCCCCTCCCTCCAATTTTTTTTTCCCCCCCTTCTCACCCTACCTTTTTCCTTCGGTTCGCCTTTCATGATATCTCCTTTCCTCCGTTTGGTGTTGTTTTCCGAGACATGAGCGAAAAAACCTCTTCTTCCCCCTTTCCCTGGTGGGGTATTCCCTTTTTTTCTGCCGTTTTTTTTTTTCTTTCCCACGGCGCCCGGGCGTTCCCTTTTTCTTTTTCGGTTTTCTTCTTATTGTCCTTCCAGGCTGTAACGATGATTCACACCCAACCTTGGCCTGCGCTCATTTTTCCTTTTGTCTTCTAGCTTTCCGGGCTTTTTTTTTCCCACCTTCGTTTTTTTTACCCTTCTGGCCCCCGTAGTTTCGTTCTTTTGTTTCCTTCAAAATTCAGCGCTTTTTTCACGAATTGGATGTCTTTTTTTTTTGCAGTGTTTTCTTTTTTTGGGTTCCCCATAGGCTCCCCTCCCCACTAACTTCCATGGTCTCTTCGAGCCCTTTCAAAAATAAGTCGTGTCCACGGACGGTCCCTTTTCCCCCCCCATCTGGAACTTTCTCATTCGGTTCCTTCACGCTTTAGGGCAATTTTTGGCTTCTTCAATCAGGGCCGCCTCAGGCACACTTCTTTTCTCTTGGCCCCAGACCAGAGCCCTGTGCGAGGTTTCCCCTTAAGGTTTCCCGTTTACGTTGTTTTCACTTCGTGCACCCTTCCACTATATCCCATTTTATTGGAGAACACAGATGCCCCCCCCCCTGATTTTTCTTTCTTCTTTCCTTTCACACCTCTTCCTTTTTGCAACCTCTTTTTTCGAACATGCGAATCCCTGGGTAACTATCCAAGATCCGCCGGTAGGATTACCTTTCCGATGCCCTGATCTCCACTGCCCTACTTTTTTTGACGATTGGTTCTCATATCGCCGACACCAAAAGCGATAGGAGGTACCCTCTTTTTACATTCACCTTTTTTTTTCCGTTCCCCCTTTTCAACAAGTTTCCTTTTTCCCCGCTTTACTCGTTAGCGGAGCCCTATTTTGGATTTCCATGGTTTGAAGATGTCCTCCCCCCGCTCCCTGCAGTTTCAAACGTTTCCTTCGGGCAAACCTCAGTTCCTTTCGACAGGGCCAAACCCTGGGGGTTTGGAGGGTTTTGCTGCTAGGCGTCCCTTCCCCCCTGGGCATATTTTCCCTACAAATTTTCGTTTCCCTTACCAATTACACGTTCCTTCTAGGATGTTGAATCTTTAGTCCGGTGTTAAGCCATGCCCCCCCCTTTTTCAAAGCTCCCCAAATCCCCCTCTTTGGATCTTCGCGAATGGGCTGTGCATTTTTTTCACCCAGGGATTGAAACACCTTCCCTTCCTCTGGCTCGTCCTTTTTTCCGACCTCGGCGGTCGACTTACCCCTCCTTTCCCGCCATCAGGCTGTCCTTTCCGACGGGGGGTGATCTAACACCTCCCCGTTTGTTGGCTTCACATTCCCTGCCCCTCTATCCCCCCTCACGTCTTTGTCAGATTTCCTGATTGCACAACAAGTGGAGTTTCCCTCTCTCCTTCTCCCTTCGTTACTTCCCCACGTTCAACGTCATTGTGATTCCCCCCCCCCCATAGTTTTTCCAACTGATTGGCACTTCCCCCCTTCCATTCCATCGTTCCATTCTACCGCGTGTCGTCTTTTTTGAAATCAGTTCCCCGTTCCCCGTTTTCCCCTTCGCCCCCCTCCTCAACTCTAAGTTCCTTGAGAAAAACCCTCCCGGGTCGACTGGGTTCCCTGATAACCCCCTTTTGCCTTTACGCCCCCTTCCGGTTTGCCGTTCCGCTTCACCTCACGCCACTTCTCCAACCTTTTTCCTGATCCCCCCCACCAAGTCCTCTCCCGTTTCTATCCTAGATACCACACCTTTTTTCTTTGGAAACGCTCTCGGGTTCAAGTTAAATTTCAGGCCTGCTAGGTCGCGTTGTTTGTCAGTTTCAATCACTTCCTTTTTTTTTTCTCCCAGATCCATTTTCTCAGAGTCTCGTTTTTGTCCCCTCCGAATCCCCAAAAAATCTTCAGGACCCCCGGACAATCTACCTCCCCTTGTTCTTCAGCACCTTTCTGGGTTCCTTTTGATATTTCTTTTTTCCGGCTACCTCTCGATTTTGATTTCTTTTCTTTATTGTTTCCCTTCGGGTCCCCTTCACGTTTTCTCCACGCGGCGAATAAATCCCGTGGTCCCCCTCAAGGTTCCCTGTATGTGAAAAAAGTATTATTTTTTTCTTTTTCAACCTTTTTATTTTTTCCCCGACCCATGTCCCCTTCAGTCTTCGCCCCCCTTGAGGCGGGGCCGATACTTACCCTGGTCGGCTTTTCCGGTCAAGCCCCCCGCGTCTAGGTTTTTTTCGCCGATCACCCCCCACTTGATTTTTGAACCTCTCCTGTTCCTGCATTTCCCACCTAAGGACGGACCCTCGGAATATGTTTCTGCTTTGGAGTTCTCCCTCGGTTTCCTTTTTGTCCCCCTTCCACTACAGTAGACTTTTTCCAATTGATTGAAGCGAATGATTTCCCCCCCCCGTTTTTCCCTGAAACTTTTCCATTTCCCTTCAGGAAACAGCGTGTAAGTCCCCAGAATTTCCTGAGTTCCCCTCCCGATTTTCTTTCTCTTTTTTTCAATGTTTCCGGAAAACTCCCTTTTGGTGTGTTGAGGAAAACCCATCTGGCCCTTTTTTTTTTCCCCCCCCCTCGAGCCTTATCGCCCGAGTTGCGTTTTTTCCGATTCATGCAGTACGTGATCTAGGACAACGTTTTTGATTTTCTTTATGTTCCCACCACGGCGTTTGAAGGTACGGTCCTGACAATAAATCTATAGGGCCGCGCCTGGCACGGTGCCTTTTTGCCCCATACCCCCCCCCCCCCCCTGACCGCCTTTTAGCACCTATAGTTCACCCCGCTTGTCGCTCCTTGCCCGTGTCTTCGAGCACTTTACGTCCCATTGCGGCTTTGGTTCTTGACGCCCAAACCCTCTTTTCCTAGCCTCCGTTGTTTGAAGACTCTCCTTTGTTTCACCTTTGTTCTAACCCCTGCCAATGGAAGGAGAAAGTTTTTTTTTTATCACATTTTTTTTGTCAGGCTCCAAAGCTTTTTGAAATAGATGGGCGTTTCCCCCCCCCCCCCCCAACCCCCTCAGGAGTTTTTTCCCCCTTTTCGTTACCTTCTCCCACCTTCTTTGTGAAAGGCCGGACAACCGGGCATTGCGATCCTTCGTTTTCAGAAGGACCCAACCCCCCCTTTGGCTTTTGTTTTTCCTTCCAACGGTTTATCTATGAAAATCATTTTTTTCCCAGGACCTTTTCTCGGGAGTTTCCCGTTTTTAGTGCATTGATCAACCCCCCCCCAACCTTCTGCGTCCCGATTTCCTTTTGGGCTGAAATCAACCCACCCCTTTTTTTCCAGGTTTTTGCCCCCACATCTTGTTTTTCAGGGTACGAATTTTCCTCCCGTAGGAGTTTACTTTGCTTTATCTGTCCACACTCCCAGGAACGGGCCATACCCCCCCTTTTGTCCTTTTTCGATCCGGTTTCAGCCGTTCGTGAATCCGTTTTTTTCTCGCGTCATTCCCTTTCGGAACCCCGGTTCGACTTTTCTTTCCCTTTGGAAATGTCCTTCGGAACACCGAGGCACTAACGCCCTCTGGCCTTTCTCGTTCCTGCAGCTTGGTATTGCCCCCCGAAGTCTGTTTTCTTTTTTCACTTGCTTGATTTGGTTTCCTGTTTTTTCGGCTTTACCCCAACACCTAGCCTGGTTTCTCCTGGACCCCCTTTTCCTCCTGCTTCCCCCCCCTTTTTCGAATTCCATCGATTTCGGGGCTTTCGTCCCCCCCCTTGGATTTTTTTTCTGGACCCTTTACTTTTTGGTGACCCTACCGTTTCCTGGCATTAAGGGAGTGGCTTGATTCTATTCATTCTCGGAAGGAGGAAGCCTCCCCCCCCCCCAATGACAGTAGGGGAAACTTTAATACCCCCCCCTTACAGTTATACTTTTTTGAGTTTAGTTTTAACCCAAGAGGATAAGTTTTTAGTGTTTTCTTTTAGTCGCCCCTTTTAGACCAAAAAGTTCGTCCCGGAGACTCTTTTTGAAATTGATTAAAAGATTTTTTTTTCAGATTCGTAGTTTCCCCCTTAGTACTAGAAGATCCACAGACTGAAAATGTTTCCCCAATCCCCTTTTGCAGGTTTGGAGTTGTCGAAACCCTTTAGAACCCCCATTTCCCCAAAAACCCCTTTTATTTTTTTTTGCTCAACTCGCGAAAAGCTTTTTTCTTTCGATTCCGCTGGGACCAGCTCCCCTGTTTTTTTCCCCCCTTCAGATTTCCCCTTTTTCTTTTGTTGTATAGCTGACCAGAAACGAAGTCTGCGTCTTAATTTTTTTTTTCTCCAAACTCTCCCCAGGTTATTGCGTCTGCCTTGAGGTTTTTGAAGAGCCCCCCTTTCCCTTCGTTGTGTTTTTTTTGACGTCCCCCTTTTTCTGGTATAGGCCCCCCCCCCAATTTCTAGACGGAGTGATCCTTTTTAAGCTCTGCCTCTTTTTTCTTTTTTGCCTCCCCCTCCGGGAGATTCTTCCATTTTTTTTGACTTTGCAACTTCACCCGATTGGTACAATTTGCCGACCAACGAAGAAGATCTGCGGTCAGGGCATTTTTTTCCATCCTTCTAAATCCCCAGATTTCCTGGTAATCCCACCCATTTTCTTTTCATGTTTTCTTTTTGGGTCATTTTTTTTGGGAGGCCCCCTCAAAGAGTCCCTTCAGGCCTTTGGGGACAACCATCCAACCCACCCTCGTCCCGGTATTTCCCGTGGACCTTTTCCTGCTGCATTTTTTTACTTTCAGACCCGAAAGCTCCTTCATTTTTTTTTTCGAGTTCTAATCCACCCTCCCGCAAACCTTCGTTTGATTGTTCCCCGACAAACAAAAACCAAAAAAACGTTTTTTGAGTCCCCTCTCGATTTTTCCCCCATTCGTCCCGTAGTTTTTTTTTAGGCAGGGACCCTAATGGGCCGAGCGACGGCTGGGCCAAAGCCCGGTGGGCCAAAACACACTAACTTCTACCAACACACCAAAAAAAACACCCAACCGCGAATACTGCCTCCCCAAACCCATAACACTCTCTCCTCAAAAACAAAAACCTTCATAAAAAACCCAGAAACCATAAATTTCCCCACCCCCCATAACCACAAATAAAAAATCCAAAAACCCCCCACCACTCCGTTTTTTGTGTGCGACCCGGTCCCACGCCCCCGGGGCCTCTTTTCCAGTTGGTTGGCTTTTTGCTTGTGGTGCCCTTTACCCCGGCTCTTTCTTTTTGGTGAAAAAAACCCCAACTTCCGATCCGCCCCCGATTCCCGTTTTGCCGGAAGGACGGTCCCCTCTTTTTTTTTTTCAGGGGATCGCCGGGCCCGGCCACTGACGGTTTTTTGAAGCCTTCCCCTTCCCCCCCCATCCCATCCTTTTTCCCCCTTTTAGTGATGTGTTGGCGATTATCTCGCTCCTTTGCCCGGCCTTTAGCTCAACCGGTTTTTTTTGAAAAGCCCCCCGGGCGAAGACGATTTATTAGCGGTTACTCTACCTCCAACTTTTTCTCACCAGGCCCAAGGACGGGATTGGTTACTTTAAGAAAACTCCTTGAAAACTTTTCATCGATCTTCCCCTTTTGCTTCCAGACGCTGCGCCAGGGTTGACTTTGGCATTCAAGTCGGTTCCCCCCAGGTAGAAGGCTCTTTTTTTTTTTTTTTTTTAGTTTCGACTCCCGTCGCTCTCCCCCCGTGGTCTTCTCCCCCAGGATCTTGCCTTTCGAGGTCCCATTGATGGCCTTCCGTCTCTTTAGCTGTTTTCGTTTTTCTCAAGTTTATGGGCACTTTTGCACTGTGACCTATACGAGGCGTGGGAAATTTTTTTCCCCGCGATTCTTGTCTTCCCTCCCAATCACCCCCCCTTTGTCGAATCGGTCTTGCCCGCCTCCAGGAAGGGGTTTTGATTTTTCTGGGCCTTCCTCGGGTTGTTTTTTTGACAAATTGTCCTCATTTTGCTTGATCGAAAGATGGCTCCTATCAAAATGGTTCCCCAACGTGTCTGCACGGCAGTTTTGTCACCCCAGGGACTCTTCACCAAGGCTTTTTTTCCCCTTTCTCCTCCTTTTAGTGAAAAAGCAGTGTGCCCCCCCGGGCCAACCCCACCCACATCCCCCCTTTCCCGCTGGCCTTTTTCTCCTAACAAACCCGGCGGGTCACACGCTTTAATTCGCCAGTCCTGCCCTTACGGCGGAAAGCTGCCCTTTCCCTTCCCACCCCTGAGAACGAATTGATTGAGTCTTTTTCCTTCCCCCTTTTTTGAAGCCCCGTCCCTTTTTTTTTTCAGAACACTCCCTTCCGAAGCTGCCCTCCGGTGATTCGGGCCCTCCCCCCCCCGCACCCCAAACCGCTTCGAGGGAACTTCCCCCCACTTGCAGGATTTTCTCTCGCTCTTTCCTCCTTCGGTGTTTGATCCGAGATCATGAGTCTCCTTCCTCCCCCTGGCAACGGTTTTTTTCTTCTCGGACAGCGGGCCATTTTTTTCTTTCTTTTTTCGGCCGAAGCCTTTTCCCGCTCCGGGTTTTACTCTTTTGTCTTCTTCCTCAAAAAGGCTGTAAAAGTTTCTTCAAAAACAGTGGGCCCTTTTTCCTCCCCCCCCCAGTTCTTATTTGGCTTCTCGCTTCCGCGATCCTTTTTTTTCCTCACAGTCCCCCCTTGACGTTTTTTTTCCTGAGTTCTTTTGTTTTTTCAAATTTCGCGTGTTGAAAGGTGGATTGTCTTCTGGGTCGGTGGTCTGCATTGGGCCCGGGCTTGGGTCTTCCTTTTTTCCTTTCTCTACTTTCCCCCCTTCAACCTGCCCCTCCACTGCTGTCAGGCCTTTTGTGACGCAGAGGGACTGGCCCCCCCCCTGCTGCGCGGAACATTATTCTCCCCCCCATTGGTTCTTCTTTCCATTGTTC
>Ga0179591_1159749_pt1 | contig 10161 bp, 12 predicted proteins | sample CZOMad2_1_08_16f_FD_182891 | JGI IMG/M metagenome (GOLD analysis project Ga0179591, IMG submission 182891) | Vadose zone soil fungal communities from Angelo Coast Range Reserve, California, USA - CZOMad2_1_08_16fungal (PacBio error correction) | ecosystem: Environmental > Terrestrial > Soil >... | reverse complement strand
AAAATAAGGAGACGGACCCTTACTTACAACTCCCCCCCCCCAATAGCAAGCTAACGGACATTGTGGTTTTACCATCAGCCGTGATTGAGAAAGTAGTCCGCCTTTTTGAACTCTCCCTGTTGCCCCCCCCCCCCTGACAGCGACCACGATTTCAGAAGCAGCATCGTCCATACCGGCAATGATGACACCTCTCCCTTTTTACCCTTACCTCCCTAGGCAAGCTTCCTGGAATATGTTATGGGAGATGAGTCATAGAGGTTGCGGCATCCCCCCCTCCCATCCCACCCCCCTCAAGCACTTTTTTTTCTTCCATTTTTCGGTTTTGAGTCTTCTTACGAACGATCTGCCCTTCGCCTTCTTTCTATTTTTTTGCTCGGCGATGGTATGAGGCATCGTGGCTACAACCAAAACCCTTATTTTTTCCGAACCTCCCGCCCCCCCTCCCTTTCTTTCCCTAGGAGTTAATCAACGCCGGGAGGAACCCTCTCTCCTCCTGCTTCTCCCTCCTTCCTTTTTGCCCAATGAGTTATCTCGCACTTACATCGGTGTTCTTTGGGCCGCCCACATTTGTTCTCCCCGCTTCTCCGCCTCAAGGTGACTGAGCGCCTTGACCTCTTTTTCCCGGTTTTTTTTTTTTTTCTGGCTATTGAAAGACGCGTGTTTCAGTCCTTGTTACGGCCCTTTCAAGCCTTTCTTTCTCCTCACTTGTAAAGCGCGGCGTGCGACAAATCAGATGTTTCTTCTTTTTCCAGCCACTGTATCCATTGTTTCACGCCTCTTTCTCTCTCCTTCCCCTTCCCTTTCCGCATTTTTCTTCTCAAAACTACGCATGTTGAATGTAGGCAACCTCCCTGTCCCCTGACGATCAGAAGGAATAACTGCGTTGATTTATTCGGAAGTCCCCTTTGCCAGAACGCGTCTTGCGTCCTGATTGATAAAGAGGGTCACTTCGTCCGGGTTTCTTTTGTAAGTCCCCTTCGGCTGTTTTTTTTTTCTCTCTCCTAGCCATCCCCCCCCTCCCCCGAACCGGTGAGAGAGCAATAATTAATTTGCTCCCGTTCTCAAATTCCAGAACTATAGAATAGCGGACCCCTGATAGTTTTCGGTCCTTAGTTGACTTTCTCGTAAGTAGCACTCTACACATAAAGTGGTCCAACCAACCTTTTAAAATTACCCTATTTATTGCTCCCATCACAGAGGTCGACATATGGCACCTCTCTTCTTCCGAATTTACCCTTTTTTTACAACTGATTCACCTTCCCTGAGCAGCGTCCCGTTTTTTCGTAATTACACTGGGTTCTTTTACTTTGACTGTTCTTTATCGTCGCTCTGGTTACCTTGCTCCAAGTCTTTCTCCTTAAAAAGTTCTAGACCCCTTTTTTGTTTTCCCAAAATTACAGAAATTCGCTAGTGAAGGGCTTTAAGCCGACACCCCTTTTTTTCCCGCCCCAGCCGCTCATTATTTACCCCCGCGGTCAGTTATGAGCGAACTCACTCCCCCCTCCCCCCCTGACGATCCCTTGAAAAACAAACATTTGTCTTATGTTCTTCAGGACGCAGTTTCTGACCTCTTTCCATCTCCCCTCCCCAACACTTGTCTGATATATCACCCAAAAGCCGGCTGGTCCACTTTGAGAGTTTTTCTTCCCCCTTTCTTCTCCCCTCCCGTCTTTGTTGAGATCTGATCTCGTAAAAAATTACCTCCCAGTTGCCTGTTCTTCTTCCTTAGTGTTCACTCACGTTTGTAATGATGAAATCACCGTCGAAAATATTGCTTTTCCCTCCCTGTTTGTTACTGTATAAAGTACCTTTCGGTTCATTAGATCTGCATCAGACAACCCCTCAACCGTTCTTCCCCTTCTCCCTACCGCCGTTCTTGCTGGTCGAAAAAACCTGCTGCCTCCCCTTTCCGCTCGTTCCCCTTATGTCAATTTTTCGATGTCATCCCTAACTCTCAGTGAAATGGGTCTCCTCCTTTTGCTCGTGAAGCACTCTGAACTGGAACTTTGAAAGTTTTCCTTTCTCAAAATTACTAACGAGACTCCGTTTTTCGTTTTCGAACTCTTTGTTATGCTGTGCTCAATATCGGTTCCCCCCACTTTAGAACGCCTTATTTTTGACCAGACGGTTGATTTTTTCTCACGCGAATTTCCCCATTTTTTCCGTGAGCCATTTGGTTGTGACCCCACGGTACGGGGGTTCACTCCCTTTTCGTACAGAAGCAGCTAAACAATAGTCTGCTCCACCACTAGCAAGGAGTTGCCGCGAGTTGAGCTAATCCTGCTTTTTTTTCTACACGGTGTACATACGTGCTTCTTTTTTGCTCCGCTCACAGGTTCGATTTTATCCCTCCAAGCCCCGTTTCCACCTGTTGGATTTCCCCAAACCCCCCGGACCGAAGGCCTTTCCTCATTTTCTTTCAATCCTTTTCTGGGAAAAGCGGAAGAAGCCCTACATCCGCCTGTATCCCTGGGACTCGGTTTTTTTGACCGGTGTTCCTTGATTTCCCTCCTTCCAAAGTTTCGAGTTTGATCCAACAGGCTTAAAGAAGCACTTTCCCCTCCCAACCCCCGCTCTTTTCCCCCACCCTTCAACCGGCTGCAGGGAGAACAGCTGCATGTTGTTACGCTCCTCCTTTGCTTCTTCCCCCCCCCTTCAGAGAAACTTGAGGTTTTGTTTCTTTCCCTTTGTTCTTCCTCGCAGCACCTTCTTCTTTCAATAGCCTCCCTTTTTCTCCCGATTTGCAGAGGGTTTGTCAAATTAGCAGTCAATCCCTTTTTTCTACTCGGGAGAATTTTCTTTCCAAGAGGACCCGTTTTTCCATTTCGTTTTTTTCCCTTTTTTTCAAGTCCGAAAGTTTTTGCGCAATCTTACCACGATTTCCTTCACCGTCTTTGAGTTAATTCCCTTGCTTGCCACCATCTTCCTTTCTCTTAGACATATAGGAACAACCCCCTCCAGTTTTTCCCTCTGTTTATGAGAACCCCTGTCCGAGCGATTAAGGTTTCGACCTGCAACCTCCGCTAGGACCTTCGAAAAGTCCCCACCCCCCCCTGCACCCTTGCCACCAGTGATTGAGTATAGGTTCTTTCTAGCCCGCTATTTGCGCCCCGTCCCACTAACTATTCCAGTCAGGTCTTGTCCTCTAGTAGTCATTGGTACTTTCTATCTTTCAAGCATGCTTCGTCATGGCGATGATTTCTTGCGACCAGCTTTGATTGTTTTGTTGTTCACCGTCTCCTCTTCTTTTTCTAATCGGCTATTGTTCACCCCACATGTCCTTGCTTTTTCTTTGGCCTACTCATGGCTCCCCCTTCCTTTTTTTCCTGGGATTTACTCCTACTTCCGTTGGTGGTGTGGTCCGAGATCCGTCCCCCAGGAGATGACCCCTTACAGTTACAGCAAATCTGATCACGCAAGAACTTCCTTTTGGGTAAACTCCTCCTCTTTTCCCATCTCCCGCCTCCGCCTCTCCCTTCCCCAACAAAGAAAGAAGACCTCAACCTCTTCTTAGACGCCCGTTATATCCCCTTTCCTGCCTCTCCCTACCCCTTTGACTGCCCTGGAAAGACCTGACTGTTGAATATGTCTTGGGAGATTCTGACATCTTTTCTTTCCCTGCCCTTTCCCCCTCTCCAGTCAAGGTGAAAGGTGACTTGCGTTTAGGGCGTTCGACGACGCTCTTCTCCTTGCCCTTTTTTCTGACCTTAGTCCTTCTCTATGTTGGTCGGACAGCATCGGGCTAAAACCATACTTCGTTTTATTACTCTTTAATCAAGACAAAGATCAAGTACGCTCAGCCGTTAAAACAATCCCGTTTTTATTCCTCTTTTTGGCCCAGCTTCTTTCCCTGCAGCCTGTCCTAGATGCAACATTGTAGTATCGAGCATTCTTCTTTTGGTATTCTGGTCGCAACTTACTCCCCACGATTTCTCCGTCCCCACGGTGATGCACCTGCGACTTGGTGACCCCCTCTCGAGTTCCCCCTTCTCTGATCTTCTCTTGCTATGACCCTACGAGGTTCTGCTCTTTTAGCATCATCAAGCTTCCCTTCTGAAATTGGAATTTTTTTTAGGTCATTTCCACCCTGCCGTCTTTTATTCCCCAGAAGGGTATCCTTGTAAACAGCGTCTTTGGAGTGATTGCGTCCTTCCGTTTCCTTTTCCCTTTTTGCCACCCCCGAATGTTGAAGGGACCGGTCCCACAATCAACACCGGTCTCCCCCCCGCCCCTTCATGTCCTCAGGTCTTCTCTGGCTGATCATCATTTCCCACGAACGATTATTCTTTCCTTTTCTTCACTTTTCTTCGCCCGTTTTTTGGTAAGTCACCCCGTTCCTTTTTCCCGCTGCGATTTCCTAGAGAAATGAACTCGACACCAGGTGCCTTCACCCCTACTCCCCCTTTCCGGATTTCCCCGCCTACTAATTCTTTCCGCCCCCGCTGCCTCCGGCTCTATTTCGTTTCCTTTCGTACGTCCTCTTAGTCGACGTAGAAAGTAAAACCTTTCTTATCCCCCCCTTTCCCCTCCCGATTGACTGCGATTTTTATTAAAATATCGGTTCCTCTGGCCTCTCCCCTATTCTAATTACACATTTTGGGCACTGATATTGAGCGAGTCCCCCTCTTCCCCGTTTCTTATCCTTTCAGAAACGGAGTTCGTTCTTAATGTTGACAGTCGCTCCTGGTCCCCCCCTGTTTCCCAATTTCTCTTTCCCCCCCCCATTTTTTTTATACCCCTTTATTCGAAGTTCTTTCTCCCCCCACCACTTGAAGCCAGTTGTCTGAGAGCTGCCGTTTTAGCCGACACCTTTTTCCCCCCCCCTCACTTTTTGGCCCCCCTGTTTCATTTTCTGATGAGCACGAATGACCTTCCTTTCTTTCCCCACACCCTTTCTTTCCCTTGAGTCTTTTATGAATTGATTAAGCCCCCCACCCCCACTTAGAGAAACCCCTTTCCCCTTTCCCCTGCTTGAAGAGAGTCTTTTCTCTTTTATCCTCTTTTCCTATCTCCGTTGGTGTTTGATTTTTTTTCCCCCTACCTCCGGACCTTGGTGACCGAGCATCCGTGGGTTTCTTATCCCCCCTACACTTTTTAATTTGAAATCGCCCCTTTTAACCCTTCTGGAAGCATTCCTCAAAGGTTTGTTTTCAAGGTATCAGTACTTTCCTTTTTTGCTTTCATCAGGAAAAACTGTGAAAACGCGTTATTCCTTTTGAGCGAAGCGGTCTTTTTTTTGGTCTTCCAAAAAAACACAAGTTTGGCTTTGTACTCTTTTTCCCGTTCTTCCCGAAAAACTTTTTCCCCGTCAAATTTTTGCTGGAAGACAACTCCCTCGCAGACCCCATGTTTCTAATTTTTTTCCCGTGACAGAGATGTGACTAGGACTTTCTTTCCGGGAACCTTTATCGACTTCCAACCTTTTACTCACTCACGCCCCCTGTTCATTCGTCCCCCTGAAAGCAGGCGCTGATTCTCTCATATTTTGCCCCAACTTTTTCCTTACTCCCTTCTCTGGAAAGAGGTCTGAACAGATGTTTGCTTTTTTGATGCGCCTCCCTTCTCACTTGGTAAGTGAGCATTTGTTTTCCACGTGGTTTCCTTCCGTTCCTCCCTCCCTCCCCTTTCATGCAGACAAACTAGAATGAGGTCTGCTATGCGATCCTTTTCTTCGCGGTTTTTCCCTTTTCCCTTCTTACGCTTTCATTCTGCGCTCCAAAGTATCTCGTTCTTTCCCTCTCTCCTAGCCAAATAATACCGACTTTTTTGTTGGACCTTACCCCCCCCGGATGGACCCATTTCTCCCCCCTTAGCAAGACTCGTTTTTATTTCCATCTTCCTTCCATCCCTACCATCCGCCTGTATTATTGGGGTATCCTGCGCTTCCCAGGTGTTTTTTTTAGATTCTGCCTTTTCCTTACCATTCCTTATTTTGCCCCCCAGCTTCCTCCCTCCGTACTGGAAAGAATTCACCTCACAAAGCATGTCCTTTTATTGGTTCAAAGAACTTTTTTTTTTAGCTCCTCCTCTCTTTAAAATAAGAGCAAGTGATGAATGACTTGTAAAGGTTCTTCTCCTCTTCCCCCCCTCTTTCAGAGAATTCCAATTTCCCCATTCCGTTTTCATGACAGATGTAAGACTGTGTTTTTCCCCTTCCAGTGCCTTCCACTTCCATTGAGGAGCCTAGGGAGAAGTTCCCCCTACCCCCGGTAGAGTTCATTCCCGAGATATCCCTTGGACTCCGCCCCCCTTTTGCCCTCTTCACCTCCCTCCCTCACTTTTGAGTTCAAATCCTTCGAGGGACAGGGATCTTTGGTCCTTCTCCCCCGACATCCCGTCCGTAAGGTTGTTGTAGCCCGATGTCAGACCACCCTTCCTTTTTCTTATTCTGATCCTAAGGTTCATTGCAACCCTAAGTGATTCTTGCTTCGAACGCCCCTCAAACGCCTTCCCCCCACGTTTTTTCTTTTTCGTTTCGCCCCTCACCTGATATCTCAGGCGAACCCTACATATTCGTTTTCTTCGTCGCCCTTCCTTTGTAGGAGATCTTTTTTTTCAGCATGAAGAGGATGGCGATCTGGCGGACTAAGATTTTTTCTTTTTCTTTTTTTTGTTGCACCTTGCGCACCCTTTTACGGCGGACTTATAAATAGATTAGGGTGAACAACAACCCATTTCTTTCGTCTTTTCGTACGGTAATCATGGTTTTTTTCTCCTTTCTTCTCTTTCTATTTTTCAATCCCTATGGTTGTTGTGGATCTTTTCCCTTTCCACTTCTCTAGAAAATGATCCCCGTCCCAGCAAAGACCGCCCAAGCAGGACATTGTGTTCTCCTCTATTGAGCTCCCTCAGAACGTTTGCACGGTGAAAACGACAGCAGAAATAAAAGCCTCGCAAGCCGAATTCCCGCCCTTCTTGTCCCTTACCCCCTTCTGACGTTCATCCTTCATGTGCCTATGCTTTTTTTGCGCCTCGTGTGCCCTTAATCAGCTACCCCCCCCTCCCCCCTCCGGTTTAGGTGGCATGACGTTGATTGCCTAGACGACTCTGATTTTTGTTTTGTCTCCTTTCTCGATAGCTCGGAGATGGTCTGGAAAGCCCAGTTCTTTTTTCCCACACACCTTACCTTTTGTTTTCTCCCGCATATTCCTTCCGCAAAAAAGATAAGTTTCCGCGTCCCATTTCCCCTCTCTTTTTCTGTCCTCTTTTCAGAGTTAGGCATCCCCTGTCGATGTTCCCCCCCATTTCCGACGATTCCTTCATCCGTTCGGGTATATTGGGTTTTCTCCCACCTTTCATCTTTTGCTCCCCAAGAATACACGTTCTGACACTGCCTCTTTCCAACCCGTATTCATCTCCTGATTGAGATGGATTTTATGTTAACGCTCGTTTGCGAGCTGGAGCCCTCCTTCCATTCCGTCCCCTTTTTTCTTAAATTTGGAAACGATGGTCGGGAGCTTCCAAATGACGGTTCCATTCTTCCCCTTCCCCCCCCCCTTTTTTGTCTTACCTTTCCTTTCCATGAAGCGGTTAAAGCACGTCTTTTATCCCCTTTTTGTGTTACGTTTTTCAGTAATTCTTCACCCCAATCTTTCCCCCTGTCCCGCATAGATACCAGAATACTACAGGTTGATGTAGGATTTTTTCCGCTAGACACCGTCCTTACTTGCAGACTGCTGATACATAGGTCACTGCGCCCGTGTTTTTGGCAAGTACCAAATTTCTCCCCGGCTGCTTGGCTTCAGGATAGAGGAGCCAGCCCCCTCGCCACCCTGGTCTGCGTTCTTTTTCCCCCCTTCCTTCTATCCTTTGTCTGAAACCGCGTAAGAATTCTCTCCCTGGGTCCCCCTTGATAGTTGTCGACTGGTCTTATTCGTCGGTAAGTAGACTTACCTCCCCCTTTTCCCCACCCCCCCCCAATGCATAAACAGACCAGTTCTGCCGTTTCTCCCCCCCAAATAAACGATTTAGACCTCTGTCATCTCTCGATCTAATGTACCCCGGTTCCCAAAGGAGACTTGAGAGGCATCAAGCTGCCTCGCTTTTTCTCCGCTGACTCCTCCTGTTTCAGTACGGTCTGCCGTCGTAGCCTCCGGTACGTTAGCTTTTCTCCCCCTTCGACTTTTCTCTGTCGTTTATTCATCAAAAATTTGACAGAAAAAGGTTGTCTTTTCTATTTCCGGGCTCAGTTCCTCCCCACCCTTCTCTGACCCCCCCACGAACCTTTACTAAATAGGAATAATTTTTTCTTTCCTTTTTTTGATGCTCTGAATGTCCCCTCATTCTTCTTGATCCATGAAACCCACCGTTGCGGCGTTCGTCTTCCCTGCTATTTCTTCCTTCCAGCCCCTCACCCTTCAATTTGATTCTCTCCAACACACTCTTGCTCGCGTACCGATCCCTTCTGGTTTCCCCTCTGATCCCTCCCCCTTCTCTTTTATCATCTCAGTTTTTTTGTTATTCCTTACTCCTTCAAATACTGCTCTGCCTCAGTGGACCTAGCCGACGTGTGTCAAATTTCCCTTTCCCTTTTTTTCCCTTTCCTTTAGCCATATCGACCTGAAGACGCACTCCGCCAATTTTTGTTTTCCCTTTTTCAAGCCTTTCTGTCATTTCCCTCATCCGTTCCCACTTTGACAAAGAGTTATTCCTTCATTGAGACGTGGTTCTTTTCTCTTTTGTTTCCCCCCCCCCCCTGTTTTTTTATTCCTCCCGGTCTCTCCAGCCCCCACAACCTTCTTTCCCATTTTTCCTTCATCCTCCCCCCTTCCCTCAAGGGGTCTAAGAACATTTTCTCTCACTCGAGAACCTTGGGCGCCCGGACAGCTTGAAGAGGACTCCTAAACCCTCCTAAAACGCAACCCCCAGCCTTCCCCCTTACTACTTATTTCTCTGTGATATCTCAACTCTAACGTTGCCAACCTCTCTCACCTTCCCTCGTCCTGTCCATGGGCGACAGACGTTTGGTCTTTGTTCATGAAGTCATCAATCGGTTTTTTTTCTGCATTTGGCTCTTGACACCCTGGTAGGTGCCCCTCCTCTCTCCCCTTTACCGACTGAAGCCCAATATAAGGAGTGTCGTTTCGTTTCGAGAAGCTCCGGTAGAGAAGTTCTTAGTTTTTCCCTTTTTCCCCCCCGTGAGGTCTTTTGTCGATGCCCCCCCTGTTATAGTCGGCTCCTCTTCTCGCCCACTCCCTCGCCACTTGTTGGACTTACCCCCCCAAAAACCCTGGAATCATTGACAATATGTATCAAGACTTCTGTCCACCCTGACTATTCTTTCAAAGGAGGAAGAAGCCCCTACATTCCGCCTGTTTCTTTATCTCTCTCCAGGTTTTATGATTGTCATTCGTAAACATTAGTAAGTGTTATTTTTTTCAAAACGCTTTATCTTTTTCTCCCCTTTCACTTCAAACACCTGTTTTCCCCCCCACATGGCTACCATTTTTATTCGCACTTCCTTGTTGAAGCCCTCTCTTCCCAAATTCCTATACAGAGTCCGTTCTTGAAAATGGCTGCTTTCGCGCCTGCCCCTCTTCTTTATCCCTATACCCCCTGTTCAGTACGATGAACTAAGGTGTTTTCCAGTCGCATTCAATCACTGATGGCCTTTCCTTTGTTTCTCTCCTTGCTCCCGTCAGACCCGGCCTGAGGCACAGTTCTAATTCCATTTTTTTTTTTGACCTTCTCAGGTAGTCAGCACTCTTTCCTTTTAAAACGCGTTCCCCGTCCCCTTTCGTTTAACACCCCCCCTTCGCGTGTGTGAAAAACTTTGATTCTTTGGGGAGTATGGCCCCTTCTTCCCCCCCGTTTCTCCTTTTTCGAGCCGCTGCTGGAACATCTCCGAGCGATCTCACTTGCCCCCTCCACCTCCTCTCTCTGACAAATCCTAAAAAGAAGCACAACTGCCCAACTTCCTTTTTAGTTGGTGTTCTCTCCTTATTCTCCTCTGAAAAATACATATTCAAGCAGTTTGCCTCCTTTCCCTTCTTGCTCCTATTGCTCCTCATGAGTCTTCGATTTTGGCTTTAACCTCTTTGATGTAGGTGCTGTGGGGTCACCTTGCGAAGTTTTTGTCTTTTTATTCCTCGTTAGGTCCCAACAAAATGTCCGTTGCTGCGGTATGTGGCTCGAGTTTCTCATTTCTCTTTTCTTCCAGCG
>Ga0179591_1271991_pt1 | contig 10162 bp, 13 predicted proteins | sample CZOMad2_1_08_16f_FD_182891 | JGI IMG/M metagenome (GOLD analysis project Ga0179591, IMG submission 182891) | Vadose zone soil fungal communities from Angelo Coast Range Reserve, California, USA - CZOMad2_1_08_16fungal (PacBio error correction) | ecosystem: Environmental > Terrestrial > Soil >... | reverse complement strand
CACCCTCACGGGACCTCTTTGAATTTTTTTTTTTCCCCCACCCGCTTATTAATTAATCGAAATTTTCTGTATCGGATTTCTTCTTTTTCTTTTTTTGGTAAACCCCTCTCTTGCTGAACCCCCTCTTCTTTCCCCTCCCTCCTTCCTCTTTCTTTTTCCCTACTTCTTTAATGTTCACCCAAAATTGAGTACCCCATGAGCAAGCGGAAATCCATGGTCTTCCGTTCCAGGCTCTTTTCTGCTATAATTGCTGCTACTTCGTGGTAACGCATCCTGAGGCCCAAATGCAATCGGCCTGGTAGCCCCCTTCTGGTTTCCCTGTCCCAAGAACCACATTTCCCCAATGTTTTTTCTTCCCCTCATTGCCTTGCGCAGATGCTTTGCGCCCCAAACGAAGTGCCGTGTTGCTGGCACACCTCCTTTTTCGTCACCCCTACCCGCCCAAGAAAGTGAGCCCAATTTTTTTCAGATCCCCTTCCGACCCTGCAACAGCAAGCAAACCCCAGCAATCTTTCTCATTTACGGTGCCTTGGCAGCCTTTTTCTTAAACATCGGCTTTTTTTTCTCTTTTTTTCGAGTGCTGTCCAGCTTTTTTTTCTGGCCTCAGGGAAGATGCGGCCTCAACTTCTGCGGTCCTTCCCACGGAAGCAGAATTTGCTTGGCCAGAGTTCCCTCCCAGTTCAAGAGATTTCTAACATTTTGGAAAACCCCCTTTTGGCAACTATGAGGAGGTGGAGATATGTACGGAAGTTGCCCTAAGCTCATTTGGGTCTCTTCCCCCCTCCTACTCTTCCTTACGCGTTTGCACCTGTTTGTGTGCCTGCTTTTGTGTTTAAAGCCTTTTTATGACTGATGGTTCCCCCCTTTGACATGTCTTCTGTGACTTTTCGTCTGGGGCCGCTCCTTTCCTGATCAGTTCTCTGGAAAGTTAACTGATTTTGTGGACATTTGCTTACTTGTGCCCCAAAATAGGCCATCGTTGGGTGAATGCCTCCGTGTACATCCAGTGTCAGTTGGTATTCAGGGCCCGGATCCAACATGTTGCAACCGTTTTAAAGGCCGTGATGAGGGCTTAACATCAAGTATTGCAACGCGGGTGGCGGTTTCCCCGATATCGGTTTTACCCGAGAAAGGGAATGGTTTATTAAATCGCTTTCTCACCGGTCAATCCTGAGTTGATGTTTGAATGTCTCTTCGCTTAGTTCTCCCCTTCCCCCCCCCCCAATGATTGAAGACGGATACAAGGCAAACAACAGGGGGATTCGTAACCTTATTATTACCTTTGACTCCCCCCTAACGTTTTTCCCACATAGAATGATTATGAACATTGATCTTGCACCACTAAATGCTGTGACGTGACTGTGATGGATGGGGTTGGGTAAAGCCGGCCTGAGAATAGTTTTGCAATCGACTGACTGGATTCGTCATTGTGGAACGTTATCTCTGAGATAGGAGTTTTTTGCTTTTTTGGTTCGGGTGATGGTTATTTTAGCTTCCCAGTCAACTCCAGAATCTTTATGTGTATGCTATGCTCTTCCGGAAGGGATTAATTTTTGTTTTCTCCTTGGCGTGTACCATGGTTTCCCTGTTCTTCTCCCTTCCACAGACAATTATCAGTCCTTTCCTTCTTTTGTCCCCGGCGCATATCATGTCGAACTGTGAGGTATTTTCATATGGCTTCTTCTTTCTTTCTTTATTCTGTGCCTCTTCCTGACCCTTGCATTACTGAGAAATGGTCCGGTTTGAGAATCGTGCAGGCGCTTTACCCAGTCTTTTCCACCTACCTGGGATTCTTTTCGAGGAGACAGCGCTTCTCGGGTTGCTTAGGTGTTCGCTTCGGCCGCTGATGGGATGTTCAAGGACTCCTTTTAGTCTCTCTTTTGTTTTTCACGTCTCCGGTTTTCCAAAGGGTGAGAGCTGCTTTTCGGGCGTGTCGCTTAGACCGTTTTTGCGTTATTTCAAAATCTCCTATCCCCCAACGTCTCGACAGGAATCTTCCCCCCTTCCTCGCCTTTTGCATCCTTTTCATCATCCGGTGGTGGGGAAGCGCCGGTCGGGCGGGTTACTCCGTTGCGCGGTTGATTTCCCGATTTTCCATCCGCCGTCTAGCGCCATCCCGCCCTATTGGGTCTTAACCCTTACACCGGCGCCTGGTTAAATACTATGGCTTTTAATGCAATATACCCTTCTGCTATAGCTACCCCCCTATCAAATCTCAGTGTGACCGTCTGTCTACTCCTCTCTCCAGATCCCATTCTTTTTGCTTCCCAACGTTGAAACCCTGCGATTCTCCCCTAACAACCATGTCGAGCCCATTTTATTGTGACCTGTAATTTCTCCCACGTCAACCCCCCAAAAATGGCCTGCCCTCCCCTACGAATCAAGGCAACACGCCCCCCTCGTCAATGATATTCCTTCTGGAAAATCTACTTAAAGGATGCGTTCCTGTCTCTTTCGGCCTATTTAATCATTTTTAAAACTCCAGACTTTCGAAACTCCATCTCGCCCCCGTATAAAATTCTTCTAGCATACCAACCCGTTTTTAATTTATTTATGACGATGGAAAAAATTTCCAGCACACAAACCCCCTTTACTCCTCCGAGTTCCTCGCTAATCCCCAAGCATTGCATGTTTCAACCCAAAAAGATGGGTTTTTTTTTGGAAGGCGCTTACAAAAACCCTTTTCCGCTAAACCCCTTGTATCCCCTCATTTCTACTTCCTACCCCCGCGGTAATCATGAAAATAAGTGCCCAAATATCGTTTTGGCAACCCCCAGTCTACAGCGTGCCCCCTTATAAGATGATAGCCCAAGGGTGTCGGATCCTTCTTTCAATCCTTTTTGCATGGTATACTGCCTTCGATAACCCCTTCCCCACACCGCAGGATTGACCGTTCGCCCCTTTCCTTTACCGAACCCAAAACTCTTGGCTTTTCCCCCTTCTTCCTTGGTACACCGGCTATTTACCTTTTCACTTTTTGCTACGGCTTTCCCTTTACCTCAATGACGGTAACGGTTCATTCGGTTTTTGCTAGGTCCCAGGTGCCACGTGACACGTGCCGCGGAGGCAGCCCGAGGGCCGTTGGTAAGTCACCGCATGTTTCTGGCCTTGAAAAGGAACGCTGCCCGAACTGTGAGTCCCATAAAGACGATACCAAAAATGAGAGGTACCTTGCACCTCCTTTCCACTCATGATTTACAATCCCGAGCACAACCCTCCACCTTTTCGCGTTTTTCAAACCTTCTTCTTATTAGGCGTGCCAAGCTCCAGAGGCCGGTGGCATGTAAGGACATCCAAGGCTCACGGCCAATCCAAAGGCGATCTGACACGGTTTGCCAAGGTTTGAACTGTCTCGTTACGTTCTTTCCATGAAAATACACTTCTTCTTTCAGTGCAGATGAGAAGTCTGCACAGCGACTGATCTTCCCTGCGGTCCCTACCACCCACCAGATTGCGACCTCCCCCTGGCCCCCTCCCCTCTTTTCGGTCCGATGCTGACAATGCAAATGTATCCGAACCCCACTTGCGAGAGGGAGGTTATTGCTGCTTTCTTTTTCCATCGTATTGATACCTCGGGCGTTGTAGTGTCGCTACACCGGATGTATGTTCCCCCTGGTCACTTCTTACTTTTTTCCTTATCGCCCACCCATGCACTTACCCGTTGTTTTCTGTGTGGGCAGGGGCTTTCCCAGTCAGCATGTCTACTGGCGGACCCCCTTCATTTGCCCTGCTATTCTTTCAAGACTCTTATTCCGTGCCGGTAGGCGCTCGTAAGCCTTCGAATCCCAATGTTGTCAGTCAAACCTTTTTTGGCCCCATTTCTTTCCACACTCGCAATTATCGATTCTGGTGGAAACATCTTGCCCTTCTTTGATCCCCCCCGCGACGCAACACTACCTCGATCCACTACTATTACGTGAAGGGGACCCACCCTACCGCGGATGGGTTGGGCCAACCCCATAGCCCCACGCTTCTTACATTCATTGCCTTCACTCGTTGTTTGACCGCCTCTCTCCCTAACACTGTTTGGACAGTGCTTTTTATTTTACAAAACCCCCTTCAGCGTTCCTATTTGTTACACCACCGACTTTAGTGTTGTATATTTTAATGAGTAGCTTGTCTTCAAAAATCATTTCGTATGGGCTGACCCCCAAAGGCCTTATTTTTTTTACATAATAGACTCTATTTCGCTTGCTAAGATGTAATGCCAAAGGAGTTACACACCTGATGAAAACTTCTAATAGATACGGCACTCGTCCCTGCATCGAGGCGCTTGCAGTCCCCCAATTACCCTACCGGCTTTCCTTTGCGAGGCGTAAAACTCAAGTAGGCCCTTGCAATGTTCCGGCCATTGTAGACCTTCCCTTCCCGAAAAAACCATCCCATCACCCAATACTTCTGCCTGAACCTATGATTGCGAGAAGTATGGGAAGACACACCTAAAAGTGTGCTGTCAATTAAATCGGTTAGCCACATCCTAAATAAAAGTTTCATTAAGTAATTTTAAATGTAAAACTAAAAAAGCAATCACACCCTCCCTCTCTGCAAAGTGTTGTTCTTCCAATGTCCAATGGATTTCTTTCTTCCCTCACATCTTTCGTCCGGACAGGAATTGAAAGATGGTGCTCCTTCTGCTAGGGAAATGCCCCAGGCAAGTGGCGTGGCAGCCGTTCGCTTCCTGCTGCTGGACTGGGACGTACCTCAGCCATCATTTTTCTCAGTTCAAACTCCCTCCGCGTCCCCTAACAGGTGGTAAAAAACCCCTTCGCCCTATTGGCCTTTTGATTTTCCGTTGAATAATCAGGTAACGAAGGACAGCCACGGTGAGCCTTATTTCCCCCTACGAGGCTCCCGACGGCCGGTTTTCTGTTCAACAATGTGCTGTCCCTTAGTTAAGCACTCGGTGTCTTTTGCCCCAGCTCTCCCCGCCTTTGATTGTATCGTCGTGACTTCCAGGGCCGCGATCAGTTACGTCCATCCCCCCTTTGTGGAATGGTCCAACTCGGCCTACCTGGACTTTTATGATAACTCGCGTGTAACTTGGCGCAGGGGTCCCGTCCCAAACAGAATTGGAAAACTCGTTTCCCGGCCGGTTATGCTTTAGTTCACCGGACACTGGTCCCCCTCTTGCCGTGTTCCCGGGTCCCAAGAGTGGCATCATCTCTTTGGTTCGTCTAATCCCCCTTTCTCACCGTTCCACTCCCCTTGGCCTTCTTAATGCCCTTTTCCCCCTTCCCCCCTTATTTTTACTTTCGTAGAGGCCAAAAAACCAGGGGTCTAAACCTTTCTTCCCCTTGCTGCTTCCTACCGTGTCCCCCTATTTATTTTGCCCCTCATTTGACACAGATGCATCGATATTCCTGAGAACTTCCCGCCACCTGGGTCGCTGCTTTTTGTTCAAGCGCGTGACGGACGCCATCTTTTGTGGGAACCTGTGATCTCTTTTGGCGTTCATGAGCTCGTGGCTTTGCCTGGTTTTTTTGGCCTTCAGTTTTAATCGCTCCTCCCATAATAGTTAGTGTCTTGAGCCCCGTGCTGGATGCGGTGTGAGATTATGTAGTAGGAGGGATATTAGATACAACCGGCGAACAAGCTATAAACAATAATCTGTTTTCCCTTCATGGCCACGAGAACTATCATTTGCATTTGTGGGAGCTTTTCAGGATGATTTCGTGATGGCCATTCACTTTTATTTCCGGGCAGCGAACCTTCCCCATCGGGGGTCCGACTGGTTTCGGGGGCTTTAGACGTGGCGGAGTACCGTTTTGATTTTTTCAAACAGGCAGGTGGTCTATCGCTCGTATCTTATTACAGCCGATTCCCCCCGCTCGGCTGATTCTGATAGTTTTTGAGCCGCTTGATGGGATTCTTGTTACAAGCCCTTTGGTTTTTTTTTTTTTCCTTTATGGAGATTGTTTACTCGTCTCCTTTGGTTCCTTTATAGCTCCCTGCTTCGTTCCGTTTGCGATGATGAGGGAGGGATGTTCCAAGATCATCAAACCGCTCGCCCGGACCTCCCATCGCCCCCTCATGTCTGTCTCCCCGTTGTTTTTCGCTTCTGCTTTCGTGGCTGGTATCTTCGGCGCGTTTGATATTCGCCTTTTGAAAACTGAAAAGCCGCTTTTAATCAGCGCAGTCACCATCAGTCGTATTACCGTTCCCCAGGCGATTTAAAAAAAATACTTATAATACCCGGGCTTTGTTGCTCCCATCAGCAGCTTCCTTCATATCAATCCGATGTGAAATCGGCTGTCCTTTGCATCGAGCGATGTCCCAATTATTTTTGTTCCCCCACAAACTGACCTCCTGCCCCTTATCTCCCCAACACCGGTCGTCACACCAGGCTGGTCATGAGAAAGGACCATAAAAAATTGGCCTGCCATCCGAACATCCTGTGCCAATACCCTTCATGGCCTTGGCAGGGCCAATCTCCTGGTTCAAAACAGGCTGGTAGATTTTAGCTTTCCCTTAAGTAGAGAGCATAAGCCCTTTTCGCCACTACGCTATAACTCGCCACCGTCATACAATTTAGTTGAGAACCCCATCGCTACACAGGTACCTTCTGGGGAGGAGGCCGGGCACCGGCATTAGAAAAAAACCAGCCCCTCTCCGGCTCCGGCGATACGCCCCATTTAGCCAGCTTCCCCCCAACACCAAAAGCGTGCTTCAGGCCGGAGCTACACAAAAACCATTCAAGCGCACCCTCCTCAAGGCATTGCCCCATCAGCGCTGGTCATCGATGGCACCAGAAGCATAAATCCGTTGGCCAACCCCCGATTCTTACAGCTCCAAAGTAAATACGGTTCTCCTGTTTTTTCTTCCTCTTCATCTTTCCCCCATCATTTTTGATTCCCTAACTGGTTACGCACTACCCCAAAAATGGATTGGACCCACCCACCCCGGTGAGAAAAGGCGATCCCCAAAACTTGGCATTGGGCCACTCTCGTGTAAAAAACGTACGGGGTACACCGCTCCTCGTTTGCAAGATCCTTTTACCTCATCCGGTAAACAGGTTAACATTTCGGTGGTTACGGGGCAAGGGCCAAAATCTTTAAGTACGCGGTGTAGCCAATCCCTTTTTCCGATTTTGCTCCCCCCCACACTCATGTTCGCTCTAAGATAGCCGCCCTTCGTTGCGTCCAAATATGACAGTTACCTTCCCACTTCTGCTGTCCTGGGGCCCCATCTTTCAACTCTTTTCACCCCAACTTACCGCCGCACACCCACACATTGGTTTATAAACGCGTAGCTCGGTAGTTTCTTCCCCTCACCGGGCGGGATGACGTCCGTATTCCCATATACGCCCATCAACGTGCCGATCTTGCCACCGGTTTCCCAAGGTTTCCCGGTCCTTTCTCATTGCCAATCACCCCATGCTTCCGTGCCCCATCGCATTCAGCGGGGGTGGGGGTTATGGTGGGGGGGGGCTGCGGGGTGGCCATGAAAGATTGTTTCTCTCCTTCCCTGCGGTGACACCACCCTCCTCCTTCCTTAGAACTTGAGATGCTGTTTTCATTTGCTTGCACAATGTCCCGTAATGGAACACACCCTTTGCCGAGTTAGGGAGTTTATTGCTTGCTTTTTCTTTCTTTAAATCTTGATCCTTTCCTGTCTTGTATTTTTTTGGGGGTCGAGTCCCCGGATGTCTGTTCCCTCACCACTGGTTCACCATCCTGGTGGTGCTCCCATCCTCTGCGCAAAGCTTGCATTTACCCCGTTGTTTGATGTGGAAAATGGTGGTTTTGTGCCAGGTCCCGATTTCTAAAATGTGCACCACAGGCATTTGCCGTATTCTTACCTTTTCCGAAAGGAGAAGTAGTGGTGGGATCTTTGCTCTTGCCTCCGTTTCTTTCCCTGTGTCATTTGTTAAATCATTTTTTGGATTCCCCCTTTTTTTTTTTTTTTTCTTACCATCCGATATACGATGATGTAGTGAAATACTGCTTTCAGCCTTACTATAGGGGTTCCAGAAAAAAAGTCCCAGCAAATAAATCGTTACACCCCCCTCAATCATTTCGATACATTTGTAAAAAAGCTACCCCCCGCTTATTTGGTAAAAAAGCCACAGGCAACGTGTTATTGACTGTGGGGAAGATCCCCTGTTGTTTTTTGAGAGAGATCCATCCCCGCATCGTTTTTTGGAGAAATGGGCCTTACCAAACACAAAGTTTATTTAACAATAAACGTATCGATAGTTGTAAGCTTTATTTAGGTAGATTTGTCGCCGTCCAACCAACTATAGTAGGTTCTAACGCCTTCTTTTTTCACTAACTCCTCGATATATTTCGATTTGTCTAAATGATTTTATAACAACAAGTAGTTACAAGAGCAACAGGGAAATAGCCCGGAATCGACTTGACCGAACAGGCTTACGCAATTGATTCGAGTACAGAATAGAAGGGCAATGCAATTTGGCCATTGTAGCAAATATTGATGTAGCCCCCCCATTTTCCCCTTCCCACAACCAAATGGTCTGAGGCCGATTGTTATTTCTCCAAGGATTACCAGTTACGAAGTGAACCTGTTGATGGAACCCCCACAAAATAAGGTTCTACACATACAATCCTCCCTACCCCTTTATCAATAATTCCTATAAATGTACATCAAAAAACAATGCCACAAAACCCCCTCCCTGCTGTTCTTAGGGGCCTGACCGGCATTGCCCCCGTCAACCCCTCGTTTCTTTTCGACATGGAAGGACCAGCTGTGTTCGGGCCGCTTTTTCATGAAGGCCACTTTCGCGCGAGTTGCGCGGGTTTTTCCGGACGCTGTAATTCCGCTTTGAAGTTCTCCCCCCGTTTCAGAACCTGTGGACAAAACCCTTGGCAGAATTCGCTTTTGGTGTGGCCTTTTTGACTAATGCACTTTTACGGAATTAGCCCCCGGTGAGAGCTTAACCCCCCTTTTAGCAGCTTACGCCTCCGTGTTCGCACAATGTGTTGTTTCTTACCTAGTTTGACAGGGGTCCCCCAGGGGACCCCAATTTCCAGCTTTTTTCCTTATCGTTTATTGGGGCCGCCAGTTTGTATAATCCTCAGTAAATTGCTGTGGTCAAGCCTTTTTTCCAAAATCGGCCTTCCCTGGAAGTGTTTGAATCCGGCCGTAAGTGTCACGGTTTAAAATGTCCCCATCCCCACCGACCCTGTTTCACCGTTCCCCTGCAGAGAGTGTAGGGAAACTGACCTCCATGCTTTGGAAAAACGATCGGGGGTGCCGTAAAAAATTTTTTTTTTCGGTTTATCACGTGGCCCGCCATCGTTTTTTTTTTTCGTTCCTCTTCCCTTCTCCTTTCGCACCCCCCCGTCTACCCTTTCGGTTTTGGGGAAGGTGGCTGTAAGAATCTTTATACCATTTTTTCAAAAAATGATTGAGTGAAGAGTGCCTCCAAAAAAACAGTTGGATCGCCCGTATTATCTTTTCTCTGATCGCTCGTTGACCGGATATTTATTGTCATTCTTTCCAGTATTGAAGCCTATCTTCCTTTCACCCTTCGATAAAGTGTAGCGCTGTTTTTTTGGTACGCGCGTTCCTCCCAGACTTTTTTGGGAATCGGTTTGTCTATTTTTTTCGTTATCGCCCTCTGCCCGTCGTCACTTTTGGGTTTTTTAGTGAAAGTTTTCCACTTCCTCCCATAATCGGTTTTGTGCTATGTTTTGTCCTTGAAGGTCTTTTCCGTGCGATCCGTTGGCGAAGTGCGCGAAAGGCTTTATTTTCTTGTACATCTGAAAAGCTTTTTTAAAAACCCACTTCTCCCCCCCCGTTTTTTTCATTATCTTTACCCCATTCCCTCATATTGTCGCCAGTGTGGGATACCTTTCTGCCTTATGCTTTGATTTGAGGCCACATTTTTATTCCTGTCCCTCAGGAAAGTGAAATCTTTTCTCTCGCCTTTTTTTTTTGGGTAGAATCTGCAGTCTTTTTTTCCCACGGTTTTTAAGCAGCCCACCCCCATTGGGATTCCTATCGATAGCGTTACCTCAGCCGATTCAATAGGGCTTATATGATCTTTTGCTCTCTCCCTTCTGATGGTCATGAACCAGCCCCTATTATCTTTTGTCCGTACCGGTTAACGGGTTTCTAGCTTCCCCTTATTTCGGGCTTTTCTTTATTGACTTGCTTACCGTTATCACTCTCATATCACACTCTTTCTCTGCTCCCCCAC
>Ga0179591_1437986_pt1 | contig 10163 bp, 10 predicted proteins | sample CZOMad2_1_08_16f_FD_182891 | JGI IMG/M metagenome (GOLD analysis project Ga0179591, IMG submission 182891) | Vadose zone soil fungal communities from Angelo Coast Range Reserve, California, USA - CZOMad2_1_08_16fungal (PacBio error correction) | ecosystem: Environmental > Terrestrial > Soil >... | reverse complement strand
TAGTCGGAAGAGGTAGTCGTCGACCTTTGAGATCGCATCAAACGATCTTCCCGAAGGATGACCACGGTTTTCCTCCCAGTATACCCCGGAAAAATGATGCCCTCCCGCGGCGATCTTTCCCCCCACCCCCCCAGTGTGGAAGTCTCATCGTGCCCGAGCCTCAAAGGCGTAGCGGCGAATCCCCGAGGAATCTATTCCTTTCCTCATCTTGTTGTCGGGATCTTTCTTTTCGAAAATAGCCGGTTGCATCTATCGTTTTCCGTAAAAGACTCCACGGACACAGTAGGCGCGATACCGAATTTTCTCCAGTTTTTCCTCTCCGTCCCGCTAAGGTTAGTCCTCTCTTCCTCAACTTCTTTCCAGAGAAGACCTTTCCTCACCTCTCCCTTTCGAAGACTCTCTCTTCTTGGAAGTGTCCCCGTCCGTGATACGCCTGGCTGATCCATGCTCCCTTCGGTTTCCCCTTCTCCCTTTTAGGAGAACAAGGCCCTCTTACCCTTGGTTCGACAAAACTCCCCCAGTTCGCGCTCGGACGTTTATCCCCGCGCTGAGTTTTTGCGCAGGTGTATAAAGATCCCGGATTCTCCGCAGGAAGCATCTTTTTCTCGTCGATAGCGACGATCCTAGAAATGCATCTTAGGGCTTGTCTCCTTCGGGTAGCGGCCCTTTCTTTCAACCGTTTTCTTCTGCCTGGACATAAAAAGACGCTTTCTCCGTAAATGAGCCTCTTCATCCAAAGGTGTGCCGGTGACTGTCTTTAATTGGGGTAAGTAGGAAGGTCACCTTGGAACGTCTTCTTCGGTAGAATTTATCCGCCCGTTGCTTTTTCCTTTAAAGGACGGGTCAGATCTCCCGGAAGTGTGGCCATCGACGAGATGCCTTCCAGTTTTAATCATCCCCACTTCCTTTCTAGAGGGATCAATGGGCGGCTAAGTCGACGGCTGGGTTGATATGTCCCGTGGAACACCCTTACCACAAAAGTTGGGCATCCTTGCGACGAACCCCCCCCCATCTGCGAAGTTAAACGACCATCACCGAAAAAACGGATCGTGCTGATCCCCCAATGCGTCCCCCCTCCTTTCCCACAGACTTCAAGGCGTTTCTCCCCTCATCCCTAAGTATCTTTCCCCACTGAGGCCTCGCTCGAGTAAGCAGCGTCACCCAGGAGTATTCCTTCAAGAAGGGCCATATGGTCTTTTTTCATTCTTTTTTCCGCCTTCAAAGGAGATAGTTCCTTTATCTATAAGGAATTGGACGTCTATCCGATTCGCCCCTCTCTTCAGAATTTTCAAGGCCGCGATCTCGTGCCCCTTGAGTTGAACGAGAGGGTAATTTTCGAGCATAAGCGGCTTCTTTCCTTTTCACCTGAACAGGCCGACCGTTCCTATTTCGTTCGACGTCATGGTGGGTCCCTCAAGAAGGGGAGCATCATTCTTTTCGACAAAGCCCCTCTGTCTGATAACAGGGGGCCGGGTGATCTATTCGTCGCAGATACCCTTTCCTCACGTAGACGGTTGTGCCACCCCTCTCTTTCTCCGATGATCGTTCGTGACCCTACCATTTCTAGCTCCTCCCAGCTCCCGGTCCTGCAGCCTTAACTGGCCCCTGCGGCGGTGGTGCCTTCTTGCGTGCGAAATCCTTATTAGCGGATGACCTGTTCCCCTCCTTATCAAACTATTTTTGTCCCGCTGAGAAACTCTTCCTCTCCTTTCTACCCGATGCAGATCGGCACTTCTATGATCAAGGAATCGACATCGCTCTCTTCCGGAAATTTTCTGAATTTCTCCATCCTTTACATGATAGAATCCACCCTCTTAGCGAATAGCATAGTTCGCTTCCTTTTTTTCTTTGACCCAACGACATTTTTGGAGGTGCATATGAAGGCCTAGTGTCTCCTCGTTCGGTTTAACTCCCCGCCCCTTCATTCCTGTTGGCGCTTCCCCCTCCTTAGAAGTATTCCCCCCCAGTGACCGTCTAAGTCCTTCCCCCCCAGTGAGTGCACTTATCATACGTAAAATCTCCACATCGACGGTCGCCAGATCTTGCAAGATTTCCTAGAAGGCCTTTTTCTAAAGACATAGCTCTCATCGGTAGACTCGTCGGAATCAGGAAGTAAACCCCCCCAGAATTAATAGCATCCGGTGTCCCACGAACCCTCTTTCACGTCTCCCCTGTTCTCTATTGAAACAGTATACCAATCCGAGTGTTGTCTTCCCCGAGTTACCCTTCCTTGTAACGGAGAGTCCCTCGCTCCCGATCTGGAGTACCTCGCATAATGGAGGATGTTGCCTTGCCGAGCCGCGTCGACAAGGACCAGAATCTTTCATCGAAGATCTTTTTCTCTTTCTTTAAGAAGAGTGAGTTCCCTCGGGGCGCTTTTTCCCCTCCGGATGACGGAAAGTTTCCCTCTGCCTTTCTAGCAACAAATTCCGGGTACAGCCCCATTTGCTCCCGTGCGAGTACGGTTCGCCCTCTTTCCCGATAAGTCGCTAGAAGAAACGACCAACCGAAACCGCCAGACCATCTTCTCGTGGCCTCTTTCCTCATCCCCCACCACTTTTTTCGTAGTAATCAGCCAAAATTTTTCCTTCTCACGTCGTCAAAAGTACCGCCGTCAGTGGTGATTTCCGTATAACAACACGGGCTGGGTCCCGTAATCCCAAGAGCAACAGAGAAGCATCTTCTGCCCTCTAAGCTTCCCTAAAGAAGAGAGTAATGCCTGCAAGAAGGCTCAAAGTCTGGATATTCTTTTCCTCTCTCCGTTTTGATGGATTCTGCGTGCGCCAGAGCCGCTTCCTCTCCCTTTTTCTTCGTTAGCGAGCCTCCGCTGTAATCGTTTTTTCCGGTTATCCTGAATAAAAAAGGACGGCGTGAGGCCCCTTTTGACGACGTCTGCGAGAAGGTCCCACATTTTTGGCTGATGTCCCTACGACCCCCCCGTTTTTATTCCTTTCAGGGAAGCTTCAGTCCCATACGATAGAGTAGGCTTGTGGTGGTTTCAGGTTCTCTCTTATCCCCATGGAGTAAGAACCTTCCCTTTTTTTGTGTTCCGATGAAGCCTCTTACTCCTTCTGAGTTTAGAGTCCCTATCTCCGTTGAGAACCCTTCTTGGTTCCCGTCCTTAAGGAAGCCGCTTCCCTTCCATATGTCAGACTCTTCCCCAGCAGACGCGGATTCTCGAGTTCCCATGCGGTTCAAGGCCCTGCTAGACCTCTCGTCACCCCTGGGAATGATGCATTATACAGTCCCGCACTCTTTCCTTAGAGAAGACCTGTCCTAGGCGAGAATTTTCGAGAATACACCGTTTTCTCTTATAAAAAGTGAGGTCCCTTCCCTCGGATCCCCGAATTTTTTGCGCACGTGTTTTGTCCCACGTGCAGCGACTGAGTTCCGTCTCCAGTCCTCAGAAGTTCCGCTTCGAAGTAGTTCCAGCAAGAGTGTCTTTACATCGATTCGGTGCGGTGATACTCTGCCCCGAAACAGTCTTCCGTCGTCGGTGTCTCTTCATTTTGCGCCAGGAGAAAGCTTCCTCGCATTTTCCCCTTCATAAGAGTTGACTCCTCCTTCATGAATATGCCCTCCACACCGGCGTCCAGGCCCTCCAGAGCGTGAGCTTTCAACTCCCCGTGTAGGCTCTTTATTTTTTGGTAGAAGGTTAGAGCAATGTCTACCCTTTCGGGAACACTTTTCGGTAGTCGAGCCGAGGCCGGTTTTTCCGCCTCCCGGCCCCGAAGTTCGATCTGCCCGATTCCGATCGCCCTTCGCACGTCAAAAAGTTGTTCCCCCTTTTCCAGGACCTTTGCCTAGATCGTGATGTCTCCCCTCTATTCACAAACAGCCGCCAGATCGCTCCCTTCAAGCTTGATTCCTCACATTTCTATGGCGACTTCCTCTTTCTCTTACAGAAGAAGAGCTTGCAGGGTCCCCCCCCCCTTTCGGCAAGCCCTCGAGACGATCCGGAACCTGTGAGCACGAAACACTTTTTCTTTTCGACTTTGCTTAACCCTCTGAACTCTTCCCCCCTTCCTCCATCGAGGTAATACACGGGAGTTCCCCCTTTTTTCCCAGCAACTTTCCTTCTACCAGTACCCGAGCGTTTTGCCCTTACTTGCACGATATTCTCTCTGCCGGGTTACATACATTCCTGCGATCTTTTCTCCCCGTAAATTACTTGAGATGCGTCCCCTTAGTACTAATTTGTCTTTTTTCCCCTGAGGAAGAAAGACACATACTCGAACGCATAGGCTCGGGCCTCCCGTGCCATATCGTACGTTCTTCCCGGTGTAAACCCTTTGCGTCTCAATGCACGATTTTCTCTCTATCCGAGCCTTTTTCTCTCCCCATTAAATGGGCCTCCCACTCCGCCCAGGAAGTTCGACCAGCATCTTTCTCGGTGGATTTCGTATTTCTCGTTTGGATTTTTTCCTTCTCTTTATACCTAACAAGGTGTGTTGACCCCCAACACACACACACCCACACAACCAACCCCACCCACCCCATTTTTTCTCGCTAAACCAGACAGTTGCGACGTCGAACCCCCATTGAAAAATTTTTCCTCACAAAGTTGGAGGCGAGAAGGGCGTGTATGTGCCCACGACGTACGACCTCGACGGGTTGTAACTTTTTCTTTTCAACGTTTTTTTTCCTTCTACAGAAAGGAAGGGTTTCCCCTTCTAGATTCCCCCCCTCTCCTCAACGGAAAAAGGTGACCTCCCTGGCAGGCTCATTTCCGGATCTTCGGGGAAGGACTCACCTTGTATGTCCTTTCCTGTTAACGCCCCTTCCCCCCACGACAAGCGGAGACAGAAACTCTCTTTTCCCCCTTCTCTCAGGTTCTCTTTCTTTTCAATTGCGAAACTGTTTTTGGGAAGTAGGGGAACGGGTTTCCCCTTGCCAAAACCTCCGTCCTTTTTCACGGGAACGGGCGACGAGAGCGAACCGTCTCTTTGCTTAGATTCGTTTTTTCGAGAAGGTAGAAGGTGGCGCGCCTTCCCTCAACTGGTAGAAACTTCTTCTGCGCAGGCCGCATCTTTCCTCCACGCTCCTAATTTCCGTGAGAAAAGAGCTTCCCGAGGATCGCCCTTCCTGGATGACGGCGCTCCCAGTCGCGATCCTTCCGAGCTCGGCCCTGAACAAGTCTCTTACTCTCTAAGCTTCTTCCTCCGAATCGGTGCCGCTCCTCCTCTCCACGAGACGTTTTTCAATATAGATGGCATCCCCCTCCGTTTTTGTTGTAGAGAGATTCAGCGGACTCAGACCTCCCTTTTCTAGAGGGTTCTCTTTCTTCAAAGAGGAATTGTCCCTCCACAGCGTTTTTTTTAGAAAACTGTGGACCTCAGGGTGCCCGCGAGGATATACTCGGCCTGTTCTCGGTAAGAAAGTAGGGCCCCCTCGTCTTGGAGAGCTTTCCTGTCGAAGACGACCTCCAGTTCCGACGGAATAACCTCTAGTAACGGTAGCCGTACGGTTCTACCTTTTGAAAGGCCACTCTCCCGCCGAAGATCCAACGAATCGACCTTCCGATACGGAGGTTCCCGCGCGGCACTTTCCACGGCGGAGCCGGCAGAGTTCTTCTTCCCCCCTTTTCCACAGATAATATTACTGCTTAATGGAAGAAACCGACTACCGGAGTCACCTCTCGAGCCGTCCCTTCAGTCTTTCCTTCCCCTCCTTTGTCAGAAGAGGGGCCTTGTGGAAGTCCCAGAAATACAATCCTCTTCCCGAACGTTCGGGAAATCTGCCACCTTGGAACCAAGAAGGCTCCACCCAGGTGATGAAGGTGATATTTCTTTCTTTCCGAAGGACTTTCTTACAGTCTTGCTTTGACTTCCTGACCGCAACGTTAAATCTGTCTCTAATCACGGGTTAGAAGTTATTTCCCTCAGAAATGCTCAGAAGAACCCCCCCCTCCTTTCTTTTTCGCAGATGAAGAGTCTATTGTCCGACGTGAAGTACACATGGCTAGTTATTGACAATGGTCAACCCTCCCCCCCAACGTTGTGTCTAGACTATTCCCCTTTAGAAGTTCAAAGACCCCCAACGACACACGAGATCTGTGGTCGGACTTATGTTGCTTTGTTAGTCACCCTAAGGAGTAGTCCCCTTGTCCCCGTCAGTCTTTCCAAAAAAAGGTTGGTCTCGGCCGAGAAGGACCTTCTTTCTTTCATTTATCTGGACGATTCTTCACTGATTTTGTATCAAGAAGTTCTCGGATGATTACTGCAACTCGTCCCCCCGGCGCCATTAGCCGCTAACCTAATTTTGAAGTCTCTCTCCTCCCTTTCCAAGGAAGACTAACGAACTCCCCTGGCAGGCTCCTTTACAAGTCGGGAGCGAGCCCTCTCTGGTTACTGAGTCGAGCATCCTATCATGGAGTTCGTGGTCGTTGGTTGACCCTGACCGAACGGATGCCACTCGATGGCGTTCGACCATGTTGCCTATACTTTGACTAAATGACACTTCGACCCCCCCCCAGGGTGGTCGTGTCTCTCTTTTCGGGTTTTGACGAACACAAGCGTCAGTCCCAGGTGAGACCCGTCGACCCAGACTCCTCTCTTCGCTCTTCCCCCCTTGATGGAAGCTGCTCGAAGAAGTGTTACCCCTACTAAGCTGTTTCCGGTGATAGCATCTTGGGGCGTCGAGGCCGTCTCCTGAAGTTGGATTTCCGACCCCGATAGAGGAAGAGTCGAATGGTTGGCTCAACAACGGTTGTTTTTTGGGGAGGATGCGAAATCGTTCTCTCACTTCATAGGTCCTATACCCCCCTTTTGGCTTCGAGCGAGATTCCTTCCCCTAAGCGAAGGAGTCCACTTTGATTGTACCCTGCCTCGGGGACTCACCCCAAGTGGAAGAAGCGCATCGCCCTCCCTCTCTTCCCAGGAATCAAGTTTCCTTTTGGACGCAGTTTAGCCTCTTTTTTCTATGAGGCTCGAGGGACTTGTGTCCTCTTAGTTACCTTGCCCTCCAAATCCTTCTTATACGGTCGATGCGCCCCTCTCCCTCTCCTTCTAAAACGACGACCAGGACCGACTTCCAACTAGGGGCAGCCGTTTCGCACTAGGTCCGCGCCGTTCGACGCTGTTCTCCCCCCAGAGTTCTTCTAAAAGCCTGCGATACGCCTATCTCTCAAGTCTCTTTCCCCTACAACAGATGCGAACCTTCCCTCTTATTGGAACACTCCCCCGATAGACACTGGTGTAGATAGATATAGACCCAAAACCCACACTTCGGGTGATATCTCCCTTTCTCTTTTCCCCTTGATGTCGGAAGAGGACCTCGTCCCCTTCCTTGACTCTTGAGTTCCCCCTGAGGAGGTTGTTCCGACGAGAGAGCGAAAAGGCGGGTACTGCTCTCTCTGTGACGCCATCATTCCGTGCGGATTTAATACCCCTGTCCTCAGGGCGCATCTCTCTTTTCTCCGTTTCCGGAGAAAAAGCCGTTCTCTGTGGTCACAGCTTTGCGGCGTATCGAACCGGCCGCATCCTGCAGACCCTTGCCACAGTCTTGTCTCAAAAAGTTGATGATCTGATTCCCCTCCCACCACTCGAGCCGACTAGACTGCTGAGCCCCTCCCCATTTGTAGTAATCTTGCCCTCTTCTTTTCAGGACTTTCCCCCTCTCTACGACGTACGGTGTGAGGTTCTAAAATGGGATGGCATCCCTTCACCTTCCCCCTCCGAAACCCTCTTCTCGTCTTCGCGAACGAGCGAACGTCCTTCTTCCCCTCTTGCGGCACGCAGGCGTTTTTCATCCTCAGTTCGTTGTTGTTTGATATCCCCCATCTTGGCTCATGAGGCGCGTATCGGGCTTACGCTCTTCTTTCGTCTCCGCCTTCCTCCCTTGGCGAGGTTCGATTTCTGCCAGAAAATGTTGATATCCTGCCTTGAGGAGTAGAGGAACCACCCCGTGACTTCTGCGACAGTCTCAACCATTGTGGGATGATGAGAGACAAAACTTCAGATGAGCCCCCCGATCTCCCTTGCGTACGAGGTGGTCCTCGAGAAGAAAGTCTTTGTCTTCCGGAGCCAGGGTTCCTCTTACGCCAAAGTGCCTTAGTTCGATCTCCTCCTTCCAAACGGAAAGGGTTCCCTGTGCGCTGTCATCTGCTCGCGAATATGATTACCTTCGCTCCACGAGGAGAAAAGCCGATTCTATCGATTCCTCTTCGTGCCGTGTATCTTACCGTTCGCGAGAGGAGTCGTCGCCCCCCCTGATGAGCTGTCTTTTTGAGAGAGGTCGAGTCCGTCGCGCCGACACACTGTACCCTGGCTTCATTTGAGATACTAGGGACATGATAGACGATTCTTCCTCTATCCGATAGTGCCCCTTTTTTCGCCCCTTAGACGGCGGTCTTGACAGCGCCTTTTCGGCCGAGAACGATTCGATCTACTCGCTCCCTTGAAGCCCTCTGATTGACAGCAGTTCGTCGCGATCCTTTTCTCATTTTAGTGGAGTTGATTCACCACTAATTAATTCGTTCTTACCTCGGTACTGTGTCAAGATTCTGGCGCTCTACCCCCTCCGAAGTTGGTTGAGAACCGACACCGAAGAGTTCCTTTCTTAACTAAAGGTAAATTCGTCCTTCTCGCTGAAGCTGGTAAAATCGATTTTTCGCTTAATTACGCCCCGCCCCACCGGTTCCATTTTTTCTCTTTGTTAAACGGCAAGGTGCGGGACACCCTCTTCTTTTCATCTGCGGAGTCCTTCCCCTTTATATGAATAGTACGACCTCGCTGATAGAACGATTTCGTAAGAGGTACGAGATCCCCTAGTTAGCTAGACTCCCCACAAAAACCCAACCCCCTTTCTCCGGGATCCTCAGAAGCGCTTCCCTCTCCCAGAGAGGACACCCTCGATCGCGCCACGTTCACGTCTATCCAGGTGAACTTTTCCTTCTCTCCGAGCACTTAACTCGAAGATGGAAGGTAAATCCTCCTTTCAACTGCATTGATTCGCGCCGGTGACGACTCGGACCGGTGAGAATTTACCAACCGGTGTCTGTCGCGACTCCTCTCTCTTGAGATTCCCCCTCCAAGCCATAGAGTTATCGGTTTCCCCTTGTGGCCACGTGGGGCCTCTCTCCAGTCCCAAGGCGGCTTCGATCACGAAGTGAACGCATCGCTGAGGCACCTCACGGCTTCCCTCTTGCGATCTCTGCCTTCTCTCTTAATCGAGATGCGACGCCGTCCTTCTCTCCTTTGCATTCTACGAATGCAGAAAGAACATCTTGAAACGCAACCAGTGTCGGGATCTCCTCTCATGGTGAATCTCTTCCCCGTTGTAACCTTTGCGTTCCCCCGAAGTAGGGAAGTTTCTTAAGGTATTCTTCCTTAGCCTCACCACATCTAATTCGACCAGCACTATCTAGTTTTCCGGTCCTTTCAGTCCGGTTCTCTTCTAGTAAAGTCTCCCCTCAGTTGACAGCTCCGATAAAAAAACAGCCATTCACTTCAGCGCGACCCTACCCCATCCCCCCCGTTCGAAGAAGTTTCACCCACGATAGGCGAGCAGGCTCCTCTCTTTCCACGACCACAATAGAAGGGTGACTGATAGGCAGACGGTCCAGGGTCTTTTTCTTCCTACGGAAGGCAGTTTCTAAATCCTCTCCTAGAAAAACTTTTTCCCCCACCGTGACTTCTTGGTTCCCCCTGACCCTTCTGATCCACGTCGGGGACGCCGGAATTTAGACAAAGTGTAACGACTCCCCCCAGAGTGAACCAGGAGGGCTGACCCCCTCTCCCTTCTTCTTTATACGGACGATACGCCCTGTATCTCTTCAATGCGAGAACGGCTTGGAGTTCGGGGCAAAAGGCCGCCCTTACGATGAACAACCTATTCTACCTAAAGAGAAGAGCGCGTTCCCTCCCTTTTTCCCTCAGATTAGTTTTCTCTCCCTCTGTGCCGAAGTTCAACTTCTAACCGCCGGAGCGAGAATTTCCTCTCCTCGGGTAATCTGTTCGACTGAGGTACCCTTTCCCATCCCGAAACCAGATCCCCCCCCCCAAAGCGCGGTGATGTCCCCCTTGGGGGATGACCTTCTCAAGGCAGTCGCGATCTCCCTCCCTGAACTTTGCATTCCTTCTATATTCCGTCCCTGTAAAGAACCCGAGTGTCTCCTTCCCACGAAATCCTTCCTCTTCTCGAGTGTAGGCATCCCCGCTCGG
>Ga0179591_1330085_pt1 | contig 10163 bp, 16 predicted proteins | sample CZOMad2_1_08_16f_FD_182891 | JGI IMG/M metagenome (GOLD analysis project Ga0179591, IMG submission 182891) | Vadose zone soil fungal communities from Angelo Coast Range Reserve, California, USA - CZOMad2_1_08_16fungal (PacBio error correction) | ecosystem: Environmental > Terrestrial > Soil >... | reverse complement strand
TACGTCCATCCTTTCCCCTCATTTTTTTTCCCCCATGATTCCCCCTGTTTTAGGCTCCCCCTGTCCCCCCGTTGAGAAGGTCAGTGGTCGTCCCTGGTCGTAATCACCTTTTCCCGCTTTGTGCGGGGCTTTTTTTCCTTTTTTCTTGCTTCTGCACCCGTGATCTTCTAATTGGCGTTATGTGATAATATGCCTTTGGTCTCTCCTCACCCAAGTTCTGGGAGGGTCTGAGGTTCTTATCTCTTCAACTCAAGTGTTTCTGTTTCCTTCCCCCCCGTGAATTTACCTTCCCCCGTAGAACATCCAGAAGGTCAACCCCCACTCCCCCCCCCCCCCCCCCCCCCCCAACACCCCCAACCCCCCCCCCCCCCCCCCCCCCACCCCCCACACCCACCCCCATCTTTTTTTTTCCCCCCCCCCCCCACCGCCCCCCGACCCCCCCCCCCCACCCCCCCCCCCCCCCCCCCACCCCAGCACAAGTTTGGGATAAGACACCCCCCCGCGCACGCTGTTCGATCGATTCTTAACACCTTCCAACCAAGCGATCCCTTACTGTTTTTTTACTGTGTTCATTTTTTTGAAATTAGCTAGATTGAAGAGCTTGCGCTTACAGGTCCTTTTTTGACTCCGCCCGGTTCTCCGGCGGCTTTTTATTTTGATTTCCTTGTTTGCGGTTTTTTCCTTGGCGTCCTGAATCGGCTCCTTTGGTTCTCCCCCCCAAACCACCCGATTCATGGAGGTAACCGAACCTTTCGTTAAGTTGAGGTCACCGTGTCAGGTGACGCCCGGACCCCCGAGTCACTATTGCTGCAGTTGTAGAATCCCTTCCTTCCTCTCAGCAAGTACGTGACTGGTCAAACCCTGGAGAGGTACTGACCCCCTCTCTCTTCTGGGAGGGAATCCCGTTTCTTTTTGATTTTGCTTCAGTTATTGCTGGAGAGCCCCTCGCCCTCTCTCTTTGCTCTCCCATGATCCTCCCCCCTCTTGACACGGCCGATTGGCTTCTCCTTTTTCGCCGCTTTTAACCCACAAACTTTGTTTTCTCGTCAACCTCTGGATTTTTTTTTTTAGTGCGGGACGTTTTTAGAGCCCCCTCTTCTTCCCCTTGCTCGTTTTTGTGGTAGCCCCCGACTTGCTCACCGTACCCAACGTGCCCCTTTTTCCTCGACGAGTTTCTTGCATGCTCCTGTGTTACCTTAAGCACTTTGAGTCTTGCTCTTTGCCCTTTTTCCCTTCCCCCCCCATGCTTTTCCTTTGGAACCTGTTGCGAGTCTTGTTCCCCGTTTTTTCTCGCCGGCCCACCCTGATCCTTTGTTGACCATTGTTGAAATAAGTCCCTCACTTTTTGATCTCTCAGTCTCTCACTTTTTTTCGTATCCAGGATCCCAGATTTTGTCCTTCTTTTGCCTTCAAGTTGTATCCCACCTTTTCTCCGATCTTCGCTTGCCCTCTCCCCACCAGGCTACCCCTTAAGTTTGGACAGTACCCCCCCGTTGGAAAGAACTGCCTTCTCTTCAGGAGATGATTCTTTGGCTGTCCCATTTCTTTAGTTTCGACCTTCTGTCTTCCCCCTCCGTCCCGGCTCCCCCCCCCTGCAGACCCATTGACTTTTGCGTTTCTTCCCTGAGAAAAACGTCGGTCTCCGCTTTAAACCTCGGTCGTTGTCCTTGTCCTTGTTCCTTCCGGTTACTCGTTACCAAAACAAGGTCTTTATTTCGTTTTTGAACAACCCTTTCTTCCCTCGCGATCGAGTTACGAAGTTTTACGTGCCCCTGAACCGTTTTTTTTTTCACACGCCCCTTTAACTAGAAGTTCTTGCCCCCTCGAAGCCCCCTTGATTTCTCGCGGACCTGTGTTCCCCTTGCCTAACACCCAAATAACTGTTTCTGTCCCGTGTGGCGACTTGTAGCGCTCCGGCCTCGTCGACCCAGTAAGAACCAATTAGAGGAGACTTTTACTGCCGTCTTCCCCCCCGTGCCCCCTTTTTTCCGGTTATCGTGGCCGTCGTGAGCCCAGCTTCTCATGCCATCCCCCGGTCCCGGCCTTGGCCATCCAAGGTGCCTCGTGAAATGACCAGGGTGGTGACAACGTGACCTTGCCGTTCCCCTCATTTCATACTCCCCTCCGTTGTTTTTTTTTTTTTGAGTCTTCTCCTGACCCCGGCAACGCATTTACTTTTATGTCAAGAGTTTTCCCTGTTGTTCCCCCAGAGTTTCCCCTTCCCAGCTGTCACTTTTACAAGACCCATTTCCTGGCCTAACCCTGACGTTCACTTCCCACGTGCCCCGTTCACGGGTATTCCCCCCCGCCCCTCCCCCCCATCTTTCCTTTGAAACCGATTTGTCCTTTTCCCCTTTGCCACGAGTCTGGAGTGCATGTCCTTCCTGTCCCCCCCACACATCTGCATTTGATTGGTTAGCTGAACGTCCTCTCCAGGAACGGCCTCTTTGCCCCTAGCTAGTAATACTGCGATTGTCCCCCTTTCGCCCCAGATTGCCGTCTGTGTGTGCCCCCTTCTGATTTTTTTTTTTTTCATTGTTCGTCGATAGCCGGTTTCCTCCCTCAGTTTAGCATTCCCTTTTTCAGCGACCGTGTCCACTTGCCGTCCGGCCTCTTTCGGCCTCGATTCGCGGACGCCCCACGTTTCTCTTTGGCCTGACTCAAATGAGTTGGCGGTCGCCTTCTGCACTTTTGAGTGCAGCTTATACAAGCCTTTGTTTTTGTAGTCCCGCGTTTAACTTTTCGGCCCAGATAAGCTCCCCAGTCACGCGGTTCTTCTCGCTCGTTGATCCCTCCCATTGATGGGAGGCCCATTTTTTCCAGTGACGCATTAACGCGCAGATAAAGTTTTCTACACCATCGACCTCCTTCGATCAATCTTTTACGATCCTGACGATTTTCCCTGAGTTCTCCTCTGATTAAAAATTTATTTATGAGGTGTCCTCACTTTTTCCCTGAAGGATTTAATTTGGTCCCCCGTCGGATGCTCTAGGACAAAACGTCTCCCAAGTCGAAGTGTTTCAATTTTAAAGTCATCCGGGGCTCCTTACCCTTCCCAACTTGTAGTTCCTTGACTTTTCACCAGTTCTGTTTCCTGTTTTAGCAAACAGTTGTTAAGGTTATCTACCGAAACAGTCTCTTGTCCTCGACCCCACTCTCGAAGCCGTTTATTTTTCCTTTTCTCGTGATGCCTCCCCCCTTCGACTGGTGCCCGTCCCCAACCCCCCCCAGGGCGTGGTTCATCTTCCACCCAGCGCGGGTCCTCCTACCAAACCCCCCTGTCTTCCTCTCGTCGATCCCCCTCGGGTGCTTTTCGCTTGCTGATAGTGAATGCAGCTCTGGATCGTCCACCGCACTTTGGTCTCTTTTGCTTTTTTTGTTCGGCAGAGTTGCGTGTCCCCCTTGCCGGGTTTTCAGGTTCAGTTCACTGGAGCTCTCCGAACTCTCTCTTTTTGAGGTACTTTTCGTAGGTCCTTTCCGCCCTGAACACAGGTCTTTCCACACTAGCCCTCCCCCTCTCCCTGTTCTTTCTTTGAAGAGTCATCGCCGAGATTCTGGACCTTACGTTTTGCCGGCCACCCGTCTTTGAAACATTAGATGTCCGCCTTTCCTCTCGATTTTTCGTCCTTAAAAGTCTTTCCGTGAGTTTCAGCGCTCTCAATCCCTCCTTTCATTTTCGAGAAAACGCCCATTTATTTTTGATTCCCTCTTCGACTTTAGAGTTCCCCCCCTCTTGTTTAAGTGTCCCCTGTGGTTAGTATGAACTACTCCCCTTGGTGATGTCTATTAGTCCCATCTTTCTTGGCTTTAAGCCTTTCACTCTTTGTGTCTCCTTCCAGATCACTTCCCAACCATTAGTTGTTACTGGTCGACCTCTTTTTAGATCTCTCCCTCCGGAAGAACCCCCCTCTTTTTCATTCCTCCCCCCCAAATGAATTCCTTCTTCCATACCGAATGTCTTCCCTCTTGTTGCTAAGGAAGCTCCGCTCAAGCTCTTAGTTTGTGGTGATTCTTTTTTTAGAAATGACCTTTTTCACTTATAAGGTCCGAGGGATCTTTTTCCGTTCCTCGTTCCAGGACTTTTTCCCACCCCCCTTGTGAATCTAGACTTCATCTTTCTTTTAGAAAGGTCTTCTTTTCCTCTCACATATTACCCCAAATTAACCGACGAGACCTGTATTCGGAGATATTCGCATTCCTTGCCGCCACCTGACGCCTTTCTCATGTTTAGCCTCTCCACTTTTTTTTTTTATATCTCCCCTTTCTGAAGAATGTTCCACAAGAACGACAGTTTTGAATTTTAACTTCCCGAGAGGTTGATCGGGCGCCCGGGCTCTCCTTTTTTTTTTCCGTGGGTGACCTGTCCCCAGCGCTGGTGTTGTACGTTAGTCGCCACTGTCAATCTTTCTTTTTCTTCTGCTCTCCTGACAGGACCTGCGCCGCAGAAAGATTCCTCCAGTTCGGGCTACCCTGCTTTGACCTCGTCGTGCAATTTTCCTTTTTACTTCTTTTAGTCTCTTGATGAGAGACCGTTACCCCTTTTTCCGCCCAGACCGTTCTCCCGTATCGAAAAAACTTTGTTCACCCGAAGGTCCCTCCTTTTTTCGTCTCTTTCTTCTTTCCAAATATTTGCTTTTTGCGAACTTTTTGCATTTGACCCCTGTCAGTGATAAACCCATTTTTCCCTCCAGCGAAAAGTTTTTTTCTTTGTTTTTTTTTGTGTTAACCTGAGAATTCGATAGACAATCCCCCCCCGAGAACAATGTGACCGGCGCGTGTTTTGAGTCCCAGAAAGTAATGAATGCCCCTTTTATTGATTTTTCTTCTTCCTTTACTGACTTACTTCTCGGACCCCTCTCCCCATAGTGCGTTACACTCCCTTCAAGTAGTACAATGGCACCCTCCCCTATTCCCTCCCGGATATTTCATTGAGGTTCTTTTCATTTTTTTCCCTTCACGTCTTCTCTTCCTCCCACCCCCAGTAAATGGACCCCCGCCTTTACTTGGATTGACGCGTCACGGGTCCGAGTTTAACTTCTTGAAACTTCATCCCCTACGCAGACACCCTTACTCTTTTTTTCTCCCCCCCCATCTCCAGTGCTCCACCCTCCTTAGGCGAGCTTCAACCCCCCACGCAGGAGGAGGCGTCTTGCGCAGTCGCCATCACCCTGAAGTGTGAAGTGGATCTGTTCCGCTATTTTGGAGCTCCTTTTCTTCTTTGAGTCGAGACTTATATTCGGCCTCCCCGTAATTCGCGACCGGACCCCACCTTTTTTGTTTCTCCACGTCGCCGGGTGTCCTTTTTTCTAAAGAAGTTCACGGCTTCCCCCCTTTTTAGCACTCCGCCCTCTCCTTTTCGTCTTCTGCAGATGTTCTTTGATCGTCGCCCACGAACCGGTTTTACCCCTCCCCCAAGGTTTCCCTCTCCCCTCTTTTTCAGTGATTTTTTCCCCTGATATACTTGCTTACTTGGTTCATCTCGGGCAGTTCGTGCCGCTTTGAGCCTCTTCGAACCTGTTTCCTTTTCCGACGCTCTAGATTTGCTCTTTTCTTTTTTTTTCCCCGTTTCTTTTCGCAAGGGTTCCTCTTTCAGACTGAATGAGCCTGGTTTGCCGCTCTGTCACATGGTTTCTCCCTCCTGTCTCTTCTATGTGAGGGCTCGAGTGGATTTTATTGGACCCACAGGTTCCAGTTGGCAGGCTATAGGTGACGATTTTTTTTCCCTCTTCTCTGATTTCTTTTTCCCCCTAATAGTTTTGGACTTTTGTCCAGTTAATAGCCTCCCTTTGCACCAGAGGGCGACCGATGTTTTTCAAGAAGGAGACTTCTCGGCGCCCCTCCCCCGTCCCGCAGCGACACCTACCCCCTCCTTTCTCTTATTTGATGACCTCCCCCCTTTTCTCCCTTTGGATTGGGATCCCTTCAGAAGAAAAACCTCTTTTTCTCCCTCTTTTTTTGAGTGAGATTGTTTGCATCCCGTTTGGAAGCCTCCCCCCTGGCTCCCCCCTGGGGGCGCATCAAAAGCGATGTCGTTTCCTTTTTTTCTTTACCCAGTCTTTCTCTCCCTTCCTTAGAGTGCCTTCTTTTTTCAATCTTCCCCTCCCTTTTTTGCTTGGGGTACCTTGGCCTGTCAAAAGCGACGGGATGCCCTTGGGTCGGTGTCCGCGATTTTTCCCCCCCTCCCTTTTCCCCAGAAACTATTTCCTTTCCCCCCCCTTAAATGGTACGTTGACCCTCAAGCAAACGGCGGCTTTCGCTCTCGGCTCTCCTTGTCTTGGAGTGGTGTCTTTTCTTTTTCAAAGGCTTTTCGCCGCCACCGGTTTTTTTTTCTAACACGGAAAACGCGTCTTCCCCCTTCGGGCCAAGTGATGCGTTTCTCAGCTTGCCCCCCCTTCTGCCCCAGAACTCGATAGGCCCCCCTCCCCCCCCCCCCCCTTCCTACTACTACACTTTCTATATAGATGAACTTGAGGGCTTTTGCTCCCCCCCCGTGGCAGGTCTACCCTCACGACCAACCGCTGGCTGGGGCCCTCCCCCCTTGACGGCGGATTTTTCTTTTCCCTTTCCCACAGGACACGCTGCTTCTCCTTATTTTCTTCGACACAGAAGTGAGTACTTGTGGACTTTTCTGTCTCGATCCTCGCCGTCAAGGACGCCGCCCTGAGGTCCTAAAACCCTCTTCAGCTGCACTTCTAAAGTAATCGGTGCCTGGGAGCTCCCGGAGCATAGCGTCTTTCGGCGTGGCCACTTTCCACTCTTTTGGTTAAGTCTGATTTCTTTTTTCCCCATGGGAGTCTCTTTTTTTAGTTCTGATTTGCACGGTCGTCCTGGCGTTCCACCTGTAATTCTGGTCGGGTCCGTTATTCAAGCCGGACACTACGTCATTAACAGCCGTGTCCTGCTGGGTTTTTTTTCGACGGATGGTGCTTTTTTCTTTACGTGCTTTTCTCACACCTCTTTGGATACCCTCTTCATGAGGACGGCCGGCAAGCCAATTACCCTCTTGCATTTTCTTTTTTTCCTTTTTTTCATGTTGGGTTTTTCCATTGCGCGCGGGTTTTTCCGTTTGTTGTAACGGCTCTGTTTCTACCCAACTCAACAGTCGCTGTGGTTTTCCCCCCTGGTGTATCCCCGGTCCTTTTTCGTTGACAAAGGCTCTCCCCCTGTTTGGGAAGATTAATTGCCGACCCCGTCCCAGTATACACCCTCTTTGCACTGTTCCACATGGGTGGTGGTTTTTTTTCTGGTGTCGATTTCTTGTCCTGTTTCATCGATCGGTTTTCAGTAGCTCCTTTTACCCCGGTCCCTTTTCCTTTTTTGTGTGCGCGCGTTTTTCAAGACGCGCCCTCCTCGTTGCTGTTTTTTCGTCGATGTTATCGATCTCATCCTTTGCGCGCACAGTAACCTTGTTTTTCACATTGGCGTACCTTCTTTTGGGTCTTCCCCAATAACCCTTCCCCAAATGCGTTCCCGCCCCTAATCCACCGCTTCTGTTGGGCCGCTTTGCTGACTTCCTGCACTTTCCCTGGTCTTTGCCTCCCCCCCCCTCTTTTGTTTTTTCCCCTTTCCCCCGACAGGTTTGTGAGCGACCCATCTCCGAAAATAACGGGCTTTTCCTTTTTTTTTTTTTTTTCGTGCCACTTGCTTTCGACTGGCGACTCTTACCCCCCCCCTTGACGGATTTTTCTTGTGCCAGCGTGCATGTTCCCTTTCTCGCTAGTTTAAACATGATCCCTTTCGGGTTCCCTAACCGTTTCTCCTTTTCCTGTTTCCCAGGCGATCCCCCTCCACCAATCTCTGTTGCCTGGTTTTTTCTTTTTTTCGGTGTTTTTTCCTTTTTTCACCCCGTATCCCATGTTCGTTGTGCTCCTCTTTCTGGTCTCGATACAGCGGGTTCTTGGTGTGTTTTTTTGTGTTCTCGCTTTCTTCGATTTTTTCCCCCCCCCTTACAGTGCTGGCGTTCTTTTGCTGCGACCCAACGACGGACCGTTCGCTGGATGAACCTCAAGACTTCCCGAATAAACTCCCCCCCCCCCCCCCCCAACCTTTTCGGAGTTTTTTTTTACGGCACACAACTCCCCAGCGCCTCCCAACAGTTTTGGACCTCCTAGCCCCCCAGGCCAACTCGGAAGACGACTTTCTTCAAAAAACTGTGATCGGTGTTCAACGTCGCTGTCCCGTTTTTCACTTTCTCCTTTTTTGAATTTGCCGATCCCCTTTTCTCTTCCATTTTGGCGCTCCCATTGATTCACGGCGGTTTGATTTATCTTTTTTTTATCTAGAACGTGCAGTCCGATTCTGGCATTGGTAGTTATCCCCCGCCGGCGGATTGTTGGAGTTTGAAGGCCCTCGTTTTTTTCTCACCCTTCTTACTTTTCTTCCTTCGGTGTCAATCTCTCGTTAAAGGCAACCACGGTCGGTCCCGACAATTTTCTTCAGCGCCCTCATATTGGAATCTCCCCCCCCCTTCACTGTGGCCTTTTTTCCTTTTCCCTAACATGTCACGGCAAAGAGAGTTCCTCCTTTTTTTTTTTTCCGATCGTGCCTCCCTCCCCTGCAGATGGTGTTCCTCACCCAAAGTCTTAGCTTCACCTCCTCTATCTTTCCGGGCAGATTAGACGAAATTTCCCCTGACTTTTAAAGGAGGAGAGGTCGTAGAAAAAATAAGGAGAGAGACAAAGCAGTTGGAGAAAGAGATAACAGGAAGGTGTTTTTTGTTTCGTTTAATTGTTTTTTTTTTTTTTTTTTTTTTATTTTTTTTTTTTTTTTTTTTTTTTTTTTTTTTTTTTTTTTTTTTTTTTTTTTTTTTTTTTTTTTTTTTTTTTTTTTTTTTTTTTTTTTTTTTTGCACAAATCTGATGGTATGCAAGTGCCATCCCTCCCAGGGAATAGTTTCGAAATTCTTCGGGTTTGTTTTTGTGTGTGTTTGTTTGTGGTTTTTTTGTTTGGAATTTCCCCTCTTTCTGTCACAATTTGGATACGTCTTACTTTCCTTTCCTAAACCTAATAACTTTTTTCCGGTCATCTAGTATCAGTTCTTTTTCCTTCATCTCAGTCTTTTGTCTTCTCTTAGGGATTTTTCCCCCTTCTTTTGTGTAACTGATCGCTCTTTGATCCTTCCCACTTCCAATCAGTGTATGCAATCCCCGCCCCTTTCCGAAGGACGGCGGCGCTGATCTGGGGCCTGCCCGTCGATGTTTTTTCGCTGTCGGTTCCCAATTCCCTTCCTGTGCTCGTCTCTACCCTTGATGAGCTTCCGAGAAACCTGTCTTCTAGATTTTCCCTGAGTTTGAAGTCTGGCGGGTTCCTTCCGGTTCGTTTAAAACCCACTTTGGTTATCCCTTGTCACCGGCGATGGTTAGTCGCCTGCAGCAGACAGCGAACCTTTCTTTCCCGGTAACTTTTTTTTGTTCCCCCCCCCCGCAGTGATGAATCCTCGCTTCCCTGCTTCGCTTTTTAGAGTGAGCGCTTTCACCCCCACCCAACCGGTTCCCCTTTTGTTTTTCCGCCAGTACGGCTAGATCGACTGGAAATTTTTCCTTTGTCCAAACTCTTTCGGCTCTTGCGGCATTCTTTGCCGGCCTTCTTGACTCAGGATCTTTCCGTTTTATCCTTCTCTTTTGGAGACCCCTGGCACTTCCGTTTTAACTAGGCCGCCTCAAAGGCTTCTCCCAACCGTTTTGCGGTCATTCTTTTCTTTTAATTTTTTTGTTCGTGATAGAGTGTGTCATTTCCCCTGGATTGCTTCCCCACGCAGTTTTTCCTCGTTTCCTGCCGTTGTGCCATTGAGAAGAAGGTATTCGGATCAACTGTTTTCACGTAAATGACAAAACTGTCCGGCCAACTTATTTTTCCCCCCGCAGATCCCTCAAGACAGTCTTTTTTGTCCTTAAGTGATAGTTGTTTTGGGCTCGGATCGTGGTAGACGTATATAGTTCCAATTCCCCTTTGTGCCAGGTATGAATTGTCGTTTTCGGCTTGTCGATACCTATCTGGGAAGATTTTCGGTTCCATTTTCTCTCTTTTTTTACCAGGGCTCTTCCGTTTTGTTTCTCGGGGTGGCCCCTCCCCTCGTCCGGCGCGGCCTCTACTCCGGTCGGAGCTACCTTGTAGCATTTTGTCGAGGTGGCCATGTGCCCGCCGCAACTTCTACTCTTTTTTTAT
>Ga0179591_1321262_pt1 | contig 10163 bp, 14 predicted proteins | sample CZOMad2_1_08_16f_FD_182891 | JGI IMG/M metagenome (GOLD analysis project Ga0179591, IMG submission 182891) | Vadose zone soil fungal communities from Angelo Coast Range Reserve, California, USA - CZOMad2_1_08_16fungal (PacBio error correction) | ecosystem: Environmental > Terrestrial > Soil >... | reverse complement strand
TTCCATCCCCCCCCGGCCTTTTCCTGAGAACAACCCTCCAGCGCTTTCTTTCCAATATTTTGGGTTTCTTTTTTTCCAGTTTTCGCAGTAATGTCGCTCTGGCACCTCTTCCCCTTTCCTATGGTTTCCCCGTTCGTCACTACAAAGCCATTTCTAATGTCCTCTGATGTTACGGTGGATTCACCGTTTGTCCCCAATGCGCTATTCGTAAATTCCTTGTCAATCCTTTTTCCTGCTCGAATTATCCCCTGGTAGACATAGTCTTTTCATCAACCACCTGGGCCATCAACCTGTGTATTCCGTTCGTCCGGAGCGCAATTCCCCCCTCTATCGGGCCGCTGTAGGGTCGATGCTGTCTTCCTTGAAACCATCTAACGCTACGTTCGGACTCGTTCTGGCATTAACAAGGAGAGAGATTTTCTTTTTTTCTTCCCTTTCTCCGAGCCCCATCGGGGTTTTTCCCCCGGTTGTTCCCGTAGGCGGTTTTCGTAGAGCCCCAATTCTTCCTTCTTTATGGACTATGAGGGGCAATTTCCTTAGTCATGCCCCACCCCAAGACTGGGTTCTTTTCCCCTCGTCTTGCCCCCCCGGCCGGGCCTTCTGTGATTTCACAGTGCAATGTCTGAGCAGGATCGACCAAACAAACCAACCTCTTCTTGCTTGGTCGGCCGTCCCTCTTTTGGTTGTTTCCCCATCCGTCCTTTTTATATTTCATCCAACCAACACTTTTTCTGGCCCAGCGAGCTGATTTTTGAATATTTGCTTTTTTTTCTTGATAGTGGAGCCTAGTTTTTTCTCCTTTTCCGTCTAAACCCAGTCTGATCTTTTTTTTTTTCCCAATCTTTCTCATTCCCGCCTCGGAATCCTGGAGTTCTCTTCCCTTCATCCCGGTATTTATTCCTGCGTTGTGTATCCAACTGCAAGTGAAGGTCCAGATTTTAGTACAAGGATGGTACCCCCTCCCTGTTTCCGGTCCTCGTGCCGAACGCTTTTTCCTCTCCCTTTTTTCCTCCCTCCGTTCGGACCCTCGGTTCGCCGTTTCCCTTCAACTGGGGCCCCTCTCTTTACCCCTTGCCCCGCTTCTCGAGTCCCTATTCCTTCGCCCGGAAGCCAGTTTAAAAAGGTCCCCCCCCCTTTTGCATTTTTTTTGTTCCCCCTCTTTTCGGTTTCACGAAGTCGTCCACCGTTTCTTTCCGCTCTATCCTCCAACCCCTCTCCCATTCCTTTCTCCTTTTCCCTGCACGTCTTGTCCTTTTTTTCGAAAGACAGCTAAAGTAACCGTGATCCCCCCCGATTTCTTGACCACATTTGCCCGTTCCTTCCCCCTTTTTTCCTCGTTCGTGCTCTTCCCCTTCGATGTAAATTCCACAACCCTATTTTCCAACCTTTTCCTGCCATTGTCGCTCTCCCAGTCAGGGTAAGAGTGCGGCTCGACCTTCTTGCTACCCCCCCCTTTTCCCCCCTGCCCCCTCTTCCTCCGCCCTCAATCTTTTGCTTTCCCCCCAACTCGAACCCCCCGACGTGAGCTGCTTATTTTCGCACCCTCCCACGGTATTGAGGAAAAACCACCGGCTTTTCTCCCCACCCCCTACGGGCACACATCCGGCCCTTATTCTTTTCCCCTTCCTTTCTTTATCATTTTGGTTTGCGACTGGCTCTGAGCTTCACTCACGTGCCTCCCTACACTCGTGCCAGTCATGAACGGCAATTTTTTTCCCTATATTTATTCTATTTTCTTTGCTCCCCCTTCCCCCCTCCTAAATTTTATAAGGTTGCATTCAATATTCGCTCGGTCTGTTTCCCCCGTCTTTCTCCCCTTTCTTTTTTATCCTGGTATGTTCCACAAAGAGCCTCGGCACTGTCTCGATGTGCATATCGTTTCATATCCAAATCTCTTTCTTATGAAGAACCATTCTTTCCAACAATTAAGCGAAGCCCCAACTCAACTGCAACTAATCTTCCTTACCGAATTCGTTTTCTCCTGACGGTGCTGTTCTACGCTGACCCCCCCCCCCCCGCGACAGCTGGCTCGAGTCCAGTTCCCGTGATGAAAGGATATGCGGAATAATTTCCCCGAATCGCGGGCTCACGACATTGAACCCCCCCCTCATTTCCCCCCACAAGTTCATGGGTTCGCTGCTCGTTTCTTTTTTTCCATTGGTCTTCCCGGGCCTTTTTCTCCGCTTTGCCTCTGACGAATTGAGCACATCCAGCTACCACGTTTTTAAAGCACTCAGGTCACACGGCCAAAGCTAGTTCCTGCCCTATTTCCGACCTTCATCTCTCTCTTTTCTCTCTCCCTTTTTGTTTTATTTTTTTTCTAGCTCTTTGCTGCTCGCCCCCCCCTTCGCTTGCTCTGTACGTTCCTGAAGTACTTAGTGTGTTAACGCGCTTCCTGGAATCCCCCCGGTACACTGAAAGTTTCCTAACCCTCCCCCTTCATCTTTTTTTCCTTTTTCCACGAAATCTCCTCTTCCATGACCTTGGGCCCTGGGTTTCCTTTTCCTGGCCGCCGATTTCTTTCCTTATCCTAAAATCGTTTCCTTGCGTGAGGTTCAATGCTCAGGAGCCATCTGTTCACGGTCTCTTCCCTTCCCGCCCCGCATGGTATTCCTGACTTTCTTCTTCCTCCTTTTCTTTTCCAGTTTCTCTCTCTGCTTTTAAGAATTTTTCCTCCCCTGGGTGACCCTTCTCGAGCTCTCTTCGTCGACGTGCTCGTTTGAAAAGATAGTGAGTCATTCCCCTTCCTTTCCTGACCAAACATGCGACCCCGCCCGTTCTCTCGACCCCATTACGTAGACCCCTCCTCTTGCTTGAGAACCTGCGCAAACTGTCCCGATTCTTCTTTTCCCCTCGATCATCATGAAGCGTCCGACTCCTTTCCTTTTTTTTTTCCCCCTCTTTCGTCCCTTCACGTTCTTTTAAGCGCGATAACAGTCCTCATCCCCCCCCCCCCTTTCGCCTCCGAGAGATTTAAGAGGAACCGTTGAAGTCAGAAAGTCGACCCCCCCTCCCCTCCGAATAGCTTCTTTTTTAGCCTGGTCTTTTTTTCTAACAATCCTCTTTAATCCGGTCTGTTTCTCTTTTGTGTAAATTCTTTTCTTGCGTAGAGTACTGGGTTTTCTCCCTTTTAACGTAAGTGCACTGCTTAACAATGTCACCCTTTTTCGAGTTACATCTTGTCCCCCCCTGTGGTCATTTTCTCTTGATTAGCCTTCCGAGTTAATTTGATTTGTGCACATGTTTCCTCGTGTATGATTTTTTTCTTTTTCCCTGTCGGCCCGTGTCTTTTTTTTTCCCTCCCAAGACAATCCGTGCGTGAAAAGTTCTTCCTACTTCTGGACTTTTATGGTAGTTAGCCCGGACCCCTGAGCCCCCCCTTTGACCTTGAAAGCTTTTTTTTACCACATTTGCACATTTTTATTTTTTTTTTTTCTTTATGTCACCCCCCCCTTTGCTTTTATTGTTCCTCTTTTTTCTCCCTAGCTTCCTTTTTGTGGCTAATAACCGACCACAATTTACCATCGATCTTTCCTCCCTGATGAGCCCCTTCCCACGCGTCGGGCCCCCCTTTTTCCCTCCAGCGTTTACAGCATGTTGTAAATCTCTGGAAAAATCCCCTACCTTTTTTCCCCTGCTTTTTATCACCGCTGATTCAACTAACGGATTGATTAAGACCCCCTCTTCCATACCGTCACCTATCACTTTCTTGCCCGCCCCCTCAATCCTGAGACCTTTTCCGACGTCCGACCCCACAGCGCGTATCATGAATGGCGAAGTCCAATCGAGACCTCTCCACATGAATATTCAAACTTTTTTCACTCTGGCCAGACCCTTTGTATGGTGAACTCCCATTCCTTCTTTCCCCCAACACGCCATTTCCTGTTGCTTTGCGACACAATCCACGCCGGGTATCTTTTTTCCGTTGAACGTGCTCAGCCATTGCGCAGTGTTTACCCCCCCCCCTAAGAGCCGGTTTCACTTGTGAAACAAGCCCCAGTCGTTTGGCTTTTTCGCGATTGCCCCCTCTTTTCCTTCGCTTCTGGAGGTCATGTGGATTTCTAGCCCCCCCCTCAAAGCCTTAACCCAAACGTGTCCTCAAATAATTACAGTATCTCGCCCTCTTTCAGGACACTAGTCAGCGAAATGTTTAAACCTTTGAACTTTTTCCCTCTGATTTCACGCCTTGTCCCTCCCCTCGACCCTCCAGATCCGTTCAATCGCTCCGTTCCCCCCGATAAAATTTTTATTACGGCTTATTTTTTGAGTCTCCCTCTTGCTGAACGCGAAATTTTTTCGCTCCCCTCATTGGACCCCCCTGATCATTGCCGATATCGTCCGTGGTCCCCCCTTTTTTCCCTCGCCACCGACTTTGAATTATCCCCAAAGCATAGAAAGGACTCTTTTTGTTTTTGATTATCATTGTAAAATAACCTGGCCATTCTTGCCCCTCACCATTACGGCGAACCCTGAAAACCATCCCCTCCTGCCGAAGTTCCTTCAGAGCCCAAGGTTTTCTTTTACTCCAGTTCCCCCCCTTTCCTTTTAATGACCCCTTTGCGGTTGGCCCCTCTTGCTGTCCTCTCTTGGGATGGTCAAGGGTGGTCTGAACTCTGGCACGTTGCTGGTTGATCGATAACTAGTTGTTTTCTTTCCACTCCCCAGGTCACTCTTCGTGCCCCTTGACTTCTGCCTTCGATTATGTTTCCTTCTTTCTGAACATCGACTTGCTTCCGCTTTTACCCCCAAAGAATCTTCGCTTGTTCCCCTCGTCTCCCTCCTAACATTCACTCCAGGTCATGGAAATTCCCCCCGGTCACTCTCTTCTTGATTTCCAGAGATTGGGTATGAGGATTCCGGTCGAGTTTTATGTTGCTTTTTTTTCCCTTTTTCCCTTTTCCCCCTACTACTCCCTGGTGTTTTCTGATAGACAGACCCCCGACAACTTCTCGGTCTCCCCCTCAATCACCAGCCGCCCTTCGTGTCCCTAAGCATCGTTGTGACGCTGCCCATACCCCCCCCCATGACAAGTCAGTAATTTTTTAACTCTCGAGACGTCTTTTGTCCCCCCAAAAGTCCCGTCGCGAATTTCTTTGATCTAGGGCTTAATGACCCCGAGCGTTCACGCGCCTTCCAGGTTCCCCCGCAGGCGCTCTATGGCTTTGTATTTTCACCCAGCGTCCTCGAAGCTTTCCCAACCAATCCCACTCTTGCAGCACAAACGGGCTACACACCCGATTCCATCCCTCGCTCCCCAGCTACTCTTCCTTAACCCGCTCCCCTTTGAGAAACCCCAGTTTCCATGCATTTTTACTTCTTCCATTCTCTGGGGATTTTCATTATTCTCCCTTTTAAATGGTGTCGGTTCCGAGCACCTATTTGCCCTTTTCTCCCCCCCTCTGTGAAGAGTAGATCGCATTGTCGCTTTTGGTCGCTCACCGTCCCCCCTCTTTTCCCCTCTTTTTTAACCCAGTTTGGTCCCCCCCTCCGGCTTTATCGTTCCCAGGCTCTTGTCATCGTTGCGCTGAACCGCCCTGGTAAGCAAATACGCTAACGCGCGCGGACCAATTTCCCAGGTCATAATCCGATGGTTCTCGGGCCCTCCTTCGCTCCTTAGCGCCACAATTATCCTTTCCCTATCATCTAGGGATTTTTCAGGTTCCGATGAGTCCTTTTCCTTTAACTTCCTCTTCCAGTTCCTTTTCCATTTCGCTTCATCGGATTTCCCTTTCCAAGTCTCGAGTTAAAGGAAATTCTCCTTCTCTCGAACTCGATGCTTTCCCGTGTCTTCCTGGCTTTTCGGAGAAGCCCATTTCCTTCCTCTCCTGACGGACGATTTTTTCGAAATTCGAATCTTCCCCCAAAAAAGAATTTGGTTCCCAAGCCCCTCCTTTTTCCAACCCCGGCAGGATATTATTCTCTCTTCCCCTGACGACCTGGTGAGCCGTCGGAAAAGTGAACAAAAAAACCCCCACCTCTCTTGCTTGATTAGATCCTTCAATCTTCTGTTTACCCCCCCCCGTGCCTTTATCTTCACCCTCACAATTTCTTTCTCCGTTTTTCAACGCTGATCTTTTTTCATAGTTCTGTTGATGTCTCGATTTTTTCCCTCTCCCCTCAGGACTTGAGGAGCCTGTTAGTCTGTCAAATAGATTGCCTTTTTTTTCTTTCAAATCATGTCCGGCAGATGCCAATCCCCTTCTTTCGTCTTCTTTTACCAGCTTGATTTTCTCGTTCCCGGTTTTCTCCACCCCATGCAAGATTCCTCTCTCTTTTAATGTGATACCCATCTACTTCTGTTACCCTTTCAGTGTCCCTCCAAATTTGTGTAGACTAAATGTTGTCTGCGCATCCCCAGTCATTCTTTCTTTTTAAAGGACTTGGGGCGATTACCCCTCTTCTCTCGCACTCTTCATTCGCAGTTCAGCGGTTGCCACTCCCCCCCAACCTCCAATTGGCAATTGTTTTTTTTTTTTTCCAGCTTTTTTCCCCCCCCCAGGGGACCCTTCGCACGCATATTTTGATCCCCTTCCACCCCCATAAACCAGTAGTCTCTTCTCCCCTTCTTTCTTCTTTCGCCCCAATCCCCTCTCTCCACCCCACTAAAATTCTCCCCCCTGATTAGTACCCCCTTTTAAAAGTACTTGATCTTCCCACTTCTCCATCTACACTTTCCCCTTCTTCCTCCCTATTTCCGTCTCCGTGTGACATAAGCCGTGCGGCTTTTTTAAGTCGGTCCCCTTTCAAACCCGGTCTTCGGCCTCCCTCCTCTTTTTGCTCAATCGAACCCGCTTCTGTTTTGTTTGTCCTCTTATTTCGCAAACGCGCCTTTCTTGAGCCGAACTAAACCCTACGGCTGATTTTGATTGGCCCTTCACCCCCTCCTCAGTGGAAACCCCCGTCCATCTCTTTTTGAGTCTCATGTGGTCAATCTGTTTCCCTTTCTCCTTCGTTTCCAGAACTTTCCTCCACATCGTTTCCTGAATCCCCTCGTCCGGTTGATTCTTTCAAGGCGATGGGTATCTCCCTGCGACTCTCTCCCTGAGTAATTAACGTTCACCCTTAGTCCTTCTTGTTTAGATCTGTTCGTTTTTTGTGCGCCCCATTGTCTTTTTTTCCCCCCCCTCTATGCCGCGGACTGACGCGCCCTCCTATTCGTTCCGAGCCATCACGTCCTCTTCTTTCTCTCGCTGATTCAATCGATGGTTCTTTGCGAACCCCCCTCCTCCTATCAATTGCTCTTTGATGACTTTTTTCCCCCTCCTTCTTCCTTGTCTTGCCCGATTCTTCTGTCTTCCCCTTTACGCTGACACGGGTCTATGCCCAAGATCTCTCTTTCGCGCCCTTCGACCCAAGATACAACTTATTGCTTCATCAGCCGACCTCGCAGGTCTCCACCCGCTTTTTCCCCCCCTTTCATTTTTTAGCCCGTGCTCGTTCGTTACACGGGAGATTTCTTTGACGGTTTCGCTGCTTTTTTCTGTTCCCGCCTTGTCCTCAACTAAGACTACTCCTCTTTGAGTTACCGAGTGAACTCCTTTTCCCCCTCCCCCTTCCTGACGTGGCGCTTGCGAATGCATCTCTTCTTCTTTTTCTCTACCCTTTTTTTTGTTTCTCAGATATCAGTGTGCCATCTCCCCGTGCTTATCTTTTCCTTTTTTCCTCCGTACCGTCTTTGCCGTTACCCGCGGTTCTTTCTTTATGTTGTCGAATCTTGTATTTCGGCGCCACTTGAAGACTCTTCCCTTTAAACCCCGCTGAGCTCCCCCCGCCCCTTTTGTCCCCTTCTTTTTTGTGACTTGATTTTCTTTGCCGCTAAGGTAAATCACCGCGTGATGTTAGTACTTGAGAGTACAGTCTACTTAGTCAGCAACAGTCTTCCCCAGTTAATCTGAATTCGGTTCATCTTTCAGTTCTCTTTTCCCCCTCTCTTTTTTTTTCTTAACTCCTTTCTCATGCGGCGCCCCTCCTGAGCTCTAGCTCTTGCCGTGGCGTGAAACGATATGCCTTTCGCGAAGATCCTGCTAATCTTTGTGCAGTAACATTTCTCCCGTTCCCGCTCGTGAAAAATCCTGGCGAATTTTTTTCCGTCAACCTTCTCCACCTTTTGCGTTAGCGAGTATCTCCCTAGAAATCGTCTATTACTGAATTCCCATGACCCTCGTCAGAGTTCCCTTTTCCTTTCAACAATCGTCGCACAGTCGCTCCCCCATGCTGACACTCACTCTATGAGATAATTTCCCGTTGACATGCCCAGTCATTTTTGTAGGAGACAATACCCATACCGCCAGCTTTCTTCGGCCCTCCTCCTCGTTCGAACCAGACCTCCTCTCTTGTTAGTCGTTTTTCGGAACTATTCCCCGTTCTTCCCAGCTCCTGAGTCATTTTTAGCTTTTCCGACCGTACCCCGCCGTTCATTGAAGGTAGATCAGACCATCCGGTACCAACCGTTTTTCCCCCCCCCCTTTTTCTGCCTTTGACAGCGCCTTTTCTTTAAGAGCACTCCGCGAAAGGTGTATGTCCGTTTGCAACATGTTTGGCTGACGGTTTGCTTCTTTGATTTTTGCTATGTTGAGCCTTATTGGCGAACACTCCCCTCCTTTTTTGCCCCTTGCTCCATTCGGGAGCTTTTTTGATCAAGGCTCCCTCAAGTCCGTGCAGACCAAGACCTTCCAACTCAAATCATTTAAAAATCTTTTTCTTTTGTTTCCCCCCCCTGCTGCCTTGTCCCTCTGAAATTTCGCTCTAGTGTTTTTTCCTCGCCTTACAGTTAAACTGCTATAACGCTCACGTATAAGAAGTTATGAGTTCTTGACCATCCTGAAACCATTCCTTTCGTTTTTTCCATAGTGGTTGACCCCCGCTTTTCCCGCTGTTTCCAATCCCCGATATGCCCCACTATCATTCACGGGCATTTTTTTATAACGACCGCGAGAATCCCGCCTTTCCCATTTTTTCCCCCCAAGGATCCCGCAGGAGCCTTCTCCTTATTTTTCCGAGACGAAATCACAGTCCCTGCCTTTAATGCCGCTCTTCAAAGCGAGTATCCGTCTTGTCCCACTTACAACGAGCTCCCTCCCCTCTTCCCCCTCTAAGCTCCCACTTCGTCCCCCTCATTTTTTTTTTTGATCAAAGTCCAATGGAGGTCACACCTCCCAATCTTTCTTACGAAATTCCATCCAGTCGTTTAGCCCAAGCTCTCCTGCACCCGGCACTTGGGTGCACCCATCATTCCTTCCCAGTTTTGGCAAATGCGCTCCCCCATGACCTGGTCGTTTTGTCCTTTTCGCTATTTAGACCATAGTTTAAGCTGCCTTTCCTGCTCTCACCACCTCCTTCCGCCCCGGACCCACCCTCGATGTTCGATAAACAAGGTGCATCCCTCTCCTTTTCCTTCCTCTTTACGCAGAAGTTGGCGGAATTCGCGATTGTTTTCACCCTCCTTCCCTCCCTCCCCCGACACTTCCCTATATCGTGTTAAATTGCCTCCTCCCCGGCCGCCCCCGATTACCTTTTCCTTTTATGACGGCCCTTTTTTTCAGGAGTTTTGCTGATCGAGTGGGTTCAGAAAATCACTTCTGTCAAAGACCTTTCTTTTTTTCCTCTCGCCCTTTGCCCGTGGGACCCCCGGTTGTCACCCTCGCCCCCCGGACGGTGGACTCTTACCTTCAAAATCCTAAGGCCCATGCTTTTTTTTCTACCTTCCAAATAGTTCCAACGCCTCTTTGCTCTCCTTTTTCCCATTTCCTGCGAATCATGAGCCCAACCACCCCTCATGCTAATTGTACCAATTTCCCGAGCAGTCGATTCAACCCTTAACTGTGGGTACTTCTCCCCCTTTTTTCCTCTTGCCTTCCTTCGGGATTCCTTCCGTGTTGTTGCTCCTCCTTTTCTTGCAATCTGTTTGGCTTGGTTTCCGACGCCGTCTGAGGCCAAATCCAGCTGAATCTCTTCCTTGACCCTTTGTAATTTCGGTTCCTCTGAGTTGAAGTAGGATGAAAAGAATCCATAGCTCTTCCGTTTTTGAACAATTTTCTCCTGCCCTCTCTTTTCAACGAGTAGACTCATACTTCCCCCCAGTGAGCATGGTCAGCCCTTCAGATTTGCTCCCGCGCCCAGGGTGTTTCTTTCTAGCGCCCTCCCGGAATCGAAATGTTGCAGTT
>Ga0179591_1367309_pt1 | contig 10165 bp, 15 predicted proteins | sample CZOMad2_1_08_16f_FD_182891 | JGI IMG/M metagenome (GOLD analysis project Ga0179591, IMG submission 182891) | Vadose zone soil fungal communities from Angelo Coast Range Reserve, California, USA - CZOMad2_1_08_16fungal (PacBio error correction) | ecosystem: Environmental > Terrestrial > Soil >... | reverse complement strand
TTTTCTTGACTATTTTTTTTTTTTGGCCTTTTGGGGGTGAGATAGTACTCCCGGGACATTCCCTTTCAACCCTTTTATGCAAGTTTACCCCCCCGTTTTTTATTTTTTTTTTTTTTTTTTTTTTTTTTTCCATAGTTTAGTTGAACGCCTTGTCAACAGCTTACTCCTTTTTCTGTTTGTTCCCCTTTCCCATCGTTGTTTTTCCTTTCTGGACGAACCTTTGGTTTTAGTTTTTCCAGGCCTTCATTGCCCTTGTGCCCCCTCAGTTGTTGAACCGTTTTTCTGGTTTCAGTTCCCCCTTTCTCCAACGGTTTGGAAGTCCTTGTAACTTGTATCCCCCCCCCCCAGTCCTTTTCACCCCCAGGCACGACTTTGTCGTAGGATCACGCTTTGCTTTTTTTTTCACTTTGAAACGACCATTGATAACGGGTCTTGTGCCGCCCCTTTTTTTCCCATTCCATCGCCGTTAATCTCCCGCCCACTGGTTTTGATGCTGGGCATACCCCGTTTGACCTTAAACGACGTCTTTTTTTTTCGGTCCACAACAATCCGACAATCCAGAGCCGACCAACCCCTTTTCTTTGGCGTCGAACCAACTATCCACCCCAAGTGTCTTTTATTGACATCCCCCCCAGGGTTTTAAAAACCTGCAACCTTTTTTTTTCTTTAGGACCTTTGCCAAGAGTCGTTAGCAGCCTTCAAATTCCTCCCTTCCTATTCCCAGTAGGCACCGTCCCGATTTTTACCCCTATCTTTATCCGGTTCACGATGGAGTAGATTTGTTAGCTTTGCTATTTTCCCCCCTTTGATCCAGGCCTTCCCCAACCTGCCACGGTTCATTTTTTTGCTCCCCCTCCCCTCCCGGTGCCTTACACCTCCCCTTCCACCGGCGGAAATGCCCCCCCGGCCGACGCTTTTTTTTTAGTCCTTTCGGCAGAGGTGCTTGACCTTGAAGGTCCGGATTTATGGTGAAAATGGATGTTTGAACGGGGGGGTGGCGGTGGTGCATTGAAATTTTTTTACCCACCTTAAGTAAATGTTCCTATTCCCCCTTTTTTCTTGATGGAGTTCAGGTCCTCTGCGATTGACGTCCTCGAGCATCTCTCGTTCGTGCCTTTTCGTGACCCTTCTTTGTTTTTTCTTCCTTTTTCCACGACAAGGACATGTCGGCCTTTCTTGTTTGCAGCACCGGGTAAAGAATTTTCCCCGGCGATCGCCCCCGTTTTGACTAAGGTAAAAGGACAGCTAATTTTTTCCCCCGTTACCCGTCTTAACAGCTTTTCACTGTTTTTTTCGGATTCTAAGGGGTAGTTTTTTTTCTGGAGCTCAGTATCTTCAGTCTCCCTCATCGGGGCCTCAGTTCTCAGAGGTGTTCTTCTAGGATTCTTTTCCCGCAGGCTTGCGGTTCATCTGAGGTTCCCTTTCTTCAGCCCTTTTCCGGCAGAGTTCAACATGGGTTATTCTCCTCTCGACCTTTGACCTACTTCTTTGTTTTTGAGAATGAGATTTCTTTTTTCCCCCGACATGTTCTAGCTCTAAATTGGTGATGATCATCTAATCTCCCCCCCCTCGCTTAGGACTTTCACCAGCTCCCTCGATAGGAACATTTAATTTCTTCATCCTCGCATTCCTACCACCCCTCCCCTTTCTTTTTACGTTTAGACCCGATCGTACTTGTTGATCATTCTCTTTCCCCTTTCTCGAAGTTGGATAGGGAATCTTTTTTTTCCGTAGACTCTTCAGGCTTAGCTGAAGTCTGCCCCTTTTTTCTTGCCCCCCTGTTTTTGCAGTTTACCCAGTTCTTTTTTTTTTCAGGTCTTCAGGTCCTGGGTGCTCCGGCTCTCCTTCCCTTTCGAGTCCCTTTTTTTTCGCAGGTGGTGCAAATTCGATTCGTCCACGCTTTTTTTGTGCAGTTCTAACCGAGAACAGGCCCCCCGATTTTTCCACCCGTTCTGGGTTATTCCTCCTCATGTACAAGATCCGATTTTTTTGTCATCAAGTAGAACCCCCCCTTTGGACCTCCTTCGGACTTCCCCCCTGTAGGGGCTTTTTGGGCATGTCGTCAGTCCCCCCCCCGTTTTGTTCGGTTGTCAGTTGCTAATTTTTCCCCCCATGGTTTCAACACGCGGCTTGTTGCGGCGACGTTTCTCTTTTAAACGGCGCACACGACCGCCTGTTTGTGCACACTTCTCCTCCCCACGTAACCGAACGCCCTTTGGGGACTCCAGACCGGGGTTTCTACTTTTTATACTTTTTTTTGATAGTGAAAGAAGTCTTTCCCTTTTTTCCTTTTCCGATTTTATAACATATTTCCTTGATGGCTTCTGTTCTCCTTGATTAGATTCTGGATGTTTTTTTAGGGGGCGTTCTCCCCCCCCACTTGATTATTTCGCGGAGTATCTTTTTTTGCTTTGGGTTCCGAAGGAAACGATATCTTTCCTTCCCCCGACCTTCTTCGTCCCCCTCCCAAAACCTGGCCGACTAGGTTTTCCCTTCCCCCTCTCTTACAAACATCTCAGTGGCGCGCCCCCCTTTCAATCTCCCATGGCCGTTCAGGGGATTTCCCTCCGTCCGTTATCCCCTAATTGCGCTTTCTCCTGGCGGTTTCAGACCCGAAGGCACCTTTCGCTGTCTTCGCGCCCCCCCCCCTTTGAGTTTTTTCCACCTTCCCCTTGGCGCACCTGATTTCCGGGCCTTTTTCCCCCAATTCACGAGCAATTTTCTCTGATTTTCCGCGTTCCTTTTTTTCACAGAAAACAATCTCCTCTTTACTTTGTGCACTTTTTGTTCTCCCCTTTTTTTCTAACTTACCCGATGGTTTTCTCCCTTTATTTTCCCAGGGTTTGGGGAAGGAACCTTTTGGGAACTTTTTCTTTTTTCTTACCGTGATCCTCCTTGCGTTTATTCCCCTACCTGTTCACGGACTCTCCCGCCCAGATCCCTTTTTTTCGAATCTTTCCTTTCCCATTCCCCGATGGAAATCATCTACCTACATACCAATTTTTTTTTTCCCGTTTTTCTGGTTATCCCCAAGGAACACCCCTCCTGACTTTTTTTCCTCAGATGTCCGAGTTCACCTTATTCGAAATTTTTTCTGCCACCTTCCCCCCCTTCGATAGGTACTGACGATCCCCCTGGGCCCCTCCCTTCCTGTTCGACCTTTTTTTTCCCCTCGGAATCTAAGGCTTTTTCCCCCCTCCCCCCCTCTGTTCCCATTTTGCTCTGCCCATGGCTTTTCTCCGGCGCCCCTGGTGCCTTGTTTCTCGGTACCAAGTCAAGGGCGTGTCCCGTCGACTCAACAAAGCCTAAAACAACTTCCTGACTTCGGGCTTTCACCCCCCCTCACGTTCGGTATGGTTGTCGCCTTTCTCGTACGACATCTTTGCACCCTTCTCCTTTTAACCTGGCCAACAACCGCCACCTTAGCAAACTTCTCCCCTTTTTGGTCTGAGTTTACATCCTCTAAAAGGAGTTTTCTTGCCCCCCACCTTTTAATTTTACTAGCGGTTCCCCTGGCTAAAAGCGTCTTCATGCCGACCCGAGTTCGGTAATGACCAGATGGTTACAATTCTCCGGTAAGTCTTTTTTCAAGTTTCCACGCTGATGTGTGGAAGGCGCCCTGGACCGCAGAGAGGAGGAGATCCGCGCTTGACCTTTTCAAGGTCTTTCCAAAAAAGGCAGAAAGTGATTGTTGTTACCCCGAGTTTTTTTTTTAACGCAGAATTGGCATCTCATCGGTGCAACCCCCCTCTTTGGGTGTTTGTGTTTTTGTCTTTTTTGTTTTCGAGAGATGACCTTGCTTCCCCTGTGTCCTCCATTTTTTCGTATTTTTTGTGACGTGTGCCACCTCCTTTTTTCTTTTTCATATTTTTCATTAATCTTTCTTGAGTGAGTTGCCCTTCATGGTTTCCTACTTTCCTTTTCTTTTTTCTCTCTCCAGCGGGTTCGGACCTCCCCTAGGGAGGTCGGCTTTTCCAGTCCTTTTTCCTTCCATTTCTAGTAGATGGGTGGAAGCAAGGTCACTCTTTTTGATTTTTTTTTTTCAGCTTTTCAGGATTTTTGAGGTGCTGTTTTTCTTTCCCCCTTTCCTTCCGAGGGGACCGATGTCGAAGATGTCTTCCCCCTCTAGGGCGTTCTGGTGGTCGTCCGGTGGTCTTCCTTTTTTTTTTATTTTCTAGGAGTTCCGCCCGGGGCTGGCCGATGTACCTATCAGTGGTTCCCGTATTCTTCCCTTCTAGCCCCCGGAGCCCTGGCAATGACCTCCGTTTTCCTCTTTTTCTCGTTTTTTCGACTGGGGTCCCGGGGGACCCCTTTTTCTCTGGTCCCTACCACCTAACGCTTGTTTCGTCGTTTCCTTTACTCCCCCCCTTCCCCAGGAGTTTGGAGGGACTCCTGAATCGTAGTTTTTTTCTTTTCGTGGTTTTTTTTCCCCCTGATTCCCAGGTCTTTTCGTGATATCTTCTCTTACGTTCCCCTCTATGTTTACCCCCCCCCCAATATCGACTGCTTGAGCTTTCTTGTTGCTTGGTTTTTTTCCTTGATTTTTTTCGTAGCTTAAAGTGCTCACACTGTTTTCACCCCTTTTGGTTCTTCAACTTGCCGATTCTCCCCTAACAATTAGTTTAGTACTCTGCCTTTTATTTTTCCAAGTCCCTATTCGTGGTCGTGAACCCTTTATCTGTTTCTAATCTAATTGATTGGAGTCTGTCCGCCCGAATTTCTACTTCAAGTTTTTTGCAGTTTTTCTCCTACCCGCTGGTGTTTGACACAAGCTTCCTTCCCGTCCTGGCCCCCTCAACCTTTTTGTGGAAGGAAGGGTCCCTGCCCCCTTGTCTGCACCCCTTTTGAGTGCCCAGCTCCTTAGGATTCCCCCCCCTCTTGGGCGGAACAGGACCTGGACGCCATTACCCCCATTCTGTCCTTTTCCCGGATTGGGTTTTAACCCCTCACTTTAGCGATCCTGCCATGTGTTTCTTTTTTAGTGCCCGAACCCTTCCGTCTTTCGACTCAAAGACTTCTTTGACGGGTCCCAACTTCACCATTATTACATCACGCAAGAGACCCCCCAATGTCCTTTGAGGCCAGCCAGCTTTTTTTATTCCCCCCCTGAATCTCCCCCAGCCCCAGACAAAAGAAGTCCCTGGACCCCTATGTGCTGACCTTTCCAAGGTCCCCCCCTTTCAAGATTAGTTTTCAGTTCTCCAACGTCCTTTCAATTTCCCCCGGCCCTTGATGTTACCCACTCGCAGGTTCCTTCTTTTAATGGTGAGAGCTTTGCTCCTCCTCCATTGACCGAAGGATTCATTTCTTCCCCGACTACTTTCCCCCACCCAAGGGTTGGCTGTTTTTCTCCCCAGCCCTTTTTCCCTTTGAAGGCCCACCGGACCTTTCCACGTTCCTCCCCCCTTTACGACGAGGTTTCTGCACTGGTTTTTTTTGATTCGAAGAGGATTTTTCCTTTTTTTCCTGCTTAATTTCCAATTCTGGACTGTGGTGCCCCCGCGGGACCTTTTTCTCTTTTCTCCAAAAGGATTCGGAGGATTTTTTCTTCTTTTTCAGCTCTGGCAACGGCAGCCAGTCCTTCTCTGATCAGTTCTCCCCCCATTTCGCGCGATGCTATCCTGAAGGACGAACCTTACTGTGCATCCCCCCCGTTTTCCTTTTTTTTTCTTTTTCTCCCCCAGGTATCGACCTGAATCTTGGCCTTTCCCCCCTAGCTGCCTCCCTCCGCACATGGAGCCTTTTTCCCCCCTCGTTAGGGTCGAGAATGTTCCCTGGTTCGAATTCCCCCTCGGTGTTTTCAGAGAAGGCAATAGTCCGCTGCGCGGCTTTTTTTTCCGGCTTTGCTTTTTGCGTGCGGCCCTGGGCGTTCCCCTCCGCTCCTCTTTTTCTGTGTCGTCGGCTGAACCATGGACTTCTGTTTTTCATAATTGCCTTTTCTTTTTTTTTGAGAGCCTGGATGGTTTCTCCCGGCTTTTGAGGCTTACAACCCGTTAGGGTCGCTCCTCCCTTCGTAATTTTTTCCAAAGATTCCCCACTATTGTTGACCCGACCTCTCGCCCTCACGCGCTCGCCCGGTCGGGTCCGCGGGCCCTCCCCCCCTCCCCGGATCCCCCCTGGAATTTTCCTGCTCGCCCGCTCGTTTTTTTACCCCCCCTCTCAGTCAGCGGGCAGCGCCCACTTTGATTTTGGCTTTTCGTTTCTCCTCCCCCCCTCTTCCTGACTAGATTTTCAGAAGGTTTTTTGCCCCTCCCCCGCTTTCGCAAAGACGTGTTCTTCCAGGCTTTCTCCTTTTTTCGTTCGAGCCAGGGGGTAAGATCTCTCCTACTAGTTATTGAGTTTTCGTTTTTCCCTTCCTTTTTTTTCTTTCAACCCAGTGAGGATCTACCTTTGTCCCCCCCTTTTTTTTACCGAGGTCTTTTTTTTTCCTCCTTTTCCGCCCCCCTACTTTTTTAGGTCTGAACAGGACATACCCTTTTTGCCCAATTGTCCTTTAATTCGGGTACCACCAAGTATTCTCAGGATGTAGCGAACCAAGCCTTTTACAGCAGATCCCTCCCCCTTCTGTTTTGCATTTTTACCCCTGGTTTCCGGTGCCCGACTACGGCGTGTGGCGCCTCGACGACCCTGTTACCGTTGGATGGGGAGGGACGTGTTCCCGTGCTTCCTAGACATTCCTCTCCCGACCCATCTGAAAAGTTCTACCCCCCAATGCACCAAGGCCTTGGGGGATAGACTTTCTCCCTTAGTCCCTCTTTCTTCATGATGCCCTCTACATAGTTTGTATAAACCACATTTCCCCTTGTCTCTGAGGGTTTCACCCCATTTCTTGCTGATTCCTCCTGGTGGGTTAGAAGCCACACTGGGATCCCCTTGTCTGCTTACCCTTTCTTTTAGTTCCGGCCCCCGTTTCAACCTCTTTCTTCTGACCCCTCCCGGTAGTTCTTTTTTCCACCCTCCTAACAGGCTTCGAAGATCGGATACCCCAGGTGAATGTACCCCCCCCCTGGATCGACCGCTTATCTTGAAGGTCCACGACCGGTGACCCCCCAGCCTCTTTGATCCACTAACGTGCGCCGTTTTTTTTTTCATAAAGTTTTCCTACTCCCTTCCTTCCTTTTCTCTCGTTACTTCTTAGAAGCTGTCCCCAAGCCTTCGGGCAAGCTTTCCCAAAATTTAATGGGCTTTCACAGACGTTCCTCACTTTTTTTCGAGTCCCTTTTCATAAATCTCCTAGTCAAACATTCCTGTAGTAGAAGTGGTCCCCGCCCCGTTCTTGCACCCTGTTAGCCGATGTTTTTCCCCTGAGTTTTCCTCACCTGTCCTAGGGTTTTGCGCGAGAGTTCCTCTTTGGCGGCCATGACCCTGGGTGGGTGCCGTGATTGCACGCGGACTGTAGCGAAAGGCCCTTCTCCCCCCCATCCCCCAGCTTAACTGAGCTCGGTCTCTGTTTTCACATCGTCCCTCTTTCCCCGGGTCCTCAGACTCCCAATGAACCTTTTTTTAAGGGACCCGTTTCTGCGCACAAGGTACAAAAGAAGCCTTGCTCCCCTCTGTCCCCCTTCCTCTGAACCCGATTCTTCCCCTCGCCCCCGGCGACTCGTCTTCGTGACTTCCCCTTTGTTCCCTTTTTTCCCCCCGTTTAACGGCCTTTCCTTATGGAAGTCTTTTCTCCTCACCTTAACCCCTTAACGTGTCTCCGTTTTTTCTTTTGTCAGGCTGATCAGGAAGTTTCCCCCTCTTAATAGGTGCTGCTTTTAAATCTCTTTTTTAGGTCCGGCGATCCCCCCAACACCTCCAAAGAAAGCCGCCCCACACGGGAGGGGATCCCCCTTTTTCCCAAAGGGTGCCTTTCCCTCCGCCATCTTCCCCTGAGAGGTGAGGGCCCACGACAACTCGTCCATCCCTCATAAGTTCTTTTTTTTTTTTTTTTCGCCCGCCCGTCTCGTTCAGGCTTCCCCTCTTCCTTCCGCGCCCCTGCGCTCCTGCCGAGGACCCTCTTGTCCCCCGGTTTTTTTGCTGGGTAAATCTCCCAGGCCCGCGTTTCTCGCTGTCTTCAGGCGACAACTCCTCTTTCTTCAGTTCCCCCTCCTCCTGGATTGAGCTTCTCTTTCACCGGTATTCACAACCCCCCTGACCCTCCCCCCCCAGAGGCGCATCGAGTTTCCGAAACTTTTCATGAGTAGTTTCCTCCTCAGAATCTTCTGTTTTTCCTGGTTCGATTCGCGTCCGTGGGGCTCCGAGTCTCTTCGGCTGCTCTCTGTGCCGTTTCGGGTACTTGACGCTTTTTTCCTCCCTTTGTCAAAGATTGGTCCCTTGGGCTGAATCTTCCAGTGGAAGATACAATCGTTAAGCCCTCGGGTGTCTTTCTCCTTCGTCTAAATTTTTCCCCCCCCTCCTAGTAATGTCCTGATTGAACACATCTCTGAACCCTCGTCCGTTTCTTTCCTCGTCTCAGGCCCAGCAGAGTATGGTTTTCCGCCCGCTTCGGCGCCTCCTGTTTTTGCTTCCGGGATGTGCCCTCCGTGGTTTTTTTTCTGAAACTGATACACCCCGGTTTCGGCGTCAAGGGATGACGATTTTCCTTACTTCTTGTGTCCTTTGAATCCGTTTGGGTCTTTTGGCTTTGAGCCGGGGCGAAGGGTTTTTTCCCTTTACCCCAGCCGACAACTTGCAAGAGGGCGTCCCCCCCTCTATTTCCGGATGATACCCCCTTTCGCGCCACTCAGTGTCCTTGGGTCCCTCCCTTTGTCCTTTTTCAGAACGAGTTCTAACCTGGTATCCGACTACCTTCGCTTTTTTTCCGCTTTGGATCTTTCAGTGTTCGCCCAGCTTCTATTTTTCTTCTTTTGTGTACTGGGATTTTGTCTTCTCCGTTCCTTTAGACCGGTCAGGGCCTTCTACGATTTTTCTGAATTCTTTTTAGCTTGTCGGGCTGTCCGTCTTTCCTCGGCGAGATCGCCCCTCTACACGTTCCCCCAAGGTTAATGCAGACCTGCCGATTTTTATTTTTTTGGCGCACATTCGATGTTCTTGGTTTCTCCTGTATAAAGATGCCCCGTTGATTTTTATTCCCCAGTCCCACGACCTTGCGGTTGCTTCTTTTTACCTTTTCTACCCTTGTTGCCCGCTTCTTTGCCCTCTGGGGTTCCCCCAAAAGCGTTTTGGTTGCTTTTGGCTTTTTTCCCGGGTGACAAGTGGCAATTCGTTCCAACCCGTTCTGCCCCTTTCGCCCGTGGCGTCGAGGGAATTTCCTCTTCACTGGTAGGCCTCCCGGTTCTCTTGGGTAAATCGTCGTCTTCTCTCCCTACTCGTCTCCAGGGTTCTGGATGCTGAACATTTTTCCTCCCTCTCTTTAGTATGTGAAGTTCGACCCCCGGTGCCCGGTAATTCCCTCGCCCCTCTAACCATTGGGCGTTAGAAACCCGACAGCTTTTTCCCTAAGGCCCTATTCCCCGAGCAGACCACAGCCTTCTCCCCAGATTCAGCAGCCTCCAGCAGCCCGCTCGTCTAAAGGTATACTCCTCCCCCTCTCGGGGCGGGTCACGGAGGAAGCTGGGTCCCGAGTTCCACTCGTCACGCCGGATCATAGTTGAACTGTCCCCCCGCCTTTTTTTTTTAAGTTCGGTGTTCGGGCGCGCTCTTTTGCCCCACCTTGACTTTTCACATTGGCCCCAGCAGACTTTTGCTGGGTCTCTTCTTTCTACGATGCCCTGTCTCTGATTCCTGGACGTCGGACCGTTTACAGAGACATTGTTTCCCTCCTCAGCCTGCTTCCTGTTTCGACCTTGCCCCGAGGATGTATTTTTTCTTTGGCCGTGGCAGAGATGGTTTCCCCCTCTGATTCCCCGCTTTTTTGATTCGGGACTTTAAAGATTCTCAGTCCTTGCTATTCCGACTGACTGGTTCCCTGGCGCTTCTTCACAGATGGTAACCTGGGTTTTGTGACCTTTCCCCTTTCTCCCCCCCCTCGTTCGCTAACTGCATTCTTCTGGAGGACGCCGGAAGATCTGCGGCTTTCCCTGCCCCCCATTTCCAACATAGGGGCTTAACGCTCTGCAGTCGACCGAATTATAGTCCTTTTTTTGAGGGTCATCTGGTCCCCGGAGGACGAAACCCCCATTTCTTTTTGTCCTCCCCCGTCCCATCCCCACGTCCGATGCGC
>Ga0179591_1321467_pt1 | contig 10165 bp, 18 predicted proteins | sample CZOMad2_1_08_16f_FD_182891 | JGI IMG/M metagenome (GOLD analysis project Ga0179591, IMG submission 182891) | Vadose zone soil fungal communities from Angelo Coast Range Reserve, California, USA - CZOMad2_1_08_16fungal (PacBio error correction) | ecosystem: Environmental > Terrestrial > Soil >... | reverse complement strand
TTGACTTTCATCCCTTAGGGACATAGTTTCGAGTCCCCTCTCGAATGCCATGTGAACCCTTGAGCGCCCCCCCCCCCTAGCTCTCGGTTTGAAAAGCTTGGACCCCTTTTCCCCCCCCCCACACCCCATACATCTAATGTTCTTTTCCTTGGTTCGTTTGAATCCAAAACGGTATGCCTGTATCACTTTTTTAGCTTTTTTAGACGTTTTCATGCGTCCCTTGTTATTTTTGTTCATTATGTCCCGCGCTTCTATTTATGATTTTTTCCGTGTAGCGGGCCCCTTGTCTATTGCATAATTTTGGAAAGGCCCCCCTCCCTTCCCGTACCCCTGTCGTTTTCCCCCACCTTTTTTCCCCCCCAATTCGAACCTCCTGACCCCCCCCCCATTTGGGTGACCTCCCTGCACTCGGCCCCCTTGACGTTCTCCCCTCATTCCTTGTGCCTCCGTCGAGTTTGATTCCATCTACCTCCCTTGGTTTTTTTTTTCATCACGGTCAGTTCCGTCGTCTGGCGTTTGGCCCCTTTTTCTCTGCTGCCCGGCTAGGAAGGCCAATCTGAGGTTGGTCCAGGTGCGTCGCATGCCTTTTATTTTGCCGTTGGTTTTTCTCACGACCCCAACTTTTTCCCCTCTTTCTCGTTTGAGCATTCGTAGTTGATCTTAGAACACGCTCTTGTTGGTTTTTAGGGAATTCAACCCGATCGAGTGTCCGCCTCTGCGCGCGAGTTACGCTGCTGTGTTTGCCTTCAGATTTGCTCCTTTTGTTGCATTCTCCTGGCTTTAAATTCCTCTCGATAACCCAAAATTGTTCCCCTGCAGCTTCCCCCCCCAAAGTCTTTACCTAGTTCTATTCTGTTTTTGTTTAGATTTTTTGGTTGACACCTGTCTCCCCCTTTCTTCTGGTCTGCGAAGGTTTGAGCCCCACGGCTTTTTCCCCCGTACACCTTTTTTTTTTTCAGAACCTTCGCCCCCGCTTTAGCTTGGAAAGTGCTTACCCCTGCTAGAGGGACTCCTCCCCAACTTTTTTCTTGCGTCCCTGGGTTTTGATGGTCACCCATTTTTTTTAACGCTTTGGTCCTTCTTTTTGTGGCTCCTGGATCGGCAAAGTTCCCGGCGGCTCATACTCCCTTTTTTGCAACAACAAAAAAAACCTTCCCTTTATTTGCAACCGTCGGCTTTCGCTCTGTAGTCCCTGCGTGCTTCCCTTCGTTTTTTTTCCTTTCGTTTATTGGCCTTCCTCGTGCCCTGGCCGTTTCCCCCATCCAATGATCTGTCCAGGTGCTCTTCCCCTGGGTTCCCTCTCGTCCCAAGCATGGCCGGCCCCCCCAGTTTATTTCCTCTCCCTACCTTTTTACTCCCAAGGTTTCCGCCCTGTGATGCCCTTATTTTTTTGGCTTCTCCCGCGTTTTTTTGTTCACACCAGTTTTTTTCAATACATCGTGTCTTAGCTCTTCCAACTGTTACCAGTCCGTCATTTTTTTTTCTGCCCTTTAACAGTTTTCGTCCCACACGTGTTGGTGGATTCACAACTCATTTCCAGTTTTCCCCCCCGTCGATGGGAGGTTTTTTCCTCGCTTCTTTTTTCTTGTTGTCGTAATGATTTTCGAATTGAATGACCGTTTCTTTCCTCCCCTTTTTCTCGTTTTCTGGGGGCGCTGTGGACGACCGTTTTCGTCTTGCTTTCTGTTTCCTAGGCATCCATCCCCTCTGTTTTGATTGGTTTCTTCACCCCTTCCCCATTTTTTCTCCCCTCTCCACAAGGTATCCGGTGGCCGCTTCCGCCCGTTTTCATGGTTTCGGCACTTTCTGACGTTTTTCTTGGCCATGAATGTCACTATACACTTCCCCCCCTCTTTTGCCCCTCTTTTTTTCCTATGATCCTGCTCAGCGTTTTCTTTTTCCCCCTGAAGCTTGCTTCAACCCCCCCCCTATCCCTTTTTCTCTTCTTTACCGGTGTTACGAAAACGCTTTTTGGTCCTGCCCCGGGGACTGACTGCCAACCTTCCGCTCGTTTTCTTTTTTTTTCGTGTTAGCTCCCTTGTCAGTTTTGGGCTTCTCCCTCAATCGACCTTTTTGTGTTTTTTTGTTTTTCACTCCACCCGCTTTTGTCTGTTCACTTGCCTTTTTTTCTGAGCCTTAAGGCGTGATCTTCTTTTCCCCCTTCCTTATTTTTTTTTTTTTGTGTTTGTTTTTTTTGGTTGGTGTTGGGGTTGTTGTTTTTTTTGGTGTTGTGAGTGTGTAGATTGTCCCAAGTCTTGGCTGCGCTCAATTGGGATTTTCCCCATTCTCCCCATTTCAGTGGCGGTTTCCCCCCGGCGCATTTGACAAGCTGGTTCACTTCCCCCCCCCCCCACTTTTTGGCTTTTCCTTGCTCCCGAATTTGGTTGAGTCCCGGTTCCCCAAACTTTTTTCATTCCGTTTTTTTGCCTTGTCTCCACGAGTTGGCGTTTTTCAGGACCCGTTCCCTACTTTTTTTTTTAAGTTTGGACTCGCTATTGGGTTTGTCGCTGTCCCCCCCCCGGCTAGTTTTTTTTTCCCTTCCCGTAGGCATGACATTTTTCCAAGTATCAAGCTTTTTTATTGTTGCTTAATGCCCACCCTTCGTCCCTTTCCCCAACATCCCCCTGCGGACCCTTGGGCCACCTTCTACATTTTTTTCTGGCAATTTTTTCTTTTTAGGTTGTTACTTCCCCTTTCCCCGTCACCATTTTTTTTATGGTGCTTTGGTTCCTTCTTGGGGATCTAGGATTTGGAATGGCCCTCCAGCTGACCGGGCCCCCACGTTTTCGGGTCCCTAGAAGGTAGGACTTTTTTTTTCGTTGCTTCCCTTTTTTTATTCCCCCTTTTCACTTTTCTCTGCCCTTTTCGCTTCCCGGGCTTTTCCCGGGACACATAAGCCCAAAATAGCCTTATCGTTTTCCAGTTCCTTGAGTGTGATCCCCACACAACGTCTACTTGGTTGTGGCCTCTTTTTTCCCAATTCCACCCCTTTGCCTTCCTTTTTCGACTTTCCGCTTGCTCCTGGCACCTTTTTTTCAGTGTCGCTTTTGTTGGTTCCCCACAGAGCTGTCGGGCTTCCCCCCCCCCAGTCTTGACCACTTTTATTCAAGGACTCCCCTATTGTTGTTTTTTTTTTTTTTTTTTTTTTTTTTTTTTTTCAGTCCCTTCTGTCCATCTAAACTTGCCCGTACCTTGACCTTTCCGCTTCTCCTCTGCGTAATATCACCTGGACCTTAATGTCTCCGGTCCTTGGCAAAGCGATTACTTCCGACATTTCGAATGTTTTAGTCGCTACTAGAGCTCTTACCTTTTCTTTTTTCGTACCCTGAGCTTCGTTCTGGTCCCCCCTCACGGCAATTTTTTACACGACTCCTTTGGGGTTTCAGTGATTCGATTTCAGCGCCAACCCCCGTTCTCATCCCAACGCTTCACGGAATTCTTTTTACCATTTACCAGAGTTTTTTGGGCGATGACATGACCCCATTTGTTTTTGAAAGAAACTCCCTCTTTTCCCTTCCTGGTTTTGATTTTTTTCCCGGTCTTCCCGACTTTTAAGGTTATTTTTTCGTCTGGAGTTGTGACTTCGTTCGACCGGGGTTTTACTTGGCTTTTTTTTCCCTGAATTTTGTTTCCCCAGGCAGTGCTCACCACAAAACCGACATAGTGATGTTTCTTTCGTTTTTTTTTTTTTCCAGGCGGTTTTTTTTTTTGGTGTTTTTTTTCTTCTGAGCCGGGTATTCTTTGCCCCCACCCCCATTGATGGCCGCCTATTTCCCCTTTCAACTTCTGACTGCCCCCATATTTTTTTCCTCCCCCTAACTCCCCGCACTCGCTCTGAATTGTTCTTCCTCGGTTTTCCCCCAGAAGTCTGTCTACGCTTCCTTGAAAGGACCTGATCCTAAAGGCTGCTTTTCGTGTGGGTGTTATCGAACTATATAAACCACCTTCCCCAAACCAAGTGATTATCACCTAGTCCTTCTCTGATTTGTGGTATTTTTTTTTTTAGTGCGCCGCCCCCCGGGGCCCCCTCCCCCAGCTGTCACGCCACCTGCAGTTCCGTTTTTATGACCACGTCTCATTCCCATCCCCCCTTCGTCGGTCCCGGAGACATTTGCAAGGACTTCTCTCCCCAATTGAATCTTTGTAACTTTTTTGACTTCAGTTTCCCGAGTGATTGACTCTTTTTTGACTTTTTTAAGAACAAGTTCTACTTTTGACCGGCTTTACCCCCAGTTTTTTTCGTTGGGATTTTTGGTGTCCTCCTTATTTTTCTTTAGCTTGATTTACCTTCAAAATTTTTTTCCTGGCTCGTTTTTTTACCTCTGTTGACATCAATAAACCCTTGATCCCATTTTCCCGGTAATTGCTTAAATTGGAGGTCCTGCCTTTTTCTTCCCCAATCACTAAATCTCCCTTTTAGAGTGTTTTGGTTGTTTGTCTTGTTCAGGGTTTTTCTGATGCACAGAGCCACGGGGCTCTCCTTTTTCATCATTTATGTTTCATTGGCTTGCTTTTCGAAACCTCTATTCCGCCACTTTTTCACCTTTGTAGTATTCGCTCCCACCCCCCAACGTCGTTGCTAGTTGTATCTTAGACTCTTCTGTCCCTTTTCTGGGATGTTTCAGGAGACCCCTTTTCTTCCCGATTCCTATCTGCTGGAAAACCTTTTAGCCCATTAACTTTTATCCTCGGGGTCCTTGGTAAAATACGTCACGGCCCCCCCCCCATGGTCTTGCTGTAGCCGTGTGTTATATTCTCGGTTTCTTTCCTCGGAATTCCTTTTCGTTCGAGCATTTTTTTGATAGCACTTGTTCTTCTTTCCGGATGGGTGGAATTTTTCTTCTTGCTGATTAGGCCGCATACCTCTTTTTCAGGGGTTTAGTTGTTGTTTTTGCTTCAGTATCCAATTTTAAGTTTCCCCACGGGTCCCTTCCCTCTCCGGTGCGGTAGTTCTTCTTCGCTCTTTCCCTTTAGAGAGTCGCTTTTCTCCCCCCCGGTTTCTTTGTTGTTTCAGTTTTAGAGATCCTGAAGCCTTTCTCCTCCTCGCGAGTTTCTGGGTGTCTTGTTTTTGTCATTTTGGTTGTCATTTGCTTTCCCACTTCCCACCCTCCCCCTCCCAAGCTGCTAGCACGGCACTCCCACGTGGTGGGATTTCCCCCGTTCTTCTTTTGATTCCCCCATCGCGAATCCTTTTGACGCCTTTTCTCTTCCCCCCAGCCTCTCCCCTACTTTTACTCTATAAGTCCCCCCCAGTGCCACATTGGTCCGAGTGGTACCACGGTATGGCTGTCTTTTCACCTTCTGAGGTCTCTTCCCCCCATTCTTCCCTGTAGGTCCATTTCCCTTTTTCCACTCATGCCCACCCGACCTGTCCTCATAACCTTCCAGTAACGGGGTGCGCACCTCCCGTTGTTTGGTTTTTGCCTGGCTTCTATTTTCTCCACCTCTCATAGTTATTTCCCGGGCCCCTCGTTTTGGACTACATGATTGAAAGGATAGCACGATTGCTTTAGCTCTTTGACCATAGACACCTTTGCCCCCCCACCCAACCTTGACCCTTTTGATCCATTTTTTCTGTCGTGGCGGGAAGTAAAACGTTTTTCCAAGTTGTCCTCGATCTTTTTAGTGAACCGTTTGAAGGGGTCTTATTCCTTGGGCCTGCGTCAGCCTTCTTTTTCTTTTCCGAGCGGGTTTTTTTCCCCCTACAGCTTTTTCCCCCCCCCAGTCCATCCCGGATCCCTTGCAAGGTGTACACAGTCAGGCCAACTTCCTCCCCTTTAGTCACCCCACCCGTGGACCCTCCCCCACCGGTTCCCTCCTCTTTTGACATTTTTTTTATGACATCCTTTCCTTGATGTGGGCGCATGTACGTCTGTGTCTTGATGCTCTCCCGGGTTCCTTCCCGTTGATTTTTTTTGTTTAGTTTCTGCTTGCCCCCTGGTCGCGCAGGTCGCGCCAGGCGAGGCGGGACGGTTTTAGGTTCGATTGGCCGGTTTTGTTCCGGCACCTCACAGTCTTTTTTTTCTGGCAGCATTCCTTCTCGATATCATGGGTTTTCGGTCGTGTGGGACCGTCTTTCAGCCACATTAGCTCTCGTGTTCGTTTTTCCCCCCGGAAGACAGTTGTCCCCTCGCGTGGCAGTGACTTTTCCACTTTTTCTCTTTGTTGTTAATTCCTTGCCCTTCCTTTTTTCTCCTCCCAGAACCCACCTCCCATTTGTTCAATGCAGCTTGCCAAGGCCCTTGTACCCCTCCTCATTCGTTTTTGTGAGGCCTTCAAACCTGTCGTTGACCCTTTACGAGGCCTGGGTTGCTCCCCCCCGGCGTTCCTAAACGTCCCCTTGGTCTTCCTGCCCTTGCCAGGGCCGCGATTTCTCTTTCTGCTTGAAATGCTGCACCCTAGGTGCCCCCGCCCCCCTCCCTTCTTTCCACTTTTGGTAAAATTTCCGTGACGCGGGATGGGCCCTTGTTTTGGCGTTCCTCGCCCAAGCAGTTTGAAGCATGTTTGTTTCCCTTTCGTTCGTTTGCCATATATGCCTGGGCGACCAGTCGCTGCGTTTGGTTCGCCGTTCCTTTTCGTTGAATTTCGGTCTGATTCGCTTCTGCCGCTTTCCATCAATGATTCAAGTTGTCTTTTCTGGCACATGTTGCCCTATGCGTTTCTCCTTTTTTTCCCTGCTTTCTTTTTCTATCCTTACTACTTGCCAGCTTCCCTTTTTCTTTGTCATAGGTGTGCGCCCGCCCTCGTCTGTGGTCAAGCGTCAATTCTCTGAGCGCATCATGGCTTTTTTTTCCCAACTTTGCCGGCGATTTTTGCGGTACAAGGCGCCCCCCATTTTTTGTTTTTATCAATATCCCTTGACCTCCGGAGATTTTTGCTTTTGATTGTTTTCACGAATTTGCGCTTCGCTGTGTCCTCTTTATTCCCCCTTACGCCTCCGTTCCATTTTACCTTCGGGATGGTTCTGGCGAGAGTTTACCTGATCCTCCGTTTTGTCTTTAAGTTTTTTCCAGCCCCGAAATTTCCTGTTACTTGTCTTTCAACGGCGTGATTTTACCCGACCGACCCACGCTCGTGTCCCGCTTTCCGCAGTTTGGTATTTTTTGACCCCTTTTTCCGGTGATTGGAGACCCCTTGTCCGATCCAATATCTTGCCTATTGGTATGCTTGCTTCCTTTGGATGTTTTTTTTTTTTACCGTCTTTGCGCGCAACCCCACCCTAGCCTTCTTTCTTTTTACTTGTTGCCTGCCCTTTGTTTTAATCTGTGAGCACGCTTTTTTTTCCATGTCAAATTCGTCTTCTTTTGTTTCTCAGTTAGGTACGTATCTTTTGGGTTGATTTATTCGCCCTCCCCTTCATGACAGTGGGTGGTACTCCACAGGCCCCTTGAGCACTGTTCAACGGCGGGCTTTTCTAATCACCCTTGTTTGTCTGGGCTTTTTTTTCTACTATTTCCATCATTATTGTGTTTGTTTGAGATGGAATCCAAGTGCCTTCTCATTCCCTGTCCCCTTTTACCAGGGCCCCCCTCCTGCGCGTTTACACCCCACATGTTCTCTTTTGTGATTGGGTTTGCTCTTGCCCCAAACTCGGATCTTCTTACCGGACTTGACCCCCTTATCAGGATCACTATGTTGCTCTTTGTGGACATTTTGACACTGATTGCCGGGAGAATTTCAAGGGCCCTTTGCAAATCGCTGCGGAGGTGAGAACCCCGGTTGTAACTCCCTATATCTCTTGTGTTTATTGTCGTACGGGCTATTTTGGTTAAGACCCCACCCACCATAGCCATTGGTACTCGATCATCTTCCCCTCCAAACTAGGTTTATTTGTTGATGTTTTATGTTTGGTACTTTATGGTTGTCTGGTGATGTTCTTATTCTCCCCTCACCGTAGCCGCCTTCCGCCACACACTGCTTCATCCTCCCTTGCCCCTGAAACCATTTGTTTGGGATCTTGGCGTGCAAGGGGAAAAATCCCCACAAACCGGCCCCCATCATTTTGGTGTCTGGTCGGCTTGCTCGCGCTTTTCTCTGCTTCCGTTTGCCCTCCCCGAGTTTTATTCTGCTTTCCGCTTGGGGTATTCACATAACCTCGTCCCGGTCTCTTTTTGTCCTTGCCAGGGCTGTTTTTTTTTTCCCCAGTCCCCATATCTTCGTCGTTGTCCTGAGGGCTTCCCCAAATGCTCATGTTTGGTTCCTTTTCCCGGTTTTATCGACTGCCTCTTTTCGCCTTTTGTAAGAGCCTCACAAATCTGTCTTGTGGCCCCCCCCCCCCCCCTCTTTTTGGGTCCCCAACCCTTTAGATCCAGTGGGAAGCCCTCCAATTTTGCGTCTGTAGCTTCCTGCCACAAACCACTTGCCGGCACGATTCCTTTTCTCGGTTGCCCACTAGTTGCGTAAACTTTCAACTTGCGAAGATCCCGCTTGTTTTTTTAACGGGCCGTTGGCAAGCGCTTCGATCCCCCTTTCCTATTGACCGTTTTTTACCCCGGCGCTTCTAGATTTTTTTTAACTTTCATTCGCCCCCCCTTTTTTTTGTGGTTTGGGCCCAACGTTACGGACTTGCTACCACCGACATGCCTTGGAGACGCTTGATATCCCCTCAAAACTTGCTTTTAAGTCCCCCTGCTTTTTCGGCATTACCACCAGGACGTGCTTTTCCCTTCTTGCGGGGTTATTTTCAGCCCCAGTTCCCCCGGCCACTTCGAATTCGCCGGGCCTCAGTTTTTTCATGAATCGGTTTAAGTGCGCCTTTTGTGGATTCAAGGCTTTTCTCTGCTGAACCGGCGTTCCCCCAGCCCGTGGGGCCACTGCTCCACAACAGAATTTTAAGGTACATGTCGGTTCTTTTGGGCAAGCTGTCTTACACATGTTGCGTGTTTACCGCTTGATTATTATGTAAGTCTTTTCATTTGCACCAGGCTTACTGGCCGAACAGGGGCCTTCTGCCACTTTTGCTTCCCGATCTTGAAAAGTCTGAACGCCCAATCTCATTTCTGTGGGGGTCTTTCCCCCCTCGGTCTCAACCCGAGCATTTCTAATGCTCGCTACCTGTATGTCAAGTTCTTTTGTAGCGGTTTTTTGTTCTTTTCCTTTGACAACGACACCTTATAATTGCGACCCCTCCACCTTCCACATTGCTTTGCTGCTTTGTAGCAGCAGCCTCATGTTTTTTTTTTTAAAATGCAGGCGCCCCCTTCTTTTTGCGTAGTGCGTTTTGTTTTACTCGTTACGGTTCTATTCATCTCCCCAGAGGAGGACTGCAGTGGGTCCGGGACTTCAATTATTTAAGACCCAACGGTTTCACTGTCCGAGTGGGCCTTCGCTTTTGTTCTGAGGTTGGTACCCGTGTGAATTTTTGTAACGGTTCCAACCCTTCCTGTCCTTGCCCCTGGCTGTTTTTTTTTTTCCCTCAAATTTTATTTGCCCGTTAGCCCCTTCCCCGGAAGCCGCCCTTCACATTTCCCAGGGCCGCTCGTCGGCCCATTCTGGACCAATCCCCCGGTTGGTAGCTCCCCCCCCTTGTCTCGCCTCCCCCATTGATACATTTTTGCGCCAGCCTGGTTCTTGCCCATCAACCATCCATGATCCTTGCGAGGCGACATTTGTTTGTGGTTTTTTTTTTTCGGCTTCATTCGCTGCACACGCATCTGGGCCTGATTCTTTTATGCCCCAGTGCCCTAATCCTTGCGGTCCTCTGACTCCGATGGAGGCTCCACGCTTTTTTTTTTCTTCCCCGTCCCACCCAACTTTGTATTGCCCCCCCGTCACGCTCGTTTACTCTTCGAATAGGTTTTCTTTCCCCTTGGATGGGACGGATTTCAAGTCTATCGCGTTGGCTGGTTCCTTTCCCTCCCTTGAGGTAATCTCAGATTGGTCCGTTCTTTTCCGTGTGAACTGATTTTTGTAGGCCCCCGGTGTATATTTCCTTATTTTTTTCCCGCCTATTTTTGTTTTCCGCCCCTTTGTCGGAGCCATGTGCTTTTCTTGGACTATTTCTCAGTCGATTTTGTCCTCCCCGTCTTTTGGTTATTTTCCCACTGCTTTTTGTTCGTTTGCCCTTCGGTTTTTCGCATCCCAATTTTACTTTCCCCCGGTCGTTCTTGAAAGTGACCTAGCCTCCGTCCGGCTCCGGTGTTTCCCCCTCTCCTGAGTAAATTCT
>Ga0179591_1278947_pt1 | contig 10165 bp, 13 predicted proteins | sample CZOMad2_1_08_16f_FD_182891 | JGI IMG/M metagenome (GOLD analysis project Ga0179591, IMG submission 182891) | Vadose zone soil fungal communities from Angelo Coast Range Reserve, California, USA - CZOMad2_1_08_16fungal (PacBio error correction) | ecosystem: Environmental > Terrestrial > Soil >... | reverse complement strand
GCCTTCGATTTTTTCCACCAACCTCCTTTATTCCCCGTGTCCATTGGCAGTGATGATTTCGCAGACCTCTTTCCCCCTGAACTTTCTTCATCGATTCCGTTGTTTTTTTCTGATGCGTGAGAAAGGATGGTTCCACTTTTGAAAAGATTTTTCCCTCCTCTTTGCCAGATACCCCCCTTTTCGCAACAAGAGGAATTGTGGGCCCTTTTCCTGCGATTCCCCCCTTGGCATGACCTCCACTTTCCTTTCCCTCTATTCTCGTGTTGTCCTTTTTTTTCTTATGGTGGCTTTTCTCTGGTCCTTTTTTTTTTGAGGCCCCTGGCCTTTCTTTTTTTTTTTTTTTGCCCTACGGGCCCCCCTCCCCGCTTTTTTTTTTTTTTCAGTTCCTTTCCCCCCCCCGGACCAAATCAAAGGTAGATCCAACGCGTTCCAATTTTTCCCCCTCTTTCCCACCCCCAACCCGTCCCTTGTACGTTCGCGCGGCTTCCCCCTCCCCTTCGAGCTATTGTTTCCGTCAAGGAAAAATATTTTTTGCCTCACTTGCCATCGACTCTTCCCCCCTCTTTTTTCCAGCAGCCCCCCCCCTTCAAGACACTTCGCTGCCGATCAAAGGTTTTTTCTTGCCGAACCCCCCCCCCTCCCCTTTTTTCTTTCCCCCACGCCTATGCATTCGATTGGGCAGTTTCCCCCGTCTGATCTTTCCCTTTTTTGGTTTGTCCCCTTCGCATCCGCGGAGAACCCCCCCTCGACCCCCCCTTTCTTTTTTTGCCCATCCCGGTTTGCCCTGTGGCTCCCGTGGCGCACAATGTTTCGATGGGCATCTGTGCTGTTTCTGGTGGCTGCGGAAAAACTTCTACCCACTTCCGCCCCCCCTTTCCCCCCTGACACCCAAATCCTCCTGCCCCAAACTTGCCCCTTCCCCATTGCTCCTTGTCCTTCCTTCGTCAAAGATGGTAATCTTTTTTTTTTTTTTCTCTCCCCCAGAGACTCCCTCCCCCCCCTCACCCAGCTGGAAAAGTTTTCACCTGTTGCGCCCTTTCCCCCCAGCGATCCTGCTCCATTGGAGCATGATCCCACCCTTCCCTCCTCCAGCCAGCGTTTGCAGGAAAAGAGACTGTTGGGAACTTTTTCCCTTTCGCCCCGCAGGTTTGCTCTTTTCTTGTAGGTCCGGGAGTCCCGCTGCACATCTCCCCCTACTGGCCGCCGTTTACCCCCCTTGTTTGAGGGGGAAGAGTTTTTTTTTACCTCTTTCTTCTCAGTTCGGTTGCAGGATTTGATAAAACCACGTGTCTACTCCCAACGTCTTTCCCCCCCACCCCCAGAGGAAGCCCCCCCCCTCTTTTTGTTTCCCTTCTCCCCACTTTTTTTTTGCCTTCCGTTCGAGACAGATTGATCATCTCTCTTTTCCCTTGCAGGGACCCAAGGTGATCTCATTAGCCCCTGGACAGTCTCCCCCAGTATTGGGTTTGAGTCGGCGACGGGGCCTTTCCGGGTTTTCCTTTCCCCCTGGCGTTTTCTAGAATAAAGTTGTCTTACTTTCCCAAACCCCTTTTTGATTTTGTCCCCACAAGATGCGCTGGCTTTTCTCCTGTCCCCCGCCCAGGGAACCCCCCTTCCTTCCTACCCATCTTCCTCCCCCCCTTTTTGGCTGTTTTTTTTAACCCTCACCTCACTGACCCGGTCCCCCGCCAACAAATCTTGTCCCCCCTTTCGCCCTGGGCGCGCCACATGGGACGGGCCCCCCCCCCTTTTTCCCCCAACGTAAGGGGCCCCCCCCCCTTGCCGCCCCTTCTTCCCTTCTGTTTGATGTCTTTCTTTCTTACCCGTAGATCCACGGATGCCCTTGAGAACCAACGAGTCTTTTCCCCCCCAAAGGAAGTTTTTGTTTTGTGGGTTTTAGACGTTTGAGCCTTCTCTCCTTCACTTTTTGCTTTTTTTTATCCCCTGATGCGACAACGTCATGTCATGCGGAAAATTTTCCTTTTCCCCTGTGGGACCCTTCTCCCCCCCTTTTCCCTTGCTCGGCTTTTGTGTTTTCTGTTTTTGCGCTTTTCAGGAACGTTTTTTTTTTACGGCCTAACGTTCGGCGAAAAACCCCCTCTCTCTCCTCAATCGGTCCCTCGCATGGAAACCCCCCTCCCTGCTAGGGCACGGCGTCTCCTTTGCAAACCCGGCCCGGCACTTTTCACACCCTCCGGAGGCTTCCATGACGTCCTTCCCTCTTATGCTCACTCCTCTTTAACCGCTGGGGATTTGAGTGAAGGGCTCGGTCGGTTTTCCGTTCGGCTCCTTTTAAATGTGTTTTTTGTTTTTTCGTTGCCCGTTTGGTCCCTCCTTTTTTTTGTCGTGGCACCCCTCGTTCCCTTTTCGAAGGTGGGGGGTTTTTTTTCGCACGTTTTTTATTTCCCCTTGTGTTGTCGGGGGATTGGTCACCGCACATACCAAGAAAAGCTTTTCCCCTTTCGAATGAAACATTTTTTTCCTCATCCGCTACGTGTTTCTTCCCTTTCCTCGAACTAACCCTCCTCCTGGACCGTTCCTTTTCGTGTCCATGAAATTTCCATTCCCTTCTGGATCTTTCTTTATTTTTCACCCCTTTCCCTTCCCCCGTTGTTGTTGTTTTCTAGTATTTTTCCCTCAATCCTGAACCCCCTTCCTCCCCCCACAGAAAGGGGTCCGGATTCCACCATCCTTTCTTTCTCGCTTGGGCGCGTCGGATTTTTTTGATGTATCCCCCTTTTTCCCCCTGCTGCCGCCCCGGCCCAAGCCGGTTGCTTGGTTTATTTTTTTTTTACAGGGGACGCCACCTGCCCCCCAGATTTCCCCCTGTTTTTCTTTTGTCTCTCGCAAGGCTTTCCTTGTTTTTTGTCCACTCCCCAGCTTTCTTTCAGTTCTTCCCTTCTCCGGGGTTTTGGAGGTAAGTAGACCGCCCATGCCCTTTTTTTTCCCCCCCTTTTTCGGGAGCTTGTTCTCCGCACGATTTTCAACTGAAGGGCTCTTCTTTTCCTTTGAAATGTCCCTGATGGGTGTCCCTCCCGGCTGGTTGGAAAGTTTCTTTTTCCTTTCTCCGAAACTGTCCCCCCCCCCTCCTAGCGGCTTGGCTTGGTTTTCCAGTTTATTCGTCCCTTCCGTTTTGATATTCGAAACTTTTTTTAGTATCGGGGGTGATCTGGCTTCCCCTCTTTTATTTCCCTGGACAAAAGACGCCCCCAACCCAAGACCCCCCCCCCCCTTTGCTCCCGCTTGGACGCGGTTTTCCAAAATTTTTCCCCCCCATGATCCAGAGAGTTCCCCCGGCAGGCTGCCTGCGTGTTTTATGGGTTTTTTTTTGGTTTTTTTCGCATTCCCATTTATTTTTTCACGGCACAATTCTGCCCTTGAGTCTTTATTTTCCTTTTTTTTCAAATACACTACCCCCCCTTCTTTTCATATAGTTTTCTCTCATTTCCCTGTGGCTTCACCTCTGTGTATGGGATCAGTCCCTCACGCATTTGTGGCGGAACTTACGATGGAACTACTCTTTTGTCTCTTTGGTGGAGAGGCGGGCGGGCTTTTTCCTCGGCTTGTATTCACCCAAGGTCCTTTTCTGTGTGTTCGGGCCCCTGGGCCTGTTAATTAGAGCTTGGGCCCTCCACCCATGAAATTTTCTCGTGGTGCTCTTTCCCCGGCACGTAATGGGTGTTCAACACATTTTTTTCCTCTCTGGCATTCCCTCCGATTGGTCTGTTTTTTGGTGAGTAGGTGGTTTTTCTCCTTTTTCGCTTTTGACGAAACCTTCCTTCTGCGGGCCTTTCCCTTTCGAAGTTGTTTTGGCCCCCAAGTTTCTCCCCCTCCTTCCCAGCCCCTTTCGGGGACCCCTGGTTATGTTGTTCCCTTCCTATGTCCAATGATGGACTGGTCCCTTTTCCCGCGATTCGTCCCTTATTTCTTTTTTCAGAAAGTAAGTGGGTAGCTTGGGTGCGAGTCGTCCCTCCCATCGGGTTGCGGTGGCTCTCTTTACCTGTGATTTTTTTTCGGGCGGGTTTAAATAACACCCCCCACCCCTTTCTTTTTCGAGATGGACTTTGATCGGAATCATCCCTCGGTTTCTTTTTTGGCGGGATTTTCCTTCCCGTCCCCGGTTTTTCATTATGAGACTCCCTTTTCTATCTTCCCAATCGTGTACATTTGCCCCCCAACTAGCTTTTTTTTTCTGCTGGGGTTTTTGATCGGAGTGGGCCCAGGTTTGCCTTTCTTTTTTTGAAAAAAGCAGGTTTTTGACCCCCCTGATTGTCTGGGAGAAATGTACCCCCCCTTGGATTCGGGTGGTGCTCTTCTTTTTTTCTGCCCTATTTTCTTTTCTTTTTTCTTTTTACGAATGGGAATAATCACGCCGCTCCTTTTTTGATATCTTTTTTGTTTTTGGCGACAAGTGCCCCCAGGGGAGTTTTTTCTCTTTTTCAGTGTTTGTTGATGGACGCCCCCCTTCCCCGTCAGACTTTTACATTCAGGCCAACCCCCTTCAGATGACCCCTCGCTTTTCGGCCTTCCCGAGCAGGCCTCCCTTTAACTGTTTTTTCCTTGGGTCCAACGCGCTTTTGGGCGCCTGGGTTTTTTTTTCCGATGACTTATTGGCCCTTTCCCTGAATAAATGTTTTTCTTCACAATCCAGTTTCTTTCAGTGGCGTGTTCACCCTCTGGGTTTTTTTTTCTGACTCTGACCCCCCCCCAGTTTTTTGCCTCGGATTTTGTTGGCGCTAATTTATTTCTTTTTTGTTCTGTGAACCTTGAAGAAGTTTTTCGAGGGCAATGATTCTTTCCCCACTCATTTTGTTTTACTTTCTGGATTGCTCGCCTTTTCTTCCTCTTCCAGGAGATTTACACTCCTTTGATGGGGATTTTTTTGGGTGGTGAAATTTCACTTGACGCGCCTTCCTTTTCATTGGTCTGGGGGTGGTTCTTGGGGATTGCTTTTGTTCAAGATTTCCGTTGCTGCTTTCTCCCCTTTAACCACCCCAGAGTCCCCCCAGAAGGAATCGTCCCCGTTTGAGAATATCTGGACCGGTCGCGGTTTTTTTCCGTATCTTTCCCCTTCTCGTTGGACCCCCCCCCCTGATTATTGTTTGAGTTGCACTAAGGGGTTGGTCCACCTGGCTCGACCCCCCAATTTTGTTTTCCCGCCATTCTTTCCCTGCCCCACTTTAAGTTTGGCTTCTCCACATCAAACATGTCCGTTTGGCCAAAAAAGGAAAGTTTTCTTGTGACTCCTTCCCTTCCCGAAAGCTACCTTTTAGGAGGGCTGGGGTTATTTGCTCATTTGGGTACTTTCGCGCCCAATCTCTCCTCCTACTCCATCCGTGTTGTTTTTTTCCTCCTCTTTTGCTTTCTACCCCACCGATAGTGATACTTCCACTCCCCCGCTTTCTCCAGTGATGATTTACTGCTCTCACTATTCCCCAGAACATTCTTTTCCGCCTGTTGCTGTATGAGTTGATGACCTTTTGGATTCCCTAGGATTCTTCACTGAGAGAAGATTGTTGCCGTTCGTTTTTTTACCTTCTTAGCACAAGTGTTTCCTTTTTTTCCGAGCAGTTTCACAACTAAGCAGCCCCAGAAACGCGCCTTTCCATATTTTCTGGTACTTCTTTCGGTTCTTTGTTGTGTTAACCTTCATGAGAAGTCCCCAGGCCTCTGGAGCAGCCCCTCATCACGAAGACCCCCTTTTGGGACAATCCAATGTTTTCAACCCCCCCCTTTTTCCTTCCTGCATTCCCACCCCAACCGTCCCAGTCCCAGGTTTCGTTTTTTTTTTTAGGATTTTTCCCTAGTGAGTCTACTCGACTTAAAAAACCCTTTCCTTACTTTTCCCCCCCTTTCACTTTTTCTCCTCCCATCCACCCTGAAGGCAAATTTCCCCGCCCAGTGATGCCCGCTTCCACCCAAGCTGGGGTACGGTTTCCCACTTTAACCCCCCCCCCTGAGCCCTTCAACCCCCTGCTGGTTTTCCCCCAATTCAGGGCTTTGGTCCGTCCCCAGCAGTTTGGTTAGGTTTGTTTGAACAGGATTTTGGCTGAAAACACCCCACACACTTCGTCCCCAAGGTTCTAATTGCCATGGGCAGTTTCTGGCACTCCAAGTTTCCAGTAGAAAGCTGCTGGCCCTTCTTCAAGCCCAATTGCGATGCGGCACTTCTCCAATTAAATTTTTCTTTCCGCAACCCAAAAACCTCCTTCCTTTCCCCCAAGTGGCCACACTTACAACTTATGTTGAGCGCTGTTTCGTCACGTCTTTTCCCTCCTTCGTGCCCAGAATTCTTTGACCCCCCCCCATCCCCCACCAAGCTTCCAAGTTCTTTTCCCCTGCGATCTGACCCTAATTTTACGCTGACACACCTTCCCCTCAGGTTTGAAAGCCCTCCCCCCTAGACCCCTCCCCCGCCGGCTTTTGGTTTCAATTTTGAACTTTCTAACCCCGGCTGCTTTCGATAGTGGGCGGTTTCTTTCAGCCCACGCCTGTCAACCAGTCCCGAGGTTAGCCAGTTCTTTTTTTTCACCCGGTTTTCCCCTAGGGGGTTGCATTCTGTAGCGTCCCATGTGCCGTTTAGGGGGTGCAACCACCTTTTCCGCCCACGAACATGTTTTTTTCCCACACTGCCCCTCCCCCCCAAGATGTGGGAAGTCCCCCCGTGAAACCTGGTACTTTGATCGACCCCCTACGAGGCCTCTCGCGATGGGCATGTTTTTTTTTGGCCCCTTCCCCATTGGGTGCTTCCCCTTTGCTTTCCATGACCGGACTTCCCCTAACCGTCTGGACTTGGGGGGGGGTTGTTTTTTTTGTGCCGGCCTTTCACGTTTGTCCCCAGGCCTCCCTAATTCCGTGAAAATGAGCCGTGTGCAACACTCCCCCGCCCCCGCCTCTTTGTCCGGTCGAATTTTCCCTCCCCCCCCCGTCCCCGGGCCGTTCCCGCGCACCCAAGCTTGTCCCTGCCTTGGGAGTCCCACTTTTCCTTCCACGGACCCCCATTTTTTTTTTCGTCCCCCCTAAACTGTTAATACAACAGCTGGGCTGACTTTTTTTCAAATGATTTTCACCCTCCAAGGAAGTTCCCAATACAATTTTTTGCAAACCATCTACGGAGTTCTTTCCTAGTCCTTCCCTGCTTATTTTTGCCTGTCAATTACCCCCCCTGGAGCCGATTCATGACTGTTTTTTTTTGCGGTTATCCTGCGATCCCCCCCCCCCATGCCGTTGCTCATATCCATGATTTGTGTTTCACCGTGAAGTGTCTATGATGTGGTTTTTTTTCTTTGTGGTTACCCTTTCAGCCCCACTCCCTTTTTTTTAGTGTGTTTGGTACGATCTCACCCGCTGTCTCCTTTCGACCCCCAAGACCCCCAGTTCCGTATCCCTCTTTCCACAATGATAGCGCGTCTTCTTGGAAACCATCTAAAAACCCCCGGCTAGTTTCTTTGTCGAGGCATCCCGGGGCCACCCTGCCCGTGCATCTATAAGGTAGGTCAGTCCTTGCCTCCAGTGACGCGCGCACCCATCGACTTGTTGTCTCTTTTTTTACTTGCTGCCCCCGTTCTGGTTCCTTGACACAACGGGCGGCGCTCCCTCCCCCCCTCGTTTTTTCCCCCACACTATCATTTCCAGAGTGGACGACCTGCACTTCTTGGCGGGATATTTTTTCAACCCCAATACCCTTTCCCGTTTCTTGCGGGGCGTTCTGCATTGTCCCTAGCAGTTCATACCTTTTTTTTCCTCTCCCGTTTCGCTCCCCTGAGACGATGACCCGGCCCTTTTCCCTGGCGAGGGAAATTGGATGCTTTACTGTGGATAATTTTCAATTCAACTTTTGGTTTGTTGATGAGATATCCAGATTTTCTTTTCCCCCATTCATCTCCCCAGTGAACCGATGGTGTCCTTTCGTAGTTATGCTTGTTCCAGTTTTTTTTTTTGATGGAAGGTGAAAGTTTGCTCAGTGATTCTCTGGACAGACCTTTTAATCGGCACCAACACATCACCCCTCCCGGTTTCTGGTTTTATGTTGCACCAGTTTTCCCCCAGACCTAAGTTCCGTGCGTTGTCCTTTCTTTTTTCTTCCTCCATGGCTTAGGTATTCCACGGCCCCCCCGTTTTTTTTCCACGCCCGGGGGTTTTGGTGGGCGTCTCTTTTTTTTTTGTGTTTGGAATTTCCCCAACACGGCCCCATCCCGAGTCCTCAAAATTTCCCAGGCTGGGGTATTCTTCGTTTTGCGCAGATTTCACCCCCCCCCGACCTTATTTACTTTTCATGGAAAGCCTTCCTTGTTATGTTGTGAGGGGGCCTTTTTTTGGTTTAGCTGCTTGAGCTCCAGGGTTCCCACATGAGTTCTTTTTTTCTTTGAGGATTTAATTCCGCCTTGGTCTCTTACCCCTCGGGACACTTCGTTTTAGTGCAGTTCCGTGACGTGGCTTTTTGGATTAGTCGTCCGCTTGAACTCCCACCAAGCCCACGACCAGTCCACTTGGGTGGAGCGGGTAACCCCGGTAAAAACCTCCTCCCCCGCCCATCTTTAACATTTCGTTTTTTTCCTCCCTTCATGTTCCGATGCTGGTCCCCCCTGCTTGAGTGAGGCCTTACCAAGGTCATCCCAACCTTCTGTCTTCATTGAATCTGTTCGCGGCCATATGAGTTCTTGCGTTTTTTTGAGTATCAAGCATTTCATCTGTTTTTGGCATTGGATCCCTGGCACCCTTCACGGCCTGTTTCTTCCCCGCGCATTTGTCATGAGTCTTGCTGCGTTGGCAGTCAATTCTTTCTGGGACGCACATGGGTCGTTGTCCTTTGGCCAGTCTTTGAAGAACCCAATCGAAGTTTTGTTCAAGCGTGGCCGTTGCTTTTTTGCCCTTATATTTCCCCCATTTGGGTTGGGGCTTGTCCCCAGTCTCCTCGTTTTTTCGCCCCCGCTTTTGGATTTTTACTTTTTATGATGCTTTTACGATGCCTTGGTGCCCCAGTTCGAAGTCCAGAACTGTAGGTTTTGTCAGTGGAGAAATCTTTTTTTTTTTCTTTTCGAATTCCCCCTTTGGATCTTCCTGGCATCGCCTGCACCTCTTCTTAGCCTTGATCACTTAGGATTATCAGAAGTTGTTTCTTTCGATTTTTTTTCTCAACTGATTGGCTTTATCCGGCGGGTCCTCCTTGTTATGATGAGGTGTAATTTACCAGTCCACTGCTTCGCTCCCTCTTCCAGCCCCTCGGGAGATTTGACGATTTTTTTATGTTGTTTTCCCCGGAGGGTGTGCCCCTGCCCCACACGCTCCCCGGTATAACCTTCCACACTTTTATTCTTTGGTGGCGTGCTGTCGGTCTTTTTTTTTCCTAGCCGGTTTCCTCCAATTCTTAAGTCTCTCGATTTGCTTTTTACGTATGTCAATCCCCCCCTTGGCCCCTTTTCCTTGGGGTGTTATTTGATAAGTCTCAAGCTTTATACATTCGGGGACCGACTTTTTCCCAATTACCCCTCTTCTGTTTAGAGATTTTTCCCACTTTTTTTTCACGTTTTTTTTTCGGGGAACTTTTTTTCAGGTATTCTTTTCTCCCCCTTTACTCAGCAAGTTCCATCAGGCACCCCCTCTGACCAATTTCGTGTCTACTTTTTTTCCGATTTCTTTTTTTCTTTTGTTGCACGAGCTTGCCCCTTTTTTTTTTTTCGTCTCTGGTATGCTGCTATGTTAAAAACCCCCCCTTTTTTAAAAGTGGGTTCAACCATAACGAATTGCTTTCTTGGGAACCGCTTTTGGATTTACTCCCCACCCCACCCTTTTCATATTTTTGTTGAGGTGTCCAACCCTCCGAATTTCTAATTTTATTTACTCGGCCCTCAATTTAATTGTGATCCTTTGCTTTTCCAGAGAATATTTTTTTCGGACCTTGTTCTTCACTCCCCCTGGAAAGGGGACTGTTTTTTTAATGCCCGTTTCCCCCTTTTTTTTTGAAAGTGATCTCATTGGTTTCTTGGCTGTTGATTTTGGGGGAACTTTCTGTAGGGGTTTTCCCCCCCTTCCAGGAGTCCCAATTGTTTGTAACCTCCTCAAGGAAGCACAGACTGACAACAAAAAGTTCGGACACCCCAAGTGCTTCATCCCCCGTCCCAGCGTTGGGTTTCGTTTTTTCTTGACGAACAGTTTCCCATTTTGA
>Ga0179591_1240547_pt1 | contig 10165 bp, 6 predicted proteins | sample CZOMad2_1_08_16f_FD_182891 | JGI IMG/M metagenome (GOLD analysis project Ga0179591, IMG submission 182891) | Vadose zone soil fungal communities from Angelo Coast Range Reserve, California, USA - CZOMad2_1_08_16fungal (PacBio error correction) | ecosystem: Environmental > Terrestrial > Soil >... | reverse complement strand
TAGAAGAACCCCCTCTTCTTGGACGCCGCAGAAACTTCGCCGTCATCCGCCCCCCCATCCTTCCGCTTGGCCCCAAATCCCGTGACGAGTTTCGCTTCTCTGCACGCCTTTCACAGAAACCTCAGAAGGTTTGCACGTCCACCCTTGAAACCTCGGGACTAGCGCTCCGGGTCGGATGGATGTATCTGGCTCTTCAAGTTGCCCCTCTCGACTAACTCTACTGATTGTTAGTACCTACCCCGCACCTTGCCTTAATCCCCTGTATCCACCCTGTGCCACGCGGACTTCCCCGAAGACCCCTAACTTGTGATGCGGACTTCGGACTCCTTGTGCTCATCTCCGGTCCCGGCTTGATTCTTGCCTACATGAATTTTTTCCAAGTTGCGGAACCGCTTCTCCCTGTCATCGGTGTCCCCCAGTGGTTCCCGTCAGTTCCGCTCCCCGGTTCAACTTCTGATGAGATCCATGCAGTCCTGGCGGCTACCAACCTCCCGCCCTTGGAAGGTCAGGTCCTCTCCTTGGAGATTTCAAAGGTTTCTCTCCGAAGTCCCTTGGCTTTTTCTCCCCCCGGTTCATCCGTCAACAGCGTTCCGGCGCATGGACACGTGAATGCCCCTCGCGGCTGACGATGCGCCCCCAGTGAGACGGCGTCCTCCTTTTCTCACGACGTATAGATTCCGAACTTTCTTTAGATCAGGATCGATTACTACCCGTTGAGCTTTCTCCTCTTCTCCGGACCCACCGGTGTTCCCCCCCCCTTCTTTCTTTTTGAAATTCGAGTGATCACCCCATCGCTTTTGCCTTCTCCTTCTCAGTTCCCCTGGTTAGGCTCGCCGGCTTTTCCCGGCGCCCCCGAAACCCGAAATCACCGTCAGCGCCGTTTTCAAGGTTGCTTCCTTCATGGACTACGTTCTATCGTATCGCCTACCTCTTGTTCGTGACTTCATTTATTAACGAGGGGATGTCTCCCCCCACAGCTACCGTCCGCCGTTCTTCCTTACGCACCTGTCCCTTTTTGCCACTTTGCACCACCTGGAAACAACGATTCCTTTTTCTTCTCGGGCTGCCACCGCTGCGTCTTTCAGTGGCTTCACACTTTTTTTATCGCTATGTACCGTCAGTACCTCCGACCCCAAGATTCCCCCCTCGCATGGTTCCGCGAAAAAGATACTATTCACCTCCCCCCCCTCGTAGCGCGGACGGAGCTGTGGCCATGTCTTGCGTTGTCAGGTGTTTCTTCTAAGACCCATTTTCTCGGCGACATGAGAATTTCTCTCCTCTGTCGGTTTCGCTGGCAAGTTCTACTTCTTCCCCTTTTAACCTTGTGGCACGAGTTCCTCCCCCCCTTATCGACTGGAGCCACTTGCTACCTTTTCTCCTCGGGTAGTGGCCCCCTTCTGATCGCAGAGTTCAGACAAAGCAGGGTCCTCCTACTGCCTTTCTCCTGCGCGGCCCCCGTGGCTAGTCATGTCTTCCCCCCCTTTTTCGATTTTGTTTCCAAAGGGCAACCCCGAACGTCCTCTTTTCGTGGGGGCGCAGCAGGAGGACGGCGATCCAGCCCTTTTCCTTTAACGACCTGTCTCAGTCTCTCCGGCTGCTGTTGTTGTAGGACGAAGCATTCGTCGTTGCCCACCTCGCACACCTTTTTCTCTAAATTTTTAAAACTTTGTTTTTATCTTCCCGTTTTTTGCTGCGATGTGGTCCCCTTTTCCTCTTTTCCGTTTACCCTTGCCGGGTTTCCCCTCTTTTTGCAGATGTCCGCACGTCGACCACGTCCCGGTCTTTTGACAAGGGTCGTTGCCGAGTGCAAGCTTTCGTCAGTTTGCCCAGTCGGTCTTATTTCCCCCTGACTATAACTAACTGGCTTGTGCGCTTCTCGTCGATCCTCTTCGTGCACCTTCCCCTGTGCACCTGGATGTCCACTTTGATCAACTTTCGCCGTCAGCTGGATCCGATGAGAACACTTCCTCTTGATGCGCTAGTGGGGTGTAGGTGTTGTCATTTTTTTTTCCCCCCTGATGCCGGTTAATTCTTTATCGCGGGAATTTCTTCTAGCACACAAACTTTTTTCTCCCTAACGTGCGGTTTAAGACCGACCGGTTTAACCCCCCCTCTTGTTTTGGCTTGGCTGGAAGGTTTTACCAAACCAGTCGGCGCGCTCGCCGTTGGGCCCCGAGGAAGTTTTCCCCGCGGGCGGGGGTAAGTAGCGGGCCGAGAGAGCTTTCCCTTTCTTGTGCGATTTTCGTTGACGCCTGAGTAGTAGTCGTTTCCTTGTTCTTTTGCTACCGCCTTTTTTTCAGACGTCCACCCGTCCCCTTTTTTAACAACTTGTGGATCTCTCTCCTTTACTAATTTGTTTTGTTTTTCCTCTCTCTCCCCGTGTTGTTTCAACGGGCTGTCATTATCACCACCCCTTTCTGCACCATCGAGGGATTACCTCACTGACCATCTCTATTCATTCTTTCCCCCCTTCCAGCTTTTTTCAAACACCTATTGCCGGATCGCTTCCCGCTTCCTCCGAACCTTCCCCCGCCCGCTTTTGAAACCCCCTCCTTTCCCCACCGGCGAGCCGGCGAATGGTTTGTGGTGACCACAAGAGAATCAACCCCCCCCCTCCCTCCTTTACCGTGTCGGTGCATTAACTCCCCATATCTAAGCCACTTTTTGTTCCTCCCCTTAGTTTCCCCCCTCGCCTTAACAGAATTGTGTAAGAATGATGAAAACCCCCTCCCCCCCTGCCGCTTCTTATATCAGGGGCTCCCGATCTCCTTTTTTTTTGCCTTGATTGAGACAAGCTGTTTCATCCTTTTTCCCCGTCATTTGAGGCACGGACTGCACGGCGCGGACGACTCCCCTTTGCTAAGTCCCTTCCCCCTTCGTGTACGTGGTCGTTTTTTCCCCCTCGCCCTGGCATATTTCACAAGGGGTCCCCCTGCCCGCCCTTGTCCCCCCATTGAAGTTGGTCCATTCTGACCTCTGAGCTGTCTTCCTGAGGCAGTTGACCTTTTTTCCCAGTGACCACCCGTCAGAAGCCCGTCTATAAAACACCCCAAGTTTCCAATCCCTCCCTTTTTTGAATGTCTTGTTCGATTGCCCCGAAATTCCTAGTTCGACCCGTCCTCGCCTTTTTCAGACGATACGGTTTCGAGATTATTTTCTCAAAGAGTCTTTCTCTCCGCACCAATTCCAAGAGGTACCCGTCGGGTTTTACGGTAGCAGAAGAAAAGGGTGTGCCAAGGACGAGCATCCGCCTTCTTCTTTATTAAGGACCTCTTTTTCCTCTTGTTCCATGAACTAGCCCTTTTGTAACTACCCCCCTCTCTCCATTGTAGAGGCAGTTTTTCTAAGAGAGACGTTTCCTCTTCTTTTCTTGCATCCTTTTCAGTTCACAATAGGAATTTCATCGTGCCTCCCCCCCTCTTTGAGTTGAAAAGTCCCTATTGATCTCCGCTCGGTCTGAGCTGCAACACTTACACGCCCCACTCATTCCCCAATTTCTATCAAGACTAGACCCCTTCTTTTTCTTACTGACCTTGCCCTCTTTCCAACCGCTTCCCTTTTGCTAGGGGGAGTTTTGGTATAGGAGGATCAGCCGTGGTAATGAGAATCGTGTAGCTTCTCCAGTCTCAGCGTTGTTAAAGCACTATCCAAATCCCGGAACCTCTTGGGCCCCCTTGTGTTTGCTGTTGGCCAAACCCATTTCCTTTTTCGTTAGTGTACTGACCGGATTGAATAGCTGCGTGTGTGATTCCTTCCAAAGGTTAGAACCCCGTTGTCAAAAAATCTTCGTATAGATAGAGGTGGGTCCCCCCTGCTCCATTTTTCTGCACCTTGACAGTCTTGACAACTTCTCGGTTTCTCTTTTGAAAGCATTTTACATCGAGTGCCCGCGGTTCTGGTGCTAGTCGCATTAGAAGAGCCACCTCTTATTGATTTCACGCCGTAAAACGAAGACGTCTCTTTTCAAGGCACGGTTTTGCTTTAGTGAGTAACCTGTCTTTCACGTGTAGTCGGAGCGTAGGCATTCCCTCCCTTCGGAATCTGAGTGTATCCCTTGAGCCCCCTTCGGCCGTTGACTTTGAATCTTCCCCGAAGCCCTCTGTTCTTCTTCCGTTGAAGATTTTTCTGCCGCAGCTGATTCATGCTTAAGCCAGTCTTGTCGAGCACCCCCTTTTTTTTACATATCACGGAGATGAATCTTCAAGTCTGTGTATTTGGATTTTTCCCCGAGACTGTTCATAAATCAGTTCCTTGCGTGTTGGATTTGCAAGGGCCCTGTTTCATCACTGTGCTGTTCCTTTATTCCGGCTGTGCCTGTCAGATTGAACCTCCAGTTTGCGTTTTGTCAAGCCTTCTCTTCTTCCTCTTTCGTAATTAACTCGGAGTGACTTGAGTTTCCTCCCCTGTAGGTGTCGGGCAGTACTCTGTTCCCCCAGGGGTGTCGATCAGTGTTTTCTTTCCGTGATGTACGGGAACTGCAACACTTCCCACGATGTGATTGACTGCCCATGGCTTCTCCACACAAGTAGACCCAAGTATTTCCTTTTCTTTTGGCCGGAGCGGTGATGGCAAGGGAGATGGTCCAAGGGACTCTTTACCGTGATTTTTTCCCTCTTTTTTTTCTCAGTTGCATTTTGCGGGCGGCACTCCTTTTTTATTCTAGACAATCCCTCTCCCGTGTGTTGTTGAGTTCTCCGCCGATGAGGTAAGAAGCCCCTCACCCTTCTCCTCCAAGCCATTAGGTTCCAAGAAAAGTTTCGATGCTCTTTTCTGCACTCCTTTCCCTCCAGCCGGTCTTTTAAGCACCTATTTGGCTACGCGCGACGGTTGTATGGAATGGTCTGAGATGGGAGAGCGGGCATACACCTTTCATCGAAATTTCCTTCCCTCCCTTTGCTTATTACACTGCTCCGACACCCCCTGGCCCCCTAGGTCCATTATTTCACAACTTCCGTTTTGCTGACGGGCCGGTCGTAATCACCAGATTTTTGCTGTCGCCCGATCGACACTTCTTCTCCCCGACCTACAAACAAATGCGTTCCAAGTCTGCGGGGAAACAGATGGATCCTGGTTTCATCACGTGACCCCCAGTTTTCCTTCCCGAGCCAGCACGCCCTGGAAGAGGGATGAGATCCCTGAACTGCTTTCTTTCTTCCTCCCCACCCTGCCCGGACGGTCGGCATCTCCGTGACTTGGAAAATTGGGGATCGACGCGGCAGTTTTTGCCATACCTCATTCTTCCAGCTGGCCCCCGTCCCCCCAAGAGGGAAATAGAGCACATCGTCGGCTTCCCCCGACTCGCCCCCAGTGGCTCGGCCAGATTTACTGGGATAAAGTTTAGGAGTCAGACGCTTGTAAGCCGTCCCAGGATCCTCCTACCTCCAGTTTCTCCTTCCTTAATTCGCGGCCACACCGGTGTTTCTTTTTCCCCGTTTGTTGAAATTCAGGCTTGTTCCCCCTTCATCGATTTTGTATTAGACTTTCTCTCCTTTCCCTTGAACAAGAGGACAAACTTCGATGGTTCTGGGGAAACTTCCGTCGCACCGTCCAAATTTTCAAGAGTCCATTTTTTTTTTCCACGTTTCATTCTGACGTCCTCAGAAAAAAGTAGTATCGTCCTTTGCCGATGTTGTTGCTAGGCATGTTCTTCATTTTTTGTTACTACCCCACGACGCTACCGGTTCCGAAGTTTCGTCCCCCAATACTCCCGTCTTGTTTGGACAGCCTTCCCCACCCTGTTGGGGAAAAGTTTTCCCTTGTTTTCCCGGGATGGCCAACCCCTTCTCGAGTTAGAAAGGGACACGGTATCGCGAGTCTCAATTGAAAGCTTACGCTTTTACCCCTATTCTCCCCAATGGCATTTTTCTCCTTCTTCTCGGCCCCCGATTTAGTAAGCACAAGCCCTGTTCTTCCTCCCCGCGGAGAGGTTTTGGCAGGATGTTTTTTTAAGGTGCGCTCATTGACCCCCCGTCCTCCATGACTCCTTTTTCAGAGAAGTCTCTCCCTTTGTTCGTGCAAGGAGGTGGTCCCTTTGAACCCAGGATGGCAGATCGCGCCCCCCTCGGTAAAAGTTGATCCCAGGCTCCGCGGATGTTGAAGTCGTTCATTTCCGCAGTTTCCTCCTCCTTTTCTTTTCTTCCTCCAAGCGAACGTCGTCAGATCGTCCAGTTCTTCCCCGGTGGAGGCTTTTTTAGGTTTCCCCCCACGGGAACCCGTCCCGTATTTTAAGACGCGGGGTCGTTGTTGGATTGCAGAAGGAGATAGCTCCCTCCTCGGTTGAGGCGAAATCTAGACACTTCTCATGTTCTTCGACTTATTTTGTCTGACTAAGCATTCTATTTTACAACTGTCCCTTCTGCAATACTTTTAAAAACCCCGGGAGTTTTTTTAGCAGTTTCTCTTCCTCGTTTGGGAACTTTCAGAGGTTCTCCCGCATTTGTTGAAGATGAGACGCATCATTGTCTCCCTATTTTTTGGGTTTTCATTTCTCTCTTTCGGTGCGCTGGGCTGTAAGAGCCAGCTTTTCTTTTCCCCCCCCTCCAGACAGCAGTCCCTTCCTTCATGGATGAGTGTTCCTCGTCTGCCTTCTTCGGATAAGTAGTTGTTTCCAACGCTACCCGATTGTTCTCCCCCCTATTCTCCTTCCCTCTCTTCTTCGTTTTACAATGGATATGTCCTCCCTGCCCTGGTTGGCTTTCTCTTTTTACTTCTCTTTTCCGGAGAGGTATCTGACCGAATTTCTATGATCCCCCCTCCCAAAATGGTGTGACTCCTCGATCTGTTCCCTTGTAATGACCGACCCGGTCCACCCACCCAAAAAAAAACTTTGTTTTGTTTTCGGTCTTCTGGGTTCACCCCCCTCTTCTCCTCTCGCCCTTTTTCCGTCTGCAGGGGACCAGCGTTCGTTTTCCTTTTCTTCTTAAGAGAGAGAGATAATGCAGAGGGTTGGCCTGCGCTTCTTGCAAGACATGATCTTTCCGTTGATGGTGATCCCCTTTCTTGCCTCCATTTGGTGTTTTAGCATAAGTACCACCCAGGTTTTCCCCCCTTTTTGGCTTCCCCTTTTCTCTCCACGTGTTGTTTTGAGCTCTACTTCCCCTATTTGCCCCTTTTTAGTATGGTCATTACCATTCCCCATCCCCTCGTTTCGTATCACTCCTTACCCGAAGAAGATATTCTAGCTCCGGCAACCCTCCTGTGTAAGGAAGATTGCCTCAAGCCGCACCTTCCCCTTCCCCTCCTTTTTGCACCTGCTCGGGCCCTTCTCTCTCTCCTCTTTTTACCAACTTCCATCGCATTCCACCCCCCTGTGAAATCCCCAATTCTTTTTCCTTGGTGCAACCCCAGGCCCCTTTCTCTGCCTTCTACACAACAAGGTTTTGGGAATCGAGAATTTTTTCGTCCCTCCCTTCATTTCAATAATAGTTTCCCCCCCTCCTGATGAACACCAGACCCCCTGCCCCGTCGAACCGCTATCCAAGTTTTTCCCTCGAGCTCTCTGATGACAGTGGCCCTCCCTTGATCCCGTCCTTCTTAACTCCGTGTCCCCTAGTTCCTTCGAACTCCGTTACGTTTCCCCTGATCAATTGGATCAGCCATGCAGTCCGGTCCTTGTAGGTGGGACAACTCCCTACCTTCGTTCCTGCTCACCAGTTTCCCGACACTCAACATTTTTTCCTTCGTGTTTTACGTTGTCTCCCAGCGGACCACTTGCGTTTCCCCCCCTTCATGCTCCTTCCCCTCGTACAGCGAATGACAATCCTCCCTCCTGTTCGCTAACCCACCCAGGGTTAAATTCCTTCAACACCTGCGATTTTTTTCCCCGCCGAAATCGTAGTTTTTAGCCCATGCTCCTTCTCCGCAGACTTTCGTTTTGGCCTTCGTCGCACCCTTTCGCTCTCCCCCATTCGGCCGACCCCAACGAAAAAATTTTCCTTTTGGTGCCCCTTGGAAGCCTAAAGAAGCCAGGTTTGTTAGAACAGTCCTATCCTGCGCCGTCAGTCTTTTCTCAGTCCGTGATGCTTGTCCTTACCATCTGCATCCGCGTTTTCCACGTCACTCCCCCTCCTACTTGGGCAGTGGCTCCATAGCTCTGGGGAGATGAGTCGGTCCCTCCGGTTCCTTCCCCCCTCTGAAAGGCCTAGGCCGAGTCGTAGCCACTTTTTCTAACCACCAACTCGCCCCCGGCCCCCTGTCTGATTGCAACATAACAACCGCCATCCTCACCCCAAGTGCCCCCGATCTCCTCAACTCTTTTCTCGTTATCTTTCGGGTAACGTCCCCCTACATGCTCGTGTTTTTCGAAGCTGGTATCTGTGACATGTATTTTCCATCGATGATCTTAGTGCGGTCTCATCTGAGCTGCGTTTGAAATTTCCTTCCCCACCATACCCGGCCACGCTTGGTCAATGGTGTTCCGATGATGGCCACAAACTGAATTGTACGGTTTTGATCCATTTCGTTTAAGTCTGCGGCTTTGGGTGCTGACCTCAATGACCCATTCCTCTACCGCGCGTTGCATATCCTATCTCTTTTTTGCGTGAGTGACCTATGAAGTCTCTTCACTTTCCCCCTCTTCGCTTCCTCTTCGTCGGTTCCGCGCTGCACACCGCCGACAATCGCGTTCTCACGAGGGGAGTATTCTGACTCCCATCTTCTCCATGTTTTTCTTTTGTAACTTCCTAATTCCCCAGCTAGGGCCTTTTCCCTGTTGACTTCTTTGTCAGCTGAGACCATACGGTATTTCGTCTTCTCAGGTTGATTGCCCTCCTTCTACTACTCGACGGTCGCTCCACCCCTAGTTTTTTTTGATGTGTCCTTCTCCCCCCCCCTCTTTCTAGGTTTTTTTTAGCCCTCTTTTCTATCTCCAAGTAGAGGCGGCGGTCGGATCCCCCCCTTTTTTCACACCATCTCCATTCGATGCCGATTCAATCAGGTGGGTTGGGAGAGCCGATAATTTCCTGCCTCCTCCATTCCTGGGTTTTTTGAATTTCCAATTTCCCCCTTTTCCCCTTGATCCCCGGCGGGCCTGTCAGACGTGGTTCCCCTCTCCTGTTTCCCTGTCTAAGGCCTTTCTCGGCGTCCGATTTATCATCTTTGGATTGCTTTTTTCCCCCGGTATGTGTTTTTGAAGTAGCTTTCCTTGGTTCAGCTCCTGACGAGGTTCTTTGTTTGGGGATAAGGACTGACAGTTGATTTCTAGAGTCCCCTTATTATACTCCCACAAGTCGACCTTCGGTACGCTTTCTGATTTGCCTTTTCTTCCCTGGCTCGGTGATGTGCCCAGGGCTTCATCTCCCGCAATACGTCTCTCCTTGTCTTTTTCCCGCGTAATTCTTCTTGCTCTGTATTTCGTTTTCTGCTGCTTTTTTCCTTTTCTCCCCCTCTATCTCCCCATTTGTTGTTTGGTTCTTCCGCGATTCTCCGAGAGGTACTCCCTTTGCCTCCGACCCTTTCGCATTCCGCCATTTTTGAATGTTCCCATCACTTTGACCTAGGCCGCTTGATTGAATTTCCATCACCGAATCGGCGAAGTTCTTTTCACCTGTCTGGAAGAAGCCGCTCTTGCTTGAATTGAGGTCTGATGGAGTGAACAAGGGTTTTCCCTCCCCTCCCCATTTTTAATTACCGCACATTCTTAACCAATTTTCCACCCCTGTGACAAGCGGAATTATCCTTCAAGCCCCCTCCTGGTGCGAGTTGCTGCTCACTCCCCTACAGCGCCCTTATTTTAGCCGCTCCCTGACTGATGTCCAACTTTTTTCCCCGCCCCGGATCCCTTTCGCACCCCCCCACCTTGCTAAAAAAGTTGTGTCCTTCTCCCCTCTGAACATGACTTAAAGGAACTTTCTTCTTTCTTCAGCCCCCAAACTTCCCTTCAGGTTCTTCCTTTTTCTTCTCTCTTTCCCCCTGGGGTTGATCCCTCCAGACGTTACTTGAAGACGGAATCCCTGGTCTTCGCCACCCTTTTCACGGCGCCCCCTGGCACCTATTTTTTCCCCTTTCGGCTGCCCACTATTCTCACATGGTGCCGAACCCGTAGACGAATGGTGATCCACCGAAGTCTATGTCTTTCACCCCCTCCCCACTTTACTGTCCAGAACTCCGTTCTCAGAAATACCGTTGAACCTAGAGGCTGCGGCCCACACCTCTTTTTCCCCTGATG
>Ga0179591_1208292_pt1 | contig 10165 bp, 9 predicted proteins | sample CZOMad2_1_08_16f_FD_182891 | JGI IMG/M metagenome (GOLD analysis project Ga0179591, IMG submission 182891) | Vadose zone soil fungal communities from Angelo Coast Range Reserve, California, USA - CZOMad2_1_08_16fungal (PacBio error correction) | ecosystem: Environmental > Terrestrial > Soil >... | reverse complement strand
CTCGGAGTGGCCTTGGGTTCGCATTCTCGGTTCTCGAGCCCCCTTGCGTTTTTTCTTGGGCTTCCTCCCCTGCAGTCCCCTTTCCCCCGGTATCCAACAATTTTTGTTGGCGGTTCACTTCTGTCTCGTTTCATTTGTTTTAAAAAAGAAGCGAGCGTTGGTGCGTCTTGCCGATACCTTCTCTCGTCGTTTATGCCCCCGATCTCTACGATGCTCGACCAGCCGTCCCTTTCCTGCCGGTTTTTTTTCCCACTTTGAAGTTCCTATGTGGTCTGAAAGCAAACTCCTTTTCTCTTTGTCGATGTCTTTTCCGTTCAATCCCCCAGCGACAGCGATATTCTTCGGAGAAACTTAGACCCTTTTTCCTCTGTGTGACGGTCTTCCATTTTTCAAGAGTTTCTTTTCCCGCCCGTACCTCGCCAGTAAGACCAAGGACTATTTCGAAGGGGGCTCTGACGTCCCTTGTCCCTTCTGCCCCCTGGTCGCCCATTTGACCCGTCGTTCTCTCTTTTTTTCTCCTACCCATGGTTTGCCCACTCGATGAGAAAATTGCGTATCGGACGTGTGGATAAGTTTTTTTTTTAGCTGTTTTACCGTAGACATTTGATCCTTTTTTCCACGGGTTACTTGATCTATTTGTCCTCCCTTTTTTCGCCCTGGACCTTCCTCCTCCCCCCGTGTGTTTTAGTCGCTTGCGTACCCCCTTTTTTCTTACTTGGGTTCCTCAGCTCTCCTTCACCCGTTTTCCCCCTTGTTGTTTCAGGTCGCCCAGCTCCCAACCTCTCTAGCCCGCATTTCATGTGGCCCAAATGGGGTAAGAGTCCGCGTTTAAGAGTTTCCCCTCTTTCGCATGTGTTCCTTGCCCCCGTTTGCTTGGTTCCTTCATCGTCCCACTCGACCGCGCATTAGTTTACCTTCGCGTTATGCTTCCCCGAATCGAGTCCCCTTGGAAAGACGCGCGGAAATTCCACCGCTGCTCGTTCGAGCGCTACCTTTCTTTTTCCCTTTTTTTGTATTGTCCCATTTTTAACATACTCTTTTGTGGCCGCCGTGCGGGAGAACACGTTCGGTCCAACCCTTCTTATCCCCCTTCCGAGTCGGGATTTAGTAGCCCCCCCCCTTTCCTCTGAGTCCGCCTGAGCAGGCGTAATCTGTTCCCGGAAGAAAACACGCTTCCTTGCAACTTCCCGTTTTGCATAAAGTACCCCCCTCCGCTTACCCCCCGTCTTATACATTTTTCCGCCATCTGCCTGGTAGTATGTCGGTACCCCGCCTCAGCCCCCCGAGGAGGTCCTTCTCGATTTTTAGGCCTTCCCTCCTGTAAGCATTTTACGACGACCTCGTCTCCGCGCCGCCTCTTTCGATCTCTCAGGGAAAAGAGATGTAGTCTCCCGGAAGGGATCTTTTTCCTTGAGGGACCTGCGGGTTTCTTTCGGGACGAGATTTTGACTTGCATTTTTTGATTGCGCAGCTGCGAACTTTTTTTCGCCTCGTGAGTGAGGTCCTTTTGGGACCGATGAGCGGCGCCGCGTAGACTCCCTCCCTTTCCCTTTGAGCCATACTTAGGTTTTCCCTCTCCCTCTGTCTCTGTCTTCTAAGCCAGTTTCATTTTTTTTTTTTCTTTTGCGTCCGCCCGACCGGCGTCCTCACAGGAGAGTAGCCGCGGGGCCAGTTTCCCGCCCTGCGGGGTCTTTTTACCTTCTCACAGGTTGGACCACCCGCGCGCGCCCGGAGAAGACTCCAATACTGCTCGACTCTGTCCCTTTTTCAAACGGGCCGGTCCACTAGAAGTAACCCAGATTATCCTCTTCCCCCCTTGACGACCCGTCTACTACGGCACGGTACTGGAAATTTCCCCGGCTTCCGGTTGAGCTATGCTCTCGTCCGGTTTGAGGGAGGGCTTCGAGAAGATTTGGCTCGATGACTCCCCTCTCCTTATTGCTGCCGATAAGCTCGGACGTCTTCCCTAACTCTTCGTTTGATGCGCCCTTTCTGCACGTATACGGAGCTCTTTTCTTTTTGTCTGATCGACGTACTTTTCAGGAGAGAAGTTAATCCTGGCTCCCCACCCACAATCACGAGCCTATCTGATGACTGACACCACCGAGTCCCCTGACAGAATCCCCCCTGCTCCCGCAAGCCGCTTTTCGTCTTGATCCTCCGTTTTTCTCGGCCAATAGGTGCTGCCTAGTTCAAGTCATTTCGCCTGCGCCGACCGCTTCCGTTTTTTTTTGAGCCGATCGGTCATAGGACTAAGTGGTTCCTAGGCTACCCTCCCCCCCTTTTCCCCCAGTCAACCTTCAGCGCCTTTATCCGTCCTCATTGATTTAGCGATGTTTCCCTGACCCATTTTGTTCAGTGTGTTAGAAAAGGTCGCCCCGTGCCCCCTCTGCAAGAAGCATAAATCTCTTCCTGACCCCTCCGATCTTCCTTCCCGCTAACCCGGTGACACACGCTTGCCTCTCTCTTTCTCCTTTTTTCTTGCTCCTGCCATGGCTCTTCGCGGGCTCTTGAGGGACCAATGTACTTTGACCCCACCACCTCGTGCCACCCCCTCCTTCTCTTCTAGTCCGAGCACCCGGTGAGCTCTCAGCCAAGAAGCACCCTGTCACATCCTTCCTGAGAATCCCCTCCCTCCTCTTTCCATTGATTCACCTGGGGCCGTCTGGCCGCGTGAGACCCTTCTTAAAACGGACTTGAGTGAACCTCTGGCTGCTTTTTTTTCCCTGCACTGGGGCTCAGTCCACTCGGCGGCTCTTTTTTTCCGAACACCTTCTCCCTTGAGGTCTTCCCCTCCTTTTTATCACCTGGCGTCGGGCATGAAGGGACGTTTGGTCCTTCTCCTAGTGACGTCAGACCCCTTTTTTTTCTTTTTGCGCATGAATCTTTCCTGGCTGAATGTCTGACTCCGACTGTCTGTGCCACAGTGGCGAACTTTTCTCCTCCTTTTTTTTCAGAGCCAATAGCGGGATCTTTTCCCAGAGATTCTTTGTGGCCCCACTTCCGGCGATGTCACTTCCTCTTTTTGTTCCCCGTTTTGACGCGCCTACCTTCTTATTGAAGTGAGTCTGATTAATTCTTTGCGGAGTTTTTCCTCCTTCCCTCGCCGTCTTACTGGTGTGACTGATTGGGTCACGATTTTCATCCCCGCTTCCTCCCTCTCCCCCCTCTGGTTGCGGCTTTACGGGCTTTGAAGATGGAAAAGGGAAATGCCTGAAGTAAGGTATCTTTCTTTCCCGCATTTGTTTGCGCGTTTTTCTTTAATTCAAGGTCTTTTTTTGCCTTTCGACCTTTGAGTTTTCCCCTTCTTTTGATTATCAGGGTAGCAGTCGACACTCTCCTTTTTTGAATAAGAATCCTGTTGTGTTTTGGATATGAGTGTAGCCCCCCCCCCTTCCTCCCCCCTTCTGCTCCCTCCGTTTGTTTTCTCAGAGGACGTACGAGCGGCCTATACAGTACTCGCTTGCAAACAACGCCGCTCCTGAAAATAGACATTCTCGGAAAGGTTCAGCTTTTCCGTCCGCCCGTCGGCGGTGGCTACCGAAAACCTCTTTTCGAGTCTTTTGGCCCCCTTGTTTAGTAGCCTCTGGTTCCCCCTCAGGAAACCCCCCCACCCAAGTGACCTCTGCGACTTCTCCTAGGGACCTCGATAGTGCTGCAACTTGAGCTAGGAAGCCGATACCCTGACCCGGGGATACTGTGCCGCCTTACCTCCCCTCCCTAAGTTCTTAATCGTCACGTTTGAAAAAAAGAATCCTGACGAGTTCTCGCTCTTGGAGATGTCCCTTTTTCGTCAGCACCCATTCGTCCCCCCGGTTTCCCTTTAGTTTTACTCAGGAGATTTCTTCCCTTGGTCACTAGCAAAGGGTTCATACTCCGTGAGTTCTGACTACAGAAAACGCTTACTCGTTATATAAGGGTTTCACGACCCGAAACCCAACTTCGGCCAATGACTGTTTTTGCCCGCAGGGTTTTCCCTGTGTTGACCTGACGGCCAACTGGTGCCGGGGTTGAGAAGACATGGCTGTCCCGCCCCTTCCCTTCCCCCCCCTCAAGAGGGTCACTCGTCAGGTGATAACCTTCTCTTTCAACACTCGGAAAGCGGCCCCCTTTGGGCAGCACTTTGACCCCCTTCTTTTGTTTCTTTGATCGCGATGTGACAAGTCGCCGGTGTTCTCTTCCCTTTTTCTGGCGTGCGAGGACGGCGACTGCGCCGTCTTTTTTCGCGTTTTTGGCTCTTTTCCCGCAAAACTAACGCTGCGCCCGCGACCGCAAGGGACTACTGACCAGAGAACCATACTGGTGCGAAAGTTTTTTTCCTTTCTCCCCTCTCCACGGCGACGTTCGCCTTTCTTCTTCTTTTTGCAGCTTTTTCCCGGGGGTTTGTTCCCCCCCTTTCCCTACCGCGGCATAATTTAGACCCTTCCCGATCATCCGGTCTTTTCCTTTTCAGGCGGCGAGATGTCGTGACGCCTTCGTACTCTTTATACCGGCGACTCCTTCGTCCCCCTCGTCAGAAAAACGTCGAGACCATGCTCCCCTATCCTCTTTCCCCCTCCCACGGGAACGTGGTCTCAAGTCGTGACCTCCTCTAACACTTTGGGTCGCTGAGAAGGGGTAGTAGTAGGTTCGGGTGATTCCTTCTCTTTATTTTTTTTTCCGGCGGGAGGTGGTGGGGCTCCTAAGAAGTCCTCCCGGACTCTCATTACTTCCTTTCCTCCCCTCCTGACCTCGATACGCCGGCGCTAGGGAAGAATGATCTACACCCGTCTGTGTCCTAAGTCTATTTCTCCCCCTCCCCTGCAGGCGAGTCAGCGAGTGAAGCGACCGTCCTATCTCCCTTTCTTTCGACTAGGAGACCCTAGCCCTGCATAATTCAGAGAATCAGCTCACGGAATAAGGGATGCCCCGAAGTTTCAGTCTTCCAGATTTTTTTCTTTTTTGATCGCGAACGCGGTCGGGCTTAAAACTAATTTTCTCAGACTCTCTCGCCAGCCTTCCCCTGACGACTTCCTTTTTTTCTCAACGGTCGTTAGCGTGTGTGGTAAAAGGTTTTGTCGAAACAGGTACGGCCCCCCTCCCACTCCTGGGGTTCACCTTTTAGATGTACAATCTTCTTGTTCCCTGGATCGCGGCCTGGGTAGTGGCTGTCCATATTCGTAATTCTTTTCCTCGTCATCAAGGCGCACGTTCTGGGGGAAGTTCCCAGCGATTTCAAAATTGGGAAGATTCGCAATCTCCTTCGGTTCCCAACGGCGGCACGGGAAAAAAGCCCCCAGCACTCGAGGTTTTTCTTTTTCGTCGTGCAGCGCGCATCAACTGCGATAGTCTCAGTCGCCCCATCAAAATCCCTTTTCCACTGACAGCTCCCTGCCCTTGGAGAGTGTGAATCCTTCCTCTGGCTCCCCCCTCTCCCCCGATCTAGAGGGCGGCGTCTCCTCATCCTTTTTTCTATTTCCTCTTTTAGGAGTGACTTCCTTCCTCCTTATACTTCCCTCCCGGAGTGGCTCCTGCGTTTTTTTCGACCGAAATCCATGAGCAGCTTCCAAGGGCGCCCAGGGTCAACAACACTGCGGGTTGAGGTTAGACTTTATGGATCGGTCAAGTTTCCTTCCGCCAACCTGAGAGCTTTTTCTTCAACTTCATCTGTCCTCGGCCTTCTCCCTCGTCTCCTTCGAGAGCCCCGTAACTGCTCGCCATCGCCTAGAATCATTCCGGTGGAACTCCTCCTGCTGTCGCGCCCGCAACGGAACTTGCTAGTCCTTTTTTCTTTTCCTTTATAAACCCAAAACCCCTCGCTAACCTGAGTCGTATAGCGATTTTGTATCTGAAAATGATCCAAGTGTCAGTTCTTTTTTGTACCCTTTTTTCAGGAAAATGGTTCCCCGTTAGTCGGTTTCCGCTCTCGTCCTTCAGTGATTACATTCCTTCTCTGTCGAGGTTTTCAGTGACTCCCCCGAAAAGGAAAGGCATCTTGTTTCCTATTGAGATTTCCTTATTCTTTTCCCTTAAGAGACTCTTACCCCCTTTTTTACCACATAGGCTGTGACCATTTTCTTCCGTCCTGCTTGATACTATCAATTGTTGGGCTGTGCGAACGTCCCCCCCTTAGGTCTCTTATGGGAAAACGCTGTCTCGTTTCCAGGGCCCTTCTCAATTTCCCCTTTCTCTTAGTTTCTAACGTTTTTTTTTTTTTATCGAGCTTGTTCCCCCCCCCCTTTGTACTTGTTCCGTCGCCGAAAAGCGTTTAATAGCCCTTTGCATTTTTTTCACCCCTGTCGCCCCTCTCCCCCACATGATCGTATCCAGGTCTAAAGCACCTCCCTTGTTCACACCCATTTTGGTCCGTGTGTAGAGGATCTTGGCTCCCCAGACTTTTTTCCCTCTGTCTACCCCAGGATTGCATTTTTTTTCCTTGGGACGTAATAGTAAATCGCTTATTAGGTATAGTTTGTATACTCGTGAAAAGAATCTGGGACATGCCTTAACTTACCAGTCCATCTTAACTTACCCTTGCGCCTTTGCCCCTCTATACCTCTCTTGGTAGAGAGGTTTGGCTTTCCCCTTTAAAGACGACCTTCTCCTGTCCTTGCTTGAGAAGAAAGCGGCCTCTTCGTTTTTCACTGAAGAGCGGCTTCTCTTACGCTCAGGTATTGGTTGTCCGCTAATCTCCTCTCGATGATAGTCCTGCCCCTTCCTAAAAAGCTTTTTTTCTTCTTCCAAGGAAAGCTGTCCCTCCCAATTCCTAAGCATCAACATGTTAGAATGGTCCCCTTTTCCTTCATTTACTTCGTCTTTCATTCCCCTCGAACGATAAAAGAAGATTGATTTAAGCGAGAGAGTCAGGCGTTTCCTCCTCAACGCTAGCACCCTTGTTGCCCGCCCTTCCCTCGATCTCGTAGTTTTTCAAATAGCTGTCGTCTTCCTGCAAGGAAGGGTGAGGTTCAGTTTCTTTCCATTATTTGGTCTTTTAGCAGTCTGACTCCTAGCATTTTTCTCTCGATTGTTCCTGACCACTCCTTCCTCAGCTGGAGGAGGGTATTGGGGTTTTTTTGTTCTCTTTCCCTCAGGGGACCTTTTCTTAAGTCCTAGTTTCCAAGTTGGGATGACTCGTGTCACGGCACGCAGAACTCGGGGACTTGCTTCCGTTTCCCGGTGCTGTCCATCAGCGAAAGACGACCCAACCCCCTTAGAGAACCCAAAGGATTTTTTTATTTTCACAAGGCTAAAGTTCTTCAGCCCTGAGGTGAGTTAGTCCCTGCGTCACCAACCCTTTTTTCCAAAATCTGCGACGAACAGTTTCCCTCCGCCCAAATGGTTAGAGGCTTCTCGATCTCTGCGACCAAGGTCGGTGTTAACTTTTTTTCTTCCAATTTCATCTATTCTCCCCGACCCCTAGCGGCGCACTCTTTACGACTTCCACTTCGTTCATCCCTTGGGTACGGGTTTGGGTTTTATCCTCTGTCTTCCTGACTTTGGGAGTTTTCCCTTTTCGCCTATCTATGGATTGAGGAATCGTCTCTCGTCTGACGCGCCTGATTTCCGTTCGATTTTTTTCTTACACGACCGCTTATGGTTCCTCCTTCGACCTTGATATACGGCGTATCGGAGTATATGCAGGTCTGCGTCTTCACGCACGGTTGCATTCTCGCCGTGGAACTTGCGATTTTTTTGAGCCCAACCCACACCCCGCTCCTCAGTTAGCCGCAAGACCCCCGCTCCCTCACGACGATTTCGCTCAAGACCCCCTCCCCAATTAGTATATGATGAACCTTCTCCTTCTCGGCCACTTTCCTGTGTTTCTATGGATCCTTCTCCTGTGACGACCCCGCGCCGGTTTCTCCAGGTTTAAGTGCGACGCCGTTACCGAATGTTTACGAGGCGGACCCGGCCTACCCTTCTCGCCTGCCCAGGCATTCCTTCCGGGTCTCCGCTGTCAGCCCTTGTCTCCTCGTAAAAGTAGAACCCCCTTTCCCAACCAATACTGTAACGACGCATCCCCAGAGAGGAGACCCTCCCTTCTCCGGCGTGCTAACGTTCACCCCATCCCTTTTCTTCCCCCTTATAGACGAGAAGAGAGTTTTTTTTCTGTCACCTGGACTCCTCTTTCGGCGGGCGATTGAGGTTCTATTCTTCTGCCGCACCACCTCTTTGCCCACCCTGTGCCCCTTTCGCCCTTTCCTCGAACAGCGAGACCTCTTTCCTAACGTTTCCCCGGACCCCCCATTTCCTCCCCCTCCTTTCGAGAAGCACGTTCCCCTTAGGGCTCCAATGTTGCCCTGGGCCTTATTTCCTCTTTAGATCGGGATCCTTCCTGATGTGTGCCCGGCGAGTGCTCCGCGGCTCAGGCCCCTCTTGAGTTGCGCCGTCGTATCCCCCCCCCTCATAGTGGCCCATGTCACTGATCTCGTTGATCCAATGGCGCGGGGACGTTACAGTCGGCCGAAGTTGGGTTTCCTTCCTTCCCCCCGTAGAGACGAGTATCTCTGGGAGTTTCTTAGTCTAAACGGCTCGCTCTGGAGCTTTGCCTGCAGGACTACGCCTCCCCCCCCCCCCACAACTGTTTTTGTCCCGCAATGCAAAAGGTGGTCTCCTGGTGCTGAACCTACGTTTTGAACAAGCGCCATAGCGGCTTCCCTTTCCTCCTCGAGTAGTTGTGTCAAACGTCTTTTTCTTTTCTCACTATCGGAGTTCCTTCTGACGGCGACGGATTCCCTATGAGGTCAAGTGATCTCTTCTTTCTACCCCGTTTCAGCCAGATGGTCTTTACCTCGAATTACCCGAAGTATTCCCATGGGTGGTGTTTCTTGAGATGTGGGTTACTCAGGGTAATTCGACAGCCTTCTTCAGCCCATATGTGCAGGCTCAAGAGCTTTTCCTCAATTCCGATGGCAAAGAGGCCACCTCCTCCAGTCAGGCGATTTGTGATCGGCGCTTGTTGATTTATCTCTTCCTTGTCTCTCGTGAATAGCCTTCGCCCCACTGGTCTGTGACTCGTCTTGCGCCGAGACATCTTATTTTCCTCCCCACGCTTTTTTTTAGCTCTTTCTGATGTCAAGCGTGGATCCCTTCTCACCTCCTCTGTTTGATCCGCCCAACGGGAACAAGGCGGGGATACGACTCTCTTCGTTGCAAACCCCACGCAGATACTCCAATCGACGCTTTAGTCAGCGGTGTCCCCTTTTTCCAGACGGCAATCGCACTTTTAGCGGCCGTACCCTCTTGTAGCAGGTTCCCCTGTCTCTGCTCAAATCGGGAACCCAATCCCCCGGGTCACCACCCTTTACCCGACGTTCCCCGAGTTCTGCGTTTTCCTCCCAGCTTTTCCCCCTTGAGCTAGCGTCAAGGAAGAATGCTCAGTTTTCCCAAATAGGTGCTCTTGCCCCTTCAATAAAAAGCCTACGGTTCCCATTCCCCCCCCTCTTTTGACCGTGTTCCCCCTGGACCTTCGCGTGCGTCGATCTCCCCCTGGCTTGTACCCAGTATTATTCCCTGCACATGTTCGCCCCCCTGTTGATTTTTTCGACGCCGTGGCTCATCATAATTCCTTTTTTTCCGGCAGGCTTCTTTCCTAACGACAAACCCGCTTCGTTCTCTACTTTTTAAGGACCCACCGTCTTTCTACTGTTGAACCCCTCCCCCCTGTTCCCGTTCTTGGAAGCATTCCCACCTGATGACGGCGGTTTGAGACACGGCAGACTCCTTTTTGACAGCAGTGCTTTTGGCCCCCATCTCTTGTTCCCCAATAGCTGGGTGTGCCCCTCACACTAGTCTCCGGCCCAGTCGGGCCTCCCTATTACGTGATTATAATTTGGCTCTGTGCGATGGTTTGATTCTCCCCTTCTGGGAGAGGCGAGCAGTTTTAGATGAAGGAGACTTATCCTCTGGTGGCGCTGGGGTTGCGGGCTTGGGACCCGAGCCACCGAGAAAGAAGAATTTCTCCTTAGCCATGTTCTTCCGTGTCTCGCGAATGTGCTTACAGGTCGGTTTAACGGATTCTCTCCCATGACTGTACTTCGTTTAGCTATGATCTTTTTTCCATTGGTGGAATTTGGTATCTTACCCTGTTGACTACAACTGCTTTCAGTGCCCTTCTCTATTCCTGAGTAAGATCTCCGGTCCGATGCATTCTCTCTTCCTTACTCGATTGTAGAAGAATTATTCT
>Ga0179591_1200154_pt1 | contig 10165 bp, 10 predicted proteins | sample CZOMad2_1_08_16f_FD_182891 | JGI IMG/M metagenome (GOLD analysis project Ga0179591, IMG submission 182891) | Vadose zone soil fungal communities from Angelo Coast Range Reserve, California, USA - CZOMad2_1_08_16fungal (PacBio error correction) | ecosystem: Environmental > Terrestrial > Soil >... | reverse complement strand
TTCCCTCTGCTCGGGTGGGATCCCACTGCTTGTCCCCTCTTTTCCCCTTCCCCCCAGTTTTTTGGTAACGAAGCGGAGCGGTCTTATATATCTGCTGATTACATGCTTACGTCTCTCTTCACTTCTTTCCTGCATAATCCACTATTCTTGATTATTTATTCAGTTATATTACTGGATGGAGATTGCTGGCACCCCCGGCTATTCCCCCCCCCCCCCCTTCCATCTAATTTTCGATTGGAGCCCATGGGCCTTCGAAAGTGCTCGTGATTTCCTTTCCCCATCCAAACACGTTGATGCGTTTTTAAAGCGTACTTTTGAGCCATCCGGGGAAGTCGGCCACGATTTTTTTTTCTCCTCCAAGTTAGTCCCCCTCGAAAAACCTGTACCTATATCAGGTCTACTTTCCTTATCTGTGTGCCTGGGCCTCCCAGAGAGGTCTTCCCTTTTTCTCTGGTACCTACCTTTGTGGCTCTGCTGCGTTTTTCCTCATTTTTCCCCGCTGTTCTCCCTTCCCCCTCGCCGTCGTTTTCTCTTCTTCCCGTGATCAATTGATCCTCCTTTTTTCCCTTTTTCGCTTCGTTTTTCGTATCACGCCCGTTGTTCGCGTGTCGATGAGCCCGCCGTGAAATCACTTGCATAGACTTTTCACCCCCTGCGGGCGGCTGGCCAACAACACTTTTTCCCTTGGAGTGACCTCGCACAACTCGTGTTTCCTCACCGGCTCATTTTTTTCCACCCAGGTGTTGTTTTTTTCCAGTCCACCTGTTCCCTTAACAGCACCTGCCCCGCTATCCTTTTCCTTTCCCCCCCTTATGAACTCCCCCTCGCGCCCTTTAATAGCCGTTCGCCATTTTTCACGTGTGATCCCCACCCTTCCCTCTTTCCCCGAGCCCTGTATTACCTTTTGATCGCGTCTTTTTTCCATTTCGAACATCGCCCAGCGGATTTGTTTCCCTTTTTCTCCGCTCCTCAGTCCCAGAGTCGAGTGTTTTTTTTTTTTGTATCTTTTTGCGGCCCTGCACCTTCCTGCGCATAACCGCTTTCTTCTCTTCCCTTTTTCATACCTTTCCTTTTGGAGATCTAGACTCTTTTCTTCGAGGCAGGCAGGGTTCATTTTTGGCAAAACTCTACCTCTTCTCCAAAACTGCCGAGTTAGGGACTGCGAGCTGTTTGATCGGTCACCTTCCGTGGCGTCCGAACTGGTCTGTTAGTGATTGCCCCCCCCCTTTAGACTCCCTGGAGGCCGGAGTTGTCTGTCTACAAGGAGACGTTGTGAAAATGTGTTTCCCTTTTCTTCTTACATCTCCAAGTGGCGCCGACGCGTACCAGTTTACTGGTTTGTGGCACGGCCCGTCCTGTTCTATTTTTTACAGACCCTCCTGGTCCTAGATCCTTGTTCTTTGAAAACAGGCCAGCAATCTTTTCAACTTAGCCTTTCTTCAACACCGTTGAAGTTTCTTTTCTCCACTTTTTTGCCCTTTTAAACTCCTAGGGGTTCTCTTTTTATGCCCACTTGATTTTCCTGGCTGTGCAATTGCAGACACGTCGCTCCCTCCTTGCAAGGTATGCTTCTATTCCCCCCTCCCTACTCTCCACATGAGATTTGCACGACGTGCAATCAAGTTGACTCTTCGTCCAACTCCGACGCGTTTGGTAACTTCGTAACTGTTGGCGGCAATCGATCCTAAGTCCACCGCTCCTTTATCGAAACTCTTCGGAGAACTGTTCCTGAACTCTCTGATTGCACCAGGCGAAACTTTATCTTAGCAGTGAACTTCTTCTAGACCCCCTGTCTTTCGTCTGTGTGTACCCCCCTTCTCGTCTGACACATGCGCACAATTGGCCTTTTCAAGTTTTTCTTTCTGGCCGAAGTATTGTCTTCCCCCCCTCTCTTCATGACCGCAGCCGGGGGCAGCTGCTGCCGATCAAGTCTCAGATGAGAATGAATTCTTCCTCGGGTTCAAGTTTTGGTTAGATGATCTTCATTGTGTGCCCAAAATGTTTGCCGAGCTCTTCTCCTCAGTCCTCTCCCTCAGATCCGAATTCTTTGATGGCTGTCACTTTCCGTCTCAGCTCCAGGCATGTTTCTTTAATCCTTCTGGATTACCTCATTCTTCCCCAACCGTTTACGGCTTTTTTCCAGAGTCAGGCTTTTTTTTCCGCCAGACAGAGGTCCCGAATCTCATGTCCCCTTTAGAGAGATGTTATTGTCGGCGTTGGGTCCCACCCGTACATTTTGGTGAAACGAAGCTTTTATCGGTCGCTCTATGCTAAGTAACTGTACGTCTTTTCCCTTTCTTGTTGAAACTGATTCACTACTTTTTTCTGCTTCGGATCTCAGGTTCTACGCCTCGGCTTTCTGATCCTGGAACATGGGTGCCAGTATCCCTGTCACCTAAGTAAAGGTAACGTCGAGAGCCAGAATGTTAGAAGACATGCTCGTTGACTCCTTTCCCCCTCAGCCAACACGGGTTCCCCTAAGATGTTTACTTTAGCCCTCGGCTCTCTGCACTCCCCAGGATTGCGCTGTTTAGAGCACTTTAACAGGAGCTAGACCCGTTACCTCTCTCATTACCGTGTTCCCAGCACGCGGCGCAAGTTATATTTTTTCCCAAGGCCATCTTTTCTTTTCGTTACGTTTGATGTCTGTTGGTCTCGCGTGTGCTCAGTTTTACAACGACTGATTAGACCAGAGATTCGGATCTGGACGTCCTTTCCCCTCCCTGCCGTCCTGCAGGTTCTTATTTTCTTTTTGGTCCCGAATTCCCGGCAGTGAGTTTACGTTTTTGCCCCTTCCTGCCCCGTTTATCTCCCTCAGCCCCATCCTTTCTGATGGCCAAAAATTCTTTTTTTTGTAATGTGAGGAAAATCGACACCTTTCCCCCCGTTTCTCACGGCCGAAATTTGTAACATCTCGCGTGTGCCCTAAACTCGCTCTAGGCTCTTTTATTCCCCCTCCACTTCCCAGACTTCCTTGACCCTCGGCCAACCTGTCCCCAGCCAAAGGTTTTTAGTCTTTTCACTCTCCGTTCCATCTTTTCAAGTCAATGTGCTGCCTCCCCGTCCTTCCCCCGTTCGCATTCTATTTTGCTTACGCCGTCCCTTGAACTTTCACCTTCGAACATGCCCCGCTTCAATGGTGACCGCTCGACGCTCGCAAGTCCTCCCCCCATGGCGAGTGTGTGCTCTTTAGATAGTTTCTTGAACCCCTCTTCCTGCTATCATTTTTCCCCTTCCTATTTCTCTTAGCTTCTCCTTTTTTGTTTGGACTTAGAGATAGTACTCTTTCCGAGTCCGAGGGTTTCATTTGACAGGCAAACCCCCTCTTGACGCGTAACCACATTCCATTGAGTTCTGGCCTTTGTTTTTTTTTTGATCTGCCCCTGTCACTTTGGGGTTTGATTGTTCACCTGTTCTGTTTTTCCATGTCCCTTGGACCCTCGAAAACTGAGACGTGTTTGAAGTGGACGGTGGAGGTTACCACCTGCCCTTTTTTTCCCCTTTTATTTAAGTGAACGGAGTATTTACTTATTCAGGGCGCTCCGATCCGACTTGCTCCAGTTCCATTATCCATAGGATCTCTTCCTTTTTTTTTAGACCATCAGGCTGATGGTGACTTGTGCAAAACAGCCTTCCCCCTTCCTTGTTCCCTAAATTGAGACAGGATGGGGCGAACCCCGTTCTGTGCGCTTTCCCCCCCCATACTTGTTGGCCATAAGCCGCCTTTTTCCAGCTATTAGTGTTCTTCTTTAGACAGACTCTTTTTCCACGCACTGCCCTGGATTCTTCTCCCGTTGACCCCACTGAAAACGAAGCGCACTCTTTTTGCATTTCTTCCATAGTTGATTACACCTGGCAACCCCTCTCCCCCTCCGGCGATTTTTCTAACGTTTGAAAAATGCTGTTTGTTTTTCCTGCTCCCGCAGGACCATAGTTCTTACCTCGAATGTGATGGCGTTCTTTACCTCGGTTTGGACCCTTCGCAGCGTGCTCTCTGCTTTCAGAACTGAGAGATTACTTTTTTTTTGTTCAAGTCGTTTTTCTTGCCCAATACTTTCTTTGCGAGCGCCCGTGGACTGCCCACTGTTAACCCAGTCTTTTATGCCAATTTCTTTTTGTTGACCGTCTTTTTCGAACTTCCTTGATTACGCTCAGTTGCTTCCTCAATTCTGGGTAGTAACGTTTTCTGCGGTTTTACTTTAATTCCTATGTCACCCCCCTTTTCGAGCTCAGCGCAGCCTCTCTCTTCCCCTCTTCCTCTAAGATGGGCATCGATCTACTTGTCCGCAGTCTCAATCCTCAGATGTACGTTGTGATAGTACCGCCATTTTCGTTTTTTTCCCCCCTGTTTAAGTTTTAAGCGTCAGGCATGTGGCAGACCACCAGAAGAGGGAACCGATCTCTCTCTCTTTTCCCCCTCCTTTTTTTTTTCTCGAACGATGGGTTCCTGCGTTTTGTCTGACGCTGCCCCTTACCCACTGTTTCTGGGAAACGATTTTTGCTATTCTATTTTGACAACCGTCTTTGCGAGCTGACCAAGCTTGACCGTACATCGTATTTAATTAGGATCTTATCTTCCCTCGTCTTTTCCCCCTATGGAGCTTCTTACTGGGGGCTCCCTGGTTTTCCCAATTACATACGACATTTTCCTTTTTCGGAATTGCATTCTGACCATTTGCGGATCTGCTCATTCGACCCTCCAAGACTGCTTTTCCCCTTTAAGTCTTGCGTACTTTCTCTTTTTCTCGCAGAACTCACGGAAACTCTCTCTGCACGTTTGGTCCCAGCCTACAGGACCCCGTCTCTCTTCTCCGGCGAAGAGCCCTTTTTGTTTCACTTCCCGAGATGTCAAACGTCGATATCGCTGGTTCTCTGTCCCTGTTTTGCCTTCTCCTGTTTCCCTGTTTCCACTTTTCTGGTCGACGCCCTTCTCGTTTTTTTTTGTCCTGTGCACAACTCTTTCACGGAGTGAAACTATCGGTTTGCTTTTTTTCGTCTAAGCATACTCCATGCATTTTTCTTTTTTTGACTCCGAGGAATCCCCTTTTCTACTCGCCCCCCTTTTTTTCTTGCGGCCCCCAACCACAGGTTCCTGGTTGAGGAACCCCTGACAATAAAGGTGTTCGCCAACTGCCTTCTTCCACCATCTCGAGGTTTTGTTCTTATTCAACAAAATTTTCTTTCCTGTCTTCGGTCCCACGCCTGCCCATACTCCTTTGATGCCGGCGGTCAAAACGGTTGACAACTTTGAAAGGTCTGTCCGCGTCCGGCCTGCCGTAATCTTCCGTTCCCCACGCATTTTTCCTTTTTCTCTGTGACCTCCCCAGTAATTCCCAGAGCACGTCACTTTTGATTCTCGTCACTTGACCCGTATCCGTTCTAACATAGACCCCCCCCTCCGGACCCCTTTTTCTCACGAGCCCTGAAGGATGGCGATTTTTTTGACCCCTTCTTTTATCGTTTGTTGCCCCATGCCCAGACTTTCCTTCTAGAAGACAAAGAGTACTTTCTCCGTGTCGTGTTGTTGGAGCGTATTCCACATCTTTTATTCTTTCTCCTATTTTCCTTTGGACTTTTTTCCCGCTACCCAAGCTGTCCTCTCCCCAAAGAGACATTGAGTTTGACTGATTTCTCTTGGATTCACCCATCCTTTCTTTTTTTTATGTTCGAATTGTCTTTTTCCCTCTCTCTGAGACCCCCCGGTTTCGACTTGATCGGTAAGGTTTTTGGGGAGTTTCCCATGCAGAAGTTGTCAAATGTTACGATGACTACGATCAGCGGCGCAGTCCCTCTTTTTCCGTTTCAGTTTTTTCCCCCTCCCCCCCTTCCCTCCTCTCCTCCCTTTCGCAGTGTGTACGCCAGATCCCTTTCTATTTGTGCCTTGTGTCCAAAGAACGCAACCTCTGAGATGGTTTGGTGGAGAACTTGCTGGGTGCGATTTCACACCAATGTCCCTTTTTTGGCCAATTCCGCCCTAAGTTTTTTGCTCGTTCTATGCAATTTCTTTCCGTTCTGTCTGAAAGAACGACCCCTGAGTCACCAACGCACTGTTCCTTCTCCCTGACCCCCAGAACGAAGCCCCTTTTTTTTCTTTGTGCACTCAGTTGATTCACCGTGTCACCCTCCCAGCCGACGCGAGCCTTTTTCCTACCAGTCGTTGAACAAAGGATTCTTACCCCCCGAGCACGAAGGGCCCATCGAACCATCTCTTCTCCCATCTGCTGGTGTCATTAACATCGGATTCCACCTTCAATTGCGGCTCTTTTTCCTTCTCACTTGTAGAGGTACGATTGTCTTTTGTACCACGGGTTCGAGCTAACGCTCAATCTTTTCCTTATCGTTCTGTAGCAGGTGTCCCTGCCACCTACTCCTATTTCATGCCAGCATCCTTTTGAGAGTGTTGCGCCCTTCCCTCCTAGTGGTGCTTCGATTCCCCACTCTGTGTCGCTCGGACCGTTCGTTTTTATTGAGATAATTGTGCCATTTGGCCCGTCGATCAGAGACGCTATCTTTCTACCCCCTGACGATCCGAAGCATACTTAGTTCGCCATTCCAATCTTGCAGCTTCCTTTCTGTACGTCAGCATAGAGATATCTACCGCACATTCCCCTTTTACGGTTCAGTTTTTGTGAAGTAACCCCCCCCCCCACCGACGCAGAGGGAAGATCTCTCTCCTTCCCCCTTTTTTTGTATGATCGGGTTCCCTTGCTTTTTGTGTGGGATTCCCCCCCCCTTTTCCTCCGTAGACAGGTTGGGGGTCCCCAACCCAGACTCTTTGCCATCTCTCTGCTGCAGTCCACCTGCTTCTGAGTTAATTTCAAGTGCTTACTAAATCGGATGAATCTTTTTCTCTCCTCATTTTATGCGAGGCTCATCTGAGCTCTCTGCCATGGTTTCCCCCCCGTTCCATGTACATACCGAAATAGATCTCAATTCCTTCAGAAGATTCTCTTGATCGTCAGTGAGCCTACTCCAAACACGTTTGTTTTTTTCCTCTTCGTACCTTGTCTCCATACGGCGGATCGCGACCGCAATTCCCCCCCATCTTTTGAGTGTTCGATCCCTTGACCATTTTCCCCTACGAAACGATACCCTCCCCTTTCTCAGTCCCTTCCGAAGGAGCCACGTGCTGGCGCCTGTTGCCCCCCTCTCTTTGAAACACAATTGACCATGTCTTATCGCTGTTCTTCTTGTCTTCTTTCTGCTGTTCCGAATTTTACAGAAGGTTAGTACCGGCCCCTCTTCTTCTCTTCTTTTCCTTTGGTCCAACTTAGACATGTGCAAATCTTCTGTGCTTCGGTTTCTTTTTTTCTACTCTCTTGGCAGGGAGAGGTTAGAGTGTCTGCTCCCGGCAATCATTTCTGAGCCCACCGCGTTCTTATGTAAACAACCATCCTGTGAGGAACTCTCCAACTCCCCCTGTTCTAAACCGGTATCTTTATGACCCCTTTTTCCGTTGGGGGGGTTTTTTCCACAAGGCCCCCCTTTCTCTCGTTCCTTTATTTTCGGTAACAGAAATTGAAACGCTATCCTATTCCTTAGGACCCACACGGTTTGAAAACTTATGCCAGGTTTTTCGTTAGGGTTCTCGTAATCTGTTAAACTTTCTGTGTATACCCCCCACCTCCTGTTTCCTTCCTAGTCAAGTATAAATGTTTCGATCCTCCGTCCTTGACCGCCCTTCGCAACCATCGCCCCAGCAGTCTTTTGCCATCTATTTTTAACCCCTCCCTCAGTCCAGACTGAACTTGGAGTGTGTTCTTTTAAGCGTTCCTTTCCTGACCTTGAAACACATAGGCATCGAAGAAACGAGGTCTTCCCTCTCTTTCCTTTCCCTTCTGTGGGTGTGGAGAGAAGTGCTTTCCACCCCCTTTTTTTCTGAAGAGGGTTTCATGTTGTTATTGCCCCCCTCTGAAAGAGCCAAACCCTCTGCCCCCTTTCTCTGTCTGCGAGCTGTAGCTCATTTTACCATTCCGTTGCGGCCTCTTTTAATGGTCTTTCGGGTCCTTGAAGGCTATCCCCAACGGCTTCTCCTGCCGTGCTCTGGGACCCGACGGTTTTCGGTATTTACACTGCTCCTTACATTTTTGGAAGTGATCTTACGCAGTCCCAGGGCGCCGAACCTTGGTTCCAGAAGTTCAGCCGTTTCCCGAGGGCCTCCCCTGATCTCTTGTTTTTTTTCAAGTCCCACATCGGCTCATCATGTTTGTTAAACAGAACCTTTCCCTCCTCTGATGTGCTCACTCAGCCTTGGCGCACACCGTTAGTTTCTTTCTTCCTCAAAATGTCCACCCCTGTTGTTGTATCCTCCCTTCTTCTGCTCGTTCTATGCACATTTCCTGTCTTGTCGACAGAATCCCCTCGCCCTTCCCCTGCCCAGGTATGCTTTACGCCCCAACTTAAGCGCCGATTGACCTGACGTGAAATCAGGATCCCCCGGGACGCCATCGCCGAATTCTCGGGCGGTTCCCTTTTCACCATTCGAACAACCCCTTTTCTTGAAAACCCGCGAACCTTCTTCCTCCCCTCTTCCGAATGGTGTCCTTGAACCTTCTTGATTGCACCCCCTGGGGACATCGGTTCGCCCCTTAGGATTAGTTGTACCTTTCTGCTTTGTTTCCCCACGTTCAGAGCCCTCCACTCTAACAATATTTTTCTGTTTTCTTTGGCCGCCGGCTGTTCGACATTAAGCATAGTTCGCGCCATTGTTGGTAGACTTTTGAGTCTAGCCGATAAGAGCGTCTTCGTGGTCCTCAAGTTGACCTTTCTTCGTGACATTCTCTTCATCTTTTCCAAACCATGCTCTTCCTCTCCTTACCGCATAAGCAAGTAGACAACCTCATGGTATTTTCCGATAGGAGACCTGGTTCTCCATCGTTGCAGTCAAGCGTCCAGCCTGATCTCTTTTCCCCCCCTTTCCTTTCTGCCCCCCTTTTTCCGGCTTACAATTTCTTTCACTCCCCACAACCGAAAGCAGAGGGAACCACCGATCTATCTTTTTAACCCCTTTTGTTGTGAGAGATCTAGCCTATGTCTGTTTCTGGGTTTTCCCACATTTTCCCTTTTGACGAAGGGTGGAACGCCTCTTTCTCCTAGTATCTATATCTTCCCCTTTTTTCAATCTTAAGTTGGATATCTCTCCAAGATTTGACCGTGCCTACTCCTGATGAATTAGTTACTGCGTCTCTCCTATATGTCCCCGCTAGAGGCCACGGGTTTTTCCCCTTCCCATTTACCTATTTTCTCTCGAGGCCATATTTCCTTTAGAATCTGCGGCTACGTGCGAAAATCGCCCAGGTCTTGGCCTGAAGATTTTGTCTCCTTTGCGCGACGGAGTTTCGCAGAAGCCCAAGCCCCCCTTTTTGTTCCGCTCTAACTTTGTTCAAACGACTAGACCCGGTACCTCTTTCTTTCGACCCTCGAGAAAATTTTTCTTGCACCAGATCGTAAGTTACACCCCATCTGTACGACTTTTTTAGATGTTGACGTTCGAGTTCCTTTTCACTTTTTCACTGTATACCGCCATCGCAAGCCTTTATATTGTTGTGTACCCTGATTTGAAAGTAGGACCCCACTTCTTTCGCTTCGGTTTATTGTCTGTAGTTTCTCCGAAGACCCGGGAAGTGAGTGGTTTCGAGTTGATTGAGCGCGTCCCTTAGAACGAGCCTTCTTTTTTTCTTCCAACAAAATGTATTTCCTTCCCCTCACGGTGTTATAAACCCTTCCAATTTACTTCCACAATTCTCTCGGTTGCGGGTGTGGCAAAAACCCAACTTGAACTCTATGCTGACGACAAGCCACGGACCAGACTTTCTCCTTTCTGACAAAAGGACGGAATCTTTCCGTTTTTAGTCTTTACAGTGAAGACTTTGCTCTTCCCTCCGTTCCACGAATTGTAAGTCGCTGTTAGACTCCAACACCTTCTTTTACTAGAAGTAAAGGTTTCTTCCTTTTGACCCGGATACGTCCTCCCCCTTCTCCGACACGGCCTCTCCCCGTCCTACTCAATTCCCTAACTTAATGGAGAGCTTTTTCTTTTTCAGTTCTACTAGGTTGACTTTCAACTCACCAGAGGATGCGAGAACTCCAGAGTAAATAGAATTTTATTTCCCCTCTCCCTCCTAAGCCTCCTTGTTCGTTGAAGAAGGAGCCGCGGCCTCTTTGA
>Ga0179591_1155925_pt1 | contig 10166 bp, 16 predicted proteins | sample CZOMad2_1_08_16f_FD_182891 | JGI IMG/M metagenome (GOLD analysis project Ga0179591, IMG submission 182891) | Vadose zone soil fungal communities from Angelo Coast Range Reserve, California, USA - CZOMad2_1_08_16fungal (PacBio error correction) | ecosystem: Environmental > Terrestrial > Soil >... | reverse complement strand
TTGGTTAATGCTCTTTTTTCCCTCCGTTTATGAGCTCCCCCCACTCTTTGATCTTTGCTTGGCTCTTAAGTTCGGAACTTGATCTGAAATTTGTTTTTTTACTCTTTTGACCCCTTCTTTCCCCCTCGCTTATCAAACAAATTTAGTGCTCATACTTGGGTAAGTTCATCCGGAAGACCCTGGGCCCATAGGAAATATTCATGATGACACCCGTCTGTTCCTTCACCCCTTTATTCCTCCTGGGCCCCGGTGTCTCAGGGACTTCATCTCCCCCTTCATCGTCCGCCGGATATATAGCTTTCTGGTCATTCGGGATGATTTCGGTCCCTCTCCTGAGTTTCCCGCTTATGATTCCCCGATTGAGATACCCTCCTTTTGCACGATGACGAGGCTTTCCCTAGTTTTTTCTCCGTACGTCCTTCGTTTTTTTCTTTTTCTTGTGCTTGTGCATTCTCCTATGATTTGGGCCCATGACCGTGTCCCAATCCACGTTTCCTTTTTCCCAACCTCCCCCTTGTTTCTTTTTTGGTTCTTCTCACCCCCCCATTTCCCCTTGAAAGTTCTTCCCCTTTTCTTGCTTTCGCCACTTAAAGCCGGCTGCGGCTCCAGAAAGATATTGTTCAGTTTTCTTTTTCTCCCCCGTATACCACTTACTGTTCAGATCGAATGTCTACGTTGACTTCTGTGGTGTATTTCTTGGAACGCTAGCGGCAATTTTGGCGCTTTTCCCTCTTTTTTTTTTGTCCTTCCTCGGGTTTCACAATTCCCAACCCAAAGACGCAGCCGTGGGCCCTTGAAGAGATTTCCTTCCCCCAATTTCGACTTCTTGCTTTTTTCTTTGGCTTTTTCATTATCAGACTTAATTCCTCCCAGGGTAGATAGGCCTGTGTACACCATCTTATTTTCTGATTACTTTTTAGTCGGTAAAAGGGGGTGTTGTTTGCGGCCTTTCTGTTTTCGTCCTTCCCTTTTCCAGCCTCTCCCCTGTAAATTTCTAATTTGTCTATTGTGGTAGGAAGTAGGAGAATTTTATTTCCAAGTCGGCCCTTTCCTTAGTTTTTGGCGATCACAACTTTAGGGAACCCCTCGCTCCCCTCTCCTCTTGCCCCCCCCCCTTTTTCCCCTGATCCCCGGGCCGTCCCCCCCCTCTTTAAACAGCCATTAAAAACTATGGCCGATCCTCTCGTTTCCACTTTTTCGATGTGAGTTTTTCCTTCGTTGAGCTCCGAAGTCAGTTCCCCCACCTTGTTCCAGTAGTCAACATCGTTCCCCTTTAATCCTTGAGCCTTTTGCCCCACCCCTGGTCTCTTTTGACTCAATTTCCCAATTTTTTTTTGTTATTGAAACCTTTCCTTAGCTTAAGACTACCTAACCTCTCCCTTTTTCCTTCCCTCGGGTCGCCTAGATTTTCATTAGGAAACTTGTGGATTTCGTTTTTCTCTCGCTTCCATCCGCTTCCGATCGAGATTATTGGCGTCTCCTGGTTGGGTCCCCTTGCATTTGAGAGCGAGTCAAGCGCTCTTTTCTTGTTCCTTCCTATGCGTCGTTTGATTCCCCCCATGGTTACCCCCCTTTCAAAAAATTTGCCGCGAGTCTTCTGTTAGTGACGGTTTTGCACTTTTTACGTCGTGAACGCTCCTCTTCAGTACCCTTACTCTCAAGGTCTAGTGCACCCCTTCCTTGATATAACTCACGCTGTTTTCGTGTTTTTTTTCCCCTTGTTTCTCGCCATTCTTTCTCCTCTTCCTTATTGAGCTCGCACACAGAGACATTTTCGTATTTTTTTTTTTTCTTTGTTGCCGGTCCCCCCCCCCTTTCTTAGTTTTGCTAGACTCATCGTTTTTTGTCTCGCAGAAGGTGGTGTTCTTCCCTTTATATTTTTTTGGCGTAAACGAAACCCTGCTACTCACTTTTTCTTCTTCCCCTCATTCCCTCTTCCTCAATGTTTTCTTAAGTCCTGCCCCCAAGTGAACGGTTCTTGTTTAACCTATCATCCTTCTCTTTCAATTTTCCCCCCCGTTCTCATGGCCCTTTCATTAATAGTCTGTTATATTACGGTTAATTACCTTACCAAGTATAGGACTGTAATCCCCTTATATTTGGGACTTTTTTATCCCACACCTCCCCTCCTGGATGTTTTTCCACTGCGTTCCCCCCCTTTGATGGCTACCATTAGTGCCTCCTCTTTTCTCCGTTGTATTCCTAAGGAAACATCAGTTTTCTCTGTGGATTTGGTTCCTCTTTTTCTTTTTTCCTCGATTTCCTTACTTTCTTCTGAGTTATTACTGCTCTCCCTGAGGGCCTATCTTCCTTCCTTTATTTACCCCCCTTGCTTTTCCTGCTTTACTTCCTCTCCACTCTTCCACAAATACTATTGCACAATGTTTCTGTTGATTCTCACTTTCGCAGGTCCAGGTTCAGGTCTACTCATATCCTCGCACAACTTCACTTTTACTCGGTAACCTAGTCACGATCAATCCTCCCGCCTCCCCTTCCCCTTGCCCCTCCTCCTTCTCCCTCTATAAATGCAACTTTTAGAAAAATGTCTGCGCTCTTCTATTTTATATATTTTTCCATCTCCGTTTTTGTTTTTGTCAGTCATTCATCCCCCCGTCCAATCAACCCCAGTGGTCTGGACCTCCTGAATTATATCCGGATATCCTGTTTGGCCTTTGTCTGCCAGACTTTTACTGTTTTTTTCTAGTTCGGCATCCTCCCTTCCACCCTTTCTGTTGTCCCTCTCTACTTACCTATACCTCCACGGTCCATTAGACATTAGCACCCTCCCCCCATGTGTTCCCTTTCCAATCCCCCGATTCCGTTTGATCTGAAAGACATTGAAGAAATTTTCCCCCTTCCTCTTTCCAGAGCCCCCCTTTCTCTATCGTCCGCCGAGAATAAAACCCAGTTCCCGGCTCTTTTGCCAAGCACCTAATGCCCTGCCAATTCCCGCCCCTTGCTTTCCCTTTGGTTTCCCTTTCTGACGATTTTTTCCCCCCTCCATAGCCCCTTCTGCACACCGTGCCTTTAACTCCCCGGCGAACTACAGTCGTTGGCTTGTGTCACTCCCCCCCCCTTCCCCACAGATCGGGATGCCTCTCTTTTTTTATCCTTTACAATTACCCCCGTGAAGCAACCGATGAAGGAGAGGAAAGGAGCAACGGCCTCCCCTTCTCCCTCCCCTTCCCACTTCCTTATCCCTCGGCCCCCCCCCCCCCCCCCCCCCCCCCCCATGATCTTTATACTGATTACCATCTTTCCGACATTCATGGTCTTTTGGAATAGACATGACACCCCTGATGTAGTTTTCTTCCGGATTTCTATCACTGCCAATTTTTCTCTAGTGTCGTTTCGGCCGTTCCACTAATTATCCTGGAACGCAACCCCACCCCCTTATGCTTTTTTTTTCCAAGGGTTCACCCCTGAGGGACCTGAATAGATAGCCCAATCCTCCACCGAGGAGGACTGCATCCAAGAAGCCCAACCCTCCTTTGCAAGTATTTTTCCTCTCGCCCGTCCTTTTTGTCCCGCAGGCTCCCTTTCACAACGTTAAACCTTCCCCCCCCAAATCACTTCATTGCATGAGTTCCCGGTGATGAAGGGATACCCCTCTCTTTCTAAGTTCCTCAGGTTCCTCGCACACTTTCTCCTCATCTAATCCACTCTTAAATCGTTTTCTCACCCTTTTTTTTTAAATTTACAATTTCCCCCCTTCTCCCATGCTCACCTGCATTCACGATCCGAGTGACGCTCAAGCTCCCGCCTCGTTTCTCCCCCTCCTTCGCGAGATGCAGTCGGGCATCTCTCGCACACAACAGCAACCGTGACGTTCAGGACTTTGCTACACGATTTTACTAAAAGGGATCGTTCTTCGATCCTTCCGTCTTCCTCTGTTTCTTACTCCCCCCGGACGTCCATTGTCATACTACCTTCCCTCACCCGTCCGCGCATGATTTGAGAAAAAGCTGAGGATACCGCCCCTTTTTTAGATACTTCCACTGTTTTTGGCCGTTACGTCTTATCACTCAGAAAGGAACTCTCAGCCTCTTTTTCAACACTACGTGGAAGATTTCTCTGATTCTGGGTATGGCTTTAACTCTCTTCTTCTTCTTCTTTTTCCGCCTTTGTCACACCCCCTCGGAGAGGTTCCTCCCGTTTGGTTTTGAATTCTCCCTCCATCCCGTGAATTCAGGTTGATCAGGACTAATTCTACTCCTACTAAACCCCACCTCGGACCTTTTCCCAGGTGAGAGATTCTCAAAATTCTACGCCCCCCCTAGAACCTGAAAACTCCAATTTATGCCTTTAAAAGTTTCAAGCCGCGTTTTTCCCCCTTCTTATTCCCTTCTTCACCGTTTAATTTTTCCCCCTTAAGCCTAAACATTCCCCCTAATTAGTCTACTTTTTTTCCATCCCACGATTCGTCTGCCCCCCCCACACTTCTTCACGGATTCTGGGGGTTTAATGGATTCACGCCGTCCCCCCCTCTTTCAATCTTCCCTTGCTCGAGCGGATCCAAGACCTCAACCAACCTTTTTCCTTCCCGTTTTCAGCTCTTTCCGTCTTAAGTGAGATTTCCTGTTCTTCCCAGACACCTTTCCTCTTTCTTGCCGCCCTTTTCTCAGTGACTCAACATCCCTCTTCTTCCCTTCCCTCTAGGGTTCCGCCACCCACACCTCCTGATAGTAACAAGACCTTTTTCTTGACGTTTCCTTTTTGCCCAACGCATGAAGGATGCATTTCACCTCCCCCCAATCACGAACCTGAGTCCTATACGTGGCCTCGCGTCCTAAGTTCGACAGTATCCTGGCCCGTATCCTCAGCGCTCTTCCTCCTCGGGAAGCTCCTTCCCTTGAAGCATCTCACTCCTGCTACCTAACATATCTCTCCTGGTTTATCTGTAGGTTCGTATATCGTCATGCATTCAAGACCCCCTGTCCACCGGATACTTTCCGTGCATGCTTTAATCTTTCTATTCAGTGTCTTTCCTGTCCTCCCTGGCCCTTTTCACCTTCTGCCTCCCTTGTGTGGCAAATCACGACCCAATTGGACCAGGGGCCTGGTCACAACACTCGTCACCCACAAATTTCTCCCCGTCCTCTCTCTCCTAACTATCCCCTGCTAGGTTCTTTCCATCCCAAAACATGTGATTGACCGCGAATCCCAAACTATATTTTTTTCCATCATAATACGTTGTTGTCTTTTTCGAGGATCTTTAATGTCTTTTCTCAGCCTATTGTGTCCGATCCCATATATTGATATTATCCTTTCTTCTTAGGTAACAGAAGATTTTTGAATCCTGCGGTCTGCTGGGGTTTTCCTCTTTTGCCACGGCTTTTCTTTCGTCGATTATGGACCAACCCCCTTTAGTCCCTAGGTTTGTTAAAGTATGCCTCCATGCCCAGACAAGGGAACATCGTCTGGTCTATAGGTTTTCAGGATTGACCCCTTCTTCCCCCATTTCCAAAGGGTGGAGACTCGATATAACCCACGTGTACGACTTTCCTTCATATTTTAGGTCACGTGGTCGATTTATGTTAATTAATAGGTTTATCCTTCTTCTTAGTTTTATATACATATGCATTTTCGTCTTTTTTATATGCGGAGCGCCCGAGACCCAGTCTCGGCTACGGTCCCCGTATTTTTTTTGTTGAAGTTTCTTCTTCATCTTTGTTCCCAGCCAAACGGCAGTTTAATCACCCCCGTGTTGGACTAACACCATTGGCTTTGTTTCCTGCCCAAGTCCCTTTTTTACCGTTCCTCCCTTCTTCTTTGGCGTCCTTAGCCGCTGTGGATAGACCGGAGTGTTAGGGTTCTTTCAGCGAACCTTCCTTCCACAACTTCCCTTCTACTTTAATCGTCTTGCCTTTGCTGATTTGGTGGTCTTGATAAGATAGTAGGCCAGTTTCTCTTCTTCATATGGGTTTCTGACGATGTGATACCATGACACCCCCCCCCCCCCAATGATTACCTTTCCCCAGACGTTGTGATGTCCGATGACTGCTTTTTCCCCAATCGTCTCCTCTTTAGGGTTGCATTGTTCGGCTTAGTCCTGAAGAAACGTTTAGTAAGTGAACTAGTCGGTACAAACCTCTAGTTCTGACATTAGCCCCTGATTTTCAGGTTATTTCTTGTTTGTTCTACTTTTTTTCTCTTCCAGCCAATTTGACCATTCAGCGGTGTGTTTTCTTCGTCTGATAATTCTGTGATGGACCTTTCGCCCCCTTTTTTTAAAACTTTTCTTTCGTTTTAAACCTCTTCGGCCCCGCTTTGTACCTAGGTTAGGTTTTCCCTTTTCAGATTCGACGATAGCTCTCAACTCCCTTACCCGAAGGTCCGCGCCATTTACCACAGTTTCGATGATTTATATTGTTGTGACATTCTGCAGACAGTACCTTTTTGCCACCAACCTTTGCAAGTCGTCAAAAAACACATACTGCTATCCTCGATTTGCCAACATCGGGCCAGTTTACGTATTTTGTCTTGGTTCGAGCCACCTCGGCGAGATTAGTGCTACTAAATCCCGTACCATTTGGATCCTCGGGTCTCCTATATGTCAAGTCTGTAACATTCTGTGGGTAATCGCTATGCAATAATTCATCGCTAGCCTCCGGTTTTTTAATAGAGTAGTCCTTTTTATAAGCACGGTCCCTCTGATCGTGGCCCGTTTTCTTCTCCTGAGGCCCTTTTAGCCAAAAATTGGTTCACCTTTCAAAATTTTTTAAGCGATTTTCTGGACAGGTCGTTTTCTTCCCGTGGAAAGCGATCTTTTTCTAGCCTGCCGTGGATCCTAGCAGTCTCCAGTCTTTACCTTTTCGGAATCCCTTGCAGCTAGCCGTTTTTTCCCACCGTTTAGGTCTCTCCTTCGTTTCGTGGTTACGAATAAGCGGAGTCTAATGTTAACCCTTACAGCTGCTACTTCGGGTTCTTTTTATCTTATCATTTTTTTATAGTATTCGGTATATTTTTCCCCCTGCTTGGGTGTTCTTTTCATTCTTACGCTCCATTAAACGATAAGCCCACTCTGATCTCCCCTCGGCCTCTCCTCAAACTTTTCTTTAAGGTAAGGCATCCCCCTTTCGCCGGTGCCTTTTTTCCCATGTAACTGTTTTTCATTAGTTTTCACTTGGTTCTCCATGGCATCGTTACGAACGAATTGGTCCGTTCTTTGTATACCAAAGATTCGGCTTCAATCCCCGGCTCGGTTTGCTTTGTTATCTTCCAACTGCAAAATTCCTGCTTTTTGCAGGTGCCCCGCTAACAGTTGGTCCAATCGTCGGACCAAAGGTCGTCCCTAACTGCACCCCTCCCTTTGCTCATGTGGATCTGCATATGGCTTTCAGCCCGACTATGGTGACTATTTTTCGGTTCGTTCCCATGCTTCGCGGACTTAATTCCCTCAGCCGGATGTAAACCGCGTCGGTCTTTTCATCTTCTAACTCGACATTTTTCTGATTGCCCCAATTCTGGTGAGATCGAATTCCACCAGGTTCCTTTCTACTTTTTACCTATAATATCTTCTTCCCCAAAGATTATGACTATCAATGATTCTTCATACCAACTCATCAATCCAAAGTTCAAGGCCCATAATTACCCATATAAAATCAATCTTCCATACCCACTGTATGACTTCATTTTGAACCCTTCTCTACTTCCTCCGTACCCCTTTGTTGTTGTGATCTCTACCATCGCGTCCCTACCCCTTTTTTTGAATCTTGCCTTATCGAATTGGCGTTGATGTCTGTCTCCGCCGGTTTCTTTTTCTTGATAGGCATCGTCTCTTTCGACCTTTTCTGTCGAAGATATTATATGCCTCCATCCCCTTAATGGCACGTTCGTATCTTTTCTTTCAAAAATCCAATTGGTTCCCTCATATACAGGTTCGAGTTCGGATATGGTTTGACCTGGTCCCCTTCAGCACTGTAACAAACTATTCTCAAGAGATTACACGCCCCTACAGTTCCGTTCGACCGATATAAAGCCAAGCTCCCCGGCAGAAAGCACCATCCCCTGCCACTCCCCTTTAACCACCTGTTGTGCCGTTCGGACTCCATCGACTCTTTGTCCCGCCCTTTCCGTTTCCCCCCCCCAAGTTAGGGGACTCCTGCCTCACAGCCTGGGGAGGGTCAACTCCTCCACTACAAACTCTCTGGGATGAAGGCCGCTCTTTGGTCCGCGGTATTACACAGTTTTTCATATCCCATCCCCGATCCCCGATTCCCAGGCGAACCGGTTCATTTATCTTTTTTTATCATCGGGTTATCTTTGAAACCCGCACGTCAAGTTCTTCCTAGAATAACCCCAAGCTCCTTTGCAGCTTCCCGGCGGTCTCCCGACACTTGAGTCCTTCGTTCTTGTGTCGTTATCAAGCCATCACCGGGAAGAAACCAACGGTCCTTCACCCCCACTTGTGTCCTAAACTTACCCTACTCTCTTCTCCCCCCCTTTTTCCCCTTTCGACTTCCTTCCCCAGAATTCCCAAAGCCGCCAGACGTTGGCTCCATTTCGATTACTCCATCCTTATATTTCGACTCCCTGCTCTCCCTGGTCTTTCCCCTACACCTCCACCCTCCGTGTCATTCTTTCTCCTTTTATTTTGCCTCCTTGAATACTGTCTTCTTATAAGTACATTAAGGTCTATCCGCTTCCCTTTGCAGCCCTCAGCATTCCCACTGGTCCCCTGCGAACCACTTTTGAAAATGACAATTTTTCTCCAATTCAATCGTCCCCCCCCTTTCCACTCTTCTGCTTGACTTCCCCCTTCCCTGAGACATTGCGGTTTTCTCCAATTCAATTCTTTTGCGAGAGATGCTTGAATCCTATTTCCCCCCCCACCTAACGCAACACTTTCCCTCATTCCCCCTTTCTTCTACCCTCTTTATCCCCATTCATCGGGATTTCCGAGTCTACCGCGTATTTTTTTACACTCCCCCAGTCCGCAACCCTTTTCACCCTATTCCACCCCTAACAGCGCCCTTCTGTGCGAAAAATCCCTCTTTTATAACGCAGTCTTTCCTTTCCCCATGTTTTGGAAATTTATTTCCTATGCGACATTGCCTCGGCACCCCTTTTTCCTTCCCCCCTCCACTAAGTGGCATCCTATCTGCTGAAATTTGGGGATGGCTGTTGAGATGGCCCCTTTGTCTTCCTGCTGAGCTCGACTTTTGACCCCCTAGGCCGTCTCTCTTTTTGCCGCCGAGAGTTTATCTAACTTCCCTTGACATTACAGGGTCGCCCTGCCCCAGAATTACCTGTCCCCTAACCAAACACCCTGACTTGCCCCTTTCTTTCTCTCTCAACCGTGACGCAAAAAAATAATACTGACACCTCCAGTTCTCATGTAAATTAAATTAATCTTTTTGACTTTCATAGACCCCTGAGGTTTTTTTTCAACGTTACTTCCACTGACTACTACCCCAAATTCCCATAGTTTTGGACCAATCTCTTCCTCCACCCTTGCCTTAATTGGGGGGTCCTTTTTCCCTCTAGTACTCAACAACCCCTAGGGTCAATCGCCCGTTCCCTACGATCGGTATCCTGACCCTAACACACCTTCCCCAGTTTTCCTACGCATTTAGCCAGTGCCCTGTTTTTCTTTTTCTCTAACCGACCCCTGAACAATCGGTCTTCGCCTCCCTGCGGTTCCCCTTCCCTTCAAAGCAACTGACTTCCACTTCCCTATTGTTTTATAAGGCACCACAAATTGCACAATTTTTTTTTTGATCAAGCCTTGTATTTATACGGTGAATTTTCACAAATAATGACGTCTCCATTTCAACCCGCAACCCCACCGTAACCTTTGGACTATAAGGGCCCGTCCCTTCCTCCGATTTACTCGGCCTTGCGGAAGTTATTCTCAAGCGAGATAATTGGGAAGCCTGTCTTGGCTCCCCCCCGAATTTGACCTAACTCTATTGTTAGTAAGCGGTTGTTCGATCCTCTTCCGCCACCCTTTATGTCTTTCTTTTCCAAGCGCTATAGTTCCCTGTTTCCATATTTTTCTTTTTTCCTAAAGCTCTTATTCACGCCTGGGGTGTCCTCGACTAGAAAGTCCCAGCGTTTCCAAACTTCACACAACAGCAGTTCCTCAGTTCAATACCGTTCTCTATCCCTAACTATCTTCCACCCTTTTTTAGTCAGACACAAAAACAATTGATGCTTCCCCA
>Ga0179591_1184043_pt1 | contig 10167 bp, 8 predicted proteins | sample CZOMad2_1_08_16f_FD_182891 | JGI IMG/M metagenome (GOLD analysis project Ga0179591, IMG submission 182891) | Vadose zone soil fungal communities from Angelo Coast Range Reserve, California, USA - CZOMad2_1_08_16fungal (PacBio error correction) | ecosystem: Environmental > Terrestrial > Soil >... | reverse complement strand
ACTCACACCTTTTTTTTAGTCTTCCTTTGCCACACTCGTAGGTCCTGCTTAATCCTTTTCCCGCACCCCATCTTGCTTGTTGAAGGAACATTTGTACCCCCAATGCCACTGCTCAGTCCCCCCCATCTTTATGTTTTCCCCTCAAATACTTTTCTGCTCGCTTTCTTTTCTCGTTAAAATTGTTTTTCATAGTGCTACGAGAAGCACTATGTTTTTTTTTTGATCAAACCCCCCATACCTGAACGCTGACCGACACCCCCATGCCGCAGAACACCCCCGCTCCCCTCCCCTACCCGGCATTCTGCATCGGGACCCCCGGCGAAGTTATTTATCACTAGTTTTTGTTTTTCGTGCCCTAAGGGAGTTTGCTTGTTGTGTTGTTTTTGTTTTTTTGTTTTTGGGGTGGTGTTTTTTGTTGGTTGGTTTGTGTGTTTTTTTGTTGTGTTTTTTTGTGTTTGGGGTTTTTTTTTTTTTTTTTTTGGTGTGCCGGTGGGGTTTTTTTTTGGTGTTTTTTTTTTTTTTTTTTTTTTTGTTTTTGTTGGTGGTTTTGTTTTTTTTTTATGTTTTGTTGTGTTTTGTTTCGTTTTTTTTGGGATCCTCCCATTTTTTTTTTTTTGTGTGGACTAAAGTGCTGTTAGCGCTGTTCGTGGTCTTTTGATCGTTCCGCTCCCCCCGCTTACGCTGTCCGCCCTGCGGGCAGTTTTTTTTTTTGTGAGAGACCTGCCCCCCCACAGTCCCCCCAACTAAAAGTATCCTCGGGACTGACGTTTTCCCCCCTTGCACCATGGACTTTCCATGTTTTCCCCGCGCCGTGTTACCTCTTCCCCCTTCCCTGATACCCTATACAGTGCCCCGACTGCCATCACCAATGGCCCGGCATGTCCCCATGTACTCGCTTTTTCGCCTCCCGTCTTGCAACCTGCGTCCTCCATTGACCCCAGGCGACAAGGAACCCCCCCTCTACTCCCCCCCCTGTACTTTTTGCCTATATCGTACTGAATAAAGTGTCCAACGTTAAGTCTGTTTTTTCATGCAGGATAGGTCACTTTCCATTGCGACCTTTTTACCCCCTGAAATTCCTGCCCTTTATAGTCAATGACCTTTTTTCCCCTTGGTATGCTCTACAGACCCCTCCCGCCAAGTAGGCATTCGAATTAACACTGTCGCGCTGAAACAATGGTTTACTCAGTCTTGCGCGGCATCTTGCGTGAATCGAAACCTCCCCTGGAGGTAACCTATTTTCAGGAGAATCAACAGATATTTGTTCATGCAGTGTACTGAAGGAGGCCAACCACCAAATGATATTAAAGGGAAATAGATGCCCCCAGAACTCGTGCGTTTTTTTCTTTTTTTTTTTTTTTTTTTTTTGCTTTTTTTTTTTTATTTTTTTCTTTTTTTTTTTTGTCTTTTTTCACCCTCTTGTCATGGTTGCACCTTGACAGAAGGCGCACCCCAAATTTTGAGGATGATGGCACACCCCGCTTTTGAGTGATGCTGTCCTGCACTCTTCTTTCCCCCCCCCTGCCTGCTGCGCTATCCGCCCCCTCAGGACGCTTCCCCTCTTTTTGCCTCAGTTTTTAGGTTTTCCATCAGGCAAATCGTGGCCATGCGGCGGCGAACCGAATAAACCCCCCGTTTTCCTCGAGCCGTGGTCCTATGTGCCTACGTCCGTCTTTCTCTTGACGATACGAAACCCACCTTTTTTTCCCCTGCGTGCCCCTTTCCCCTTACTCAGCCAGTTGCGACAAAGACTGCCCCCTTCCCTAGCATCCCCTCGATTAGTCCGTAGTCTTCTTCTTTTTCTACTTGCCGCTTAGTTTTCCGTTTTTCATCCCCTGCTCGACAAAGTCTTGCACTCAGATCCTTCTTGGATTCCCTTTTCTCCCCTTCCCCCGTCGCCCCGCTTTTCCCCCCCACCCCCCCTCCCCGCCCCCCCCCCCCACCCGTTTCCCTTAAACCACCAATCCCAACAACCATGTTCCCAGCCTTTTCCGTAGCTACTTTTTTTTATTTTTTTTTTCCCAGGACTGCCTCCTGGTTCGAACAGACCACCTTCCCCCCTCCTGGCCTGCCACACCCAAATAGGCACAGAATATGACAAGTTGAGTTCCAGCTACGAGCCCCCGCTAAGTCTCCTGGTTAGTTTTACTCTTCTTCCGACCTTCTCCTGGGTATATCTGGATAATAATGTATATAAAGTAGCCGTTCTTGTTGACATCTGCGTTTTCTTGTCGGGATCTGCTATGTACGTTTCTGTCTGAAAGCTTGACTTCTTTTTTCTTCCCCATGATATGACTGACTTGTTAGGACCTCCCTTGTCCATCGGAAGAGCTCTAGGCGACCACAGTTCAGATTCGCAAGAATTTCCCCGATACCTTTTTGAACTCTCCCCCCCCCCCAACGAACCTTCGCAATTCATCACAAACAAAGACCACAGCACCTCAACAAAACGTCCCCGGCACACAACCACCCAGTTCCTTCAGCTCCTCGCCAGAGGAGAAAACCACCCCCACACACCCCACCCCCACCACCACCCCCCCCCCCCACCCCCCCCCCCCCCCCCACTCCCCCCCCCCCCCCCCCCCCCCCAAGTAGCCCAGACGTCCCCCCCAGTCAAGTGGTTACCAACCCCTACCCCCCCCCCCCCGCCCCCCCCCCCCCCCCCACCAACCCACCCCCACCCCCCCCCCCCCACCAACCCAACTCTGAGTGACACGTTTTTTTTCGACCGTTGGTTTTTTTGTTTTTTGGGCGTTTTTTTTTTTTTGTTGTTTGGAAGTCATTTCTGTGTCTTGCAGCTCTTTCGGAAGTTCCGGAACCCTCACCTTTAACCCCTGCGATCCGGATAGTTGTTCTCACGCCCCCTGGTGTTTTGCGTTGACCTGGGGTTGTTCATTTTAAGAAGTGTTGTATTCAGACCGATCCCGTAGACGCCACAGTGCTAGAGCGGGGCTGACCCCATCCCACGGGGCCGGCTAGGTTATGGTAGCTCATGGTCCGCTATAGTTCTATCTAAGTCACTTTTTTTCAGCCTCGCTACCCCTTGTTTCATAAGACTTGATATGCCTTGATCACGGTCGTCTTCACACCCCCCCCACATTACCAGACTCACTCTCACACACCAACAGCATGAGAACCACTCACACACCCCACCCGGGAGTAACTCTTCCCCCCCCCCCCCCCCTTAGTGGCTTCCGGCCGTCTCGTATACTGTCACTTCTGGCCAAGGAACAGTTCGGCTCTTTTCCTTCTGGGTCCCCTGTACCCCTTTTTCGCCTGTCTGCATGTGGTCTTTTTTCTTTTCTTCTGTGCCTTTTTGAGTTTTCGAACTCTTAGGCCTTTTCCCAGTCTTTTCTTTCTCGCACGCGTTTCCTTCTGCCTTTGCACGCGTGCAGTTTTCTTAGCCGGCCCTTTCGACCCCTTCGTTGCCTTCTTGCCACTTGCTTCCCCCGAGTTTTACGCGTTGATTCTTACCTGTCGTCTGTCGCGACTCTAGGCCAACGGTCACATGAGACCCCTATCCCCGGCCGTCTTTCAGGAATTTGTTAAGAAGAGCCACGGATACTGTTCCATATGTCCCTCCTTCCCCTGTCTCGCCGCTCCCCCCCGACCCTGAGCCACTATCTATTCTTTGTCGGCTTTTTTGAGAAGTATGGTTGTCTGTGCACGAACGCTTTTTCCGAGTCCGCGTCTGCTGAATCCTTTTTCTTCTTACTTGTACCGCCCTTAGTTTTCCCTTTTCCTTTTTTCTTGCTCTCAGAGCGGCGTGTCAGGAGATGACCTTTGCCCCCCCTGTCTCGGCGTGTAGGGCTGTGTTAACTTTACCTCCTTATGCCGGTGTCCTTTACACATTCAGTCATCGTGCTGTAATGATTGCCCATCCTTTTTTTCGATCCACCCCAAGTGGTTGCCCCCGTGGTTGCGGTTTTCTTTGCCACCTGAGTTGATTGCTTTCCTCTTTTTCCTTCGATTCCTCTTGTTCTTGACCCCCTTGCTCTTGGTGTTACGGCGCGAGATCCTCTTTGTGAGTGCTTCACGTTTTTACAGTTTTTTCTGACATTGTCTCTTTTTTCTTGTTTTTCCTGTTGTTCCCCTGCCGTGCCTTACCCTTTTATCGAGTCAGGTGCCCGATAACCATTTCCCCCCGTCATCGACTGTTAAGCTGGCTTATACCCGCGCCTCGTCGCAAGCCCGGCGCTCCACGCGTGCGGCCCTTTGGTGCATCTCCCGGCATTACGCCGCTTTGCCCGGCCTTTTTGTGCAGTTTTTGATTTCATGAAGGCTCCGCGACTATAGTCCTCCGAACGCCCATCACACCTTGTACCTTTTTTGTGTCTGGTAGACTTGGTTAATAATCCGCATGAATCTTTTTAAGCCCGTCTTCCTAGCCCCCATCCAGATATCCGCTTGTACCCCCCGCCTGTTTCACCCCTATTTGCCTCTTTCTTATTTCTCGGATGTTTCTCCTAAATCTTTTCTGGACTGTGAGATAGGTACCTCCTTTCTTTTTGTTTTCAGTTGTCGGAGCATTTTGGTGCCGAGGTTTTGGCCCTGCATACAGCAAAGTACTGATCACCGTGTGACTCCTTTCTTTCCCCCCCGCTGGTTAGTCATAACGGACCTGAACGTCCCTGTTTTTTCTGCTGATATTTTCCAGTCCTGTCCATGATTTTTAGTTTCCCGGAACACGGTCTGCATCCTTTCCTCCAGGTCCTCCCTCCGCGTTTATTGCTCCTAGCTCATCGCGACATCTCTCCTCAGGCCTCAGTCTCGTATCACAGATGTGCCTCACCCGTCCGGTCTTCCCGGCCCGTCCCCGCCATGATTCCTTTTTGTTTAGATCCGTTGGTTCTGCTGGAGCGCTTTTTATCGCCTTCTTTCTCGTTTTCTTGACTGTTCCCCGTCTGTTTGCGTTTCCGGCCTATGAGGTGACTTGAGGTGCCCAGTCTTATACTGGCGCAGCGTCTATGCTGACTTGCTCTCGTCTCGCCCTTCAACGCCCTTTTTGACATGGCCGTAGGCTCCCCTTACTCCAGCCTTACCAGTGATATTCACAACGCTTTTATTTTTTTTCTGGCCAAGGAAACCCGGTTCTTTTCGTCTTATCCCCGTGTTTCACCGTTGCTGAACCCAACGTCAGACATTTGAGTACCCCTGTCTAGTTTCTTCTACGCCGTCAAATTTCTACCGCAGCCTTCTCTGTTCCGACCCTCTGGATTGGTGTTTCTTTCCCTGAGAGACGTTCGTTTGAGCGACCCCTCTGAAAATGCCAATACCGTCGCTTCGATCGTTCCTTTTTTTTTTTTCGTCGATGTCATGGCCTCAAACCCCTTTTAGAGCGTCGATTTTGATGGTTTTTACCCCTACTTTCCGAGTGCTCTTTTTTCTATCAGCCATTCAATCTCCGAAGTAAGATCTCTAGCTCCCCTCAGGCTGGCTTTTTTTCATCCGCTCCCGACAGGCGGCGCGGGTCGCTAGCCATTGCTCTCCTAATTTTCTCTGTTCAACGCTTCATCTCTGCCCCCATGACAGACTGCTCTTGCTTTGCTAGGCTGCCGCCGCGTTTTATATGTTCTTCCCCCCTTCAACCTGCATGGCGTAAGACTAGAAATGCGTTTCCCCCTCGCCAAGCGCTCTGACCCCCTGTTGACATGCGTTGCGCTCCCTAGATGTTTAGGGTTATCGGTCTCGCCCCTTCTATTCTTTCGCGGGACCCCCCTCAAACACCCTCTTGACTCAGCGGATATTTTCGAATTCGCTGAGCGGCCCAATCCCCGTTGTCCCACTTTTACCTCAGCCCTTTTTCCCCGCTGCGCCTTCCCCTCTGGGGTCCCCCCTGCAGCCCTGTCATTTTGAGCTGAGGAGTAATGACGCCCACGCCATGAGTTCGTCGACCTGCAGCAGTACGGACAGTTTTCTTGACTCTTACTTTTCCATTTTTAAGACTTTGCTGTCGCTCATGCACGCGCACGGTCCCGCGCCCTCAGTGCGACCGTCCCCCCTTGCACCACTCGCCGATTTTGGGCGACCCCCTTGACGCTCTTGCGCTCAGAGCTTGACACTATCAGTGTTCCCCGCTGTTTTTTGTAGGCAACAGCCCACTCCTAAGCGAAATCTGATTCGTTTTTTTTTTGCCCTCGTCGTCTCGTTTGCATTCTGTTCCCAAAATCTTCAGTTTTACCAGAAGACCCGTTTCCCCGTAGCCTTGGCAATACTTCGTACCCGTCCCGCGCGGCCTTTCTTTCCCGTCCTTGCTGTGTGGTAGCTGTTATTTTGTTTTTCGCCTTGGTATCCTCCTCCGGTAATCGGTCGACCGCTGCGCGAGTACTTCCGTTTTTTATGTGTCTTTTTTTTTTTTCCCGTATCCTAAAGTTCGGGTACAATCCTCCCTCGTCCAATTTGACAGTCGTTTTCCGCGTAGCTCCTTCAAGCGTAATATTTCCTCCCCCCTAGCTCTTCTACCCTCCTCCACCTTAGGGGTGCCTTTCCCGCTTAGCTTGGTATTCTGCAGCAAGATGCACTGTAGAATACCAGCTCCCATTCAAGTTAGAGTGTTAGCGTAGGCACTTGTTGTCTTCCTCTTTCCCGTTTCGATGTTGACTATCCGTGCCCCAGGTCGATCTTTATACCCGCATTACAGGAACTTCTTTCATACCTTGAGTTTGGGCTCCCCAACTGTTCGTCCGCCCCGGAACTGTATTAACTTCCTCCGTTACGGTATTTCCCCACACCTTCGTTGTACCCTCCGACACTTCCAACCCCCGTTTAACGATTTTTCTCCAAAGCCCCGTAATTTCCCCAAGGCGAAGACCTGCACTATCTTGCCTAGTGAAGACTGTCTTACGCGAGCTTCGAGTCACGTTGCCCATCACCCCTTCCCTTTCGTGTTCTATTGTTTCCCACTTTTTTTTTTGTTTTGTGTTGCTTCCGCCCATTATTGCGATGTTGTTGTCCTTTCCAGAATGTAGAAATGCACTGCATTCCAACCGACCTCTAGGTTAATTTAAGTTTTTTCAGGCTGTGCAGGTTTTTGCAGACCACGCAAGAGGTTGGTGAAATTTTCCTACCGCGCTAAGAAATCAACGCAACCCCCCTCCCCTCCCACCCCGCAGTGGAGGCTGCCAAGCATTCAGCGCACCCCCCCTCCCCCGTGCGTAACAAATGCCCGCGGCAAGAGACACCCCGCCCCCCCTTTCCCCTTCCCCGCTGGAAGCAGGATTCGCCTGCACGACGACCCGTGACTACCGGCACTCTCCCCGCTTATTGCGCTGAACACCACCACCTCAATTTCGTTCTACCCCGTGGGAACAGTATCATCTATCTCGCACCCCTATAAAGTCCCCTGACCGCCACCTCTCCGTACTCTGTTCCCGGAATAGGTTACCCTCCCCCCTCTTACGCCCCGTGCAAGAACCGTATTCTCGCTGCCCAAACCATCAGAGTCCCAGCACTCCCCGCGCTAGTGAAGACTGACGAATTAAGATTAGTGAAGATTAAAACCATCCTGCAGAGTCCTTGGCGGATCGCACTGCCACACCTGAAGGAACCTTCATCGGATTTATGGGAAAGGTTAGAAGCGAACTCGAGTACCACGTTGTAGAACGGCCGGCACAGGAACCCCTTTGACACAGGCAAAGGGAGTTAACCGCATCCAATTTTGCAATAGAGTGACGCCCGATTCTTGATTTGAATTCGGCGCGAGAAACACTGTTTTTGTCATGCGACTCTGCAGTATATCCGTGCAACCTTCCTCCTACCAGAGTCGGTCCCCCTTTTTCAGTCTCATAGCTCCTTTTGGTTTTTGCCCACGTGACCCGGCGTCATAGATGCTGTCTGTTAGTCCCCGCTTCACCCTCGTAATCAGCCTACCAGTACCAGACTTGCCCTCAGCATATTGCTCCCCTACATCCATATACCACAGTCACAGTTTTGCTGCTTCCTCACCCCAACATCATGTCATTTTTATTGCTCAGTCAACCTTTTGTCGAGTTGGAAAAATGAGGATCCCGGAGCAGTTTTTTAGATAGTTTTCTTAGACAGTGACTGTCCTTTTTTCTCCAGATCTGACCGATCCAAGTTTTAATCCCTGAACGCCAGTCCTTTTCCTTCCAATTGAGTTCCCCGCTGCCACAGATCGCTTCAAAGCTGCCCCCTGCCCTAAAGGGACTTTAGGTGCCCCCGCCTTCCTCCGTTCCACTTCAATAGCTACTGATAGGGCGCTCCCCCACAGTAAATCGTGCCCCCTCTTATATCCCCGTCGCAATTTTCCATACCACGAACGTGCCCACTGCTATTGAGCCCCCCTGACAGTGTGGTTATGACTAGCGCCAGTCCTTGTACACCCCCTTCACGAAAGCTCTGTTGCACTACTTCCGCGAGATCTCCCTCCTGACTTTTTTTTCCCTCAGTGTTATCCCCCTACACCCTGAACCCTTCATCCCGTTCACGCCATTACTTGTAGCGTCTCCCCCCCCCCAACTTCTCCCTTCGTGAGGAAATCTTGAACTTCAATCCACACCTAGCTGGCCACCTTTATTTTGATTCCTATTTAAATCCCTCAGGATGCCAAATGCCCTTCCCTGACATGAGTTACCTACCTCTCCTTCCTCGAGTCTCTCGTTGACCTCAGTGATCTGCGGCACATAAGTAATTATTAGAGGCTCATCATCCCCGGTACCCAGCCTCCAAGTAGGGCCCTAGTTAGAGACATTCCGCATTTTTTCGCTAGGTGCGCAACTGGACACCTCTCCTCTTATTTTTTCCGGTCTTTTCCCGTCTGAAATACTGATGTGTCCTCCGTAACATTTCCCCTTCCTGTCACACTCCCTCCTCAAGGCCCCACCGCGTATCTCCGTTTTTTTTGACCTTTTTTTTTTTTCCGTTGGGCTCGCCGTTTCTTTTCCTTTCCCTCTGTTTGCCCTCCCCCTGAGACCTATCAGCTCCTCTGATCGTCCCCTTGTATTTTTTCCGAACCAGGATCCCGATACCTTTCCACATTTTCAGCGCGATTTTATTCCCAATTTCCTTCTCTTCCGCCAGTCAGGGTTCGATCCCCGGTTGAATTATTTCTGCTTTTTAGGTCTTCCTCGAGTTAAAGAGCTACTGTCATGCGTGCGCCTCCTTTTGTTTTTTGCTGCCAGGCTTCGATACTAACCCCCTTGTTGCTTGCCTCTGCAACGCTTTTGCTACCCTCCTAGAAGTCCTTTGTCTGCGAGCAACTCTTTTATTGATTTCTTTCTTCTCAGATCTGCGTCTCTCTTGCATCCCAAGTACATCTCCTATGTCTTGCGTTGTTGTTGGCCCCCCCCCCTGTCCCAGCAGACCCCCAATATTATCAAGTGTCTGCATCTCCTCACCTGTGTCGTCATTTTTAGTTCCGCTTTCGCTCCCCTCTCCTTTGTCTATTTGCACAATCCCCGAAGGTCTTCTCCGATTCATGAATCTCTTGCTCTTTTTGCTGTTGTGTCCCTTGATTGTTCCTCCAGCCCTTCCCCCCCCCCCCCACCACCCCCCCCCCCCCCCCCCCCCCCCCCCTCCCTTGTGTTTCAACCACACTCATAGTCGCCTCTTTTCAGTGGCCGTCGTCGCCTCATGTATTTTCGATTTTTTACAGTCCTCTCGCTTAGCCCTAGCCACGCTTACCTGTGGACATCAATTTCTTGTCCCTGCCCTTTGGCCCCTTTCCCTTTCTTTTCGTGTCCTTATCCTGACACTTTTTCCCCCTTTTCCGCCTCTGCGCCCAACGCGAACTTCGATCGCTACTAGGAGCCTCTTTTACCTTGACATTCCCTGCCGAGCGGCATTTTAACTATTCCCAACGGCCTTCCATTTTCTCTGGGCAGCTAGCTGAGTATTGTCAGGGAAACCTATTCACTCGTCCGTATTGCCGTTTTCCCTCACTTCTTACTTGCTCATTAGTACTCAGTATCACCTCTGTGCTTTAAGAGGATTTACAACTTTTCCCCCCCTAAGTTTTGCTGCAGTTCCCGTGTTTTCCCCTGTTTTCGCCAATGAAGAAGTTTAGACCCCCCCGCCCCCCTACGTTGCTAAGTCTTGGCGACCAGGCCTTCTTCCAGGTTTGGACCCCCAACAATTACTTTTTTCTCAAGCCCCTCCGGAAACCGAACTTCAGAATAGCTGCACACAGCCTCCTTGAAAGACTGCTAC
>Ga0179591_1167639_pt1 | contig 10167 bp, 7 predicted proteins | sample CZOMad2_1_08_16f_FD_182891 | JGI IMG/M metagenome (GOLD analysis project Ga0179591, IMG submission 182891) | Vadose zone soil fungal communities from Angelo Coast Range Reserve, California, USA - CZOMad2_1_08_16fungal (PacBio error correction) | ecosystem: Environmental > Terrestrial > Soil >... | reverse complement strand
GTGTCGTCTGATGGTGTTTTTAGTCCAAGGGTGTCTTCTCGGTCCTCTCGAATGTGGACCCGACCTTTCCCAGTTAGAATATCTGAATATGGTTTGATAGAATAACACTCCCCCCCCCCACCGGTCAGTTTTCGTCCCGAGATCGCCTTCACCAGAACCCACAAATTTGGATACCCCTTTTTTGATTTTCCGTCCCCCCCCCCTTAGACCCCTCCTTTCGCCACAGTTTCCTTTTTTTCTCTCCCTGCAAGTATGTTTTTTGCCCTTCCTTTCGCTAATTAACTCCTTTTATATCTTTTTTGCTTCCACTGGATCGTTTTTCCCAACTTCCCCCCCCCGTCGTCCTGGTTCGAGGTGTACCGCCTCCCGAGCCAGTTTGATTTTGGTCTTCCTACAAACTAAGCTCTTTGGGTCCCCCCAAAGTGATTGTGGCCGACCCCCCTGCCAGCCCAACCCGGCCTTGTCCAGAGGGCTCTCCTGGTCCTGAGAATAATTTCAATTTTTTTTGGACGGCGGGCGTTGTACCCCCATCACTCAATGTCCGACTTTGCCAAATTATATTGTCTTACTGAGTATCGTGTGGTGTTAAATACCCCACCAATATTGGCTCCCACTCTCTCCCCACAGTCCCGACCGCTTGTTTCGTACCCCAATTGCCGTTTATCCCTCTCCTGCCAGAAAAGTATAGACCAACTCCCCCCCGCCCTGCTAGTTCTTTTCACACCCACTCTAGAGGCCTGTTATCCCGCCGCGGGTGGACCTCAAGAGCTTACCTGTCCCCGTCCCCCCCCCCAAAGAATGGTGAACTTTCCTGGTCCAAGGCGAGCAGGTTTTTGGCCGTCGTGCTCTCTACTCGTTATGTACAATATCACACAAAGCATGTCTGAGCCAGACTGACAGGACTTATGTATATGTTCCCCAATTGCTATAATCGGATATTATGGAGTACCTTGCCTGTCCTTTGCAAATGTGGTGGTCATGGTACTTTGGTTTAGGTTCACCGCCACTCGTCCCGGCCATTGAAAGCTTTTTTTATCCCCTCCCTATTCTTATCATCAATGGTGGATGACCTGTCAGCCACCACCCCCAATAGAATTGCGCTGCTCACGCGAAAATGGCGTCCTCTTGCGGTTTGACCACGTCCCTTTCTGGACAAACCAAGCCGGGCTCACGCCGTCCACCCTGGTTTCCGCCGTATCCTCCTTCCAAAGAGAAAAATGCGCCTCTCCGGAGGTGCCTTCCTTCTTTGCATAATTTCGCCCCCGAGACGACCTTTTCCGAGTCTTTTTTAAACCTGCGGCCCCTTTGGTTTTCTTGACCGAGTTTTCGTCATCTCCCTAGTCTTCTCTGTGCCCTAATAGGCGTCCGTTAGGGCTTGGCCCTAAGTTTTTTAGCTCCTTTTAACGCCCTGCCATTTCAACAATGCAAATTGAGGAAACCCTTCTGAAGAATGACCTCCGCCTAGGCCTTAGTTACATCCACTTTGTGTTAGGACACAGTAGTCGATTTTCCTTTTCGGTCTCCAACTTCGCCGGCATTGTGAGTATACCGTTGTGTTTTTTCCACTTATTGCCTCTTCTTAGTTGTCAATCTTCCTAGCCTACTTTGTTCACGCCGAGGGGCTCTGGTGCAGCTTTTCTTTTTTCGGATCTGCCATCCCGTGTAGTAAGGTTCTAACCAGTTCTCACCTTTGTAGTAAGATGGGATCCTGGCCGACCCTTCATAACCATCTTTAGTGTATGACGGATAATACCCTATGCCGTGCCGATCAATAACGAATTTCTTTCTTTCCTCTTGTTTGAAGGAGATTTCTCTGATTTTTAGTGTTGTCCCCCCCGTGCCACCCAGCCTTTTTCGGAAAAGACTGGCAGTTGTGGAGACGGAGAGTTGGAAGATGTGATGACCGTAGGCTTTAGGGGGCCTTGAGTATCGGGTAATGGGTAATCTCTTGGTGGTATTTCATGGATCCGTGGCTTGTTTTTCTTACTATTGTTCCGTTTTCCTGCTTTTCCCAGTGCGCCCGGGTGAATGCGGAAGGCGTTTCCTAGGGGATGGTCGTAACTAGAAAACTCTCGGCTAAGTTACAGATCGTAAACTTCTGCCTGGCCGCAGCAACCCCGTTGCCCCTTACGAAGTCAAATTTGGGTTCTCCTTCGTCTCACCCTTTCATCGCCGAGGCGCTTTCTCTTTCTGGACCACTGTTGTGTACTCCTTTACACGCTTTTGCGTCCGTCTCACACATCTATCCTACCATTCTCCGAGTTCTGTTTGCCCTCGAGTGGCATCTGCGCGCCGTCCTTTATTCGCGTCTCGTTTTTTTCCTCACGACGTTTTTTGGAGTGGCGCGAGAAGAACAGTGCCCCCGCGCAGTGTATAAAGCCGCCCGGGGGCTGCAAAGCCCCTAGTGCCTAGAGTAGGTGGTTATCCCATCTTGGATCTTAAGATACCCAAGATCCGAATTGTCGCTTTTGTACAATTGACCTATTCTTGTGATACCTCATGAGGAGACGGTAAGTGTTTCTCACGGATCTAGTGACCCCACCTACTTTCTCGTTTGACAACAGTCTTTCTAAAGGTTTTGCTCCTTTGATGCACTTCCCCGGCCCCTACGGCCCTATACCAACAGTTGCACCTAAAAGAAGCGATTTCCACACATCAGAGTCACACTCTCCACGCGGGTCCCTACCGTAAACATCGCAACCAACGCAGAGTTCTTAGAAACCATACTGAAAGGAGGTCCTGATCCACAAAACGCTCTACTACCCAAATCACCCCCATCGCAAAACCGCCAGTCTGTAATTCCTCTCGTAAACCATTCCGTCTTACAAGACCCGGCACCGTTCTCTACTGACAGTCAATGAACCATCACATTCTGGTCTTGCACCGGACACCCCCGGAACCCCGTCCCAGAAACCCATGTCCGGTTCCTGACCCCCAGCTCCCCCTCCCACTGATGTTTCTTCTGTGGATCGGAAGATCTATCGAGTGCCATATATGTTTCAGATACTGAAATGAGGGTTAGGTGACCCCCACTATGCTTAAAAGGGTCCCAAACTCAAGGGCCAAAGAGAACCAGCGCAACTGGTTGCCCACTCCCCTTACTAGCGATTTTATCTCTGCCAAACTAAATCGGGCACCAGTTCGGAATTGCTTTGGATCTATCCCATCCATCTTAAGAAGTTCATCCCTTTTGATACGCTCACTGAAGGCGATGTTCAGTGGTCGACAAACCGTCTATCTTTCCTCCCCTGCGCCATTTATATGAATATGTCGGGTCACCGACGAGCCCGGAACTCCGATCTCGGGCCCCACCTCACGGCCTGGCACCGAGTAAGGGATCTCGTCTCATCCTTATGTAGGATAGCCGATTTCAGAGATTTCAGGTTCACCTTCTTACGACTGCTGTAATTACCCTGATTGCGTTCTTACCCCTTCCAGTACCGTTCTCAGAGGAGCGCATCCGTTACGACAGGGAGCGATACCATGATTTGAGGCGTCCCCAAAACACCTATTTGACTGTTTTGCAGTATACTGTCCTGTAGCTCTCTAATGCCTCGTTGCACAGCTTTCCTTGTCCCACCCACCCATGACGTATCTTCTCCCCTTTTTGGTTATTGGTCCTGCATTTATAGCCTGTATTGGCCTTCCTTGCCTGCCGGTCTGGTGTTGAGACTTTTTACGATGACCCGGTATTGCTCCCCTGTACCAAATACAGTTGTGGATCGACGATTGTCTAGGTGTTGTGTTCTTCCCGGAATGCCCCCCCCCGTTTTATCTTTCCCGGCTGTGACTTTGCTTTGCTTCTTCCTTGTCGAGTTTTGAGAATCCCCCTTCCCATTAACCCCCCCGTTGCGCGACTTCCTTTCCTCAGGACCTCTTCCTGTGAGAAGCTACGACTTTGGCTCTCAGCCGTCTGAGTCCTTTTTCGCTCTTGTGGGTTACTGTGTGCCATCCATTCTTGTGTGTACAGAGCAATAACGCCTCTGGAATTTTCTCGGAACTTTTGTATCCTTGGCCCGGTTACAAGTCGGTTGGCGTGTCTTCCGCTTTTTCTTTCTTCCACACCTTTGTGGCCGTCCCCCGTCGTCGCGGGTGTTCCTTCATTGCCGATTCATTTTCTTTGTTCTTGTCCCCTCTGAACGTTCTGCCTCCTCGGGTGCTCACCTCCTCCCCATTTGGATTTCCGCTTCTGTTTCATTTTTTCTTGTTAGTGAGCCCTTCCCCCGATTGTGTGGAGTTCTTTTCCCTTCCAGCCCGGGTACCCCCCCCCCCCTTTCCAGCATGTTTCCTGGATTGTTCACTTGCCCTCGGTGCCCCCCGCCCACCATGGAGTTGGTTGTGTACCTTGTGTGATGGCCCCCCTGTCACCATTTTGCCTCTTAGCCTTGCGCAGCGTTTTCCGCTCTTAGAGCCCTATGGGCGCCCTCCGTTTGTCCCACATGCCAATTCATTTCCAATATCCGTTTTCGCCATACACACCCCCACAGTACGTCCGCTGCGCGATTTTATCTTTCCCCATACACATCCTAGGTCGTCGGGTAGTTTGCTTTCCGCACACCTGCGAGAGGGTTAAGTTTGTCTACACCTCCCACCGTTGATCCAGCACAAGTGTTCTCCTTTCGTCACTGCCATATTGACTCCGGACGGTGTCAAAAACATATTCTCGTTTCTCGACCCCCCCCTTAACCCGGTGGGAGCCCCCGGTGGTTGCTTTAGGTGGGTTCCATTACCGGAGCAAAGGGTAGCCCTAGCACGCTGAATGGAGTCGACAATACTTAGGTAGCATTTCTAGCGCCCCACGTCGACCTCTTTTACCTTTTTCGCTCCATTTTCGTTGGGAACCTGTAACCACAGATGACCGTATCGGGTGAGCCGCACCCAACACCCACTAGTAATTGTCTCTCGACTCAGTTGAAGGGCACGTGCCCTGCAGACAGGATCTTTCTTGCTAAGAAAATCCCTGAAAGGTTTCCTCTCGAACAACTTTGTCGGACGGAACCGCTTCTACAGCCCAAGCCGTTTTGTCGGTCCCTTTCATTCAGAACACGTCTCCAGACCTTTTGGTTTTTTTCTTTTTAGTTTTCAAGAGGGTTGCCTTCGGTGCGAACCGAGCCTATCCCGATTTACGGTCGAAGGAGACGGCCCACCCTACTCTCTTTTCTCATGAGTTGACGTTTTTTTGTAGATGACGATTATGGCCGCTCCCCTTAGCCTTATAGGTTTTTCTCTTGAAGATGTTTCCTGCCCTAAGGCCCCCTACCCCTGTAGAAATCCAATTGCCCCCCCCCCCCCCCCCCCCCCCCCCCCACCCCCCCCCCCCCCCCCCCCCGTTCCTGATATACCGGCTATTGTTATTTCATTTGCGAACTCCTACCCAACAAGTTCGGTGCTTTATCCGAGTTTAGCTTTTTGGTAGTAAGTCCCCCCTGGGTGCGGCTTCGTCAGACCTATTCCCGCCGTTCCCTCTTCCTTATTTTTTCCGTGCTTAATGTGGGTTGCTGCGACATTCCACGCTTACGTTCAGATTCACGTTCCCGAGCGGCTTGACCTAACCCAAGTAACAATTCGAGGCTCCGTTCTCATTCCTGCAACATAGTCCCGCCTTTTCGCCCCACACGGGATACTTTTGCGAGGCCCGCCTTTATTTTTGGACAAACGTTTTGTAGTTGCCGGAATTCCCCCTCCTTTTTTAATCGTTGCTCCCCTTTGCTTTAGTAATGTCCCTGTCTCGTTTAGAGCGGCTTCCCGACCCCCCGCTCCAAGTCGCGGTTTTTGGCCCCCCTCACTTTCGTTTTTTTATCGCTTTTTTTCCACGTGTTGGTACGAAAGGTCACACCCTGGTTTAACTGTAACTTTGTCTCTCCGGAAGGCTTATTTTTAGGACGAGTTCATACTTGGTTCCGCGCTTTCTTTCTTACAACGCCCATGATCAGATCTGCACATTGCAGTCGGATGAGTACGTAGATGCTTCGTATTGAAAATCCACCAACACCCGTTTTGCGATTAGACAAAAGTTTTTCACTGCCTTCTGCCTTTTCCAAAACCTGCTTTCCTTTTTCGACCACGCGAAATTGCACCGTAGACTGTCATATCCCACTCAAAGAATGAATAGTCCTGCTTCCACAACACATAGCATATGGACCGCCTCCCCCCCTGTGTTTTCAGTTTCAGTTATGTCCCCCCCCCCCTGCAAACAGAAGGGACTTTTTTGCCCTGTCCCGCAATTAGCCTTCGAGCGTTTAGGTATTTACTCTCAGGTTAGTCACCTCTAACACCCCCACCTAGGAGCCGCTGCCCCTCCGGTTTTTCTTGGGTAGCTTTGTAATATCCAATTCTCATAGTGCGCGCTGGGGACTTTCCCCCTTTCTTGCCCAAGGTTGTTTATTGCTGACGGTGCTGAGCACACTTCTCCAGACAGAGAAAGGATTGCAAAGCTGGTTTACCGTCACTTATACGGTTGCCTTCTCTATAAGTGTGGGTATTGCCATGCTTCCCCAAACAACACCCCTTTCAAGTGGACGATCTCATCAAAGTATGACGATTTCTAGATCGATAATGGACCCAGTAGTTCCCAAAGCCTCTTGAGACTCCCTACCCCATCTTCCCAATTTCCCAGTGCACGATCCTCCCTACAACCCCCCAAACCTTCTCTCTACGCCTGTGACGATCATTGGCACTCCTCAAATTAGTTTACAGTACCTGTCCATAGAGTTAACGTCTCACTATTTTGGGGTAGGTGTACACCTGCTCAATCATAACCGAAATGTTAGAGAGCGAGCCAATTAAAATTCTCGGGAATCGGTGTTGTTTCCGACTTCTTTCTTCGAGTTATCGGTCACCGCCCACCTCCCCCTTTAATCCTTGAAACCTGCGCCTCCTCTTCCCCTCCGTGAACGTCCCGACTCCGGAAGTTTCTCGCATTATTAGGTATTTCCCTAAAGATATTTGATGCCATTTTTCAGTAGACAACCTACTGAGGAGAGGATTGACCCCAGTTTCGTTGTTGGGCGTGGGCTTTTAAGTCTAGATGATGTAGAGACAGAGCCTTTCTCCGCCGTCGGTCATCGATTTTTTTCTTGGCCTGTTCGTGTAGATTAACCCACAGCCCGCTTTCCTTTTTGGCCTAAACAAGTATTTAGATATCTTTTTTGCTCCTCTTGGTAACGTTTTTTGCCGTCGCAGAAACGATGTTCCTTCACGTATAATATTAAGCTCCTCCCCCCCACGAAGACCCTAATGCGGTTCGATTGTCCTCGGTGCATTTCTCTATGAGTTGGGATCCTTTTGAAAAACAGTCCACCTTTTTCATTGCCCATTCACTCCATAGGGCGTTGGTCTTCCCTTACTTATCTGTGAAGCGGCATACGTCTCGCATTTCAGTATCACAACATTCGTTTTTTTTAGTTCATCGCGAGGTGGCGACGATCTCGGTCATTCTGTTCTGTTCAATAGGGTTTTTTACTTTTTATGACCCGGTTGCCCCCTGTGTCTCCGTTGTGAGTCTGACCTTTGTGGGCGTTCCCCCAGCAGACCAACGAGCACGACGGCCGGCAAGTTCGGCAGTTAAAAAGTCTCACTGTCAGAATATACGCTCGGTCAACTGCTTAATTCCTGGAGCGATCCGTCCTTCGAACCGTCAATTCGTCCTCTGTCGGTCGATCCCTGGGTTGGCACTTGATGAATCATGGACCCTGCTTTTTATGCGCCGACCTTTCAAGCATGATCCAGACCATTATATTTTTTAATCTGATCTGAGGTTGCGGTCCGTTCCTTAGCCCTGGACCTATGCTCCATACACCTATGTTAATCCCCAGTTGTTGTGTTTTTAGCGAGCACCAGAAGGAATACCAGAATGACCTCCCTCCGGAAGATTAGGAGCGATGTTTATTAGTCTTTATATACTTGCTGCCTTGAGCAGACCCGCATTTTACTTGTGTATTCCCCCTCCTCCAGTTGATGAAGGCCTATTATTTTTCTAAATTCCAGATTTCCCGTAGTCGAAAGATGCCTTGTTGTTCCAGTGCTCTCCTCCGATTGCTAGTATACTCCCCCCACTTATACGACGTTCGTCGCGTCGTAAGTATCTTTGCTTACAGGTCACTTGACCTACTATCACTGGTCTCCCGGTTTTCCGTTGTCCCAGCAATCCGTCCACTGCCCCGGCTTTCTAAATTAAGGTGCGACTTGTTACCCCCATTACCCAGAATGTCTTCCTCAAAAGATTTGACATCGTGACTGCCCACACCCCGCGCACCAGCTCCCCCCTAAGCTCCTTATTCCGCCCCCCCCGACGTTTTTTTTTTTCCCTGAACTCGGTCCCCCAGTCTTTTATCGAACAACGGTCGTGATTGACATTTTTCGCCCTCCCCAGTTGTGGTACCTTCCCCCAGCCCATTCGTCCTACCTTTTCCTTCTCAAAGCTGACCCGTCCTCCGTTTCTTGAGGATTTGTTTTTTGGATTCGTCCTTATCTTTCCAGTAAGTTTGATTAAGACGTGACGGGAAAATGCGTACTCTCCAACGATCCTAGCCCTGGTTAGCCCCCTTCCTAGGGGATGGCATGTAAAACTCGTCCTTCCTCGGCGGCCCTGATAGAAATCTCTGCCCGAAGGGCTCTTGCGGTATATCATCTCCCATTCAGCGTGTACGTAGCTTACGCCACACTTTATTCGAACCCTGCACCTCCACGTTTGGGTGATAACCTTAGCATGAAACTCCCGATCTTCGTTGGACGATCGTCCTCGAATTGTGGCCCCGAGCGTTCAGAGATGTCTCGGTACTGCACGATGCTTAGATTTGGCAGAGCCTTGGCGTGTGTCCCTTTGTCGTCCGTTCACTGCTTCGCATCACGATGATGGCGCCAAATACTCCACTCATGACGTTCGCCCGTTATGATTCTCCCCTCGCTATCTGGATTGCTCATCCGCATCATCCCCCAAACCTCTGTCCCCCCTTTTGAACAGCTCCCACGTTCGTTCGATGGCGAGGTATTTGGATCGCACCCCCCCCCTGACCCTTTCCCTGTCCACTTTATATTATCCCCCACCCCATCAGGCCTTTATTGCGGAACGGTTTTTTTTTCTGTGTTTTATGTCTGTTCTTTTGCGGGGGTAGTGCGCCCTTGCCTTTTGTTCCCTACGTTGTGCACTAAATGACTTGTATAGACTTCCCCCCCCCTTTAACCCATCACGGTTTAGTTTCTCTTTCAGCCTGTCATCATTTGTTTTTGTCCCTTTCTTGAGACCATTTTTCTCCTTCCCTTTGTGGCCAACTCGTTCCTTCCCGCGGCGTTCACGTCTACGAGTTTTCCTCTTCCGTATTCCTGCAAAATGCCACCCCATTTAGGTCCCCCTGTCCCTGTCCCCGTTTTCATATCTCCCCCTTGAGGGCTCGTTTTTTTCCACCTTGTTTTGGTACTGGACCCGTTCCTTTCTTCGGTAGGTCACAACACACTGGGTAAGCACATGTCTAGGAGAACATCCATGGATGGTTTCCCTCCCCCCCCGGGGAGGCTGTATATTTTTTTTCTGCTCCAGGGCGCACACCCCCGCCCCCCCCCCCCCCCACTGTTTTTTTTTTCTTTTTTACTTTGCTGGGGTATTTTCTCCGTCAGATGGTGTGCGCCCTTCCTGGTTTGATTTTCTTTCTACATCCTTCGTAACCCCACTTCCTTTCAGGTGACCGTCCAAGAGTTCGCGTTTTTTGTCACTCGTTCTCGATTAATAGTGTATTTTCCTCTTTCCTTTAGTGCATTGTTTCCCCCCCCCTCCCCGTCTTTTGGAGTTAGCCCGCTCCTTTTTTGCGAGGCGACATTTTGTGGGGTTTCCCCTCCCAGCCCATTCGTGTCATCAGTTTTGATTGGCAATTCATGTCTTTCTTTCTCCCCCTGCGCTTCACACCCTGACACGCGCTTCTCGTTGCTCTCCGAGCGATGATATAATGTTTTCTTTGCTCATCTTTCTCCGTGGGATTGTGCAGACGAGCATATCTCCCTTTCCTCTTCTCCCCTTTATACCGTTTGTGTGGGGTTTTCTTATACCTTGTTCTCTCTTTTCCTTCCCCATCCTACGTTGTGGGTTCTATCTCCTGTCCTTCCTAATAAGTTTTGTTTGTCTCAGATTCCTTCCCATAATACATCACACTCCCTTTTTTTTTGTGCGTGCACGAT
>Ga0179591_1379231_pt1 | contig 10168 bp, 15 predicted proteins | sample CZOMad2_1_08_16f_FD_182891 | JGI IMG/M metagenome (GOLD analysis project Ga0179591, IMG submission 182891) | Vadose zone soil fungal communities from Angelo Coast Range Reserve, California, USA - CZOMad2_1_08_16fungal (PacBio error correction) | ecosystem: Environmental > Terrestrial > Soil >... | reverse complement strand
CCTAACCCTTCCCATCGGCCTTCGCGAAGATTCTCCGGTCCAAACCACACTTCGATAATGAGGGTTAGTTAGACCTCTAACCAAGCTCCCATTATTTTACACGTTTTCAGTTGCGACCGCGAGCGTTCTTTCTCTTCCCTCCTTTCTTTTCTTCCATGAACGGTGATCTCCAGAACGCCGGTATTTCCAATGCCAGAATGCGCTGGTTTTTACAAACCCTTTTTTCAGCCCTTGTTTTTCTGACACCATGGCGGGGCGGGGTGTTCTGAACTGCACTCGCCTGTTTTCCCCCCTCTCTCCCCCGTAGTTTACCTTCCTCCTGGCCGTCGGGTGCGCGTTAAGAATTGGCCTTGTTCAGGAATGGAGTGGTTCGTCGATGGTAGCAGGAGACCTCGAGGTGGGTGGACAGTGGAAACAATTGGCGGAGTCCCTCCCTGGTGGGTGCCTTTTTTTCTTCCCTTGAAATTTTCTTTCCGCCATTCCACTCCCTGCGACATATACCCAAATATGGCAGAGTAGGAAACGAGGTCATCCCGATTGATAGAGCGCAAGTGGCGTGACGTTAAGACAGGCCCGGAGCCCCTGCACCTCGTCGCTGCTTCCAGCAAGGGCCTGCGGTTCCCTTCATCCTCCTCCACGACGTCCCCCCCGCCCCCAGCTGGATACAATTCCTATTGCGGTTGACTCGCCCTATTATTTTCCTTCAGAGGGAGCCATGTACGCGATGTTGCGGGACCCAGGCATGGGACTAGAGCTTCTCTTCTCCCTTTGTGTTTCTTTTCTCTTTTTGATCCAAATTGGCGGAGCCTTCCAACAGAAAGACTTCTGTGCGAATCCGGGGATAACCACCCTGTTTTCCGAATTACCGCGGAGGTGTTTCTTGTTGGAGTCCCCCCTGTTCGTCCGTTGCCGCTTTCATCTTTCCAATCCCCTCTCTTCAACCTCGTCTTCACCGCGGCTCCCCAGAGATGGTGACCCGTAGACCACATAATCGTTATTTGTGCATACTCTTCGATATGGTTCTTCCTGATCCCTCTGCGGCAGGTTATGGTTTGTCTTCTCCCTCCTCTTTTCCGTTCTTCCTGGGATTCTAACGGACGGACAATGATTCGTTGACGTTCTCTGTGAAACGACGGCGTTATGCTTTGAACGCCTCCCCCCTTGGTAAAGACCCTCTGAGCCGACTTTGCCCTTCGAAGCGGAAAAAGTTTCGAAGGTGTGAAAGTTTTCCTCGTTGTTTTTTGCCCGGAAGCTGTGCTTGACCTTTGAAGCTGAGCGGTACGTCCTCACGCTACTTTACAACCACTGCGACTCTGTGGGTGGCCAATGCGCTCCTGCACTTATAACCGAGAGGTACTTTTTTTAGTGATGTACCCAACGCCCAAAGCTCTTTGCCCAATTTTTCTAGCCCCTCAAGCTCGACTCTTCACTCCTTGACGCCCCCTGCAAGGGCCAGAAATTGGAGATCCTTTTTTTGAAGGATGAGCACTCCGGCAAGCTCACGATCAGCTTCTTCTGCTCTCTTCGTGCTGCCTCGCAGGGTCTTCGCTCCCTGGCGTCTTTTCCCCCCGCCCCTTTCCATCCTGTTGAGTGGCGATCGCGTATTGAGGTAAATATGTCTAGCTGAACTCAGGGTGGAGTAGTAGACTCGTCAGGCTCTGGAAATGGCGTGACTGACTCCGGTCCAGCGACTCCGCCGCTTTCGTTTTCTTTTCCTCCCCCTGATTTCCCCCCACCTCCATTCGTTTCTTCTTCTCTGGACTGATCTCGGTACTCCTCGGACATTATCTCTCCAGCTCGCCGTTTTATGCAGCGGAGCTTTAGGAGGGTGTCCTTCCAGTGGAAGTTCCTTCAGATGTTTTTCATCTCTCCCCTTGGCGGTTCCCGTTCCCTTCCCTTCTCCTCTTGTTATAGGCATGCGGGTTTATCTGTTCATTTAGTGGTAGGGGCTCGTATATTATAATTGATTCAATGTTTGAACCCCTCAACCTCGGGATTGGGGAAAAGGTCCGGCCTTGGATACCCTTTCGCTCCCCCCAAGGCCTACCCTTCTTTATAACTCCTCTCTAAGACCCCCAGTTCTTATGAATTCAAGGACAGGAAATGACTCAATCACACCAAATTCCACTATTCCTGGCGTTCAATGTTTGAGGACCCCTTGATAAGGTGCACGTTTTCCCGGCTCTTCCCCTTCCTGCGCTCCTTTTTTTGGAGTTTTTCTTTCCGGTAGTTTGACGTGCAGGGGGAATACCCTTGAGGGAGGAGTGTTCTTTGGTGTTGGTCTGTAGGCTCGAGCGTGTTGGTTATATCGCGAGCGACTGTTCGCTCTTTTTTTTATCCTTCAATTTTCCGGAAAATTAGACCCGGAGGCTGAAATATTAGGGGTGTTTCTTTCTTTCTTTTGTCTTAAAGAACTTGGAATATGACACCTTTCTACCTCCTCTGTTGTTGTTGTGTTCTCTATGATATATGCCCCTGTCTCTTTTACCATCGCGTCGAAACCAAAAAGCTAAAGATTCCAGCCTCAACTCTTCAAACTCGCTGTGGTCTCTCTGCATTTTCCGTCTCTTACGAACCAAACCCATTCTTTCCCTTTAGATAGCTCTTATCCGCCGCCGCTCGGCTAACAAAAAAAAAGAAATTTGCCGTTCCCGTGGACATTATTCCAACTCCTCTTCCCCCCGTTCCAACACTCCCCCGCCCGCCCCTCACGGTAATTCGCCCCCTTCCCAAAGTCACCTCCCAAGTGAAGTTCCCTCAATCTCTTCATCCGCAATCCTTCCCATAATCTGGGTTCTTCGTTCGGTCTTCAGCCGGTGCTTTGAATTCTTCTCTTGTTCTCTCCGTTTTTCTCCCCCAGTCTCGTTTAGCTTTTGTAAGCGCGGTCCCGCCGGACTTTCCTTTCCCCCCGAGAGTTTTCATCAACTCCCCTACCCCCTCGAAGCCTCCCAACGACCGGAACAACATCGCTCATCCCACCGATGCCTATAACCACAACCATATCCCCCTCCCCGTCCCCGCTCCCCTTCCCTCGATGAACCCCACTTCCCCCAGTCCTTTCACCCAAGACTGAGACCACTAATCGATAAGAGAGACCCATTAAAGGAAGATGTCACCTATACTGCATTGATCTAACCCCCAAAATATTGCCCTCCTTCTGACGATACCGCTATTTCTTTTTCTCCGCCCTTTTTTCTTTTCCCCATGCGTGAAAAGTTTTTAAACCAGGACACCCGTGGCGACACATTAGCTGATTAGTCAAGATAATTTCCGTTCCCCCAACGTCTCCGGACTCAGAAATCTCCGAAGCCTGTGAAGTCATCTATCATTCCTTTGTCGACCCCCTCAACCTAAGAACCACCCCATCACGCCGAACCGTTGGCCAGACGCCTCCCTGAATAAAAGACCACCAGACCCCCCCAGCCGTGCTGAGCCTTCGTAGGGGTCTCTTTCTTAGCCCCCTGCTTTCTCTCCCCCTTACACCTTTTTGTCTTGCCCTTGCCTCTACCCCCCCGGTCGTTCCCAAATAGAAGAGTTCCGTATCTATAAATGATCTTGTCTAAACGCGCTTGTACTTTGTGGGACCATCGATACTCCCCCCTTTTCTCTTGTCTTCTCTTCCCTGCCCTATTCCCGCCACACCCACGTCGTGCGTAGTGTTACTTCGGCCTTAGTTCTTTATTTCTCTGCACGGCATCCGCTCCCTTTTCCAAAACCCCCCCCCCCCCCCCAAAAAGAGCCCCCCTCAACGATTCCGAACCAAAAAACCTGTGCAACTTCAAACGCTCTTCCCCCGGACCCTTCTCCTCTTCTTCCCCCCTTGCCGGCTTTGCAAAGTAGAAGCGCTCGCAAAAAATACTTTTCAGTCCAACCTTTGACCCAAGATGACGTATTTGTCAATTTGGCTGAATCCAGGAACCCCGAAAATTCTCTTCCCCTTCTTTTTCGTATTTTCCCCCCGACAACTTTGCCTCTCGCCAACCGAAGACACCCATTCTCCGCGATGTTTATGAACCGAATATCAGCCTTTTATCCTACCGAGAAGGACCCTCGTGGGCACCCCATCGGCCGGTGATTCCGTAGTTCCGCTCGCTGCTTTCACGCCCAGCCTAGTTCACCTCCCCCCGCTCTTCCCCTCCTCCAAACTCTCCACTGAAAAGCCTTTGAGCACATTTAGAGTTCTTCTTGTCTTCGACGCCCTTCCTCAAGCCCCAGTCCTGCCGCACCTGCCCTCCATTGCTCCTCCCCACTCTCCAGCTCCCCTATCCTGCTCCATCGGGCCCCAATCGTACTCATGCCTAAAAAATCCACTAGCTTACGTTTTTTCTTTTTTCTAATAATCGCGTCCCGGCGTCAAATCAGCATATTGACTTAAAGCTTTGGCGGGTCTCTCTGAGGTTATGAATAGTTCTCCCCTTGCGCAATTTTGAAATTTCGACTTACCACGCACAACGCCGACTTCGGTCACTTTTCCTTTCTCTTTCTCTTGCCAGCCTTCCCCCCCCTTTTCTTTCTTTCCGGATTTAAACGTTTAAAGAAAAGCTCTGTCTTCTTAGCCCAATTGTTTCAAGCCATCACCCGCCTCTTGATTTGCCCTCCCTTTTCCCCATCCTCCCCCTCCCCCTTTCCTTCTTGCTTAATTGCGTACTACGTTCCCCCGCACTGCACCTGCTTATTAAACATCATTTTTCCCCTTTCTTTCCCCAACAGGCAAATTTTTTTTTTCGTCGGAACCCCAACCCTGCCCAGCGCCAGGTTTTTCCCGGCCGTCCCCCCAAATTTTCCGTCTTGCGCCGTTTTTCCCTCCCCCAGCGCATCTTGTCACTTAAAGCAGAGTCGAGTGTTTTTGATATTCCTAGGCCAAACCTCTGCCACTAAGATACCACCGGTCTCAAACGTTCCACGGTCCCCTCCCTTTTCCCCGTGTCCTTGCCAGGTTTTTTTCTTCTATCCTCCCCGTCCGAACCGCCGCAGGGCTCAGCCGTATGATTGTGTTGTGGCCGATGCCACTATAGAGCTGGACTTACAGCGATCCTCTCTATAATTTTGTTGTTGAAGTAGATCCCAAGGCCCGGCCACGTCCATAGCCCCTTCCCCCCCACTCCTCCCGCTTCGGACATGCCTTCTTTTCGGCTGACGGAGTCTCTTCCTGAAGCAAGGAAGGTGGCACGTAAAGTGGAACTGTCTTTTAAAGATCCGGGACCTTACTGAGGGGTGTCATGACGGAGACGTTTCAACAAGCGCGCTACGTCCTTTTTTCCCCTCCATGACTGCGCTGGTTTTCCTTTTTTTTTTTAAAACGGCAGCCAGAAACTGTCGACGGTGGACACAGATGGGGGTTATCACCCCATAATTGCCTGTGGGAACGCTTGAAAGTTCCGCAGCCCTTGCGGGTGAGCGCCGCAGTCCCCGACTGTTCCCCCTTTGGACTTTTCTTTTTCAGATGTCCTCTTTAGTCCGATGACCCCACGGGAGGTTTGCTGTACAAATTGTTCTTTACCTGAACAGCGGTGGCCAAACGGGGCGGTTGAATGGTGCGGGGAACCAAGACTGGTATTCCTTTCCCCAGCCACGACGACCTACTATTACCATCACTTCCGGCGCCGAAAGTGACGTAGTGGAGTGGCATCATTCGAGACGGTCCCCCAGCGTTGCTTCCCAGACTCTCTGCGGGTTATTAATCCAACTCCTACCCTCCCCCCCTTTCTGGCCAGCTTTTTACCCTCAGCTTCTGATGGGAAGACCTCGCGGTATTTGCGGCACAGGTACCTTTCTGTTCCAGTTATGGGGGCGATTTTCTCGATTTCATCCGGAAGATTCTCTTCGCTGGAGCCTTTGGGCGACCTCCCCCCTTTTTTTCTTGATAAAAATCAACGTCTTGTTTCTGAGGAAGCGAGTTCCCCAGATACCCCCCTGACCTTTTCCCGAACCTTGTTCATTCTCTCATTTTTGAGTCGTCCTCTTGTTTTCTAGGCCTGTTTAAAAAGCAGCCTCGTTTCCCTTTTCTTTTCCCCGGTCTTTCCTCGTTGTTACGTATTTCCTCTTGTGATCACCAAAGATGCGGTGGCGTCCTATCTTGGTTTTTGTCTTGAGGCTCTGCTGCAGGTTTGGATCGACTGCATCTACTTCTTAGGTTTCCTCCCCCCGTTTACGGCACTACGATTTTCAGCCTGTAGGTTGTACTTGGGTCTCTTAGACGAACGGTTTTGTCCCACTCTGACTGCCAAGGTGTACAGACCCCCCTCTTGGATGAAACGACTTTGCCCTGAATGTTGGGACCAATTTTTAGACCGTTTTTGGTTTCCTTTTTCTTGTCAGCGTTTCTTCCGGCTCTTTTTGTTTGGTTTTCAAGGGCTTCCTGCGACGGCGATGACCGCCCTACAGTGACACTTTTTGCCAGTTGGGTGGCTTGACGTATTTTCGGGAATATATCCCAGACCCATCTGCGTGAGTTACGTAGTCGCTTTTCCCACTCGTTCCCAAAGCCCGCTTTCTCACCATCTCATAGACCGAACGAGGAGATCCGGATGATTTTTCAATGGACCAACAACACCTTGAATTTTTCGCGAGCATCCTTGCAGGGATGCTGCGGCCCATGGTAAAAAGTTGCTTCAGCGGCCTCTTCTTTTTTTTCCTCATTCTGGTTTCCGGGACCTGGCGCATGGCAATTCGCCACTGTGTGAGATGGTTTTAGGTCGTCGACCAATTCTCGCTGAATTCCCTTAAGGTGGAGTCAGTAGCTTTTTCTTCCTGCGTGGTTAGGAATCTCTTTGAGCTAGGCTGCGGAGTAGAGTTTAAGACCGGTCTTTTTTCCAGCCCCTTCCTGAGGTCAGAGAGTCGCTCGCCTCCTTGAGGGCTCCTTTTCCTGTCATTCCTCACTCCCCTCCGGATTTTCCTCAATCGCGGAGATTGATGCTCTTTCGGAGTTTTTATTCACTTTGGCCTTTTTCCTTTCCCCACAGCGTTTATGTTCGGTTTGAGTATTCTTATGGCCGATGATTTTTTTATCCGAGGTTTCTTAGTTTTTCTGCGCATTTCTTTTTCTACTTGATGAAATGAAAATTACCCCATGGTGGGGAAACTTTTTTCAATCCTGTATCCCAGTTTATCCACCCCAAAATTCCCCGGAATCTCCCCTCGCCTACGCCAGCGGTCTTCCCTTCAAAATTCCCCTGGCCTTTTCCTACCTGCCACTTCCTACACCCCTTCCCCCTTTATGGACGGAATTTGGAGGGAGAAGTGCCGAGATGTCATATGGCTCCCTGGAATGGAATGGGTTCTCAGAGTTTAGTAGCCGTTGTTTGGTTTGCTGGCGGTGAGTTGAATTGCAGCTCTGTTTACATTTCACCTTTTCCCGGTTCTGCAGTGCGCATTTTTTGGGTGGGTTTCCTTAGATGGGTAATGGTTGCCAGCGTTTCGAACTGGTCGCATCTGTTTGGAATCGTTACCATTTTCCGCAAAAATGCGACTTCGGAGGCCGCTTTTTCTCTCCTTTCCTTTGTCGTATTCTTTTTTGCGCTTCTCTTTGTCTTTTTTTTTCCTGAAAGACTATTTAGATGACACTCCTTTTCTCCTAATCGTCCTTTGGTCTCGAGCTAGATGTATATTCTCTTTCTTTCAGCGACTGAATACAACGCCTCGCCCAACCCTCCTTTCTTCTTAATCTTCTCTTCCCTCCCGTCGTCTTTTTTGATTTTCTTCGGAAAATGTGACTCCTCCCACAAATCTGAGACCCTTGTGCTTCTCAGAAACTTACGGATCCTACACGAAAACCCACCCCAACCCGACTGCAACTCCCCGCACCCGTTTCCTGTCTCTGATTCCCCCGTGTCACCTTCCACCTCCCCTCCCGCCACCCCACCTTACTCGCGCCATGAAAAGCCCCCCTCCCCTACCACCGTGCAGCCCCTGTCCCCATTTGTCGGCCTCCGCCCCGCCCTTTGGCATCATATTTCCCTTTTTTCTCGTTTATTACAACTTTTTCTTGACTTTTTTAGATGTGTTTAGACGAGGCTTTAGCATTCATTAGGGCCCCTCTTATTGTGACTAAGCGGCCTTCCCAAACCTTTCCCACGACGTTGACCCTTTTTTTCATCAATTAGGTTTTACATCTCACCTGTCCTCCATCCACCCCCTTTAAAGTAACAACCTCTATTACTCAAAACCCCATCCATAGAACAAATACGACCTCTCCCCATGTGCTCTGTCCAAACAGCTACTTCCCCAGAGAAGTTTCAAAACTCCTCCCCAGATGCGCTTTACAATCACTCCGCTTCTCTCCTTCCTTTTCTTTCCCCCCTCCTTGCCCCTCTCCTTCTTTATTCCTAGATGAGTCTCGCTCAACGGCGTGCGAAGTCTAAATACACTTCCGCTTCCCATAGCCTTATTTTACCTTTTTATACCCCCTTCCTAAGAACACCACGCGCCGGACGGCCATCTAGCCCCCCTTCTTCTGTCTTTAGTTCCTTTTTCTTAAATTTCAATACGCCATCGCAACAAAAACGCTTCCACGCTTGGACATTGACCCCATTTTCATTCCCTTAGCCCCACAACCGTAAGCATACCTGGTTCTCGTTCGGCCTTTTCCAGTAGGGGCTCCTCCCTTTGAGCCAGCTTGATGCAACTTAAATTGGTTTTAATTGACCGCTTCTGCCCGGTCATCTCTTTAGTTTCGGTAGATAACGATTTTTCACCTCCCGCTTTGATATTGGTTCCCCCCCTTCTTTCTACAACTCCTATCATTCTGCAGATATTCCGAATCTTCAAGGCACCCCCCCCTTCGTGCTCAAGTTTTAACTTTTTTTTTTTCTCCTTGGAGTCTAATTCCACTGCATTCTCTCCCCCTTGAAAACACCCCCCCCCCAAAAAAGAGCCCGCACACGCTCCAAAAGGACCCCCCCCGGTTCTCGAACTTAACGCTTCCACCCAAGGCAATCTTTTCTCCCTTCTCTTTTCTTCTTACCCTGGTGCGGCCGTTTCACCTCAGAAGCCGACCCTTTAGTCGAAAAAATCAATCCACCAAAGACCAAAGATCCTTATGCCGTTCCCATTGGCGACTCAGCCCTCCCTAAAGAAGTCTATGTGTTTCAGTTATCCACGCCCCCCGAAGCATAGAACCCCTGAAGAAAAACAATACCGACCTTCCGTATTCCATCAAACGATCCTTTATGTGTTTCTATGACGCACAAGGAAATACCCTCTCACACAGAGGTTTCAGACGGGATCAGAATTCATCCCTTGTTCCCCCACAAGAAAACCTCTCCTACTCCCCAAATGAAAATTCCTCTCACTGCTCGGTTAATTCTTGTCTCAAATTAGTCGTTTTATATAGAAGATGTTCTAACAAGTGATTGTTTCCAGAATCCCCCTTGCCCCCCACCCGATAAAAGATTACCACCATATCTTCCTCCCCACGAACAATAGTATCAAATTCTCCAACCATCCTTTCGTCTTTAGACGCGCTCCTCCCCTCCATGCGCGGCGTCACCAATAAGCATATGAATCAAGCTTTGGAGGGTGTCGTTATGAAAGTCTCCACCGCAAATTTTTACGCGAAACTTTTTGAATCCAATCAGTCTTTCCACCCACCCGCCGACCTCGTCTTAAGTATTGGTCTCTTTAGGAGTGGGAAGGCAATTTTATTTATTACAATTTTAACCTTTCCGTTTCACACTGTCTTGTTCGCCATTTTCCTCCTCTCACTTTCCCCACCGACTTGTATAATTATACAGAAACCCATAGACGCCCCCATTATAAGTTTTTATTTTTCCTTTCTTACTCCTTCGCCCCCCGTCACCGCCCGCGGAGCCTTTTTTTACCCTTTAATTTGAAGTCCATCTTCAGGTCAAAGGATTTTTCTTTAGGAACAAACAAGAAAAGATGCTTTCCCACTGAGAAACAACTTTCTGGCGTTTTCCAAGCCACCCGTTTTGCATTTTGGCACTTCAATCACCCGTGGAAAATTGATTTTTCTGCTTTCCTTAATGGCCCCCCCAATAGCTCCTCTTATAAATTACGATTAGAAACCCCGTTCCCCACGTGTACCTAATGGCCCTTATTGAGACAGGCGGACCTTCAGTCAGTACCCCTCCTCCAGACTGGCCCCCTCTTCTGTCTTTTTTCTTTTTTTGACCGCGGAACTTCTCTTCAGTCGCTGGCCTTTTCTTCT
>Ga0179591_1347952_pt1 | contig 10168 bp, 10 predicted proteins | sample CZOMad2_1_08_16f_FD_182891 | JGI IMG/M metagenome (GOLD analysis project Ga0179591, IMG submission 182891) | Vadose zone soil fungal communities from Angelo Coast Range Reserve, California, USA - CZOMad2_1_08_16fungal (PacBio error correction) | ecosystem: Environmental > Terrestrial > Soil >... | reverse complement strand
CCCCGCCACTACGCTGACTCCCTTCTTATTTGGTCCCACCGGGATTGTGTTGATTCCTGTATGTTCGTGGTTTCACCGTGCATCCCCGACTTCCTCCTATCTGGCAATTGTCCGTCACCTTCTTCTTGGACGCCCGAAGCTTTCCGGCATGAAACGGTTCCCCCCTTCGAGGCCTCATCTTCACCCCATCTTCGTTGGCCCTTCTACACGTTTCTTCAGTCGCCCCCCCATGCCGGAAATTTTCTACCCTGTGCGATCACACCCTCGCTTAGGGCAGGTTGTGTTCGCAGCTCTTTTTTCTTAGGGGAGGGCCTATTTTGATTTTTCTCCCCACCCCACCAGGTACGTCATCTATCCGTTGCCACGAGTTTTCGTGCCCTATTGGTGCGGATTTTCCAGCTATGACAGAAGCTATGGTTTCGATTGCACGGTGTAACCCAATAAAACTTTTCCCCTTACTGCTTACCTTCCCGCCTTCAGTTGCGGCCCCAGATTATCTTTTCACAATTCGGTCGTCACCAGGGGGAGGCGCCCCAGCCAGCAAAACGGGCCCTTGGACCAAATTTTTTTTCCTTTTCTCCCGTTCAGAGGTGAGCTATCTCCTTTTCCTAATACTGAAGTGTTTTCTGTTTCCGATGGGACCCCGCTTCCCTTCCCAGCCTGCCACCCCCCCCCCACGGACCCCCCTCAACCCGGACATTACGGTAATTCTCTCTAACCCAGCGCCAGGCCTGGGATTGAGGGGCCTACCGCACCCCCCCCCGGCTTTAATCCCAAGCTGCCGTGCCCTGTTTTTTTTCACCGTCCGTTCTTCTTTCTTGGCTAGGGCCCCCCGCTGTTGTTTGGTGCGGCTTAAGACACTGACCACTCCTGATTCAATCGGAGCGTTGCGGGACAACCAAACCATTCTCCAGTGCCCCACCACCGTGGGGTGGGTGTGCCTTTCGGTTAATTTCCCAAATCGCTCTTTTTTTCTTCACTTAAAGAGATCCTGCCCAACCACCCCTACTACAGGGTGGGCCGCCGGGGGGCCTGTGCGCCTTTTAGAGCTGGTTTTTTTTATCAGGGTTTGAAAGAATAGCTGGATCTACCTGGTGTGTTTGGCACTCGCTCCCTCTTATAAACACCGTAAGGATTCGCGAACCCAGTCCGTTCGCTGGTGCCCTCAAGGCGAAAGTGACAGACCTTGATCTTTGGGGTTCCTAGATCCCTCCACCTGCACCTTAGACAGCACCTGCGGCCCACACTTGAGTTTTTTTGAGCACCCCCCCCCCGACGGGCCGTTTCCCCGCTTGTTTAGGACACGGTCCAGTTAGTGGCACACGGACCAGGCGCGGACGCCTGGACCCTTCCCCCATGATCATTCAGTAAGACAGGATATATTGTCCAGACGCCCAATTTCCCTCTCATTTTCTCCTTTTGAAAAACGCTTTGCCGTCAGGGGTCAGCCAGAACGTTGTATTTAGGTCGATTTGCGGCCGGCAAGAAAGTTACCGGTCGTCTTCTCGTCGCGATTCTGTCTAAGCCCCCAACCTAAGTGGTTTTTCCCCGTGACCTCTGCATTCACCATCTTCTTTTGCGTTCAATCCAAAGCCGAAATGACCGGACTTCTATCACAGCAGAAATCAAGGACCCGCACCATCGCGAATAGACAATGTTACAATTAGGTTCAAGGGTCCCGGCCCAAGAGGTCCCCCCCGAGAAAGTCGTGTCTCCCCAAGAATTCAAGGCCGGGGACCTCTTCCGTACCCCGGCACGCGCAACCATCCGTCACCCTCGGTTTGACCGTCTTCCCCGTGAGACGGCCAGAGTTGATTTAACGACTACAGAAACCGTGGTCCCCCCCCGACTGAGAGTCACCACTTCGTCACACCCTCCAAAGTATCTTGGATGTATGCCTTCTTTCTTTCAGGGATTTTTTTCTGTTGGAACCCCTATTAACCCTCTGACTTAATCGATTTTCCATTTTAAGTAACTTCACACCTCGAAACCCCCCCCTATGCTTGACTATTCTTGCTAAGCCCTCCAGTCTTCAAGACCTCCACCCCCGCGGTGAACCCGCGCTTAGCCCCCCCCTTTCTTTTGCTCACCGTGTTTCGGTTTTGAAAAGTTCCGGCTCGCCCCTAGTCTTTCTTCCCTTTTGGCAGTACCTCCTTAGGGATCCCTGTGGCTGACGGGCCTGCTGAGGGCTGTATTCGGAACCCCCCAAATTTCCACCCCCTGCCTCAACTGTTCCAGCTCCCCTTTCAGGCTAAATGTCGGAAGTATCTAATTCGGTGTTTCTAGCCCCTGAGAACACCAGGTTCGGCCCCGTTCTCAACTTGGGCTCCCGATGTATGGCCGACTGCTTTTATTTCTCCCTCTTAGAATCATCCACTGGTACATTTTGGAGTCCTGTCGCTCCGCTTCCACCCCCAACTTCTCTTTTCCGAGCGTTACTATAGTTTCCCTCAACACACCAGGCCTTTCCCCCCTATTGGCTCCCGTGCACCAACCCCTCTTACCAACTCCCTCCCAACCAGACGGTCCGTCCGTTGCGGCTCCTTCTGTGTCAAAGATTACTTTTTTCTAAGGTCAGTCCCAACCCCCCATCGTTTGTTTACCCCCATCCCTTTCTTGCGGACCTGAAATGATTTTTTGACTCATTCCGCGAGAGTTACACCAGATTGATGTGGAGGCTGCTTTTTCCTCTACTGTCAGGAACCATTCCTCTCTCTCCCCCTTTCAACCCGTTTCCCCCCGCGTCCCCCTGCGTGACCTGTCCTTTGCCCCAATGCGTGGTCCTTCAGCCACGGCCATGTTCCCCCCGGTCCCGACTTTACTAAGCCCTCTTTTCCGACTTTTGGGTCGCCATCCTAGCCGTCATAAAACAGTCCCCCTTTTACACAACAAGAAAGGCCCCCTTTATCGTTTTTTTTTTTTCTCCCCGCGAACACGCTGGCGGCTAGAACTCCGTTAAAATCCAGCCCCCAAAACTCCCTTGACCCCCTTATGGTGGATTTTGCCACTTTTTTAGATACTTCTTAATATTAGTGCCTACCCTCTGACCCTTTCACGGCAGTAACCCTCGTACCGAGGCAGATTCTTACCATCCCCTTTTGACAACGACCCCCCTGGAAGATTTCCTCGCGTAGCGTTCAGTTTTGCCCCATGAGATTCCCAGGTTGAACGTTCCGTCACCCTGCCAAGTTTTCGCACCCGAATGATCCGAACACCTGACAGACTCCTCTGTGGTAGTCGGTTAGTTTTCACCCTGTTTGTCCTGTTTTCCCTTTTGATGAGATCATTTCTAACCACGTTCGGTTTCTGCAGGTTATCCTTTATCCACCGAGGACGGCCACACCTGTAAAGTAGTGTCCTGACCAGGAGAATCTCCGACCCCCCCATTTTCCACCGTGAAGAACCCCCTGAGCTCCGGACCCTGAAACTTCACCCCTCTCACCCCAGCAGGGAAGTTGCACTTTTCCCGCCTTGGCACTTTTGACTCCGGCGCCCATCGGTTTGGAGGCTCTCTTCTCGTCCCCTCTTTCAGTTTCATGGATTCGCCTTTCCGCCCATTGTTATGACGCGTGCCTCAGGCTTTTCCCCCCGAGGGCCGTTTGATAAGGTGGCGGGCCCCCAATCCCCTTTCACGACCTTTCGTCGGCGATTCCCCCGCCTTTGGATATACTCCGCCACGTTCAGTACACCGATTTTCAGACTCCATCCTTTCACCCTTGCTGACACGATTTCAGGCTGGGCGTTTTCTTGGTGTTGCTTGATTCTTCTGGCCCCCACCGGCCCCAGTTCTTTCCTTGGTTTTACCGTACAGCAAAAAACTGCTGGCGTTTTTCCTCTTTGGTATGTAATCCTAGTGCTTTTTTTTTCGCCGTAAAATCACCCCCCCAGCCCTACTTTTTTTTCTAGACGTTTTCCCCATCTAGAGACTTCGATCCTTTTTTCCCGACGGCTCCGAATTTACTCTGAAACTGGGCCTCTTCCGGCCCAGTCCCGCTTCCCCCCTCTTCTTTCAAAGTAAGGGCCACTTATTTTTCGATGAACGTTTGCAACTGCCACCCCTTGGTATTCCCTACCACCCAAGAGTCAAAAAGTCGAATCCCTCAAGCAATCCAAGTGCGCTTTTCCTAAAAGGGGAACGGTCCCAAAAATCGGAGCTTTTTTATTTTGTTGGTATCTCCTTCCTCCTTCCGAAGGTCATTCTGTCTTTTCTTTCCAATGCCACTGGAGGGGAGTCAATATGAGTTTTTTTTTTCCCACCCCCCTACGGTCTTGTTCCACGACCTCTTTGACCCCGCCTTTTTCCCCAACACGATTCGTCTCACAAGAACCCAGGCCGGGCTGCCAATTACGTGTATTTTAAACCTCCCTCAGTCCGGTCCTTTCGGAGGTTTTATTAAGTCTTCCACGGCGTTCTCTTGAGGTCCAGCAATTTCTTTCTAATCTCCACTGCCCAGTCTCTTCCACAGCGGGCACCCTGGCCCATGTCCTAAATGCTTCTTTCAAACCAGCCAACTAGGCCCCTGATCCCTTTTTTTTCCACGGCTTTTCCTTCCCCTTTGGGCCTATATGCAGATTTTTCCAATTAATTCTTTTTTTGATTGTTTTCCTTTCTTCTGCGGGTCCTGTTTTTTCTCCCAAATTTCCTTAATTGATCTCTTCGTGTCAAGTGTGAAGAGTTTAATCTCTCGTTAGCGGGTCGGTTCCTCCCCGTCGATCGTTGAATTGTAATCAAGCGCGTTCGGCTCTTCCCACCTCACGTCTCCAGTTTTCCCTCTTCGTTCTGACGATTTCGGTAGATTTGAGCAAGTTGACCTTTTTTTCCACCCGCCAAAACCTCCCCTGCCCCTATTTCGCGACAGGGACAGGACGCCAGCCCCCTTTGATTTCCCCCCTTTCCGATTCTTCTCCTTTTTTTTCTTCACCAGGAGTTTCAGGTCCCCTAGTACGGCCCCCGACCGCTTATCTACATCTGGATGAGGCGTCTGCTCTCTTTCGTCAGTAAGGAGACTCTGCGTTGGTATCATTTTGTTAGATTCAGATAATGTTAACTAGTTTCTTCTCTTACCCCCCTACTTTTTCCCGAATGTTTTTTCCCATTCAAGGTAATGTGAACCTGCTGCCTCTGGCAGTGTTCAGGCATTTGATCCGATTGCCATTCTCCCCCCAATTTTTTCGGGCGTGGCCTAGTTTTTTTAGGCCAGCATTCGCAGTGAGGTCATTTCTCTGTGGAATTTTTCCTTTCTCCAAGGTCCCCAAACCCCACGTTTAAAGTTTGCATTGTTCCAGTTCAAAAGGGGGGTCGGACTCCTCCTGCCCATCATCTCTCTCTCTTTTACCTGATATGATATATTTCTGACCTTTTTTTTTTCCTCCTTTTATTTTCCTGGGCACAAGGTACTTTCCTCTTTTTTAGATGATGGCTCTAATCCTAATACCATGCGCTTTTCTGTTAATTCCGCAAACCGTCCATTCCCCCCTTTTTTTTTTTCCGCGGGATGATCTATTAACCTCTCCTGGGAGGACTTCCGGTTTTTTTCTCCGGTTTCGTGCAAAGAAATTCCTCTTTGGATCCCAGGTCCCCCCCTTTCAGGATTTGTGACGGACCCGATCGTTGAATGGCGCGGACCCCCGCCGAACATTCTTTCGCCCCATTCTTCGTTGATTAACCGGCCGCCCCTTTTCGGCCCATGGAGGTCCCAGTCAGGTTCTGACATTCCTCTTCAACAAGTCTTCGGAAATAGGTTCTGTTCTATCAGTCATTGGGGGAGTAAGTCCTCTTCGAGTTAATTGCGAGTTCGTTGTTTTCTTTAAATTCCACTTTCCTTCCCCGCGTTTATCGGCACTTCTACAACTCACTCTGTCCTTGCAGTGATGGGGTTCTTCACCTTTCCTCTATTTCTCTGCCTGAAAGATATGGTTCCCTTTCTGCCTTTCGTGTTTTTTATTCACCCATTCCCCCCTCACTCCCACTTCACCCCGGAGCTTTTCACGGTTTCTATTAAAACGTCTTCTCTCGGATTCCCTTTCTTTTCCGAGACCCGAATCATACAGCACCCCCCTCCCAGTCAAACGAAAGAACCCGGGACCTTTTCGCGAGATCCGTCTCTTTCATGCCTTGCCCGTCGGTTCCTTTTACTAATCCTTTGTTGACTTTCAGGGCCCACAGTTTCTCTTCCCTGAACATTCTCAAACGGTTCCTTTTCCATTTTTCCCCCCCCGCTTTTATTCCCCTGTGCGAACTGTCTTTCCCCAGCATACCGCAGGACACTTTTTTTGAATCCCCTTGGAGCCTTCCCCCCCTACACTCTTTGCTTCCGCGCCCTTCTTTTCTTCACCTCGCAAAATTTTCCCTTTTCCGGATCAAGGTTCGTGGACCCTGACGTCTTGGTACCCCGCTTTGCTTCTCCCCCCCTTCGGTGCGAACACAAGTTAAATCACACACACCACCTGAGTTTTTGATCCCTTTTTTAATGTCAACCCGACTTGGGTTTCGTTGCGCTTCCGGTACGGGGGCAATGCCAGGTCCAAACTTTTGTCGGTTGATTAATCTTTCTGTATTCAACGCCTTCGCGTTTTCCTTGGGGTGGGCAATTGAAAACTTTAAGGTCCCCGGGTTAACGACCGTCTATTGACCCTTCTGTCACCTCGGCAAGGTCTTTTGCTTTTGTTGACATGTTCACCTGAACCTGTCGACCTGAGCCTGAATTCATAGACTCTTCTTGGGAATATGTCTCCATGCCCCTTGCTGGTTGGCTAAATTCTCTTGCATTACATGGCATGCCGAGTCCTTCCCTTTTCTTGTGGCGCGGCCTTGAAGAAAGAGGCATGTGGTTCTTTCTTTCGTTCATCACACTTGGACTCCTGACCACGTCCCCTTTGTGACCCGCTTCGTGGACCCCCCCCACACCCTGAAAGAAAACTATTGCGAGCACTCCGCGCTCTCTTGATTCTCCCCCTCTTTCTTGCCCTTCGGTGTATGCTTCACAGCCGCCGAATCCCTGGTACTCAAATTAAGAAATTTCTAGCAGCCTCAATTTGCTCCCTCCAGTTTTTTTAGCCACACGGCCCTGATCGCCGGGGGCGTATACCACCCCCCACACCCCCGAAGGTCACTAGGTGGCGATGTCCTTTACCTCCCTATTCTTCGGGCGCCAAAAGGGGAGCTCTACTTCGCAAGGCACTTTTTGGGTCTTTACGGCCGACCTTTTTTCTCTTTTTTTTCTCCCCAGGCGACCGGACTGTTTGAACCGCCCGAGTCTCACAACCCACTGATGCCAACAAACCCGATCTCCACACTGAGTCTGACTTAATTTCCAATCCCTTCTTCTAGCTGTACCGGTCAGGCCCTCACCGTCCTGTATCGACGTTGCGTAGTAGGCCTTGATTTCTCTGGTCATTCGGACCGTCCGATGTATTTATCCCCTCGGTTGTGATCCTGTTCGACTCTCTACTGGCATTTCCAGACACAACCATCTTACACATCTTCTCCTTTCCTTGCAGGTAAAGGTCCTCCGGTTTTCCTTGAATTCGGTCACGGACGCTTTTTTGTGATGTTTAATACCTCACTTTCATTTTTCAGGATTGCCGTGGGCCGGACACAACTTACTTTTTTTGTCCCCAACAGCGTAACCACCGTCGCCCACTGCGAACCCGGACGCTCCTACCCTCCCCCCCCCCGCGACGAGTGAGCCCGGGAAAATGCCCCAGGGTGTGTGGTGACTCTCTGCCAGGAATTTCCCCCTCACGTCGAAGTTGACCCCGTCCAAGGGTGTGGACAGGGTCATTCGTGGAGATTTTTTTCCCTTTCTTAAGTGGATTTCTGCCCCAAAGTTCCCTTCTTTGCGTCTGTGCCTCTATTAAAGTCCTCCTTTAGTTTCGCCCTTTCTTTCCAAACGTCCCTTTTTTCCTTAGCGTATTTCAAAACTATTTTTTTCTTGGTCCTGCACGGCCGCTCTGGTCTCCACATCTCGCCTGCCCTTTTTCTGGTCCGCGCGGTTCTTGCGACGTCTCACGGAAGCCTCACCTTGTTTTGTTCTTCGCAACTCTCTCCGGTTTTGAATTTCCCGCCATCCATTCTGATTTCTCTTCTTTTTTCACTTCCTTGTTCTGTATCCCCTTCCTCCGCTGCTAAGTGGTACAAGGCACGCCCCTCCATTTTTTTCCCCCTAGAAGGCCATTACTCTCAAAGCGCACCCCCTCTTGATTTCCGGGTACCTTCCCAAGGTCTTCGCAGGCATTTTTTTCCCCCCAACTAGTCCCGAACGGTGCCCTTCGTAGCCGGCGGTTTTTTCATTCCATGTTTAGCGCCCTTCCCTGAATTTTCAAAACCGAAAAACTGGTGTCCGTTCCAGTTATTGTGGGGCATTAGTGCGCGCGTCCCAACCTTTAACCCGTGCTCCGAAATAGCCTCATCCTTAGTTGGGACAGGGTTCCGTTCTACAAGAGATCCCCCCAGAACTTGTTTTAACAGTTCAGAATTGTACAAGCCTATATCTGGCGGAGGAAACTGTAGGCCCTGCCGTCAGTCAATTTCCGTCCCATAGTAGATAGACCCAAACTAAAGGCGCTTTAGGCACCGTACTATGGGGCGTTTATGATGCCCCGGTCTCATTTTTCCTCACCAGGGTTCGCCCGTTTTTGATTTTGTGAGCCGACCGACGGGGCTCTTACATCTTGTCCGGCCCTGTTAAGCTCTGTTTTCCCCTCCCCTCGCGTCCTGGTCCGGTAACTTGAAGTTTGTTCCTGTCATTCGTGTTTCGTTTTTGGATTGGCCTGACTGGCAACGATGTGTTGCAACTTGGGTTCCTCCTTTTTCCTGCCAGCATCGGGCGTGCTCCCGTTCAATCGCTGCCCCCCCTCACGGCGGATCCTCTCTACAACGGCTGTCAAGTCAACCCTCTTTGCTGTAGTATTTTTTTTTTACCCATTCCCTACGACTGATATCTGAAAGTCGACCATCAACTTTTGAAGCGTCCACAGACTTACTACTACCCGAAACGGTCGATGGTGAAATGACCCATGCATGCGCTTTTTTTCTTACTCGACACTCGTATTGTGTTGAGCGCCCCCGACGACCCCGGATTTCTTTCCAATTTTGTTCCCCTTCTGATTTGGCAGGGGTGCGCCGTCAGTACTTGGGTTCGTTCTGCCTCCCCCGGAGCGCAAGTATCCAAGTTATTCCCATTCTCCCTTCTTTGTCACTCTTTCGTTGTTTTAGGATAACTGGAGTTCTTAGGTGGGGGGGGGGGTTCGGGTGGGAAACCGATGCCTCCTTCAAGCGAGGGTCCTGCTGAACGACCTTCGTAAAAAGCGTTCGAGTCTGTTTTTTGCCCTGCCCCCTTTTTCAGTACCCCCAAGTCTTTTAACGCTTCCTGTCCCCTCGGTCGATGGGAGCTCGCCAAAGAAGCCCTTCCTTGCAAATATATTCCCCTACTTCTCATCCCCTTCTCCTTATCCTTCTTTCCTTTTTTGGTTGTGATTACGCCACAAAGATGCAGCCCATGCCTTGCTCCCCCTCTGGGCTGGGCTTTTTTCGTCCGCCCCCAGCTTTGGTCAAGAGCATGGGATGACCGGTTGCCCTTTCCCTTTTTTGGCCCCTGACTTCCTGTTCCCCTCTTTGAAATTGCCCATTTACCCAAAAAGGTCTTGGCTTGACCCCCTTTACCATTGGTCGGTTTTCTTTCCTCTCAAAATCTCTCCCCTGGCAATCAGATTGCCACCCTGCGGCCCCCGCCGGTGGGCCCCCGTTCTCGGGTTCTTTTCTGTTTTCCTGCTCTCCTCCTCTTCTTTCAAAGCATCGTCTGCCTCCTGTTGATCTTTTCTTTCGCCATCGCGCCATTACCCGCCTTCCTAACTTCGTCGGTCCTCCCCCCCCTTAAAGAACGATTTGTAACCCTTTTTGACACCCTTTTCAAAAACGTGACATCGTCGAGGTCTCAAATTTCAGTGTCGACGTGCGCACAGGGACATTCAAAACCTGGTCTTTGTGTGGCCCCCACTTTCACCACTAACTTAACGTCATCCCTCTATGGGAGAGGTTACCAGCCCACCCTCCGGTTTTCCCACTAAAAAAGTCTCGAAACGTCTTAAGAGACTGATGTGGATCGTGGTGTGGAGAACTTTTTGGCTGTGATCTGCACTGTAGTCCGCCCCCTCTCTTTTCACTGTT
>Ga0179591_1276538_pt1 | contig 10168 bp, 11 predicted proteins | sample CZOMad2_1_08_16f_FD_182891 | JGI IMG/M metagenome (GOLD analysis project Ga0179591, IMG submission 182891) | Vadose zone soil fungal communities from Angelo Coast Range Reserve, California, USA - CZOMad2_1_08_16fungal (PacBio error correction) | ecosystem: Environmental > Terrestrial > Soil >... | reverse complement strand
TGCTTGCCTTGGTGGTGGATGCTGGTTCTGTTGCTCTATGTCTTCATACTGGTCTGGATGGTTGCTGGCTGTTTGGTGCTGGATGTTGGCTCTTTGCTCTCTCTTGGATTTTCTCTGTAATTGGTCCTGGTATTTGGTTTGGACTATGCTGGATTGAAATCTATTTGCGTTATCTGGTGGCTGGCTGGATTATTATGGTAAGTATGGACTCATTTCTGGTTATTTGTTTCTGGAGATATTAATATTCTGGATCTGGATGTGCTTCTATCTGGATTATGCTTGGATTTGTGCTGTTGTTTTGGATCTGTGGGGCTCTCATGTCCTCTAATTTGTTTGCTATGGGATATCTGGAATTCTGTTTTCTCTGTTATTGATTCTTGATTTTTGTTGGATTTTGGTTATTGATGGCACTTGCCCCCATGTATGGATGTACTATGTGTTGATTTGGCCCTTCTCTTTTTCTGGTCTCTGATTGTTATGCTCACTGGTGGTCTTACTGGATCTCTGGTTGGATGGCGGTTTTGTGGATGCTGCTGGCCTGGACTCACTGACTGGCCTCTGCCTGCTGTTCTTTTTTGGATGCCCTTGTGGATTTTGTAATGGTCTCTGCTGGTATCTATCTGGCACATCCCTGGTGGTTTCTGCTGGCTTGTTTTGTGTGGCCTTCTCTTCTTTTGATGCTTCTGGTACTAGTGGCTTGGAAGTGATCGCTGCTCTGCTTCTATACTTTGGCTGTTTGGTCTCGGGATACTCTCATCTTTGCCGTGTCTTTTGGTTATGGTTGTGCCTGGATGGATCTGTGGAGGCTTGGACTCTGTGCCTGGTGGCCTCTCTTTATGGAATGTGCTGGTTCTTATGTTGGTCATGGCCTGCTATAATCCTTTACATCTTGATGTCTGGCGGGCTGATTGCTAATTTATGCTATAGGAAATTATTGGGTAATGTTATGGTGTGTTGAATATTGGCATTTGATGTTAATTATGCGATATGGCTAATATGTCTGGTGGTGGTCTCTCCTCTATGCCTCAACTTCTTTGCCTCCTTGATGTGTGCCTGGCCTTGGCTTATTTATTTTGTCCTGGTATGGATATGGGTTTTCTGAGTGCTGTTCTTGTCTGATGGAATCTCTTGGATGATTTCTTGGTCCTGGATCTATGGATGGATGCTCTAATTGTGGATTGCCTGTCATTCCGGGACGCTCCTGGTTGGTTTTGCTTGAATTTTGGTGGACTATGTATTGTCCATATGATTTTTATTACTGTTTGGAGGATGTATGTTGGTTGATTTTATGTTTGTTGCTAATTAATGGTATGATATTGTGCACATGGCATTATTGGAAACCCTTCACTCTTCTGTGTTATCTTTAATGATGGGAAATTTGGTGATTGGGTATTACTCACTGATTCGTTATGTATGTCTGGTGGATTTTAGATGGTATTTATGAAATGGAATTTTGTTATATGATATGGTGATATATTGGTGATGGTGATGAATATTTGTGAATGATGCGTCTTAGTCTGTTATTTTATCATGTGGTGTCCTTTTGCGATTGATCTGTTGTCTTTGTGGCCCTGCTTGTTTTGCTGCTTTTCTTGCTATCTTGGATTGTTTTTGGGCTGGAATTGTGTTATTTGGTGTTGATATTGATCTCTTTGGTGATCTTGGATCTTCTTTGATACTTGATCTTCTTGTCTGGACTTGGGTGCCACATCTGATTATCTGGTTTTCTGGTCTGGATCATTGGAAATACTATTTTGCTGTGGTACTGTTGGTTTCCTCTTGGCTGATGGCCTCTTACTTTCTGGATGGACTTACTGTTTGGTCTTGTGTCCATTCTGGATCTGGCTCTTCTTATATGGAATTATTCTGCTGGTCTGCTTCTTTTCTATTATGGCATGTCTATGGATATTGGATTTATGGCTCTGTATATGAATTATTTGGAGTGGCTGTGTATGAGATTTGGAGTTGCATGACATCACTACTGTGTTATTGGATGGTGGTTGTATGGATGGAGGTTGGCATATATCATTGGTGTGTATTGGTTCTTTGCGCGTCCTGGTGTTATTATTGATTACTGGGACTGGCTCCTGTGGTCTGTTTTCTATGCATTTGGTTGGTGTCTGGTATGGTTGGATAACTCTTGGATTTATGGACTTTCTGATATTGGTATTTGGATTTATATTTTGTAATCTGTAAAGTTTTGATGGATTTGTTTATGGTTTATTATTTTGATTTTGCTTATATATTTGTGGTGGCATAATGTATGTTTATGCACTTTTTTGGACACATGGATGTTTTGGTATTGGTGAATGGACTTATGGATATTTATAGGGATATTTGTGATAATTCTTTTATGTGGTCTTCACTTGGCTGCTCTTGCTTTTCCTCCTATCCCCTTGGACTTTCTCTGGATGGGCCCTGTTCCTCTGCATGTTCACTCGAATGGTTTTTGTTATCTCTGGGCTTTTGGCATGTTGTCTGTTAATCTATCTATAATATGGATTTTGTCTGGTTGTTCTATGGATATTATCTTCTGGACTGATTGGTGATTTGGCATTATATATATTGGTTATGATATTGGAAACTGACACCATGTCCTGTATTCGTGGATTGATTATTGGTTAATTGGATCTTGGAAAATCCTCTTGATGAATTGGCTTTGTGATGTGGATGAGATCTATTATTATTTAGTATTTCTTTATGTGGCTGGGTCAAATTGAATTTGTTGATGGATGTTTAATGGTTTGTATTGGTGGGTAATGGTGAGGCTTCGGATGTCTGCATGATGGATGGACTTGGGATTGTCTTCATTTTGGATAATGCTTTGTGATCATGGTGAATAATCATGTGTTTTGGTATTTACAAATTGGTATTATGGGGTATGGATGCATGTATGGGATGTGGGATCTGTAATCTCTGGTGGTGGATATTTGGTTCTCTGCTCTATATTTGTGTGTTTTATGGCTGGACACTTTGGTTGTTGCCATATGCTCTGATGGTGATGATTACTCTCACTATTCTAATGGATATTTGTGGATTTTTATTCTGTGGTATTTCATTGTCTATTTGAAATCTGGAATTTATATTGGTATGCTGTGGTGTGAATGGCCAATCACAATGTTATAATTTTGGCAATTTATATCGACTGGATTGGACTGAATTATGGATTATTTATTGTTATTGACTATACTATTTTAATCATGGCTCTCATGGAATTTTCTATGTTATATTTTATCTGGGATTTGGATCTCTGGGTGGATTTTCAGTGGTGTATATGTGTAAGGTTTTTGGATGTGGAATGTCTGGTTAATGTGGTGTCGGGTTATATATAATATGATGCTTGGTATGGATATGTATTTAATATTTTTAGGTATCCTTGGTTGAAATGAATTGAGATCTGATTTTTGGATGGACTGGATGATAATGTATAATTGGATGTGTTATTTATTGGATTGGATTATTGTTTGAATGATTGATTTTTGGTTTAATCGTGTGGTTGGATGCTTGGTATTGGTCATAATGTCTGGATGGCTGTGGTGCTGGAACTTGGTTGGTCCTGTGTTGGTGGCCTGTGCTTCTTGTTTTGTGTCTTCTTGGACTGGACTTTTCTTTCTGGATGTGATGGTCTTCTCCCTGGTTCTCTCTGGGTCCTATGGTTGGACTGCTTGGACTTGTCCTGGACTCTCTTGTCTCTTAAAAAATTCTCTGCTTATTTGGACTTGCTGCTATTGTCTGGACTCTGGATTGCTCTTGGCCTGTTTGGACTGGACTCTTTGTTGGTTGGTCGCGGTGCTGGTTGGGGCTGTACTTATGGTGGCTATTGTTCTATCTTGTTTCCCTCTGGACTGTGGACTGGATGTTGGTGTCCTTGCCTGCCCTCTGCTGGTCCTGCTTGGTGTCCCTTTCTGGATGGTTTTCTCCTCTGGTGGTGGCTGCTCCTGGAGATTAAATCTGGTTTGGACCTCTGTTATCTTGGCCTGCTGTGGATCTCATCTACTGGGCTATTGTGACTTTTGCCTTGTTCCGCTGTGATGTCTTTTGTGGGCTGAGATTGCTTATGGCTTACTGCCTTGCTGCGCTCTTGGTTTGTTTCTGGTTGTGGAAAATGGATGATTTATTTGTTGATATTTTTGACTCATCTGTCCTATTTGTCCGGATGGTGGCTTATATTCATTTACCTTGAATATGTCTGGAATTTTGGTGTATGGTTCTTCTCTGGTTATGCTATCTATATATCTGGTGATGAATCTGGTAATGGATTTGGATATGTGCCTTGTGGTGGAGGGAACGGTGTTGCATTGCTGTGGATGGTCTGGTAAACTGGTCCTTGGTATGGTGCTGTGGGTCTGGTCTTTATGTTACTGTGGTCTGGCATTCTGGTTTTTCCTTGTCTTTTCGGACTGGATTATGTTGTTTTGCCTGTGTATGGTTTCTGTATTGATGGAATTGTCATCCATTGGATCCTCTGATCTTGCTCATCTTTGTTCCCTGGGCCCCTCTGTTTCTTCTGGTCTTTCTTGCTGATGCTCTGTCTTGGATGGGCTGCCATCCTCTCTCCCCCATCATCCCTCTCGGGATTCGCTGCTTGTGTGCACTCTTATCCCTTGTTCTTGGAACTAAATCTGGTCTGGTTATGTGGTCTTCTTCCAACTGATTGCTATGGGATATGTTTGCTAATGGTGGACCTCTTGGGTATCTTGGTTGACAATGTTATGTCTGATGCCTGAACCTGTGGATTGGATTATCAGTTATGGTGATTTTATTATTGGACTCTTACATTCCTATGCCAATGATTATTGGAATAATATTTGCAATCTGGTGTTTTGTTTCTCTTGGACACCTGTCTTGGCGTCTGTTGGTGGTTTCTCTTTTTGGTTTGGTCTCACTCTGTGCCATATGGATCATTTTTCTGTGCTCCTTCTGTCTTCCTTTCCTGGATGGATGTGGTGCCGTGTGCTTGGTCTATCTTTGGCTGCCTGTTCTTGCTGCTTCTGACTGCTGATATCTGTGTCTGGATCTTCTTCAGTCCTGCTGGACTGTATGGGGTCTGTTGGCTGGTTTTGTCCTATACTGGGATTGGATTGATATGGCTGTTTGATTTTTGCTGGTCTATGGCCTGATTTCTGGTATTTCTGAATGGTCTGGGGTATTGGTATCTCTGATGGTTTCGGTCTGGCACTCTTGGCTGGTTGGTTCTTTGGTGTGATCATATGTGTGGTGCGTCATTTTCCTTCCTCTATGACTGTCTGTTGGACTTGTGGTTTTCGGACTTTTTACTGGTGGTCTTTTGGAATTTTGTGTAGTTGCTGGTGTAATTCTCTACTACCTTGTCTCTGGTCTCTGGTTTGATTGAACTCTCTCTCCTTTTCTTCTCTCTGCTTTATGCCCTGTCCTGGCTTTCTTTGTCTTCTCTGGGTGGTTGTCCTTTCCATGTCTCTGGACATGTGTCTTCGACTGTCTCTTTTTTGGACTGGTGGTTGTGGATATGGAGATTCTCCTCTCGTTACTGGATGGTGGTGCTATCCCTGGGCTCTCTGATGGTTTATTTCCGGATCTGTCTTTGCTGTTTTTGCATGGCCTCTCTGGATCCGTGGATTCTGGATATTGGATCTCCTGCTATTGCCTTTGGTATGGCATCTGGAATACCTGATCTTGTCTTCTTTGTCCTATTGATTTGTGGAACTCTTTTTTGCTTGGGATCTCCTGGACTTTGTGGATGTTTTGGTCTTCTGTCTTGGCCTCCTTTGCCCCTCTTTCCCGTCTTGGCACTCTGGTTCTGTTGGTTTTGGCTTGGATGGATGTGGAAACCCACCTAGCATGCCTGTCTGGTTTTTTGTTCATTTGGATTTTTACTTGATCATATCCTGCTTCTCCTTTCTGGACCTGGACTGGTCTGCTTTGCTTCTGCCTTGTCTGGACTGGCTCTCGTGTCTCTCTCTTGCTCCCTTTGGCATATGTTTTCTGTCTTTGGTGGACTGACCTCTTCTGTTCCTGGCTCATTCTTTTGGACCTCTGGCTCTACTGGCCTGGATTAATCATGGCCTCTTTACTGATGGGTTTTACTTATCATTGGGTTGATGGACTGGTTCTATCTGTACTCCTCCCTATCTGTTCTGCCTTGCCTGCCCTGTGGTACTGGTCTGTCCTCTTTCTGGATTGGTGCTCTTCTCTTGCCCCCATCCTTGTCCTGGTCCTGTCTCCTATGGCGGCACCTGGTGCTTCCCTGGGCTTCTCGCCCTGGATGTGGACTTGTTCCTGCTTGGATGAATTGGTACATGGGCTGTCTCCATTCTCTCTCACCCATAGTGTGGATATCTGGCTCTATTGCCATTGTCTTTCATTTATTCTTGGTCCTGTTCCTGAACCTGCTTCTTTTCTGGATTCTAAGGAATGTATCTATTTGGCTCCTTGGATTCTGTGGATGTGTGACAAATCTTCTATTTGCTGAAATGGACCTTTCTTCCATGGCTTTCCTTTCTCCTTTGCTCTTTTCATACTTTGGTTTCTGGGAATCTCTGGATCCCGCTTGGACACCTTGGACCTCCTCTTAAATCTATACCCCCCTGGGCCTGAAACTTCTGGCCATCCTAATATGTATCTTAATATGGACATTTCATATGGTTGTCCTTTAATCATTTTTGGACTATATTTATTCTGGCATCTCTGTATGCTGTGCTCTATTGGTGTTGGATGGGCTTGGATTGCTGGGTTTGGGATGCCTGGCTGGCTTCTGTTTGCTATCTATCCTTGGACTGGATATGTCTAATTATGGTCTGTCTGGCCTATGTATTTCTGCTGAGATAAATGATGTGACTTTCTTGCTGGTGATATGATCTTTCTCCTTCTAATTCAGTGGACTTTCTGCTATTTGGTCATTGTGGACCTGGTCCTGTCTTGATGACTGGACATTATAAATATGACTGTGGATTCTGGTGTCATGTGTGATTACTGTCATATTGGTAATTGGAACATTTTTTACTGGTTTCCTGATTACTGATTCATAATCTGGACTTGCTATATCTTGATGCAGTTAACCCTCCCGTTTGACTCTTTATATCTTGGAATTATGTTGGATTTTTGACTTGCTTTGCTATATTCTGGGTATGGCTGAGTTAATATTGACTGGACTCTTTTTTGCTATAAAACTCACTTGGTGATCATCTTAGGCTTTGGTATGATTTGAATGGATGTGGACTGTCTGGTACTGGTGTGGATGTTTTGGATGAATATGGATTTTCTTGACTCGTTGGATTAGGATTTGGAAATTGTGGACATTTTTTGGATTGATTCTTTCCTCTGTGGAATGTGTGGAATTGGTTCATCTGTGGATTGTTCCTTATTATGATGGGCTATGTTTTGGTGGTCTTGTTCTAGTTGGATTTGGTGATGATATTGCATTGTGGATTTCTTTTGGTCCTTTGGATGAATGTTGGCATTTTTACTATGGGGATATTATTAATTATTGTGGATATGCGGTGGAAATGATACTTAATTATGTATTGTATATTTTGGAATTATGGATGTAATTTGGTGTGTATTTCTGTTGTTGGTGGTTTATGGATTATTATTGGTTTTTCTGGCTGCATCCCTATTTGCTGGATTGCGCGCTGGTGTGGCTCCCAGACTGCTGGTATCTCTTCCTGGTTTTGGCCTCTGCCTTCTCTTGTGGTGTCTTGTTTTCTACTTGGTGCTATGCTCTCTTGCTCTGGTTGGTTGCTGAAAATCTGGTGTCTTGCCTTCTTGGAGCTGGACTGTCTTGGATGGACTGGTGGTTTTGGTGGACTGGGCCTGCCCTGGAAGGTGGACTTCCTGGATCTGCTCTTGCTGGACTTCTTTCTTCTGGATCCTGCTGTTGAGCCTCGAATGGATTTACTTGGTTGTAATGTTATTTATCTTATGGTTGATGTCTTTTCTGTGCCTCCATTGGCTATTCTATACTTTGTGGATCTTTGGACCCCCCCCTTGCTGGCTTGGGGATTCAATCTTGTGCCTTGGTGTATATTCTTCGTTGGACCTCTGTGTGTCTTTGTGGACCTTGATTTCTCATTGGTGGTCTCTGAGTTTCTGGTTATTGGATTTCATGGCTTGGCTTGGCCCCCTTCTTGACTGAAGCCTGGCCTTATGCTTCCTGCCTGGTCTTTTGGACTTCTCCCTGACTTGTCTTGTGGGATCTTGTCTTTGCCTTGAACTGCTCTGGATGGTTTTGGACTGATGCTGGTGGTAATTCTCTGGGTTGGTCTGTTTCCTTCTTGTGGTCTGTGCCTCTTGCCTGGATGGTGGGCCCTACTCTTTTGTTTCTTTCTCTGCTTCTGCCTGCCCTTACTATGCTCTCTTTGGTTGGACTGCTCTGGTGATGCTGTCTCACACTCTTGTCCCTTCTGCTGGGTTATTACAATTGGACCTTTATCTGGCCTCTAACCTGGGGATATTGGCTTGGTATGGCTTGGAATGTTCATATGGAATAATCATTGAGTTAATGGAATGGATTATTCTAATTGGTATATTGGTGATTATTTCAATGTGATGGTTGTTATAGGTGTTTATGATTTTGGCTAAATTATTATGTCTATTTTATTATGGATTTATTATGTTGTTTTTGGTGGATATATATTTTTGGATTATTGTACTGTCTATTGGGTTAATTTTGGGTGGTGTGTTCTTTGATTACTTATTTGTATACATACAATGTTGTATATGGTGTGTTCATTGTTTTCTTAATCCCTATTGTGATGCACACCTGTTTCTGGATGCATGCTACCCTTTCCTGTGACTGGCCCTGTTGCTGGTGGCCTCTCTGAATTCTATCTGGATTTTGTTCTCTGGATGTTTGCCCTCTTTGTTGGATTATGGACTTGTGTTTTTTGCATTTTTAATATATGGTGGATCATGATTGTTATGGGTTATGCTGAATGGGGATGCTGTTTGGTTATGTTTTATGGTCTGGCTTATCTGGTCTCTTAATTGTCCAATCTACTGGCTTTCTTAATCTGGAGCTCCTGGGGGGCTCTGTGGGTGGTTTCTCTCCTCCTGCTCTTGTATGGTGATCTACTTTGGACTTTTTCTGGAATAGCGGTCGAAAGCCCGCGATCATCGTGAGCTGTTGAACTGATGCGGCGCTGCGGCAGCGCATAGACTTGCCAGGATGCAGGCGCGACCGGCACGAAGGAAGTCGCGCGCGCTTCCGGCGCGACGCGGGTCAGGATCGGCGTATGGACATTCGAAGAAGAAGCCGCCCTCGCGCATGCGGGCGGCAGGATCGAACGAGATCGCCGCGCTTGAGACGTTGGCGTGCAGGCGATCGCGGCGCAGGTCGAGGAAGCGGTAGCGAAGCGTATGTCCTCCGGATACTACTGCTCGCCGAACACCGGCATCGGCAGCTCGCCCGCCCGGCCCCAAGCACCTCGATCTCGCTGATGGAGCTCGACCGCGCCGGTCGGCAGTCGGCATTCTCGTGCCGCCCGGGGCGGCGGCGACTTACCGTCGATTCGCACCCACCCATTCGGCGCGCAGCGTCTCGGCCACTTGAACGCGGGTCGAATCCGGATCGGCCCACCACCTGCGTGATGGCACTTAATAGTGGTCGCGCAGGTCGATGAACAGCACGCCGCGTGGTCGCGGATGCGATGGCACCAGCCGGAGAGACGAACGGTCTCGCGGATGTGTGAGTCGCGCAGCCGCCGCAGGTGGGGGAACGATAGCGATGCATCATGGAGTTTCGATTTTCGGGCGGCGAAAAGCGCCGTTTTTCGGGCGGAGAGGGCACATGCCGGGGGAGTATTGTCAGTGGCCGGCGGGCACTACTTGCGCCACGCGAGCCGCGAATAGTGCCGCCATGACAGAACCGCATGACCACCGCGACGCCGATTCGTTCGGCCCAATCCCCACCCCACCCCCCCCGCTGATCGCGCATGGACTTCGGCACGGTTACGCCTTGCCGGCGTGCGAACGATCACCGTTCGAAGCGCTGTTAAAGGCGTCGGACATGTCCGCGTCGTGAACACGCGCCACGAACAGGGGCGCGCCCTACATGGCGCTCGGCCGCGGCGCTCGCAAACCGGCAAGCCAAGGCCTGCGCGGTAGTGCCGGGCCCCGCGCTCGCTCACGCGTCGGCCGCGTGCTGACTGCATATTCGAGAACGCGCGGGTGGCTGGCGCTGGTGGGAAAATCC
>Ga0179591_1350850_pt1 | contig 10169 bp, 12 predicted proteins | sample CZOMad2_1_08_16f_FD_182891 | JGI IMG/M metagenome (GOLD analysis project Ga0179591, IMG submission 182891) | Vadose zone soil fungal communities from Angelo Coast Range Reserve, California, USA - CZOMad2_1_08_16fungal (PacBio error correction) | ecosystem: Environmental > Terrestrial > Soil >... | reverse complement strand
ACTAGTTAGAATCGACATCTCCTTTCGTCGTTCTCTCTTCGGCCCCCGTCCCTTTAGTCCTCCCCCCAATGATAGATTCCAAGTCGACTTTTCCTCGACTTTTTCCCCACCTCTGCGTAAATCGCCCCTCTCTCTTTCTTTTTTCGGGTGTCAAGCGTCAGCTAGGAATGTCTTTCGCTCCTTCGTTCCCCTCTAGTTCTAGAGGTTTAGTAGAATTACACATTGACATCACCTCTGGCACCATTCTTCCTCCTTTTCTGACGTCTTCTAACCATTGAGAAGAAAGTCTGATTGAACGAATTTTGAAACGTGTCCTCCCTGGTTGCTCCGATCTTTGAAGCCCTGGTCCCGTTCTTTTTCCCCCCCTCCTCCCCCTGCAGCAGAGAGGAAGGATTGCTGAATGAAGAGTCCTTTGTCCCTTCTATGGATCCCAACTTGCTTGGCGAGTCCTGACGAGCCTTGGTTTCCTTTTTTTTCTTGATAACTTCCCCTCTTGACGATCAGCTTTGATTTCCCTCCTTAGTCCCCCTTCTCCTGATGTCCTCGAATAGTCTTGAAGAATTTAACATTGTTAAAAGACGTCGTGTTTCTCTTCCCCTCCTCTGGAACTCTCCTTCATACTATTTACTCAATCGACGTCGTACTTGAGTTATTTCCTGTGCCCTGTTTCTTAGCACAGATCTTCCCTTCCCCCCTTTTTCTCGTGAAGCCTCTTTTTCCCCTGACCGCTCCTAGAATAAGGTCGGGACTTCTCCGTTTCCTCCTCCCTCGCAACTTTTAGGTCTCTTCCTTGAGCACCGAACCCACTTCCAGTTGACTCTTACTATACTTTAACCCTCTCCTCTTTACTCGATTCATCCCTGACTTAAGGAAGACTTGCCCACCCCAGACTGCAATGCGTTTCCTATACTCATGCCCAAAACGATTTCTCGGAAAAGCTTATTACTTTTTTCTCATCCCCTCCCGAGTTCGGATCTCCCCCTGGGTTTGATCTTTCCAAAATAAATTCTTCTCCTTTTCGAGTTTATTGGGTTCCAGGATACCCCAATGACCCAAATTTACCTTTCCCCGGTTCAGTACCACCATAATCTCCTCGGTTTTCTGGCCCGGAATTCTGTGGCTCTAACCTGTTACGGATTACCTGAGTGGGTTAGGTTCCCTAGTTCCTCGTTTTTTCTCTTCCCCTCCATCTGTCAATTATGGCGAAACCAACGACACCTAGTTACCATTTTTTACCCCCCTTCCCCCCCCCTTAAAACTTGTAACATATGATTCCCTCAGAGACTTCTTTCAGTCACTTTTCTTGCGCCGTTAATGTTTCTTTAATGCCCTATTTAGACGATTATTAGCTTTTAATTCTTTCTGCCAATCGAGTAGCTCCCTTTTCCGGTTTCTCCTATTTTTCTTTGATCGTTGACTTATTCTATTAGGAAGAAGAAAGCAGAATTCGAGCAGCTGGACTCCCTTCCCTCCCCCTCGAATAGAATGCCCCCGACTCCCTTTTGAATATTCTTAATACTGAGAGCATACTATTGCAGTACCAGTCTCTCTACCGAGACTCCAATTTCTCCTCCTTCAGTAATGAGTTAGAAATCTTCCTCAATAGAAAACTTGCCCCCCCTCCCAATTAGAACTTCTAACTGCACTTAGACCATAGATATTAAATATTCCAAGTTTTTTACATACCCTTATGATTTCCCCCCCGGACACCAATTGTAATTTCTCCTTCCTCCCTAGCCCAGAACTCTATTTTTTTATAATATTAAAGTCTTCATGAAGTCTCTCTGAACACAGGCGGCCCCCCCCCTCTCTTGCATGTCACCTTCTTTCAACTTCCAGTCAACAGAGAGCCTTATTTCCGGGGATAGCCCCCCCCTTTCTTACTCCCTTGTCGCTCTCCCCCCTCCCTCCCTTCCGACGGTTTTTTGCTGATGATCCTCTCTTTTAGTTCTCTAAAACTTGCCATTTAGCCTCCTATGAACTGTCCATTCTCAGTTTTCTCCTACTTCTGTTCCTTCCCTTATTTGTATTTGGCGATCTGAAGTGTATACGGCCCTCCAATTTGTGCCACTCTGTTCCCTTTTTTCCTCAAGCGTACGGACCTCCTTGACCCTTATATGAAGGGATACCTGTCCCCCCTCTAGGAACTTCCTCCCCTTGTCTCTTCTCGCCACAGCTTTTGTGAGCAAGAATTTTGGTGCTTTCGTGAACTTCTCTCCCTCCCAGCTTCTAATGCCAAATATTTTTGATCATCTCCGGGAAATCCTGCCTTCTTAGGAATGGGTTTTTCCTTATCTGGGAACTCTTCTGCTTTCATCACTCTGACCTTGGCCCAGTTTTCCCCCTATCACCTTTGATCCATTCCGTGTATGAGATATCTTTATCTACCCCCTCGTTTTTTTTGTTCTTAGATTCACACCTCGGATCAGGGACCTTTTTTCGAATGGGCATTTTAATTTCGAGTGATTCTCATCGCCTTCCCGGACATTCCCCCATTTTCCTTAGCTCAATCTCTCGTGAAAAGGCTATTCCGATCTTTTCTCCCCTAAAGAGGCAAAAGAGACGGAATTGATGACTCGAGGTTACTCCCTCTTTCGAACCCTTCTTTTCTAGTCTCCTCCTGTCATTCAAGTGACTTCATTTTTCCCCGAGTCTCAGGTTGAGAATTTTCCTTGCGGTAGTACCGACGGTATCAAGCAATCGATGTTCCTTTTCCTTCTTTTTGCTATTCCGTCCTCCCCCCCCCACTACTACTGTTCCCGTCCCTCCTATAAAGGAGAAGGATGGTAGAGTGATTTTCTTCCCTCCGTCCCCTGTGTCTCTTGACCTTCCTTAAGAGTAGAATTTCCAGGAATACTTTGTTATCTCGATAGCGTTACTCTTTCCCTCTCTCCTTGGCCCTCTTATCTTTCCCCTCCGCTTTTTTCCAGTGATGAGGAGTGACTCTTTCGTCCCCCCCCCCCCGGTTTGGTGTTCTTTTCCCCTCCTCCGCCCTGAACCGTGATGGCTTCTTGGTCTTTTTCTTTAAGATTTAGTGAGTCCCTCCCCCAGTCTAAATTAGGAAACCTGAACCTTTTAGATCCACGCGCGGGTTGGTCCGATCCCAGGATCTCTTTTTCGGTTAGAATGAGCCGTTCTTAGCAAGTTGATCACGGTTTCCTATCAGAGAGTATACAGTCTAATTCCCATGTGCTAGTCCGATCCCTTTTTTCCTTTCTGTTCTATCGTTAGACTGCCCCTGAGGAGTAGGAGATGGCTTTTTTCAGGCTGGAGGCTTTCCTCCCTCTTTTGATTTTCCAGATGATGGACGATGGCTTCCTCTGAACCTTGGTTTCCTCGAGTCAAGAAGTGATACGAAGTGCTCCCATTTCCAGATACAAGCCCACCTTCCGGACCACCTCTCCCAAGTGATCCCTTCGTTCCCTCTCCCTTTTCCCTCCTCCCTGCTGAAGTCAACTCCGGACCTTCTTCCTCTTCCTCGCCGTCGGCTCGTACGTCTCAACATTAAGAATCTGCTCCTAAAGAAGAAATGCGAAGCTGCAGGAGCATCCTTTCCGAACTCAAATAGTTCCGACTTTAGGTTCCCTTTTCTCTTAATGCGTTATCTTCCCCCCCCCTCTGTTTTTGAACCCCTCACGGACGCCTTGGAGGAAATAGGTACCAAAACTAAACTTTCCCCCAGTCAAAATTTTAATAAGGTCCCTGAACTGTGGGAATGGTTTCCTTTCTCCCCATAGTGGACCCCCCTTCTCACCTACTTTTTGTTTTCTGTGAAAGTTGAATTGCTTTATGATGTAAGCTTCCCCCCCCTCCTTCCTTTACCGTCTCGCATCTTTTCCAAAACACCCCCAACCAGACCACTCCCCCCTATTTCTCTAAAGATACGTTCTCCTCATCAGCCCTTCATTTCCCCTTATTTGACCCTTATTTTTCGGTCTCTTGCTTCTTCTTCCCTACTTTGTTCCCTCGCTTTCTACTATTCATGAATAAGAGCCACGTAGAACCAACCCCCCCCACCATCTTCCTATTCTATCTCGTCCCCCTTTCTGAGTATTTCCCTTCGGCCGACCCCTCTAGCTCCCCCGCAAGAAGAGGTTGCGGCCAATCCTCCTTCCTTTGTCCCTTTCCCCATTCGGGCATCATAAATTAGTGGTCCCGCCACTCTGACCCCCCTATGTTCTGCATCGGCGACTCATTTTTCCCGTGCTACCCGACACAGTCACAGGTAGCCTACCTTTACCTCGTCTTTTTCGGACAGGAAAAGCCCCGGCTCCCCCCCTTTCCCTTTTCCCCTCTTTCGTTTCCTCTCCTCCTTTATTGGAAAAAAGGGTTTCCCCCTGAAACGGGCCCTTTTTCCAGTTCCCTTTTCTTCCCCATCAATTGATCCCTTTCGTTAGGATTGTCTCTATCTGACACTCCCCCCCCACTCCGATTGACTCAGTTTCCTCTTTCCCCCGTTGAAAAGGTCTAAAAGGTCTCTTTCTCTTCCGATAGGAAAACCTGAGCTTCCAGATTACTTTCCTTTTTCTAGCGGTCTCGTGTTGGTACCTCTTTTTTTAGTACGACAATCTTAAACCTGCTCCTCCTCCACAATCTCCCTTTTCTTGCCTCGAAGTGTACTGATGGGTCTCGTTATCCTCCGTTCTTTCCTAAGTTCATCTAATCTTACACCGTAGTCTTTTGAGTCTCGGCTTTTCAAGGTGGAGAGTCTTTTTTCCCCCCCTCTTCTTCCCTCCTCCGGATCATTCCTTTCTAAAGCGCGAGTGACGCTGCCCAGAACAAGTCAAGATCCCCCCCTCCCATTCCTTTCGACGCTCTGAAGCCTTGTTCAAGAGTCGTCGAAATTCGAGCGACTTTGCTTTTCCCTTTCCGGTACCCATCTCGCTCCCTCCCTCAGTTGTCTAAGTAGTTGCTCGCTCTCAGAGGAGCTGTACGCGTCCTAGCGAGGCTGAACCTTCAAGAACGTCTTTCCATGAGGATCTATAAAAGGTATTTATATTCTTCCTTCCAGTTTTGTTGATCTTTTTTCTTCCCCCTCTCCCCCCTCTTAACTTATAGGGGCAGACTTTATAAAATTAGTGATGTTCTGGCTTTTCCTCGCCCCCCTTTTCTAACCACTCGCTCTTTTACTCCCTGATCAATGATTTAGTTTATCGAGATGTCTCGACTCAAGCGCCCTTTCCCCTCTCGTTTCCTTTGACGAGCTCTACTTCCGAAGATGACCCTTTCTTTAGAGTGAATTACCTTCTTACCTTCCCTTTTTTTTCCTTCCAGATAGTACTTGCTGGTAGCTTGATTCCCCCCTTCATGAAGAAGCTTTTCTCGACCACATGAAACTTCCTCTGCGGAGAAAAATAATCTCGAAGGTTATCCAGTTCCTTCTCTTTTTTCTCGTAGGCATCCTTACTCAAGAGAGCACGAAGGCCCCTCTCTATTACCCTGCGATTGAGTCCCAGTCTTTTTTCTCTCTTAAGTGTTTCTTCTCTCTCTCCCTCGTTCCCCACCTCTCCCCAGAGATAAGGAATTATATGCGGAGTCAGAAGTTTTTAGTATTCCCCTTTTTTGACGAAGAGCAGGGAGACCTCCATTTTCTGACGTACCTTTTCTTCGGTTGCAGTTTCTTCGCCACTTGCATACCTTCCCCCCAGGAGGGATTTCTCCGCGAGCCAATATGATCTGTCCGAGAATAGTTTCTTTCTTTTTGCCCCTTCCTTTTTCTTTTTTTAAAGAAGACGATTTTTGACGTCTACACTTCTCTGCCAGGAGAATTCAATTCCTTCGTCCCCCCCACTTCCTTTCCGGACGGCTTCCTTTTTCATGGACTGTCGTGACGCACATGTCGCACTAGAAGATTGAAGACGTACCTCCCCCTACTTTTTCCTCTTCAACTAGGCCTTAACCTAAGCCCTTCGACTCTTTCCGGTGCCGTCCCCCCTGCCCCCCTCCTTCATTGCTGAATTGTGCCTTCTTTTTGGTCTCCAACCCCCCGTGATAGGCAGAAATTTCAAAGTCTATTTCCCCTCCTCTTCCCCTCTGAGCGGTCCCCCTCTTTTTCTTTAGCTGCTGATTATTTTTGAAAAATTCTTTTCTCTTCGCTTTACCAATTCCCTTTTTTTTCTTTTGATGAACGGTATTTACCTTTTTTTTTTCTTTCTCTCGATGCAGGTTAGGCGACAACCGGGGTCTTGATTCTTTGTTTCCCCCTTTCAATGAGCTTCGCGGTCAGTTCTTTTTTCCTTTGTACAATGACCCCTTTTTTCCCGGGAAGTTTTTTCCCCCCAGTCCCATATAAAGCCTTGTTGCCTCGCGTCTTACTTTTTCCCCCCGGTTGTTTTAGGAGGTTACATGTCCCACTTCTTTCCAGCGTTCATCTCTTCTCTCTTCATTCCGCGTCTTTTCCCGTTAACTAGGAACCCACTTCGGAAATTTACCCTTACCCCTTCCCCGCTCTCACCACTTTTCTAACTTCCCCGCGGGCCATCCTCTTGAAATTATTCTTTGAATCTTTAGTCCTTAAAGAATTTTAATGACCGTTCTTTCCTCTCTTGAGAGTCCACTTTTTCTTTTTCATAGTGACTTTACTCCTCACGTGATTTTTTCTTTTCTATGATTTCGCCCCTCTTTCCCCCTCCTCTCCACCCTCCGAGGTCTTTGAAGCAGGACATCCCCCTCCCCCCCCCCTTGAAAGCCGCCTCAAAGATTTCTCCATAGATTAGTTTCTCTTAATTAGTATAACTCTTTTCTTTCCCCTTCTGCCCTTGAGAATTTCAATGATTTCCTTGTTTGCCCACCCTCTTCTCTACAGCCAACCGATTCAGAAATTTCCCTATCTCCTATAAAACCCGATTTTTCCTTCGTGAAGTTACCTCTTTTTCTTCTTCACCCTTCGACCGTTTCTCTAGTTTAACCTGGATTCACTCTATTTTTTCTCTTTTTCGCACCCTCTCCCTGACCCCCCCCTAAGTTAGCGCTGTGGCTACCCCCTAGAATGAGGAGGTTCTCACGTAAAAAAGATTCCTTAGTCTTTTTTTTGCCTGTCTTGGCCTTCCTTCTTCCTCCCCCGTCTCAGTTACCTGCGCTTCTTTCAAGCGAGGAATTTTTTTAGAGGAGAGATTTACCTCCACCTTCCCTTGCACCCTTTCTCGAGACTTAGGTAGAATTCGCCGCCCAGTGTCGATCCTTCTCTCCCCCCTCTTCAAGAACGACCCTCCCCTTTGTCCCTCTATTCTTCTCTCTTTTACTTACCAGGACTTCCCCTCACCTTCTGAAGGAGACTATAGGTACATGCTGACGACCTTGTATCTTCAGATCCCCCCTCCCCCCCCGGTTGGTCTTTCCCTTTCCGCTGTTCCATCCGCGCTCACCTTCCTTATTCTCCTCTTTTCCCTATTCATTTTTTGGTTTCCCCCCCCCCCAGGTTCTTTGTTTTCGTTGAACCTGAACTTTCTCTTCCTTTTTCCTTCGGGCACGCTTCCCTTCCTCCCTCAAAGTGTACGTCTCATGAGAAAAGGAATGTCCGCAGTGGCTTATCTTTTTCTCTACCTGTTTTTGTGATCAGATCTCCCAGCAATATCTGGCTTTCTTTTCCTTTCTTTTCCTAGTGCTTTCGCAGGCCTTGCCGTGTTCCTATTCCTTCCCCAGTGCCCTCAGTCCTTCCTTGCTGGACGTTTCTCAAGAATTTCTGCCCGTCAGGTCTTCCGTCCCTTGTACCCAAATGGAAAATCGACTGAAGTTGAGCCCGTTCTCCCTCATTTTACAGCTTACTTTTCCACCGACGGTTCTCGATACAAGGTCGTTTCCCTTCCTCCCCTTTCCCGTATCTGTCTCGTCCCCTTTGAAGGGAAGAGAAGCTACCGAGTCTTCCCCTCCCTCCTGGAAAGACTTGGGCTTAGGGTCCTTTAGATTTACTTTTCTTCTACCAACTTTTCGTTTGGTTTTCTTAAAATCCGTTTATTGATCTCTCCGGTCTCTTTCTCATTGATCTATTTGTTCGAGAAGCCGACAAGCTATGAATCACACCTTTTTCCCTTCCCTTCTTTCCCGCATTGTTTGGTAGTAACTGGTTCCCTTCTTTGGACATATGGAGCCCCCCAGAACTCTTTTGTATCTCCTTCCCCTTCTCTCTCAATCTTTTTCGTGACGGTTGTTTTTTCTTTTAGTGAACGAGATACTTAACCCTTTGTTCGGCATTTTCTCCGATTCAACCCCCACTATATTTTCTTTAACTTCCCTTTTGAATTCGCAATCGCACACTAAGGCGCTCCCTCTTGGTCTTCACCCGGTACCTCTTCCCCCCTTCTCCTCGGTTTTCTTTCGTTCGACAAGTGAGAAAGTTAGGATGTTGCTAAAGGTTTTATTTCCTCTGAATGCCCTAAAGCAGAAAGGTTTCCGCTTCCCGGGGATTACTGGTCCCCCCGATCTTTCGTCTCTCTTCAAGCTTGAGTGCTGAGATGGGAGTTCTACTCGGAGGCCCCGATCCCGTTTTTCTTCGCCGTTTTTGGCTAGACAGGCCTTCCTTTGCGCCTTCTTCTGGAACGACTCGACTTCTTTTTCCCCCTCACTTCTCCTACCTTCTTCCTTCCCATCTAAAGATGAAGGCGATCGGAAAGTCACGTATCCTGGTCTCCTTACCGCGAATTGACCTCCCTGTCTGATCCATTTTCCTTTGGTTATCCTTTTCCCGGGTAAAAGTGAATCAAGTTTGTTCCCCCACCTTCGAACTTCTCCGATTCCGTCCTCTGACGGTCGACACTCTAGTCAAGAAATTATGGTTATTGGGAAGGTAGTTTTCCCTCTTCCGCGTTTCCTTTTCACCCCTTTCTGTCATTTTCATCTCGCTCAACTTTCCCCGCTTCCATGAAATTCCTCCCCCCCCTCCCCTTAAACTCTTACCTCCGGACCTGGTAATTTTCCTCCTCTATGTTTTAAGAAGCGGTTCCTTGATTATTTTCGTCTTTTGCCGTGCCCTGGGCTTGATTCTTGAATGTACAGAATGTAAGTTCCCCCAAGTATACCCGCTTTTTCGCTTGATTTCCGGATCCCTCCCCCTCTCTTTCCCCTAACCTGTCTTTTTTCTTTATCAGCTCCAGTACTACGTGGTTCCTCCCTTGAACGCTTTATTTTTCTCTTCGGACTCCCTGGGCCTATTTGTCAGAGCGTCATCCCACTCCCCTAACCGCAGAGAAACTCCCCGCTCCCTTCCTCTCTTCTCTCCGTTCACTTTTTTTCCAGAGGAAGGATGGAGATCCACCGGGCACTCCTTTCGCTGGTTTCCTTGCCACTTCCGTATCTCGTAAGGTCTTCCAGCTCTGTCCTTTCCCGTTAGGGCCCTTACCTCTCACCGTTTCGCTCTTCTACGTCTTTCCTGTTCCCTTCACAGTCCAAGATGCCCATTTTCCCCTCCCTCTTCGATTAGTTTCCCATCCCTCTTGTGAAGCGTGCCGACTTGCCGGTTAGCCTACTTTGTTAGCTTACACCCTTCCCCCCCTTCCCCCTTGGTTCCCTACGATTCTCTCCAAATGTGAAGGAGGTCAATTACTTTGAACTCCCAGAGGATTTTCGTCTCCCCTTTTAAATCCAGAAAAGCCCTGATAGTATCACACTTCCCCCACCTTTTGATTCCCAGTTCGAGTTCTTAAATCCCCGTCTTTTGGAAGAAGTATATTCTGAAGATAATTTCCCTTTCTCTCTCTTTGCGAGTTCTTTTCGTACCACAGACCCAGATCGTCCTCTAACAGAAACCCTCCCTTTCCCCCTTTCTTCGTTACTGCGGTCTCCTTTTTACTTCGTCTCTGGTCAATATATTTATACCAGTCTTTCTGTAGATGAGTTGGTTCTCCTCCTCTTAATTCTAAGGGTCAGGTTTCTACTCCTTTCGGCACCAGAAGCTCCTGGCCTTAGCAGAAAACTTCTCGCTTTCCAGCTGCCAAGCCCCTCCCCCCACCATCCTCTCTCATTATCAGTTACGAATATCTCTTCAGGTTGAGTAGAGGCAGTATCTCTCCCTTCTCCTCGACTTCTCCTCTCTTTCGCCTCACATACGTCCGACTACCTAATGAGAAGTAGTGTTAGAGTTCCATCTTCGCTGTAGATCTCTTTTCCCTCTTCTTCTCTCTTTCTCTTTCGAGATTACTCCCGAGAAGACTTTACCCCAGACGTATCGAGCTCGG
>Ga0179591_1343264_pt1 | contig 10169 bp, 6 predicted proteins | sample CZOMad2_1_08_16f_FD_182891 | JGI IMG/M metagenome (GOLD analysis project Ga0179591, IMG submission 182891) | Vadose zone soil fungal communities from Angelo Coast Range Reserve, California, USA - CZOMad2_1_08_16fungal (PacBio error correction) | ecosystem: Environmental > Terrestrial > Soil >... | reverse complement strand
CCGGCTTGCGCCATTCAGCTTGTTTGAACGAATAGTTTGATGCTCCTACCTATTTCACTTAAGTTCCAGCTTCTGCATCGTACACATCGAAATTCTTATGGAAGTCCTTGAGACCAGCGCTGTGATGGTCCTTTGAATAAACCCCCTTCCTTCCCTCCACCTGAACTTTTGAATCCCATCCCCTCAAGACCTCTTGATACGACCGAGGAATCCTCTAATTAGGTTCCTCTGGAAGAATAAAAGCGATGTGATTGCCGACCCGGCTTTAATCGAGACTAATTCTCTTTAAATTGAAGTTCTCCTGCCGGTCTTCGACTGAAAGATAGGCTTAGAACTCCTCACCTGATCTCTTGATGGCTTTTCTACAACCAATCAGAGTGTATTCTGCGTCACGTCCCATTTTTCGGAAAATAGGAACAGTCCTTTTTACGGTGTTGGCCTTTCCTTCGTTTAGACGATCTCCAAACATGAGGTAAGTTCTATCACCCCAGATTAAGGATCTGACACTTCTCCGAGGTGTGTTTTTTTGGTTTTTTTCTATACCACCGCTCTCACAGGTACTCCTGGTTATTGAATTTCTTTCAGAAGATCAAAATGCTTTCAACTTAGCCTCTGAGTTCCCCCCCTCTCCGACCGAAACTATGCTGCGATCTTAGACCATTCAAAAAGTCTGCGCATTCTTCTTCCCGGACCGGTCCTTTCCTTCATATTCTCAGATGTTGTGGCCCCCCGGCCCCCCCATCAACCTCAACCCTGGCCCTGCAAATGCGATAATTGGGATTGAGAAGCCTTTCTCTCGACAGCTTTAGGACGTTTCGAACCCCCTGAGAAGAAGCGACCCAATCTAATCCTTCTCCTCGCTCCACCCCCTAAACTTCCTTGCCCGTTATTAATCGCACTGCAACACGCCATGCCCATAATTAGTTTTTGGTGAATCTTTTTTCCCGCAGAAACTACGTTAAAACTTGCAGAGAATAAGGTGAGACCTTTTCCGCTGAATCTGCGACCTCCAAGATTTTTACGAGTAGGAGCGTCCATTCCAAGATTATGTGTGTGGAGACCTTCTATGACTAGGTTTCTCTAAAATGATAAATATTTCCCGTCGTTCTTTCATTTCGTCTTGTAAGTCCCGTCGAGGCGGATTCTGTCTGAAAGCTTTGCTCACCCCCTCGAAAGAGTGACCTAGGCATCACGACCTTGTTCCGTTATGTTCCCCTTCCTACTCAAACGCATGAGACACGGACGAAATCCACTGGCGTATTTCTCCTTCTAGTTCTATGATTATTAAAGTAATGACTTGGTTGCCTCTCTCTGCAAATATGTACAGACGCTGGAGTTAGACCCTTCAACCTCTCTTTTTGTCTTTGCGCCGAATTAAGAGATAAGCCCCCCTTCCTGCCTGCTTTGTGCTTCCCCTCAAGTTAAAATTGCCTCCTAGTTTTCTCTCCCCTGCCTCAGTATTTTCCCCTTCTCTAAGGACGACCTACCCTGAAAAATTGTCGATCGTTCGATATCGAGGCTGCAATAGGAAGATGTACTCCTTGATGTTAGACCTCCTAGCTTCTCCCCAGGCTATATGAAGCCCATGCTTTTAAGGCATATTTTTTAGTTCTTTGTTCGTTACAAAGGTGAACCCAAACTGTCGGTCCTACATGGTATTATTAAGGTAGAAACGTTTGACTTGAATTCCCTTTTTAATGCCCAGTTGACGAGTATTCTTCCCACCGGTTCTCGTGTCGTTCCGGGTAATCTTTCCCCCCCAACCATATTGGATAGAGGTGTTCGTAAGTCTACAGAATTCGCACACGCTCGTGCGTTTCTTCCCTAAAAATAGGGTCTGCTGATATCTCGTAAACAGTATAAGTTTCATATATACTCGTCTCCCTCGTTCACTTGTTTTGGCTCTAGAAGGTGAAGTCCTCTTGATCTCCCGCCATTCCTGGTCTCGGTGGCGGTCGCGCATCTCCTCCCCGTTGGGTTCTGTGTCTCCCCCCCTGCATTAACCTCTTCCTACTCGGCCAAGAAAATACCCCCCTAGCCCAGGCCCCCCATGTCCGCGTCCGTTCCGGTTCGCGGCTGGAAGTAAGAAGGCGCCGCTGTCTCCAGAACATTTGCCCCTGTGCTCTCTTTTCTCACAACCCATCCCCTTGGAAAAGCTGTTTTTTCCGTCATCCGTTGGTTAGTGCTACCAGCAAACGAGCGATCCCAACCCACTCAAGAAGTAATCTTATAGCCCCTGTCCCCTGATGAAGAGTCCATTGCTTTCTAAAGGAAAGTGCCCTCTTCGGCAGTTTTCTCTAGTCTTTTTTCTTTGTAATTTTTTCACGTTTTCCCCCCTACAATTTCGTTTGCAAAAAGTTGGACGCAATCTGGTACAGTCCACGATGGAGATCGCCCCGCGCGTCCTTTTCTCCCATTCTTCCTCAAATTCCAGGCGACCCCTTCATCCTGATTCGCCCTTCATCGCGCCTCTCATTCCACCCAGTCGTTTCAACAGGCTGAACAACCGTTGGAGCAGTGTGAGCCCCCTCTCTCTTGCCTCCCAGTTCCGTCCCCCACTGCTTTAGGTTGGGTTGTTCTTTCGGAGACGCATCGGAAACCCATTGCCGCCGTTGTTCTCGATAGATGAGAGAATTTATGTCTTTCTTGCCCGTCTTTCAGAGGTTTCAGCCGTTCTTTCCTCGCCTCACCTCAAAAAATGCGTCTTTCCCCGGAGTGTGTCTGAACCATCCCCTGGTGGAACTTGATCCTGGCTGTCCCGGCGATGAGCAGTGCTCCCCCCCGCAATATTGTTTTTCCGACATTTTTCTACTCGATTGAAATGAGGAGCACACATCATGTCGCGCCAAGCACGCTTCTTTCCTGTTTTTTTCCAGGGACCTTTTAAGATGTCTTTGAACGACCCCCCTGATGATATGTTTTAGTATACCATCCAACTTCCTACGCCGTTGTTGTCTGAATGCTCTCAGCAGAACGCCCCTCTCAGCACCCGCTCAGTGAGCTAGGGGCTCTTTTTTGCAGAAGACTCCGGTAGAAAAATTTAGCGTTTTCTCCCTCAGGTCCTCCTCCTCTTTGTCTGTCAAATCTGCTGATCCGCGACACTTGATCAGAGAAGACCCCCGCCTGTGGTTCCCGTTAAATAGATGTTTGCTTTTGTGTTTGGGGTGTCTTCTGGCAACGACCTTTTTTTCCCACCTTGTTTTGCCCCTCCCGACTCGACAATCTTTTGCGCTTACGGGTACCAGGATTCGTTCCCTTGCCCTTCTAAACGTGATCACGTGGATGCTGCCCCTCATTGCTCTAGACACGCAAGATCTGTTCCTTCCCCGTTCAAATACAGTTAAAGAACATTCAGGTTCGTCGCGCACTCTTTTTAAGGCGGATCGGACCTATGGTCACTAGGTCTTTCCGTCGCTCCCTTTCGGCAATTCGATAAGATTCTCTTTCAATATTCTTTTTTTTGCGAGAGATTGACGCTTCAGATTTCATCCCCCCCTCCTCCCCGGAACCCTGCCTTTTCTGACCCTGCAGAGTATGGGCAACTGTTCTCGTGGACCAGGATGGATGGAAGCTGGTCTGAAGCCCCGAGCCTGCTGAGGGTGTCCGTCCTCCCTCAAAGAGTTTCATGAACCCCCCCGCCTAGAGAAGCGAGGTTACCGCCCTTCTTCCTGCCCCGCAAGCTTTTTCATCAGTCGGGCGGCTGCACCGACCCTTCTGAAGCATTGGTGGTTCGCGTGCGCCCTCTACCAGTAAACGCCCCACCGTTAGGTGACCCCCAGTTGAAACAAAGTTCCCTTTGTCGCTTTTATAGGCTCCGCGATCAGCCAGTTTGCCCTCCCACGAGTTTTTCTTTGCGCGTCCCTCAACCGGGGTTTTTAGTGAAAGTTTCGGTTTCTTTTCTTCTTCCCAACGAGCGCCAGCGCCTAGGTTCCACCTTATCTTTTCGGTAGTCATTTCCTTCTGCTGCGCTCAGGAAACGCGATTATCCTGGATGTAGTCACGCCCACCATCTCATGTCTTGTACTGTCATTCTTGACCTCACAGACGATAGCTCTTCCTTGATCTGCTTGATTCCCCTTGTCCTCTGCTGTAGCACCAAGCCTGGACCTTTCCTTCCCACATTCCTGTGGCGTCTGCTCCGCGGATTTCTCCTTGGCAGAGGTCTCTCCCCCCCCATCTGTAAGTCGAATGGACTGGGGACCCTCTTCGTGGTTGGTACGACCCATTCTCCTTCCCCCCGACGGCAGCTGTATCCAATGTCCCAATTGCGGCAACTAACGTAATCCGGGCTGGCAATGGATTTTGGTGTTGTTACTTACCTACCCTACCCCAGTCCCCCTTTGTTGCGGAATGGATGCGTCCCAGGAATTTACGGTCTTCCTCCCCCACGTTTTCTTCCCTTTGTCAGCGTGTCCGTCCTTCCTACCCTACTGTTGAAGACCTACGCTTGTAATTGCGAAATCAGGCTGCTGAAGTTTGTTCGACCAAATCCGCCTCTTACAGGCCACCTCTTCTTTTTTCCCGCGAGTGCGTTCCGGCTTGTGCCCTCCCCCACAGCCGAAGGATCTTTGCCCACGTGAAAACCTTCGACACCTCTATCTTTCTCCTCCGCGCCCTGTACAGTTTCCTTACAATGATTCCCTGTCTATATTTTTTCTTTCTTATGGTCCTCCGCTCGTTTCTCCCTGCGGTGAGCTACCCCCGATTCCCGGCAAAAAACTGAATGACACTCCCCCACCTAGAGAAGTTGTCGTACTTCCCACGCGGACATTTTCGTACTAATACCATCAGCCTTACTGCACTGCACTTCCCAGTGGATGGTTTCTTCCGAGTCTTTTCATCCTTCTTTACTCATCAGGAAGGAATTCTTTGCTGAGCGACCCCAGACCCCACTCTTTCGAGTTCCGCTTAAAGCCCTTTTTTTTTAAAGAGTCTTCTTTTTTCCCTCATGAACAACTTCGATGCGCCGAAGGCTGTGTCATCCGCCTACGACCCCTGGCGGTCCGCTCGCATCTTAGTGTTTCGTCCTTCTGGGATATTCTCCGCTTGTTCCTAAGTTGACCCCTGCACACCATTTTGGTCCGATTCTGCTGCTTCCCCGTGGACGCATTCCGGACCCGCAACGTCATTGCCCCTCCCTTCCCTTTTCAATGCATCGAAGAGGCCCTCCCCCCTTTTACAGTTTTAGTTTTTTCCAACCTGTCCGGTCCTCCCCCCCGTTTTTCTCCCCTTCCCCGTTTTGCATGATTCCTTAAGAGCTGGCTCCCCCTCACGGCGCGACTTGTGCCACCCAGTTTGCAGAATAGATCCCCCCTCTTCCTGCAAGTTTTTAGCGGCTTTTTTTTCGCGATCTGAATTGCTTTTTTTTTCGGTCGCAGGCAGCGAAGGCCCAGTGTTGCTTGCGACGACGCACCAGCGCGACGGCACTTCCCTCGGAGAACGCAGTCCCCTGAGCCGAAGAATGTCTTCTACATATGCCCCTAGTTGCCCCCCCCTCTAATCCTGTCCCCTTGTGCAACGGCGCGCCCCCCCCCTGAGCGGCACGAGTTGCCAGAAGCTCCTTTGGACTCGTCGATTGCATTTCTGAACAAGTGTTGTTCCAATGCTTTTTCTCGTTTGCCTGAAGACTTTTTTGCGTTCTTCCCCCGCGACCCATATGCCGACGTGTGGCTGCAGGAAAATCGTGCCGAATGGGTTCCCCTTGCTCGGACGACCCGCATGTTACCCCTAGCCTTTTGTCCCCCTCGAGTTATCCATGGTCTCTTTCTTGAGGAGTCGCACACAAAAATGTTGAATCCAGGAGACTAGATAGATCCTGTCTTCCTAGCATTTTTTTTTGGACCCCCTGATCATAAATCACTGCACGGTCAAGGGCCGCGCTGTTTCAGGCAACCTCAGAAAAGAAGATCCCCGGACTACTTCCTTGCCTGTCCTCTCCACAACTATCCTGCAATACATTTTTACGTTTAGGCTACAGTCGGCCGTATCTGTTTCGTTTTCTTTCCTACCGCTTGACCCGGCATCCCCCGATGGAATGATGCTCACCTAAACGGATGCGCAATAAGATGACATGTGCTGTGTTATCGATGTTATTTTGATCACGTTCGTGTTCCAAACTCGGCTACCCTATGAGCCTTTGAATTTACCCACATGCCGCTAGTGTTGTAGCTTACTCTTGTTTGCTTTCGGTCTCTGATAATATCTGCCCCGGATTCTCCTGTTTTTTCGGGAGATTTCTCGCGGCTTCCAGGCAGCACCGTTCGACGACACCCCGGTACTTTCTACTTGTCGCGAGCAGCGAAGTCTTGAGCCCCATTTGGCCCACTCAGCTGGAAGCTGGGTTCTCGTCCTACGCACTGGCCCGACTTTCGATCGTCACGTCCACCCTTGCCTTCGACTCTGCCCCTAATCCGAATAAATGGCCTTTCCGGCAACGGCACATTCCCTTTTTGTGTTTTTTTTTCCCTATCCCCTGCAGCCGGTGCGGCTTCCCTTCGCGCGATTTGACCAGGCAGGCTACCCTTCCCCCCGGAGCTCCTTAATTTATTTGACCCCCTCTCCCGTCATCACCCGAGTTTTGCAAGAGCTGTGTTGCCAGCTACCGCCGGCTGGATAGTATTACCCGCCCTGCAACCTTGAGGCCAGCTCGTCCTGTACGTGGAGAAGAAGCTGGAAGGTTTCAAGAAGGATCTTATCAGACCCCCTCTGCGTTTACATGACAAAACCTCGATGTCAGAGGCCCGTCCAGTTGGGCATCACAGACAGGACATCGTCTTTCGCACTTCTTAAACCTAAGAAGCTGAATGTCTGCCCCCCACTCGCACTTCCCCCCTTCCTCTTCGTTTTTTGGTCGTGACTATTACCTGCCCGTCCTAAGATTGAACCGTGACCCAAGTATGTGCGCCCCTCTCTTTTTTTCGTCCGGCTTCTCGCTTTTTTCTTACCACCTCCCTTTTTTTTTAATGAGCGGCAGCGACCCTTCGAATGGCTTCCGTCGCTGTGCAACTGTCCTCAGGGGCCGGTTCGCACCTCCCCCGTGACGCCCAGCTTCCTCCACAGCCTCCTTTTGCAGATAGACCCGCGGGTCTTTATACGCTGAGGTAGCTGGCACTTCGCGTCTCTGAGGCCCTACTCTTGTGATCGCTACGAATCTCCATATACTTGTTTTCTCACTCCCTCCTTTTTTCTCATTCCCTCGCATGGTACCCAGCCCCCCCCTTCCATTAGAGATGCGGAGACCCAACCAGCCGTCTTTTGACGGTAACCCCCTCGGACAAGTAGATATTATCTCAGAAGAGTTCTTTCAGTCCCTCCGGCTTTCGACGCCTCAACCCAGCGTCCATTTAAGAGGTATATACCCGCTTCCCCAGCTGAGTTCCCCGTCCTGTCCTTTCGAATCTCCCTCGCTTCATATAGCTTCCCCCTCTTCAGAGATTATCGTTGTGACTCGGATTCCTTTTCCTTGCCTGCAAGATTCCCTCTCTGTGAAGGTCCCTTCAGAGTAGCTCTATCCTGAAGAACAGCCCCTTTTCGCCGACCTAACACCTGTTTGACTTCCTTATTTTCCCTTTCTCCCCTCACGTTCGAAGACTCTTTAATATAAAGCGTGGAGAAACACGGCCCTCTTAATAACCGCGCTGACCTTTTTTAATTATCCCTCTCCTTCCCCGTTAGCCTCTAGACCTCTCCCTCCGTCCGCCCTTGTCTAAAACCTTCCAGGAAAGCCAAAGAAGATCGAAGACTCAGCCTCCGCAGAGAAACATTAGTTTCTCGATCGAAATTACCCTTCCACCTTCACTTATTGCCCCCGGCCCAGACGCTCAATCCCTTGTACCCCTTTAAGTGAGTGAGATAAGGTTCCCCTCCAGTCAGAATGAATAGAGACTCCAAGCGGTGGTTTCTTTCAGTTCTTCCACCCGAGCTTTCGTTTGGTTCTCATTCGCGCGCGAGAGTCCAAATGGATACCTCCCCGCCCTCCGCTCGTGGCCTACATCGCTCTTCGCCTCGTCCCTAGTTCGCTTTGACTGCAACACTTCCCTCCTAAGGAGGTCCCCGGAGCTTTAAGTTTCTAGCACGATCTCCCCCACCCTTGCTCGCGTTCCCACATATGCCGCGACGGAAATCCACTGAGTAGTTTGATAGACGCTTCTTAGTCCTTTCCAGGCGTTGAGTTGTTTCGCTCTTCAGCGATCTGCTTTTACTCCCCTTCTTTAAACCGCGCGTCATTCTGCGCTGATAGCCAGTAGATTTTTCTCTTACTGCATATTCTTGCTTTCTGCAATTTCACCTTTTGCTTTATAGCCCTGATGACATCCGCTCCTGAGTCGCTTCAGCTGACTAATCCCGCGAAAAATTGTCCATCTTGTGCTCGAATAAGGCCAGATTTCCTCTTTTGCCCTTCGAGTGATGTCGTATCCCCTCTTTTCGGAGGTGCCTTCTGTTTCCTTTTCTACTGGTAGAAGATGTTTCCCCCAGGTGGCTGGACCTTCCCACTTTCTTCTTTCTTCTCGTCGAAAGTCATTGAAGGTGCCGTTTTTGATTGTCCCCAATGAACTTAGTTGCTTTGTCCGGAATTCCTGCACTTTCTTCTGTGCAAGAATTCGGCCCACCACCAGGATGGCGCCGGTTTTCTGTCTGTTAGCTTTCTTTAGGCTTCCTTTTTATGAATCTTGTCTTTTTGTTTTCCCATCGTCTCTGCTCCTTCCCTCCCTCGTCGGCCAGGCGTCACTGTCGGTTCTCCCCTCGAATTGGACGTCCTCCCTATGTTCCTTTCCCCTTCCTCGCCCCCCTGTTCTTGGGTCTGGTTGTTCCCCTTCAAGAAGGAATCCGCTTCACCTCCCCTAGGCCCCTCCCTAAGTGAAAGAGCCCATTTGCCACTGGACCTTTCCTGTGAGCCGCTTCTCTAGTAACTCCGCGCTTCGTCTCTTGATGTTTAATCCTTTCCCCATGCGGTCGATGGAGTCACCAAAACAGCATTGGGCCCCGTTTTCGTCCCTCGTTGGTCAGCTACCTTCTTCAACCTCTCGGATCACACCCCCCCCTTCAACTTAAGTCCTTCATCCGTATACAGCCCCTCTGACAGAGGCGGCCTCCCCCGTGGACCTCCGGCTCTTATCCCCGGTCCGGTTTCCCTTTGGTCCACGAGCTCGGCTTTTCTTCCCCAGCTAAATCAAATTTTCAGGGCGTGACCACTTCAGGAAACCTGGCCTCGCTGTCGGTTCCCGCGGTTTTTTACCATTTCCTCCTGATCGTCCTCCTCTCTAGCATGTTTTTGCGGGGTGGCTTTTTCGTGCCGCTGAAACTGATCCGTTTTTTCCCGCCTAGACTGCTCGCACGTACCAACTTCTGTCGCTGGTTTTTTCCTCCGTGCCTTCACACAAAGTCCTGACAGCCCGTTGCGACCGCTCCCTGTTCCCCGCGCATTGACTCTTGGATAAGTTTCTTGCACGGATCGAGGGTTTGACTCCCGATTCGTTTAACACGCGTTCCCACATTACTTTCCTTTCTTCCCCTTCCCTTGTGTCATGGATAATGCACTTGCAGGAGCCCGGAGAGAGCTCAGTCCCTGCAGGAACTATCTTCTAGCCCCGTCCATTCACTTCCAAAAGTGAGTCTCCCCCCCTTTTTCCATGGCGGCAATCCCCTCTCTATTTCCCTGTTCGTTCCCGAAGGACGCGATGACCTTCACGTGACCTCTCTTACTACCCTTTAATTTTTTAGGTTGTACTGCCCTTCCTCAGCAAGCCTGCGACCTACCTCTTCAGCGGTTTGAACCGAGGCGCTGGCGGCGTGGCCTGAAGAGATGATCTTCTAGCAACTTGGCTCTACGGTCTTTCTCAGGGCTTTCCTGTTGTTCCCCCTCTCTGATCCGTAGATTGATCAAAGCGAAAAGAAGGGTGTAGTCTTCCCTCTCTGTTTGCTTCGTCTTCTCGCGGCACTCGCACTGAAACCCCTCCCTCCTCTTCCATTCTTTATTCTTGAAGCGACTGGAAGAGATACATTATGAGAGAACGTTTCACACTGATTACGAGTCATGAGTTCTCCCCTTTTTTAGATGATTCCCCCTGTACCTTCTTGAGGATCAGGACGAATACGGACCTCCCCTTTTTTTCTTCCTGCCCCGTCTGGACGGGACTGAGGGTCCGCGCGTTACGTCGCACTTTCTTGCA
>Ga0179591_1320846_pt1 | contig 10169 bp, 12 predicted proteins | sample CZOMad2_1_08_16f_FD_182891 | JGI IMG/M metagenome (GOLD analysis project Ga0179591, IMG submission 182891) | Vadose zone soil fungal communities from Angelo Coast Range Reserve, California, USA - CZOMad2_1_08_16fungal (PacBio error correction) | ecosystem: Environmental > Terrestrial > Soil >... | reverse complement strand
CTGAACCCGGGCGGTCCGCATGTGCCAGTGCGCAAACCACTTCCCCTTCTCACTCTAATCCCCCCCGCAAGGGATTAAACTTATAAGTTCTCTCCCCGGTGATCTTTCCCTTTTTTTCCCCCCCCCTTCGAAGCTTGGATAATTTACGAGATTGACGCACTTTCCTTTTTCCGCTTCAGGCTCATAGTAAAAGTGACGAAGTCGTCCATGCCTCCTTCCCCCCCCCAGTTGTGACGATCGCCGAATTCCTTTTCCCCTATTTTTGTTTTCTGATATTAAAGCGAAAATATAGGATGTTAGGACTTGCCCCACTTTCTCTTCCTTGATTTGACCTCGAGAGAGGAACAGCAAGCTTTCCCTTTTTTTTTTTTTTTTTTGCGACGATCTTACGTCCCGTTTAGAAAACGGGAGTGACTGCCTCCTCTGCAAAGCCCGCTTTCTTTTCTTTTCCGTTCCCTTTTGAAAAACAATTCCCGAGTTGCTTCCTTTTTCCCACGCATCTGCGCCATGATGGTCCGTTCTCCTCGGCCAGAGAAGAAAAGTTGGTCCTCCCCCCCCTTCTCTTCCCTCGTAAAAGAAGAAACAAACTCCTTGGTAAACGGCGACTTCTCTTTCTCTGGTTACCTTCCTTTTTCCCCCCTCTTGAACGTGTGTTTGACCCCCCCGTAGGAAGCAAACTCTCACCGCCGCAGTCTCCCTATGGTGGACGGAGTCATTTGGGGGAAACTGGCCCCCCTTCTGTCGTTTTGGTCGGAGGACCCTGGTCCTGCCCCCCTTTTTCATAAAATGCCCCCGTTTTCCCTTCGCGCTTAGAAGGTCATGACAAGTGGTTTTTTCATTGATAAAAGACGCACAAGCGTCCTTTTCCTTCCTTCGATCACGAGCGATTCACAGATAAAACTGACATTTGTGCCGTTTTCCCCTTCTTTTTCGTTTATATATCTCTTTATATAATAGAGTTCGTTGTTGTTGAGGAGAGTACACCCTTTTTTTTTGTCCTGTGAATCGATCGTGATAGAATTGCGTCTTACTCCCCCCCCCCCTCCTAAATTGTAAGAGATTCAGGGATTGTGCGTCTTTACTTTCATTGCCTTTTTCTCCTGAGCGATGTAAAAATATCCTCCGGGGGCAGTGTCTCTTCTTTGTTAAACCAAGGGTAAGAAGACCAAAACGCCAGCAGCCTTTTTCCCTTTCCCCTTCCCCGTTGCCCACACCGAAAACAGCTCAGCTCCCCTCCTCCTCTTTTTCTTTTCCTGCTTGAGATGTTAGTATGATTGCGACTTGGATGGCCAAACACGTCCTTTTTTTTCTTCCCATTGCACCCCATCGCGTTAACAATGAGTTTGTTGATGAGGTTTCGGTGGAAGCACATCCTTTCTTTCTTGAGGCGCAAAATTTTCGTCGTGCCTGGCTTCCCAGTTTTCCTGCTTTCGAGCGGAAGAAAATAGGGATTTTTTTCTCCTCACCCTTTCCCCCCTTCCCTTTCCATCTTATTTTCAGAGGAGGAAGTAAACTCCCGGTTCGCAACGGACCGTTCTTTTTTCTCCTTCCCCTTTTCATGTGAGGATTAATAGAGTGAAAGATTGATGGTCCTAGCTCTTCTCTGTGCCCACCACTTTTCCCCTCCCCCCTTACCCCTTTTTTTCAAGTACTAAATAAGAGATATTCGATTTATCAGAAACAAAAACAAAACTAGATTTTTTTCCCTCGGATTCTTTTCACGAAATTTGGGACGGGATGAGATGGAGCTTCTTCATCTTTCTCTTTTTCTCCCTCCATCTTACGGAGAAGTGTGGTTCCTTTTTCTCCCCTTTTCTGGCGACGGGTGGAAACAAAGGCAGCTCACCGGGGCTCATCCCTTCTCTTTTTTTTCCCTCATTGCGTGGGGGAGTCGGGTGTCTCCGCTGAACCCTTCCCCTTCCGCGTGTTTGAGCGCGCACTCCGGCACAAACGCGCCCCTTCTTCTCTAGGGGGAAACAAAAAAAAAATACCTCCCCCCCTTTCGGGGAGGAATGTTCTCTTCTTCTTCTCCTCATTGCAGAGAGAAGAGAAGCAATCCAGCTTTTCCCCTTTTTTTTTTCTTCCCCCTCCTTCCTCTTTCCTCGAAAATGACGGGGAGGGAGCGGGTACCGCCGTCTCAAGGGCCTAACCGAAAAAACCCGGGATCATTTATCCTTTCTTTGGCCGTCATGGTAGTTTCCCCCCGATAATTATTCAAAGTTAGGCAGCACTTCTTTTTCCCCCCCTCTTATTCAAACAGCGAAAACGAGGCATTGTACAGTGCGCTCTCCTTCTCCTCTTTCGGTTAATGAGTGATGGCGATTTCGGCGGCCGACGCCCCCCTCCCCTCTCACCTCTCTCGCCGCCCTAGAAAAATAGACGGAGCCCTGCCCTTCTCCTCCTTCCCCCTCCCCATGTCCCAGAGGGAAGCCCCGGAATGGGTTTTTCTTCTTCAAAAAGGAACGGCAAGGGTTCTTGGTCGTCTCTTTTTCCGCCGGCTTAAGAGCAGGCCTGTCGGAATTCTCCTTTTCTTCTGTTTTTGTCGATAATAGGACTTCCGCTCCCTTCCCTCCCTCTCTTTAATGGTTCCAAGACGAAGGACGCGTTTGCGCCCCCGTCTTTCCCCCCTCTTCCGGATGTTCCTAGGCAGGGGGAGTTTATGGACGGGCTTCGACTTTCTATTTTCTCCCACTGGCCTCAGAAATTGAAACAATGCCTTGACCCTCCCTCCTCTAGCTACATGCGAATGAAGGTGAGAGATTTTCTTCAACCCATTTCTCCTTTGTAGGGATAATAATTGACGATCGCTTTTTCTTTTCTTTTCTTTCCCTCTCCTTCCCCCCGTCTCTCACCGCAAGTGATTGAAGGTGTTGGATTAGGTCGTTTCCATGCACTTTCCTTTCTCTCCGAGAGAAGATTGTAGTTTGCGTCGCGGTCCGGCTTTTTCCTTTTTTTCAGCAACGAATTCCGGAACGTCGAAGAACCAACTTCCTTCTTCTTCCTTCAAAGAAGTTTCCCGATAGGATTATAGCCCCACGCGGGTTTTACTTTCCCCTTTTCTCCTCCCCTATCTTCCCTCTAAAATAAATAAAGCGCACGGTTCAGTTTCTCTAATCCTCTTCCCTTTTCCGGATTTTTTCGGAAGAAGGAGGGAGGAGGCCGGCGCTGGAGCGTCCCTCTTCCCCTCCCCCCCCCTCACCCTCCCCTTGTCCGCCGATAGGCACAATAGGAAACGGCCAGCGCCAACCACCCTTCTCTCCCCTCATCTATCAACTGTGGAGAAACTTACGCTGGAACTTTCCTCCCTTTTTTCTTTTTTTCCCGCATTGTGCTCTTTAGAGAATGGAAGATAGATCACATATTATGGATCTTCTCTTCCCCCTTCGTACCCCCAAGACGCCGACGAGGTTAGAGGACTTTTTTCCCTTTTTTCCCCCCTCTTCCTTCCCTCTCGACTGCAGAGAGAGGAGGAGGTTGGTGCTTCCTCCTCGATCTCCGAAGGTTGCCGCGCCTTTTTTTTTTTTTCCTTTCTTTCCTTCCCTCTCTTCTGCGCTACTGGAAATGGAGCGCGCGGGACTTCCTCCCCTCTCTCCATCGTTTGGAAGAGGGATGACACCACACAGGTCGGTTTGCTTTCTCCTTTCCCCCTCCTCTCCTACTTTTCGCATCGTAGGTGAGGAAGAGGACGATCCTTTTCGCTCTTTTTCCCCCTATGCACGAATAGCCTCTAGCGAGCGCCGCTGTTCGGAGTAAACCCCTCTTTTTCCCCCTTCATCTTCTACTCTAAATCATAGCGATCGGGCAGTGGCGGGGAAATGTCAGTATCTCCCCCCCCCTCCCTCTTATGAGCGAGACCTTTTTCTTGCGAGGAGTATAGAAGGACGGCCTCGAACACCGGCGCTGTTTTCTTCCTCCTTTATTGAAAGTCGTGACTATTGACGGGTCAGGAATGACGAAGATTCCTTGGACTTATCCGTCCATGACCTTTTTTTCCCTCTCCCCCCTTCCTTCATCATTCGAGGGAGTCGCCGTAACATGCGCGGCCGCAATTTTCTTTCTCCCCCCCCTTTCCTCCATCGCCGGTCCCCACCACCATGCGGTTGCGTGGCTCTCGCTTTCTTCCTTTCCTTCCCCCCCGCCACGAACACCCCCTTCGCTTGCAATCCGTTAGAGTGCAGTCTGGCCGGCCATGAGCCCCCTCTTTCTTTTTCTCTCTCCCCCGACTTGTTTGAGGTGGCGTGTGCTCTCCCCTCTCCCCCCCCCCCTTCTACCGGACTTCAATGATGATGCGCTCCGTACGGAGAGCTTTTCTGGTCAGCTTGATCTTGTCTTTTTTTTTTTTCCTCTTCACTTTCCTTCCATGTGCTCTTTGATCTTCAGAGTGTCGGCAATTGTGCTCTCCTCTTATACTCTTCTCCCCCTTTTCCTTCCCCCCTCGTTGTTGTTGTGTATCTCGATCTATATACGAGGAGCTGCACAATGGCCGACACACGAAGATCCCCCTCTTTTCCTTCTTTTCCCTCCACTATCCCTCTGCCAGGAAAAGCTCGCGGACTGAGCGCATCACCTTTCATTCCCTTTCTTGTTTCTTTTTTTCCGTCGATCAGCCTTGCCAAATCAAAAGTAGGGAGCGGACGTGACCTCGACACTGCATCCTCCCCCCCCCTTTTTTTTTTTTTTTTTTGTTTTTCCTTCTTGACACTTCGAATTCGGTGCGTGAGGGCCGGCCTGACGAAGAGCGCTTTTCTTCTTTTTTTTTTTTTTTTTCCTTTTCCCTTTCCTCCCCGTGAAGAAATGCCGGCGGAGTGGAGTCAGCTTCGAATTTCCTTCCGGCGCTGTTCTTGAGGAAGAGCCGAGGTGCTGATGAAGGCATGGCTTCTTTCCCTTTCCCCTTTCTCCTTTCTTTTTCCTCCCTTACCTGGCATAGCATATTTCCTACTAAGGCCGTACATCAGAGGTGCTCGCCGCCTTCGGCGCGCCTTCCTTCTTCCTCAAGAGCCTGTTAGAGGACGTCTTCGAGGGAAGAGCGGCAAGCGCGCGGCTCCTCCTTCTTCCCTTTTCCTCTTTTCCCTCTTCCTTCCTTACGAATAGAAGATCTTTTTCAGAAAAGCTCTCTCTCTGATTCTCTTTTTCTCAGTGTCATCTTTCCGGATAGGCATAGTACCTACAACGACAAGATGCGACCCCTTTTCCCCTTTCCCTTTCCCCCTTTCCTCCCTAACCGGAAATGTTGGTGTAATAAGTCCGGCACGATGTCTCCGGTGGCTGGAGAGAGGTACTTTTTCTCCTTTTCTTCCTCCCCCTCTCCCGCAGAATGAGCGGGGCCCCTTCTCCGCTAGAGCGAAAACAACCGCCGCCTCGATCTTTTCTTTGTTTCCCTCTGGGATGGATCGGAGACAGGAGGTCCGCAAGTCCTCTTCCCGCGTCGGCGATTCGATTTTAACGAGGCTTACTCATCTCCATAATATGGGCCTCTTCCCTTTTTTTTTTCTTTCCTTCCTTTCCCGACTATATGAAAGATATCTTCCCGCGTAGTTCTCCCCCCGTTCTCTCTTAGTGATCTTGTGTTGGGCGCTGGCCGTCGATTGGCTATCGGCGGCCAAGTACTGGTCCCCCTTCCTTTTCCTTTTTCCTTCTCCTCCCTCCTCTTTCCGAAATCCGGACGCGCTGGTCCGCGTCTTCGCAGCACGACCGTGCGCTGGCATTTCCCTTTTCTCTTTCCAGAGTTCTTTCTACGTTTTCAAGGAGCGCAAAGCCAAGGCCTATAACGCGATTACCCCTTTTTCTTCCCTACTCCCCTTTTCTTCGACGTTGCGGAAGTAGTGGATGCCGAAGATGTCGAACTCCTCAGAGTTTGTATATTTTATGATCACGAAAATCCGGACCGCATTCGCACCCCCTTTTTTCTTCCCCCCCCCCCCCCCTTTTTCTTCCCCTGCCGGTGAATAGCAGTGGTTAAGGAAATGCGCGCGAGCACGCTGCCGCCACGCGATCTTCACTTCTCCCCTACGAAGTATTTCTGGATAGGATTGAAGGCATCAGAGCCACAGGCATTAGCACTGGTTCCCCTCCTCTCTTCCTTTCTTCTTCTTTTCCCCTTATTAGGCGCAGTGTTCGCATCGACCTTTTCCTCCTCCCGGTATTCTCTTAAAAAGAAACGGAAGAGGAAGCATAGGCTGGCACATTTTTCCCCTCCTTCTTTCGCAAACGAGTCAGGAGGCGTACAACCATTCAATCTTCTCCTCCGGATAAGGTTTTTTTTTTTTGAGGATCGACGAAAAAAACAAGCCGGCTCCTTTTTTCCCCTTTCTCCCTATGCAGGACCGGAGCCGAGAAGCAGGCGGCAGGCCGCTCTCCATCCCCATGCCGCTCGTGGAAGAAGCCGCCGCCGGTTGCGGCAGGCGCGCCCATTTTTCCCTTTTTCCCCTTTTTTTCTTCCTGCGCAGTGCAGGGAGCCGTCGCGTCGCCGGGCGGCGCCTGAGCCTTTCTCCCCCTTTCTCCCCCGATCTGCCCCGCCACCGATCCGGGCGTCGGCCGACGACCCTCCCTTTCAAAAGGTGTGGAACCGCCAACGAAAGAACCACGTTCCCTCCTCTTCCCCCCCCTTTTTTTCCCCTCTGAACTCCCGGCTGGGGAAACCGCCCCTAAGATGGGCAGTGCTGCTCCCCTTTTCGCCAGTATCCGGTAATTACCAGTGCGGCCCTCGGTCGCGGGGATTTCCCTCTCTTCGGGACGGCCCCTTCCTCGGGCTTCCCCGCTACATAACGTAATTGAGAGGCCTCTCCCTTTTCTCTCCCCCCCCCGCGTCGAAAGGAAAGCGGGATTGATTCGCTTTCGCTCGCCCTGACGGGGAGAACACATCCGCCCCTTTTTTCCCCCCCTTCTTTTTTTCCCGAGCGGGCAAAGTCATTTTCCCGATCCAAGGAAGAGGGAGGAGGGGGTGCTTCCCCCGCGGTAGAATTGTGACATTTTCGAAAAACCTCCCCTTTTTCAGCGGAGAAAACTCCGACATCCCCCACGCAAGGGGTTTACGACTTATAGGGGCTCTCCCCGGTGAGCGCCTTTTTTTTTCCCCTTTTTTTCTCTCTCCTCCCCCCCGGTCGCAAGCCAGGGAACAAACGGGACTTCGCCTTCCTCTTCAGGAATACTCGTCACCGATGACGAAGCGTCATAGAAGCCGGCCCCCCCCTTTTCTTTCTCCTTCTTTCCCCTTCTGGTCGGACTCTAGTTGGTTTGTTGTTATGTTTCTGATTAAGCGACATATCTCTTCTTTTAGACTTTGACCTTTTCGTAAACGGAAGTGATTTGCCAGACGCGGCGAGGAACAGCAAGCGGTCACTTCTCCTCCCCCCCCTTTTTCCCTTTTCCCCTTCTTCCTTAGTCCGTTTCGAACCGGGAGGTGAATGCTCCTCGCAAAGAGATTCAGGCAACGACGTTGTGGGGAGTCGAACCCCCCCCCCCTCTTTTTTTTTTCCCCCTCTTTCCCAAGGGCGAAGGGCCAGGAAGAGACGAAAAATGTTGCTCTCACGCCGTCATGATGTGTCCCCCACGACGAACCGCAGCAACAAACGAGGGTTTCCCCTCCTTTTTTCCCCCCCCTCTTCCCCTTTTTTTTGCGCCATCCAAGTTCCGAAGCATAAGCGAAGCCGCAGCGCAAAAAATCCCCCCTCTTCGAGGGGATCGGAGTCGGGGTGGGCAACTGGCAGCGACCCCCCCCCCCTTCTCTTCTCTTTTGGGCGGTTACCTCAAGACCCTGCCCCCGGAGTCTATTTTTTTTTACTCGCTCAGGCGCGCTTCGACGGTCGACAAGGGTCTTTTTTTTCCCCCCTCCCCTTTCCCTTTTTCCCCCCTGTCGTCGTGTCGTCCGACGAAAGATTCTCCCCGATCGATTAACCTTCCAAATGACATGCTGGGCGGTGCACGGAGGAGGACTTTCTTTCTTCCCTTTCCTCTCCCCCCTCCCCCCATCCCTCCGTGCACCGGCAACAGCATGTCAGTTGTACCGTGAATCGATCGTGATCGAATATGCGTCTTCCTCCCTTCTCCCTTTTCCTTCCGCCACGCCCCTGTCAGACCGTCGAGCGCGCCTGAGAGCTGGTTTCCCCCTTTTCCTGTCTTGAGTAAACCTTCCAGGGTCCGCCGACCAAAACGCACCGCCGCCTGTAGGCGGCAATAAGGTACTTGCCAGTTGCCCACACCCCCTCCCTCCTTCCCTTCTCTCCGTATGCTGCGGATTGGATGGACACCCAAACACACTGGTTCAATCGTTGAGAGATTGTACCCGCCCAGGCCAGTGCACCATCGCGTTCCCCCTGTCTCTTTTTTTTCCTCCCTTTCCCTTTTTCTGGAGGAAGCAAAAATTGTCGTCGCTGCATGGCTTCGCCCGTGCCCATCATGGTCCCGCAGATGCGTTCTCGCTTTTTTCTCCTTTCTTTTCCGCACGTCGTCGTTGCAATGAAATTTCTTTGCAGAGGAGGGCATCACCTCCCGGTTCGAAACGGACTGATCTTTCCCCCCTCCTTTCCCTTTCTCCCTCCTTTTCCATGGGGATTACAGAGTGAAAGAATTGCTGTTCTCGCGCGTCGGGGGAAAATCACTTCCGATTAATTTTTTTTTTGTGTCAAGTCCTAAAATAAGAGATATTTAGCTGTATCAGAAAAAACAACCCCCCCTCTCTTTCCCCTCCCCTTTCTTCCCCCGAACGTGGGCCGGGATGAGAGGACGATTAGTCATCGGTGACGAGGATGACTGTATTACGGCGAAGTAAGTGTGGAATGGAGATGAGACAGTTTCTTCCCTCTTCTCTTTTCCCCTTTGGCAACAAAGGCCGCTCACCGGGGAGAGCACGTTATAAGTCGTTCCGTGTAAAGCCCATTGAGTGGGGGAAAGTCTTCTTTCCTTCTTCCCTGCTACCGCGGGTGAAGCGCGAACTCCGGCACCCCGCGCCCCCTTTAGAGAGGTACAATTTAATTTTCACCCCCCCCCCCCTTTCTCGGATGAGAATGAGCGTGATGTTTATAAAGTTCTCATTTTTTGGGCGAGAGATCGAATCAATCCATCTTTCTTTCTCCCTCTTCCTTCTCCTCTCAATTTTACTCGGGAGGGGTCAGCTTTTTACCTAAAGAGGAAAACTTTCCTACCCCCCTCACCCCCTTCCCCCTTTCCCGCTGACCGAGGGGCCGCAGGGTAATACCGCTTACCTTATGCAGAACTGCCCATCTTAGGGCGGTTTACCGACTTTATTTTCTAGTAAACCACAGATGAAATTACCCAGCGCACACGCTTTTCTTCTTTTCTGTTTCCCCTGGTGATGGAGAGTTAGGAGGCAGAAGAACGCCTGATCTGGGAGGAGGCATGCTTCTTTTTTTTTTTTTCTCCCCCCCCTCTCCTCTACGGCGCACCGGCAAGGCGAAGGCCGTTAAGAACCTGCCCCTCCTTGCCCTCCCTCGGAATGGGCGGCGCATGCGCAACCGGCGGCTTTCCTTTTTTTCCTTCTTCTTTTTCCGCCGGCTTCCTCGCGACGGACTGCTCGGCATTGCTTATTTGGCGGCTTTTCCTTTCCTTCCCTTTTTTTTTTCTATCATCGGACTGATCCTGCTGCGAGTCTTTTTTCCCTTTTCCTTCCCCCCCCCCTACGCGTCCGACATCTGTGCCAGGCCGATCGAGTCCGAGTTTTGGTCTTTTTTTCTTTTCCTTTCGGCGAAGGTCGATGCCGAACACTGCCCCTCCTCTCCCTTCCTCTTCCCGGTGATGACAGAAGATAGACGTCTCTACTTCCCCCCCCTCCCTTCCGGTGCGCGATGGCGTCAATCAGATACATCGCTCCCTTTTTCTTTTTCTTTTCTTCCCTGCAAGCGTGCGCGCAGTTCGAACAAAGGGCGAGCAACCGCCGTTTTTTTTCCGGTTGTTGGGAATTCGGGTCAGAGGCAGGCACGCGTAAATCGCCTTTCCTCTTTTTCTTTTTTCTCTTTTCCTGCTTTTTCGGGATCATGTGCGCGGCGGCGTGCCCTGGCTTCAAGAAACCCACGATTCCGGGCCCCTTTCTCCTTTTTTCTTTCCCCCCTCCTTTTCCCCAGATCGGCTTCGAACCACGCGGTGTTTCGTATCTTTCCTTCTTTCGTGCGCTCATTGAAAAAAAAGATCAGACTCTTGCCCCCTCCCCTCCCCCT
>Ga0179591_1258844_pt1 | contig 10169 bp, 12 predicted proteins | sample CZOMad2_1_08_16f_FD_182891 | JGI IMG/M metagenome (GOLD analysis project Ga0179591, IMG submission 182891) | Vadose zone soil fungal communities from Angelo Coast Range Reserve, California, USA - CZOMad2_1_08_16fungal (PacBio error correction) | ecosystem: Environmental > Terrestrial > Soil >... | reverse complement strand
CTTCGAGTCTCCTATCCTCTCCATTGATTGGTTTGAAGTGCACTGATTTTTTCCCCCCAACGGGATTTTTTGTTCTTTCCCGGTTTTTCCGAAATTTTTTTTAACCTGGCCCGGTTTGTTTCTCCTCTGGGGGGTTTTCCCCAACCTCTTCCTGCTGTCCGGTCTTGGAAGATTTGGCACCGCCCCCATGGCCGTTGCGCAAGTTGGTTTTCGTTTTCTGTTTGCCGACTTGGTTTTCTGCCGATCCGGCAAGAAAGGCCGCCTTTGTCTCGGGGCGTCATCCATTCGGTTCTTGCATTGTTGGGATCATTTTTCCCCGACCCTTTTGTCCCTTGTCCAAACCTTGAAATTTTCCTCGCTTTCGGCGTCTCTTTTGGTAGACGGAACATCGGGTTTATATGTCTCCAGTTGGATTGGGCTTCATTGGGAGTTTTTTAAGGTGAATTTTTTTTTTTTCTGGCGGTTTGGATACCGGACGTCGCCGGTCTCTGTAGGGGGCGACAAGAATTTTTTTTCTGAGTCTTGTGTTCATTTTTTTCGCGTTTTTAGTACCCGGATTTGGTGATCTCGTCTTCGATTTTTTTTGTTTGTTTTTCAATCCCCAGGCGGAGAAGGCGCGGTTTTTTTCTGGATCCCAACCGTGGTGTTTTTCGGATGGGGCCCGTTTTTGCGTGATGTGGTTGACGACGAAGCGAGCTGGCCATTTCGGCACTTTGCTTTGGCCAGCTTTTTTTCCCCCTTGCACGTTTTCCTTTTTCCCTTCCTGGGGACTGCCTCCGGGTCGTGGTTTTGTCACTTTGGCTTGGATTGCGATATCCGGTGGGCTATTTCTCTTGCCTTTTTTTAGATTCGAATGGGTGACGTTTCGGCTTGTGCAGGCCCGGTGAGCTGCCTTGTTTCTCGGACCTTTATACTTTTTCAAACGGCCTTTTGCTCGGGGGACGGGCCCAAGGGTGTCCTTTTTCTCGCCCCGCCGTTTATTTTTATTGAATTTGGGTGTTTTTTCTGCCTTGGTCTTTTTTTATGGATGGCGTGCTTAAAAGGCGTTATTAACTGGATCGGGGACCGGTCTTTTCCCCTGCACCCATTTTGGGGCGCGTATGCCTTGGCGCCGGGTGGACCCTGGATTAGGTTTTTGATCCTATGCCATCCTGGCCGCGCGGCTGGGCGACCTTTTTATTTGAAATGGGGTTATTTGTTCTTTCCCCCTTTGTTACCTTTCGGTCTCCTTTATGATCCTTTTTGCGGGGGTGGTTCCCAGGGGCGCTTCCTTCACCTCCTTTTTTTTTTTTTAACCATTTTGCACTTTGGATCTTTCGCCACCCCCCCCCTTTTCTCCCTTCAGTGTCCACCCGGGAAATGCTGCAAGATACACTTTGGGGGGTAATAACCTGAAAACGCGTTGACCCCTTTAGCCTGGGCCTTTTCAAGACGAGCCTTTAAACACCCCCCCACCGGCCGGGGTTCCCCTTGGGGTCGATATGGTCCAGAAAGTTCCTCTTGAACTTATTCTTTTGCAAAAAAAATTTGAACAGTTTTGGTCTTTTTCTATCGGACCCTTCCTCTGATTTTTTCCTCGTTGTGATTTTTTTGGAGAAGAGGAACCCCTCTGTTTAGGAAAACAACCCGAGTGTTTTTGTCTTTTTTCTATACTCTCCAAATGTTTTCTTCACAATTCCCAACCACAGGTAAGGCGCTGTTTTTTTTTCAGAGGCCGAGCCGGTTTCCAAACCTGTTGCCCCCCCTCCTTTTGGGTCAGCTTGTTTGTATGGGCCCCCAGGATTCCCTTGTGCGCACCGTTCCGTTACTGGCTGGACCCCCGGCTTTTCGTTCGTCTTTTTTTTAGTTGACACCAGGGAAAACTGCAACTGTGTTCAGGTTTCGGACCCTCCGGTTGCGCCGAAACGGGATTCTGAAAATTTGTTGCTTTTTTTTTTTGGGCCTGGCGGTTTTTTTTGCGAACTGTTTGAACCGGCTGCGTTAGGTTCCGGGGAGCCGACCACATGGCATGTTTTTCAAGGTTCTGGGCCATGAAAGGGGTATGTTTAAGTTTGGTTCGACTTTTTCAAACGGGAATTTCACAAAAACAGGGGGCTTGGGGCCAGTGCCCCCCACCAGGGGCCCGACTTCTCGTGGATTCCCCCCCCAGCCTGGCCCTTGGGCCTTTTTCCATGTCGAAACCACGGCGTTTCCGTCGACAACCCCATCCTTTTTTAGGATGTTTATGATAGACCCCCAACGCCCCCATTTTTTGGATTAGGCCCCCAGGAGGTGGAAGGATTTTTTTTTTTGTTACTAGTCATTTTTTTATTCAATTCCTGCCTCCTGTCGCGCTTGATCCATTCCGATATATCGTCCCGGATAAGGGGCTTTATTAGGCTTCTTTTTCTCCTTTTGTCCTCTCATGGTACATTCCAGGGAAAACGGGAATCCTCCGACCAGAGTGACCCCCCCCCCTCAGGAACTGCGGGATTTCGGGGCAGAAGCGGGATGGTTAGAGTTTGATTTTCCGTAATAATTGCGATGGACCGTTCCCCCCCCCCCCGGAATTTACTACGCGTTGAGGGGCGTCCCCTTTTTCGGCTGCTCCTCCTTTTTGATTCTCCGGGATCATATGTGGGGTTTGGTTTTAAGATAAGTTTTAAACTTGAGATATTTTCGGCATTCCCCGGCGGCAAACTCAAAGCCATTTCGACGGGCAACCGTCGGGTTCTTTGTCGCGGCTGTGCGTTCCTCAAACGGTTTTTCCCCCCCTGCGGCACGCGACATTTGTCCACCCCCAGCCCTTTCGGGCCGTTTTCAACTTTGCAGAGACCTTGGCCTAAGGGGGGAACAACTGCTTGATCGACATAGGGTATTTTTCTCTCGTGGGACCATTTTTTAGGTTTTTAATGGAATGTGGGCCTTCTCAGCCCTTTCGGCACATTCGGGTGGGTCCTTGCCGCATACCCAAGGGCCGTTCATTTCCTTCGACTTTTTTTTTTACGTGCACCCGCGTCTTGTTCTGGGGAGAACAATGAACCCCAGAGGTTGGGATTTGGGCTTACCTTTTTCACCGGAGTGAATTGCCCTTTCCTTCGGGTTTGGGAAGCTTAGTTCTGAATTTTGCCTGCCCTCGGGCTAATCGGGCTTGTGTTTTTTTTAACCAGGCCGCTTTGACACAACAATTGCTTTGTCTGTCCAGGGACGGTTTCTGAAAAAAAACTCGACTCCGTTTAGTCCCGCTATTGATTCACGGTTGGACTTGCCCTTAAAGTCTTGAGGATCGCCGCCTCTTTTTCGTTTCTCTTGATCTTTTTCTTTTTACGATCCTCCGGGGTTGTTTTGTTGTTTTTCGAATCCGGGACATTTTTATGAGAACGGTCTACGATTTTCTTTCCCCCCTTTCCGTGATACCCCTCTCGTGGGAACCTTGGATTTTCGGGAGGTCGTTTCTGGGGACGTCTCACAACCTGAAATTTTGAATCGCGTGTTCCCCACTGGGGGGGGTCCCCTTTGTTTCTTCTGGTCGTTGCGCTCCTTCCATCACGGGGCTCACCTTTGGTTCACTGTCTTGGAGGCCCGCCACTTCTGGTTTAAGGCAGAGGCGAAAAGGCCAAGGCGTGTGGGGCGTCATCCCCCCCCCGCATTCGTGGGCAACCTTCCGTGGTCGTGATGGGTTTGGCCGAAAGATGTCCCAGTTGTCAAAGGATGGCGCTATTGCTTGCTCCTCTGGTCCCACTTTGTTCTTCCCTCCTTTCGCGGTCCCTTGAAGTCTGCAAAAAATGGGCCTTTGCCTTTCGGGGGGGCCCCCCTGGGTCCGCGGCAAAAATGTAAGATTGGTTTCCCAGTTTTTTGCCTTCATGCGCGTTGTTTTCGTTCCTTGATGTCTTTTCCGTTGGGCTCGGCGAAACCGCCGGTTAATATCAGTTTTATTCGGCTTTTTTTGCCAACTGTCATGGCGCGCCATCCCGGACCCCCTTGCGTTAGGGGTTTCAAACTTTTTGTATTCTCGTATTGACCCTTTTTTATTTCAGTTTTTGCCCCTTTTCTTTTTGTTCCGAATCTTTTCAAAAGGCCTCAGCAACGGTCCTGTTTGTGTTCATGAGAATTTCTGCTGTTATCTTTTGTCTGTTGTTACTATATCGGGCCCCTTTCTATCCGCATTCTATTTGAGAAGAGGGCAGGCCCCTTTTTTGATGAGGGATGTTTTTTTCTTTTTCTTTCTTTCGCCCCCTTTTCCCCCACATTTCTGGCGGCAATTTTACCAACATGTTTTCTATCTCCTTATTTTTCGAGGGTTTGTGAGGTAAGACGTCTTGACCGCTTTGAGGATTCCTTTACTCCTTGTTTCCCTCAGACAAAAGGGCTTCAACCCCTCACCTTTGTTTGTCTTAGCCCTCCATAGACCGGCTCCGGTTGCCCCCCCGGCTTTCATGGCGTTCTCTTTCTTGTTTAGTTTTTTAGTTTTTGGTCCACCAGGTTTTTGGCTTTTCCCATAGGTCCGAGGGGGCTGTTCGATTCCCTGGGCTTTTGCGTTTGGCGCTCCTTGCGCGCCGTTTCACAGTTTTTTTTTTTGTCCAAATCCCTGGTCAGAGGCCCTTTGCCCCCCCCTCATCCGTTACTCTGTTCCAGATGCGCCCGCTTCGATCTGGGGTTTGCCTCCCACCCCTGGAACCCTCTTCACCATTTTAGTTTTGACCTCATCCCTTCCCTCAAAAAAGCCCCGGATTACCATTGGGAGGGGGAGGGAATATGGCCAGGTCCGTCATCCTTGCGACTTCGTGCCACCCCCTAACAGTGGTCCCACACTTTTTCCGCGTTCGCTTTCGGCCAGTCGTCCCTCGTTGGCTCCCGCGCCGTTAGTTGTGTGTTGTTTTGCGCTGTTGGTTTCCTTTGTCCCAACAAAGGTCCCCCGCAGGTTTTTTGCTGGTCCCCCTGCCTGGGGCCTTCTGCCATATCCTTCAAAATGCTGAGGTTGTTGTTTTTTCTGTGGATGTTTCTCGTTGCGGTTCCACTGCGGAAAATGTTTTCTTCAGGGTTAAACTTCGGAATGACCCTTCCCTTTAATTTTTCTTTTTTTTTTTCAGTATTCCCGTTTTTGCGTCGGTCATCAGGTCTTCATGGAACCGGGGTTTCTTTTCCGAGGACAAAAAGGTTTCTGCCTTCCTTGGTGCCACGGCAGTCAGTCAAAAAACCAGGGGAGCTTGGGGCTGTTTTGGCCCCCGGCTTTGAATGCTTCCCCCTTTTCCGTCTGGCTCGTTGGGCTGGCCACTGCTTTTAACTCGGTTTTTTTTACCTGTTTTTTACCCCTTCCCCCCCTTCCCCCAGTCCGGTGTTCACGGACGGAAACACAGGGTTGCGGGGTTTCCCGGTTGCCCCACCCCCTTCCCCCTTCGTAGAGTTTCGTCCCCTCATCACATATACTTTTGCGCCCATCGGTAAACCAACCGGTGTTTTTGCCCCCCTTTAGGACCCCACCAAACATGCCATCGATTCCTTTGGGTCCTTGAAACGGCAGTCAAAGCTTTTTCACCTCCTCATTTTTGTGTCCTTGATGGTTCTGAATATGGTTCGGTGGACTCGTCTTTTGGGATGCGTGTCCCCCCCCTTTTTTTTAGATTTTCCCCCCCCCTTCTTCACCTGTAGGACTCCCCCGTCTTCCCCGCATTGTTCCAGACTACCAAGCCGACCCTTCGAATCCCAGCCAATCATTGGTTTTTCAACCCTTTTAGTCTCTTTTTTTCATTCCCCCCCGGCCCCCTTTACTGGGGGCGTTTGTTTTCCCATGACTTAGCGGTACAGCCTCCCCTTTTCCCCCATAATTTCCACACGCGAAAGAAGTACGGTGATCAGCTGTTTGAGCAAGTGGGGGACGCGTCTTTCGGTGTCGGTTGGTTGTTGTGTTTTCTTTCTTCATGCGGTTTCACCACCCCACCGCTTCGCGGACGAGGGATTCACCCCCCTCTTGGGGCTTCTTTTCCTTTTTTTGTTGCACTGGGGTCACCGCCATCGAAAATCACCGGGGCTCTAGGCCTTTTAGTGGTCCCTGTGTCTTCCCATTGGAGCCCGGGCGAACCCGATGATCGGCGGGCCCCCTTCTTCCTGTGGACACTTTGGGTGCCACAAGTGTCGATCGTGGGACCCTACTAGTTCTTGTCCCTACTGCTAGGATAAAATTGGTCTTTCGTTAATAAGTTGACGGCAATTTGGCCCCCTCCTTATCACATTTTTCCTTTTTCAGTCCCGTACGGGACCAGCTTATGTAGCGCTTAATGGCAGATTGGACCCATTCCCTTTTCTGGCCCCTAAACTCCCACCGACAGTGTTTCCCCTACCCAAGGACGTTTTCTCCGTCCCCTTCGGGTGGAAACTCAGTTTGGCTGAAAAGTTGCTCCGGCGAGAAAGCCGTTCCTCTTTGTTTTCCACCCCGCTATTCCCCCCCCCGTTCCCTTTCCTGTTACCGGGTCTCGTTTACCGCAACCTCGAATCGGCAGCTGAATCCCCGTTTTCGGCCCTGACCTTACCCCCTCCTCCCTATTGAAAGGACTATTTTTTTTCCTATTCCTCTCTCCTTTTTTTCTTACCTCCTCGGGGGGTTTCGATTATTAGACCCCCCCCTCCCAGGGACTGGTCATCGTCCTTTTTTCTCTCCTTTGTCACGAAAGGTTGAGCACCTCTTCGGGCTACCAAAGGAGAATTTCGTTTCATCTCCCCATTTCCTTTTCCTTCCCCGTTTTTTTGATCTCGAAGGTCCCAACATGGGTGACCTCTACCGTGGCTCGGCCCTGCTCTTTCCTTCCGAAGGTAGCCCGTTCGGCCTGCTTTCCCCCCCTGGGTACCTTTGTCCTTTTTTTCTTGGTGGTGTTTTTTTTTGGACTTCTTCCAGGAACCGTCCTTGCCCCCCTTCTCCCTTGTTTTCGTCACCTGATTTTTTTTAGTCCAGCCCCCGTCCGTCTTTCCGTTCCCCTTCTTTTTCCTTTTTTTACAAGAAAACCCTTTCCCCTTCAATTCTGGGCCGATGCTTCTCATGTAAGTGTCCCCCTTCTTTCTTTTTTCTTTTAGGGAGTCTTCTTTTCTTTGGTTTTTTTTTTTGACCGTCCGTTACCCAAACGTTTGGGACTCTCTTACGTTTTTGACAATTTCTCTTGCCCAGGGGAAGTTTTTCTGAGGCTTCTTTCTGACCAAACGCAGGGTTTTTCTTATGTGGTTCAGTTTCTGACCTTCACTCCCCGTTATGGGTGAATTGCTTTTCGGTCCTCTCCGGTTTGTTAAAAACAACCCTCATTTTCCTGCTGCCGAGACCTACCCGTTCCTGCGGCCCTTGTTGGCTTTTCTCCACTGTACGGATGGAACACCTTTTTTCCTCAGTTTATGCCCCCCCTTTCCTCCTGCTTGTTCACTCCGTGTCCCTGCTTCCTCTATTTCCCCGCTCTTCCTAGGATTGTGTGGGATATCTCTTCTTTTCCTCCTTTTGTTCCCTTGTCCTTTTTTTTCTGGTTGCTTTCTCCCTCTCTTTTTTGAAATTCTCCGATCTTGTTTGCTTTGATCTCCTGACTTCATCTGGCCCAAGACGGTTCTGCTTTGGAGGTCCTTCCTGAGGCTCACCCCCTTTCTTTTTACTTCTTTTTTTTGACGTTCCGGAAACATTCCTGTTTCTATCCCTTTCCCTATTTGATTCGCTTGTGCCGTTTTACTCTTGGTCTTTGGTTTCCCCCCCCCTCTTGGGGGTTTGGCCCCACTTTTTTTTTTTCTAATTCTTGACCCCCTACTTTCTGGACCACCACGGGTCTTGGGGCCCCCCTTGCCCTTTTGTTTCGTGACACGGCCCTGGGGTTGACTTTTCCCCCTTTTCCTTTTTTTATTTTCTCCATTTACCTATTGCTCCCCCCCCACCTTCATTTCGCCATTTCGGCCGTCCAAAGGTCACCCTCTTTCCAAGGGTACCTTTCCAAAGTTTTGGTTTTCCTTGGGACCCTCAGGTCTCTTACTTTTCCCCGGCCGGTGTTGCCCATTCGTTTGTAATATTGACCCCAAGAGGGCCCTTTTTTTCCTTCCTGTGTCGTCCAATGACCAATGCGTGTGTTCTCCCGCTATGGTTGGGACCCTTTCCACCCTTTTTTTTTTCCCCCTCTTCCAACCCCCTTCCGGTTTTTAACAGTGCGTCCCCTTCACCTTTTCCCCAAAGTCTCCACCTTTTTGAGGAGTGTTCACTCGGGATACTCTTGTGAGCCCTCTCTTGACCAAAAAAACCCCTCCACCACAGTTTTTCTGGGCCTCTTATCCCTCGGCGTTGCAAGCACTTTGTTTTTTTTTGGTTTTTTTTTTGCACTGTTGGGATTCGTCTGAGCTGGTGATCCCCCCCTGCAACCCGTGGCCCAAGGTTTGGGCTTTCTAGTTTCTCAACCGAAAGGGCAGTCCCTTTTCCCTCCTCCCCCCCCACAGTTTTTTTTTCCCGGGTCAAGATGGGGGGTCTTGAGTTCTGTTTGCCGTACTCGTTTTTCCGTAAAAACGTGTTTTAAAGATGCAGATCGGGATGTGTCTTGTCGCAATATTTCAGTTCAGACATGGGAGGTTTTTGGGCGTTTTCCGGACCCCGACTCCAGATTCCCTGTGTAACATGGGAGCCGGTCCGGGACGTTTGCCCCAGTTCGGGAAAGCGGTCAGCAACGAAACAAGCCCCCCTTCGTCCTCTTTCAATGTTTTCCGGAGTTTCTTCGGGACTCCCCTGAAGGCGTGTTCGGTGTTTTGTGATCTCAGGTTTTCCTCTGACCATTTTTTTTCCCCGGGAATTGCAAATTGTCCAAGCCATGGTTCCTCGGGGGGCTATGTTTCGACCTGGGGACCTCCCACCAAAGGTCCTTTTGGTTTGTGCAACCCAACCTTGTTCCCTTGTCTTTTTCTCCCCGGCAACCTTCCTCAGGGACCCCGTCCTTCCCCGTTTTTTTTTTTTTTCCTCACCCATCCTTTAAAAGCCCCCGCCCTTCGCCCCCCCAAATTGCACTTCCTTCGGTCGTGACCGTAAGTCGGGACCCCCCCCCGTTTTTTTGGACTCAAGTCCCGCTGAAAAGCACTTTTGTTGAAGACCGTGCCCTACGATTTGTTTCTTGCGCTTGAAAAGGGGAGTCCCACACAACATAGCTTTTTTTCTGAGAAGCCGCACGTCCGATAAAGGGGGCCTTCCTTCCCTTTGCCCCGTAGTGTTGAATTCCCTGTCCTTTTCCCCCCCTTTTCATCCAATGAGGGATCCTCCCCTCCTGAAATATGCCCCCACCCCAGTGACCTTGGAGTCTTTTGGGCTTCTCCCTCCCGTTAAGGTCCGTCTTTTTTCCCAAGAACAGCTCTTCTTGTTAGTACCCCGTTCCCCTTTCCTCCTCTAATTGGAAAAAGGGACACCAAATTCTCATGAAAACAAGGTATCTTTTCATTATCTCGATCCCTGCACTTTCTAGGAGCGCTTTCGGGCCACTCTCTCGGTGCGCGGTGGGAAGGGAAACCGAACGAGCGAGAAAATGGTTGTTGATTACAAAACACCGTCTGAACAGTTACTGTATTTCCCCACCAAATACAGGCACTCCTGATTCAATTTCATCCATTCTCCCTACACCATGTTTTATTTTTCTTCCAGGGAGGAAAAGGACACCGGACTTCCCCTTTCCCCCGACGGCGGTCAAGCTGCGCACATTTCCCCCCCCCTCCTTTTCTATGGGAACTATATGAACCCCTTGCCATTCCCCCCGAGTTTTTTTTCCCCATGCTCCCTCTTGTTCGTACTTTACACGGAGCCAGTCTTGCGGTGTCTTGCTTGCATCTTTTCCACGCCCTTTCCTCCCCCCCAGCTCCTTTTCCTCCCCTCACAGGGGTTCCCCTATTTATCTTGTGGGCGCCGGGCAACATTGCCTTTTTCTTCTTCCGTTTGCCCAGAGGCCCCTTTGCTTCTAACCCACTGCACCCCTTCCTTTTGAACTCCTTCCCCTTTTCTTTTTTCAGCCCTGTCCTTTTTGAAAGGCGTGCATGGCAGGCTTATTTCTTGGTTGGGTTCCCCCCACCGTTTCCTTTTTTAATCACCCAAACAGGTGGTCTTTTCAATTTGAATTGGGTTTCTTTGGTTCCTCAATCCACTTATCCGTGTTCGCTCACCCTTGTGTCCCCCCTTTTCCAGGGTCCCGGTTCCCCAGTAGATTCGCCGA
>Ga0179591_1260181_pt1 | contig 10170 bp, 14 predicted proteins | sample CZOMad2_1_08_16f_FD_182891 | JGI IMG/M metagenome (GOLD analysis project Ga0179591, IMG submission 182891) | Vadose zone soil fungal communities from Angelo Coast Range Reserve, California, USA - CZOMad2_1_08_16fungal (PacBio error correction) | ecosystem: Environmental > Terrestrial > Soil >... | reverse complement strand
TTATCCCACCCTGAATTTTCCGCTCCTAATGATTTTCGCCTACTTCAGTCGCCGACCACTAAACAAACACCCCAAGAATTGAGTACCCTTTTCCCCCTTTCTCTCCATACTCCTCCCTACTGTCGATGTGGTACCGTCGGAGAGTTTTCATCTTTACTTTTTTCCCCCCCCCCCTAGAAAACCAGAAAATACCCCCAGTCCCTCCTTCCCTGGTCTAAAATCCCTTCACCGACTCCCTAGCGACCCACCCCCACGACCTCCTTTTGCCCCAATTGACCCAAAGGCCCCCCCATTCTCTCAACTTCTCCCCCCCGAGTAGCTCCTTAAAAAGAATTGACAGAACGACACTCCTCCCTTTGCCTTTTGTACCCGACCAAAGTTTTTTCTAACCTTTTCTCCTCCCCCCCTCCCTATATTTTTAATAAGCTTTTTTGTTTGACTATTCAGCTTTCTTGCTTGGTCAAGTAGCTCTCTCAAATATGTCGGAGCTCTGTCTTTCCTTCTTTTCGGTTGGTGTCTCCCTTCCCCCCCTTCCTTTTTTACCTTTCTTCTAAGCTGGTGAATAGGAAGACATTAGTGGGGGGGTTGGCTTTTTTTTCGAATTCTTGAGTTCTCTATGATTGAGAGTGTCTCCGGAGACTTTTCGTTCCCCTTTCTTCCCTTCTCAGAATTAGTTATTTTTCTATGGATCATTTCTTTTTCGAGAAAAATCTCCCGATCTCTTCCCAAATCCCCTCTATTTCCCCTTTCCCTACTCCCAGGTACGGGGAGATGGTACTCTTTTGAGCGAATGGTGCTGTGCTTTTTTTTGGTAGGATTCCTCTCTAATTCGGCTCCTACTCCTTCCAGATTTCCTCTTCAGCTACGTTTGTCCCCAAGTGTTCCTGCGACGACCATTTATTCACTTTCCCTTTTTGACTTGTTCAAGAGTTCTTTAACTCTCCCACCTCTCTCTCCTTTCTTCGTACCATCAAGATGGCGTCATGCTGTCATTTGGTCGAGAGAGCGGTGACTTGGGACGAGGCTTGGGTAGTCTTTCCCAAACTTCGTCTACGCATTTTTTGATCTTTTTCCTGGGGTGAGCGTGACTCCACCCCCTTTTTTTTTTGTTTGATGCCCTTACTCCTTTATCCCTCTCATGTTGCCCCTTTTTTCCTTTTTTGGAACTATTTTTTACCCTTTAGCCGTTCAGGATACACTTTTATAATGGACGGTTCTCTCTCCTTACTTGTCGATTGAACACTGAACACCTTAGTCACTCCTTTTCCCTTTCAGGTTTCTTCGTCAAATTCTTCCATTGTGTGTCCATTTGATCCAGGAGGCATTTCCTTTTTACTTGTGATCTCCCTTTGATTTTCTTGATCTTTTTGTCTAAAATAATTCTTTCCTGAGCCTCTCCTTCCTCTTCCCCCCCCGATCCTTTGTAGCCCGATATCCTGAAATTCAGATAGGATCTGGCGTATCCCTTGGCGATCCCCCCCTACTTTTTTTCCCTTGTCTTGCCGATCTTGCCTTGAGAGTGGGTACCCCTTTTCGCCGTTTTTTACCCCCCTTGTCATGGGGAAGCTTACTGATGCTATTCTTCTTGTCGTGGTTGATTGCCGATTGATGTTTTCCGTGCGGTCTTTTTTTTTTTCCCTTGCTTATGTGGAGGATTTGCCTTTTTCCCCCGTTACTTCTTTTCCCTCTTTTTCATGTTGCTTCTGTTTGAACTTTTGCGGCCCCCAGAGGCTTTTTTTTTAGCTTTTGGTGTATTCTTCCCTTTTTTTCTGTTTCACTATGAAGGAAGATGATTGTTTCTTCCTGTCCCCCCTTCTTTTCTCCTTCTTTTGTCCCCGAGTATATTCGTTCTTAAGCGAGTATTTTTCGTTCCCGGTGGCTCCTTTCTCCCATTTTATTTTCCCGCCTCTCTAAATATTAAGCCTTTTGATTGTTTTTTAATCCCCTTGTTTCCCTGGTGATCAATCACCAAACTACTGCGATGGGTGTCTCCCGTCCTCCCCGTTGATTCTATTTCCCCTTTAGAGGTTGATTCTCTTTTTTTCCCCCAAATTTGCTTCCCCTTAGGATCGGGTCCTTTATTGTGGAGGGGTGAGGTGATGGTTCTGAGTATCTTTTTCTCCTTTTCTTTTTTTTTAGTATTGGAGTAAAGCACTTTTTTCTTCCTCTTTGTCTTTTTTACTTCCTCCTCCCTTTCTATCTATTGCGTGCGGCGAATCAAGGTGGAGTGGCCCAGAACCAAAAGGTAACATTTCCCCAACTTTTGCCGGCAAGGGTTTCTTTCTCTTTGCTCCCCCACTCTCTTTTGCCTTTCCTACTCGCCGAGCTAAACTGTTCTTTTCCCATTCTGGCGTACGTAACTTGCTGGATTTTTGGGCTTGAGGTTGGGTCCGTCTCTTCTCACTTAACGTAAAATTGCGAGAGGTCCACGTTTTTACGGCGCGTTCTTCCTCCTATGCGTTTCTAAGCTGGACCTTTTCGATGGGGATTTTTTGCTGAGTTGATGATTCTTTGCTTTTCCCCCCCCTATTTAGTCTGGAGTAAATTAAGTAGACCTTTTCTTCTTTTTCTTTGGAGATTTCCGTTGTTCTTCAGTCGCATGGTAGGTTTACCTTGTTGCGGACGGTTTTCGCTCCTCTATATCTTTCCTCCCCGTTGTTTTTTTCTTCTCGACGTCCACTCAATGTCTTTTCCCTTTCAAAACCTGTCAACGCGTCTCAGTTCGTACTCAAATTTTTTTTTTCTTCTCGAGACCCCCCCCCCTTCCCCCTCCTCTTTACTGCTGCTCATATGATTTGTTCAGGTCATCCGAATGCAAGTCCAGCTAGAATCCCCTCCAGCAGAACCCTCTTGTCTCTTAGCAACCATTCTTGATTCCCCCCCTGCATCTTTTTCCCTTTCTCCCATTCCGGTTAATGGCCGACTCCGCCAAGTCCAACCCCCCGCGGAGAACGCAGTTTTTTTCCGGTACTACGCGCAGAATTGGGCCAACCCCCTCCATTTTCCTCCCCCTTTTTTACTGCAGTGTTGCAAACCTCATGTGGCCCCCTCTATGCGGGTCCCCACCTACCCTTCCTTTTCTACACAAGATAAACTGAACTGTTTTCCTCTTACCCCCCCACCGTCCGCAGTCAAACCTTGAACCTCGCTCATATCCCTCCCACCTTCCTTCCCCCTGACATATCCGTAAAGGATTGATAAAGATTTTTCTCCCTCCTGACCGTTTCTCCACCCCTTTCCTCCCCCTCACTCCCTACAATATCCTAGACCCTTCATCCCCGCGACCGTTTGAAACCTCTGTTCCCCTTTGAAGCCGCCAGTCCATTACCCCTCTGTTTTCCCCCCCCTTCCCCATCCGGCTCTATTCATTGTTGGAATCCTTGGTTGCTGCGAATACTCCCTTTTTTGCGTGCCCCCCTCCTCCGCCTAACTTCCCTCTATTTTCATTAAACCGAAGTGAATTTTCCCTCTCAAACCCCTTTCTCCCTCCCCCTCCCTGGCTCACCCACCTTAAAAGCACGACACCCCCGAACTCGGTCCTTAAGCATCCCTCGGCTTTTACTTCAATTCCCTTACACCCCCACCCTAAGACCCCTCCTCCCCCCCTCCCATCTTTTTCTCCCCGACGGTCCTAGCATACACAAGCCAAATTAGTGAAAATATATTCTCCATGCCTGAATCTTGCACAGTACTTTGCCCCATTCCCTTTAAACACTGCAAATCACCTTCCAACTATCGTTGACAGTCCCCCTTCCCCCCCAAATATCTCTATAATGTTAGGACGTTTTCTTTTTTAGAAAAGTTACCCCCCCGACTTTTTTCCTCCACTCCCCCATCTCCCCCGCCTCCAAGATCACCCAGATCAGTCCCCTACTTGACCCCGTAATCCCTATCCTCATCGAATTTTTATCCCTCTTTAACTTTGAATCGTGCCTTTTCCACGTTGCTGAAGTACTGTCTCTTCCCTCCCCTATCCCGAGTTTCTACCCCCCCTTTTGTCCGTAAAATCTGACAGATCTTACTCCAAAACGTTCCCCACAGCTCCTCTCTTGTCCTTTTCCCTGGCAATGTGAAGCCCAGATTCTTGTTCATTTCTTTTCCTTTCCTTTCCCGGTACATGCTCACAAGACATAGTCTTCTCCCTTCCCCCACCCTGATGTTATGCCCACAAAGAGTTCTTATTTTATGGATAAGGATTGACTAATGGCTTCCATCTTAAGCAAACCCCCTGGACCCTCTTCTCTTCAGGCTACCCCAATGTTTTTGAAAAGATTGCACCCCCCCTGCTCTTATCCGAAACCTTTATCCTCTTCCCCACCTTCCACCGTTGCGCATCTCTAATGCCTCTTTGAGGCTCCCCTCCCTTTTACACATAAATTTATATTTTGCGCCCGTCCCCCCCTGACCTTTTTGACCTGTTGGACCAGGCCCTCGGTTCCCCCTCAGTGATCACCCATTTTTAACCAACCCCCCCCCCCCCCCCATAGCCCTGCTTTTCCTCTTAGGTTCCCAGTCTCACAGGAATTGCGATCTTTTCTAGAGTCTCAGCTTATTGCTCATATATCCGCTTCCCCCCCATCGACAAGAAAATACCCATTGGTCCCCCCCTTCTCCTTCTCCCTTACTCCAATGCTCTCCCCCAGAAAAGTCAGCCCGTTTTCTTTTCGAGCACCATCTTTTTTTCGGCGATCTCAGAAGCGTCTCTCTTTCCCCCAGAAGTCCCCCTGAACCTTCCCTTTTTTAATTTTAGAGGCCAGACACAACTCTCATATCTCTTCTTTCCCAGTTGTTTTTTTTGTCTCCTCTTTTTTTTTATTATAGTTCCAAGTTCTCCCTTCTCTTTTGTTCTTTCTTTTTCCCTTTTGATATCCAGGCTACTGTGTCGTTTTGGGTCATCTTTTTTTCTGGTGAATCGGGAAGGCCCTTTCTTTTTGAGGTTTTTCTCGACAAGGCTGATTTGGTTTTCTCTCCTCTAAGTCGCCTTCTTTCCTTTCCTTGGATTAAGAAGATGATTCTATTGTTCATAGCCCCTTTCAACCAGCTCTGCAACATTTCAATTCCGACTTCTGGTATCGTTTATGATACGTGTCGGGCGCTCAGGAGCATGTTTTTTTTTTTCTTCGTTGCTTACTGATCTCCTTTTTTCTTAGTCCCGGCTTTCGATTTAAGATTGCACCTTTCTTCTTTTTCCTTGAGGGCAGTTCTTCATAAACTTTTTTACTTCATCTTTTTTTGGTAAGTCCTGTCTTTCTATAATAATATTATCTACTGCTGGCTTACATCCACCCCCCCTTCTTGAGGTCATGGATGAGGTGGTTTTAGCCTCTAGCTTTGAGGCGGTCTTGCTCCTTTTTGTTCTTGCTGAAAGCTGTTCTCCGGATTCTTTATCTGTTCTCATTTCCCCTTTGCGGTCTGATCGCCCTTTAATGCGACCCTTGTATGTGGTCATAAACTCGATATTATTTTCATTCTCTCCCGGATTTCTGATTGAAGCTCTAATCCCCTCTTTTTTTTTTCAATGCCCCCTTCCAAGTTTCAAATTTACATTGTCCCCGGAGTTCTACCAACTTCCCATTTACCCCTCTTTTTCTCTTTCTTTAAGTCAGCTTGAATTTCAATTTGCCTGTTTCTCTCCCTGATCTTCTGTCCTTTCCCCCCCCCAATTAGTATACGCAATTAGTAATAGGCAGATAGTGTGGTTGCAGGTGCAAGCCTTTTGCATTTCGTACGCAGAGGGCTCCCCCTGAGTACCTCGGTTGGGGGCGGCATTGTGAGTTCTCCTTTTTTTTGGTATTCCTTTTTTTCTTTCCCTCTGCTGAGTGATCGGTCTGAAAATTGCCACGTGGTTCAGCGAGATAACTTTGTCTTTCCCCGATGAGTTTTTTTCGATTTTCCTTTTAATTTTGCTGGGGCTTTCTTTGATCTTTTCCTTCTGCGTTCCCCATGTCTTGCCTCGGCCTTGATTTCCCCTACGGATTTTGTGGATGATAATCCAAATCGTTTTGAAACTATCTTCGGGGAGGTGTTATGCTTTTTTTCTTCTTCCTCTTCTTATGGGTCCCGAATGACTTACTTGCATGTAGACCGGATTTTTCGTCTTATTGCTTTTTAATTTCCGGTTCTTTTGCGTTATAGACCTCTTTTTGGTCCTTTTTTCCTCCCTTTCCCGCTTACCTTTTTTCCTTATATTCTCTCCTTCCCTCCAATAGTGTTTTTCGGTTTTTTACGCATTAAGGGACGGTGGAGGCAGCCTTCCCTATTCCCCTCCCCCCATTTAAGCTTTTTTTTGGAGACACTTTACCACACGGTAGTGGATATCTGGACGGTCACCCGAGAAGGTTTCGGTCCGGTTCTACTGGCTCTTCCTTTCCCGTTTGAATGGTTCTTAAGGGGTACGACTTTCTTTGGTTTCTTCAGGGAGGGCTGGGGATAAGCATTTTCTGCTGATTCAGTTCGCTGGCGTTTAGGATCCGGGTTTACCCTAGTACTTTTTCGGTTTCCTTTTTTTCTGCCCCCCCTTGTCCAAGATTTAACACCCCTTCTCGGCTGTGGTTGCTTTTGTCTTTGGCTCTAAGGTTACTACCGGCATTCAAATACACGTGTCCCCCCCCCCTTGATTTGATTTTTTTTATCTGTCCTTCCCTTTGGACACGCTAATGCTGATTGGATTTCCATAATTTCCTCTGGCGCAGTTGGCCCGAAGATGAGTTATCCTTTCCCCCTTGTCCGTGTTTTATTTGGGGTGTTTCTTTTTTCGGGGTAAGGGAGTTCTTTTTCTTTCTTCCTGTTCTAATTGTATTGACTCAATAATATGAGGATATTATTGCCTTACTATCAGTCGAATATTCGTTCGTTCGCGGAGGCTCCCCTTCTCGCTCCTTTCATTCTTTCATTAAGTTGAGAGATGTTGATTTTCGAGAGGTTTTGCGTCTCTCCCCACTCCCTTTTTTTCTCTATTCTCCACTGCTACATATAGTACACTTTCACCCCTACCTCAAGGCCGGCGTTGAGCCTGTCTCCATCCCCAGTCACCGACTTCCTCCTCTCAATCTCATATTTGGAATTATCATTCCTTTTCCCCGCAGGCACCCCCCCCTTAATATTCCCCCTACTCTCCTAAGACGTAAAGCTAAGTCTTAAAGGGTTACCTGCATCTTCTGTGCCCGCCTCGCCATCGTCTTTTTTTTTATTTAACAATGATTTTTAATAGCCCTGACCCCCTCCCAACCTCCTTTCCTTTTCTTCTTCCCTTCCGTTACCAGAGAATGGGAATCAACCCCCAATTTGCAAGTAAGTTAAATTTCATTGTCCGAATTATTCTTTACCTAATAAATCTTGCCTTCTCCCGGCCACCTCATTCGGGTTGCTTCCTTCTAATGTTAAATTCACAAATTTATCTTTTTAACACAGGACCCAGCCGAGGACTATATACCCAGCCCCCCATCCCCCTTTTTCCTCCCCATTCTCCATTCTTACCACAGTATAGCAATGGCCAGTTTTTCCCCCCTCTCCGCAACTTCCCATACCACCTGCCCCCATAATCTAACCCTAACTCAAGAAACCTTATGGAGGTCCTTTGGCCGCGCCCGCAGATTCCCTCTACCGTGTTGATCAAAATTTTTCCCAAATCCGGATCGTTCCCCCTTTCCTCCTATTGCTAGGATGATTCCTCCCTTTTTCTTCAACCGCCAGTCACCGCCTTCATCTTTATCTGGATCCTCGCCAACCCAGAAATTGAAGTCACGCCTTCCCCACCGTCTCACCCCATACCGCGGCTCTAACGGACCCCACCCCGTACTTTTCCCCCCCCTCTCCTACTTCCTGAAATAGTTCCCCTGACCAATCCCCCACTGGCTTCTTTATAACCCTACGCAGAAGAAGAAGCCCCCACCGCCTCACCATACGCCATAAGTCGCAATCCCACACGACCTCCCCTTATCGGATCATACAGCTTACCGAAGGACTCCTCCTCAGGAAACACCCCCTCCCGCACACTCTTCATTAGTCTGCGTCCCCCTGTTCCCCCAACCCCCCTCCCCCCCTACCGCTTCCGTTTGAAAGTTGCACCATTCCTGAATCCCACGTCCTCACCCTTCGCATCATATTTTTTACACCGACCTCTATTCGCAAAGTACCCCTCCTGAAATCCGCCATGCTACCTCTTGTCTTTACATGTTCTTGGTAAAGTTTTTTAGACTTACCTTTATGGTGCATATCGCCCCAGAGCCTACAACCAGGCTTCCTACCAAAGGTACCCTTCCTTCCTTCTTAAACCTCCCGTTTAACCTAGAGAATTGAATTTGCTAGGTCCCCAATTTCTCTGAAGTACGACGTGGCTGTGCTCACTTCTCCCCCCCTTTACCCCATCTATAAGCACCGTCGAGTTGATACCCCTGCCCTTCTACCCGTCTTTCCCACCTATAATAGCCACCCCTACCCCCCCCCTCCTTTGCTCCTGTCTGCCAATTGTCCTAATGGCTACCCCCATTTCTTTCTCCCAACTGCTCTATGTGAGACCAATTTCAATCCGTCATCCCAGCCCCTCCCCAAGGCTTTCCTCACTAGCCGAACCCAAAATATATCCACTGTGTTCTTGACGGGCTATGCTTTTTCAGTATCCCTACTCTTTCCCCAAGGAAAGTCCCCCCCCTGGCTCAAACAACGTGCCCCCTTGCCGGCAATCGAGCGGCTTCACCTTCCTCTTCTGCCAGCCTCACCCCACTACTCCCCTCTTCGCTCCCGCTTTCCATTCTTCCCTCACGTCTTAGTCCCATGTAGGTATGGGGTTTTTTTTTTGCGGTTGATGGCTAGAGGACTTTTTGTCTATCTCCTATGAAACGCTTTTCAAACTCCTTCCCCTTCCCCTCCCCTGTCTGCTCAATCAACCTTCTCCGCTTAAGCGCCCCCCCCCCCCCCCCCCCTTCCGTACCTCCTTGTACCCAAATAGTGCCCCCCCCCCGCCTCCCCCTTCGTCCTCTTCAAAAAGAAGAAAGCGACATCGGCCGTTTCTGAAGCGCCACTGGACCCAGTACAGACTCCTCTTTGTTTTCTCTCCCTTTTGGTCCTATGTTCTTTTTTCCTTGGTCGCTCGTACCTCTTCGACCTAGGTCTGCGTCTTGGCTTTTCTCCCCCCTCTGGGACGTGGCGTTTCGTTGCCGGGTGATTCCTAACCCCCTTCTTGTCTTTTTGTCTTTCGAATGCCGGCGCGGATGCAGATGGGGTTAAGTATTCCCCATTGCTCCTGGTGTATTTTTTTCCTCCTTTCTGCGTGGGGATTTTCTATTGGCTTAACGCCACTGAGCACGTCTCTCTTCCCCGATTATGTGGGCAGCTGGTTGAGCTCCCTTTCCAGTTGTGATAGGAGTTCCCTCCTTGTTTTTTGCTTTGAGATGCTCTTGGTCCCGACTCTTCCCCCACCTCCGATCTTGTCAAGGTTCTTTTTTTCTTCTTGCTTCGCCAGGATGACCAATCGATCCACGTTTGTTTTAAGCGTGATTTAATATTTACTCTCCTTCTCGTAAGCCCCACCTCTGGCGACAAGCTGGATGAAGTTGGTTCATCGGTTCAGGTTGTAGGCTCCCTCTTTTGAATTTCTGCTTTTGTGAATTCTCCCTCTTAATTTGTCTGTTTGCTTGACATTCTCCATCCTTTTATCTCTTTTGCTTAAATCAGGATTTGTGTTGTCCCTTCCCCCCACCTATATAGGTTTCCGACTGTTCTCTTTGTATTGTTCTACACCTAGTTCTACCTTAAGGCTGAGATCCTGTAACGCTCAGTGATATGAAACTATTACCCGTCACGTGTTGCATTAGGAAATGGAAGCCATGGCACCCTTGCTTTTTTTCCCCATTTCCCCGGATGCCTTTTTCTAATTTGAATGATCCCGCGGCCTGTTGTATTTCAGTTTATCGTGAACGATATATAAGTACTAGACGAGAGTCGCCTCCTTTCCTGGTGAAGGTCCACGCGGTCTCAATTACTTTAGATTGGCCGACCTACTCTTTCACTGGGCCGGGTTTCCTGGGCATATCGTCTTGCGGCGGCTTTGATTCGTGTTGCTATTTTGGAACATTCCCTTTTAAGCCCCTGTATTGCCTTCTTCTGGGTTCATCGGGGTCTGCCGAATCTGGATGTCCCGGATTCTGGGTGAGTGATTTAAGACCGTCTGGA